>Ga0207663_10000036_pt1 | contig 86690 bp, 104 predicted proteins | sample LARL53metaG_FD_184346 | JGI IMG/M metagenome (GOLD analysis project Ga0207663, IMG submission 184346) | Corn, switchgrass and miscanthus rhizosphere microbial communities from Kellogg Biological Station, Michigan, USA - LAR L5-3 metaG... | ecosystem: Host-associated > Plants > Roots >...
TTGGTGATAATAGAGTTGATGAAGCAAATAACATGCAACCAGACACATACACTGGTCAAAATGACAGCAATCTAGATAATAACGATCATATTCGAAAACACATGCATCCAGCTCAAAAAACTGTGGGTAGAGGTTTAATCGGAACTGGATATGCTAACGCTCCTCTTCCTCCAGGTGAGGACGAACCTGCGTCACAAGAAGAACCAGATGAGGTTACAGCTAACGCAGAAAGTCCATCATGGGCGCCACAAGGCGCACAGCTACTAAAGAAAGGTGAATCATTAGCAGTAAAATCAGTTGGTATATCATGGATTAAAAACGGCAAAACATACTCCGCACAGATGTGTGAGGCAGATCATGGTAATGACGAAGACGCCAAGAGTGTATGTGAATATGTTGCCAAGCATTACAGCGGAAACTACGACAGATATATCGCTGACATGCAGATTCAGCCCTTTGAATCAAACAATAAATTATTCGTTAAAGCATTTCTCATGGATTCCTCAGTCAATTTAAATCAATGGGGCGTAACACCACAAACATTAGACGCAAATATTAGGACGTATATTGGTAAGCCCCTAGTATTACAACAGAATTTCGACCACCCTGTTTCTGCTGACGACAATCTCCAACATCAGTTAGAATACCAGGAACTATTCAGGATTGGTAACATAGTAGATGTCGTAAGAAAGGGTTCAAGGTATGACGCAATTGCTGAAATCACTGACGATTATGCGCAGCAAGCGTTCAAAGAAGGCAACCTTCCTTTGTATGTTAGTCCGCAGTTGTATAAATTGGATGCAAACGAACCAGATAAACAAATGACGAGATGGACTGGTACGCATTTGGCAGTAGTAAAAGATCCAGCTTATGGAATAAAATTAGCCACAATCAACGGCGAATGCACAGGCGAACACGATAAGTGTATGACCTACTTGAAGAAAGCAGCAATCATCCACGAGCATGGTTACGGTTCATGCGGATTTTGTAATTACAAGCTTCTAAGTTCGGTAAGACAAGCACAAGTCACAACTACTAACAACACAAGTGCCATAGACGTTGGCAATACTCCCACTACCAAGAAGAAGAAACCAAAACAAGACGAAGACAGCAAAGACGCTACTCAGAAAATGGAAACGACAGAACTACCAGACCAGGTAACTACTAATCCAGCAACTCCAGAACAATCGAAAGGTGTAAAGAAAAAGAAACAGGTCAAGACACAAGACCAGGAACTTATGATTCCTCCAGGGGATGCATATCATGCAGGAGCAACACTTCATGAAAAAGAACCACAAATACATCATGCTCCTTGGAACAAAGAAGTTCATACGGTAGAGGAGAATCGCGAACATGAAAAGACCCTAGAAGCTAGAATTGAGGACGACAGACGTTTCATTGACAACATGCAGAAATTCATTGACGATATGCGAGACGACTTGCGACTTTCAACACAATAAATTAGTTCTCTATTTCCTTTACTCGTAAATGTCTCTGTCATAGTTTGACAGAAAATACACAAAATAATACTAAATCTGATACAAACGTAAATCAGGTTTTAGCCGACAACCAAAAGCTCAAACAACAACTCATGATCGCAAAGAAGGCGATTGAAGAGTACAAGAAAGCAGGCAGTGAACAAAAATCACTGAATGAAAAACTTGGACAAAGAGTTGCAAGTATTGAGATGGAAAGGCGTAAAGATAAGATCGCTAACATTCTACAAGGCGCATACACACCAGAAGAATTCGATGCAAGAGTTGACACTTTCGCAAAGAGTGCGTTGCCATTTGAAGAGATTCAAAGCATAGTAGGCCCACTAGCCGAAATGAGAAAGGCAGCCGCAAATATAGCAAAAGAAACAGAGATCAACACAAAAGCAGAAGAGATAGCCAAGACAAAGAATGCGTCATTAAAATCAACAGTTTCAAAGGTCGCAATTAAAAATGCAGCAGCTCCAGAGGAAGAGAAGACTACCGAAATTCCGCCATGGGCTATACTTCATGCGGGGGTTCGCTAAATGGTTAACATTTCAGCAGGCGATTATTTAGCAGGCGCACAACTGACAACCGAACCAAAAGCAAATAACGATTCGACTACAAAGATCGGAGATGTCTGCACAGTCCAGAGCAATGTTTGGAAGACAGCTGGAACTAGTACAAATAACAAAGGTCCTTTTAGAGTCGCAGTTTCAGGTTCTGGATACACGACAGCAGGTGCAAGTACAATCCAAACAACCGATACTAGCTTTAGTGCACTAGTCGATGGTTTCGTATATGTTATTGGTGACGGTGTAATTCAGCCAGGTGCTTTGGTAATGCCGTCTGCAAGTAACGCAGGCCATGTTCAGGCTTATACAAGTACGGTAATAGCTACCACACCCTTACAGGCAGATGTCCAAGCAGCTAGAGACGAATTCAAACTAGTCTGTGGAGTTTATGAAGGACATGCGAATGAGGGCAGTGTAGCAGCACCAGCAACAGCAAGCGCAGACGCGGACATTATCAGGATACGATTCCGAGGACAAATCTAATAGAGGAGAATGATAGAAATGAGTAATCAAATTAACGAAGAAGGAAATAATAATAGAACAACAACAGACCAGCTGTCCTATAAAGATGAGCTGAGAGCATATAACAAAGGCAAAGCCACAGTTTTGTGGTATTCGCCACCAGAAAATCCAGACTTCCCATATGAGAAGGCAGCGAACGGAGTATCTGTAGATCCAAATTCAGTATATCTAGGCGGCAACATGGCTCCAACATGGAACGAGAAAGTTCTCGACATGGGCAAGCTATTTCATGCCAAAGAACAATTAAAGAGTGGAAAGACAAACGACGTTTTCAAAGCAATAGAAGATCCATACGAAGGTGAATGGCAGAATATCGCTCGTGAATACGCAGACATTAAGACTCGTAAGAATGGTCATACCAGACAGGCAAGTGTAGGAACTGAAGCAGACTTTTCAGCTATCGACGTCGTAAACGTGATGGCGGAAATGGTCGGAACCGAGCTCAGAACTTTCGTGTTAGAGCAAGCGTTGACGACAATAGGAACACCACAACTTGACTTGAAGGTAGACACATACACGAGATTCACGGCCCAGCAGGGAGTTCCCGAAGGTGTAGCACCAATCCCAGCGAGAGCAGCAGTGTCAAGAACTAGCTATGACTTGACAAAAGATGTAGCTACTATCCAAATCACTGATGAGGCACAGCTGAGAACGGTACATGATCTGTATAAACAACAAGTTGACACGGCTGTAACTGACTTCAAACGTCTGAAAAGCAATAAGATAGCTACAAAATTAGCTACTGCTACAGGTGTTTCAGCAGGCGGAGCATGGACAGGTTTCACCACAGATCACAACACATTCGACCCAAGAGTCTACATAGGCACAGTCAGCGACACGATATTTGCGAATAATGGTGCACCTAACGTAATTGCATCTCATGACCAGATTTGGCGGTCGTACGCAAGTTCCACATTTATAAAAGGAGTGCTCCAGGCCATCCCAATGCCCGATATGTCCATGGCGAAGATCATCAACCAAGTTCCAGGACTTCCTGGTTATACCTGGTATGTTGATAACGAGATGACAAGTACGATAATGGCGGTCTTCGATAGGAAAGCTGTAGCTATGCTACAGGGCCCCGTTAGGACTGCTCAATATCGTTTGGAGCTAGAAGGCGTAGACGGATATCTTTATCGTGACTGGTCTCTACCCGTGATTCTGGTACCAGGTCGGATCAGACAACTAACAGGCGCAGCATAGAATACAAACCACACTAAGGCAATTTTTAGCCTATAACTTTCTCTTTTTCTAAGCAATCAACACAATAAATTTTATCATGTATTATAGTATGAGGATATAATCTGTATACCTTCCCACAGTCGTCGCATCGCCATCTTAACATATAGTGTTCCAATTTAGTTCTCTATGAGTACTATTTGCCAAACATGTTATATAAATGGTAAGACCAGAACACGCTGCTTTCTTTAAGCAGGCACATGAAAAAGTACAGCAATTTTATAACAACAATCCTAATCTAGACTATATCCCCCCATCAGAACACCAAGTCCATGCAATATTTGACCAGAAGAATGTAGACGGAGAAAATACAAAAGTCCACATTCAACAAATACACAGAGTACGAAAAGGTAGTTTCAGAAATACAAATGAGGCAGTATACTTCTATGAAGAATATCACGGCCACGACCACAGAGACAACGAAATAGAAAAGTTCGTAGTGAATGGCAAGTATAACATACCAATAGGACAATACCAGTTCGACGAATTGACAGGTCAGACTGTATGTGTAGGTATAGCAAGACATGAGACAATTTACCCTATAGAATATGACCCAAAGCTTCTAGACAAATTAGTTGAAGAGGGCAAGATTGACGCAGCAACTACTTTCTACGTGGAAACTCCAGGTGGGAGAATGTATGCTGGTTTTGAGTATGAAGACTTTCGTAACCTATCATTCGACGAACTAGTTACATTAGGTAAGACTGGTGTAAAACCTGGTGCTCCCAACCCAGAGATTGAAGTTAAAGGCAAACGACCAGTGAAAGAATAATTGGGATTAGTTTGTAGTAACTGCGGCCAAAAATACAAAGAACTCCCTAAGGTCGCGTATCATGACGGCTCTGGCGGTATAATGTGGGGTAACGCAGGCTGTGACTGCGGAAGTGGGCGTGACGCAATAAAAGAGGAATAAGTATGACTGAATATCATTTAGGATTCACAATTAAGCTAGAAAGGACCAAGAAACCTTTTGCAATCGGAACCGTTTATTATGAAAAGGGCAGTCATATGATAGAATTCCGAGATCCAGAAGACGCTACAAAAATAATTCGTGGACTTATACCACCTTACCCCGAATCATCACAGACACCAATAGAATCAAAAGAACCAGAGAAAAAGGGAAATAATGGAATTGGCTGACGACCTAATTGGCCTTGACCCTAAATCCCAGATAGTGGTGCAGTCTATAATTTCCAAAATTAAGTTAGACATTGCAACTGAAGAGATGGTGAGATTGAGGTCAATGATAGATAAGATTACAGAGGTGAAATTACTAGATGGTTAGCAAACAGAAGGAACTAGTGAACCCTAGCGATCGGAAGACTCCTGTCAATGTGTCAATGTCTCTAAGACTTTTAGACGCAGTAGACGAACGTGCATTCAAGGAATTCGGACTAACTACTGGTGCACGTTCAAGAGTCATAGAGAAAATACTTAAAGAAAAACTAAATATAAAATAAATTGCTGCCAGACTGGGCGTGGGTTGTGTGGATGTCCATAATTACAGGCTCGATAATCTTACAGGAGATTCGTTACCTTAGAAGGACAAAATAATTAGTTCTTATCCTAACTTTTTTTCCACTATATCTCTAGTGAGTTGTTTGATTTTATCATGCAGATTGAATATTGGCCTTATTTATTGACGTTTATAGTTCCTGCCCTCACTGCATTAGTATTCTTTCTAAAGAAGGAAGGAAGGAATGATGCTAAGCAAGGACTCACTGGATATGAGGTTAAGGAGGTAAAAGAAGATATAAAGGAGATTAGAGCTGATGTTAAGGATTTGTATCAAAAATCAAATGATGCATTAAGACTATGCGACATACTTGACTTAAGACTAAAAAATGTAGAGTTAGACCATAGATATGCGAGGACTGAATGATATGTGGAGATTATACATACTTGATTTCATAATTCTGGGTATGCTAGCAGGATTACTATCTCTCACTATGTTCAGTATTAATAACACAGTCTCAAAAATAGATACTGAAGTTAAAGATCAGGTAACAAATCTACAAGAAGTTGCCCTTGACAATCACCACCTACTGAATATAATAGGAAATCAATCATTGCATATAGACAACCAGACAGATCACACTGATAAATTGATAGCGCAGAACTACAAAGATATACTCATAAACCGCCAAATTCAGTTAGACATACTGAACAACCTAACACATATGAGCAAGTAATTAGTTCTTACCTTCACTTTTTGTTATTCTATATCATTATACATGACCGAGTATAAAATAAAGGAGATAAAAGAGCAGATTGACGTCATAAAGATGTCACAAGCAGAATATGATTCGCTTAATAATGTGTTCCGAGAAGGACTGAAAGAAAGAATGGGAGTAGGTCGGACTGGATCGCGTGACCTAGACAGAATTATTTTGACTAATGGGTATCAACGAGTAGAACTACATATTGAGGTAGGATAAAACCTATCGTTTCTCCCTTTCAGACTGTTCAATTCTATCCGATTCTATCTTTCTCCTTTTTAATCTTCTATTCAGGTCAACACGCTTTCTGTTCTTTCTTGAAGATACTGAATCACGTCCTCTGCCTTTGTCGACTTCTATATGTCTACCACTATCTTCATTCTGTTCATACTCTATATCATCCGCAGAATATAGTTCAAGCAAATCCTCTTGTAGGTCTGCTATGTCTGTTCTGATGTTCGAAACATTACCATTTACAAGGTCAGCCCTCTGGAAAACTTTGTCTATCTTGTCTTCTAAACCATCTAATCTTTTCTGAAGATCCGCTATCTGTTTTTCATTAATATCTCTGACTTCTTTAGCCACTTCTTCAGCATATTTTCTAAGTTCATCTGCTTTCTTCTCAGTAACCTCTTTAAGAATAGCAGCTTTAGTTTCAGCCTTCTTATTAATCCAAGCGCCCATTTTATAAATAAAACCACCTAAAGTCCCTACTCCTATTAGAATTGAGATAACAGGATAAGCGGCTACAATGAAATCTTCAGTCAATATATTACTTCTTTATTCATTAATTTAGTTTACAAGAAGTAATTAAAATTGGAACCAACGCATTTTATCATTACATTATTATCCGTTCTTATAGTCATGGTGGGCACTATATACGCGTATCAGACTTATACCAGTATTCAACAACAACAACTAGCTCAACAACAAGGACAGATAGTAGTCAAACAGATAAATGATAAACTAGATTCACTACACAGTCTCAGTCAAGAACAACTAAACGCACAAGGCAATCTATCAAGCAATCAACGGCAGACATTAATCAAAGAGCTTCAAGACTTGCCAGGAGTACAATTAAATACCCAACACTTACTGAAAGAGGTTCTAGGCAACGAAACCCATGAGACCAAATGATCTGGGCAACCTTACCAAACATTAGTTCCTAATTCTTTCTTCATATCTTCTTGTTTTATAATGGTAGTAGCAGACTCACTTACGATATTATATGACAATATTGGAATTATAGCAGCATTCGGAGGCGCGATTATCGGCGTAATAGCCAAACAGATGCGAAATCACGGATGGAATACAGCTAAGATAGACACGATTACAAAATACCTTAATGAAGCACATGACGCTATTGTAGCGAACCATGACAAGTTTATCGGATTGGTACAAGCAGCAACTGACTTATCACCTGAACTAAAGGCTAAGCTAGAAGCAAGCGGAACCGATATCAACCTCGTTGTGGCAAATACAGAAGCAGACAAAGCCGCATTGAAAAAGATATTAGATGAACTTAACGCTCTAACAGGAAATGTTGGAGTACCATCAAAGAAATAGTTCCCTTCCCCTTCTTTCATTTTTAATGTTTTATTGGTATCTAAGCGAGTAGAATTTCCTCACGACTGCGCATCTAGCACAAAGACATGGGTGCGCACGTCTAATACTCAATACAAGATACTTTGTTCATGGTGTCGTACCGTAACTGGTACATGGGATTATACTCCTACCAATAAAATATTTCCTGAGAACGATAACGCAAAGTTCACGACCGAACAAAAAAAGAAAATGATATGATACCAAATAGTTTTGTTCATAAATGTGGCAGAGTCTGTGACGCAGTCAAGGTATCAGAAACCAAAATCATCTTTTACTGTGTTGTTTGTGGTAAGGAGATAACGACCAAGATATACCCGACTGGTTTTAATTCATATTATAACGACGCACTATTAGAAACACTGATATAAAATATGCCACCTTATGGAGATTATGTTGTAGCAAGAAAATTAGCTGGAAATATTGATACCGCAGATATTAGTGATGCCGACTTTCAACAAGCCGTTCAGTATGGTGATGCTAGAGTAGAATCAGAGACTGGTCATTCAGGCTATCAAATAACCGATCCTATCTATCCGCTTATCAAAGAGAGTAGTGAATATTTCGCTTCATCATGGATCAGGGATCATTTCGAAGATGAGAATGGAAAGGGTGATGCTCATTACAGTAAGGCGATGGATATCTGCTTCTCGATACGCGAATCAAGCCCAGAGTCGTTATTCGTTCTTTCAGCACCTTATAGAACATATCCGTTGAATCCTAACGCCCCTATATACCGTAGTCTACCTGGTGCTGCTGACTCTAGCAATAGAGACGCGGCGTTTGGTTCGGATGAAGATGTAATAGGTTAGTTCTCTACTTTTCTTCAGACTTTTTATTCCCTGTAATAAATGGCAGTTTTAGCAGCGGATATAAAATATTATTTAAGTGGTGGTGCAGCTAACACAAACCCCGCATTAGCTCTAGGTGGTGCAATTAGCACAACAGAGTTAGTGGATAACAGTGCGGCAAATCTTTTCCCAAATGCAGCAGGGACAGAAACATTGGCAGGTTCTACAGACTATCTTTGTCTCTATGTAAAAAATACTTCAGCACAAACATTCTTTTCAGCTCAGATTTATGTTACTCAGATAACTACGTCAACAGAAGATGAGATTACTATGGCTTTGGGTTCGTCAGCAATCAATGCTACTGAACAAACTATAACAAACATTACGACTGCACCGACAGGCTTGTCAGCATTTTCAGCGCCAACTACCTACGCTACTGGTCTAGTTATAGGTGATATGGTAGCAAGCGCAACAAAAGCAGTATGGTTCAAAAGGGTGATTAATGCATCATTAGCTACTCCAGTTGATGCGAATACCTTTAAGTTTGAAACGGATGGAGACACAGCTGCCTGAGTCCGCATAATTTATATATTCGCAATACCTCTATCCTATGTAATGGGACATAAAAAAGGGCAAGCACCTTGGAATAAACTAGTTACTTCCTAAGTCTCTACTTCTTTCTCTATTTTTAGGCTGAGCAGACATAGCGACAAAATTATATCTTCATGCCTCAAGTAACACATTAGTAGGACACGGAACACTTCCTCAAGCCACACAGTCTGCACTAACTATAGTTACTAGTACTGGCGGTGATGCCCAAACAGTAAACCGTCTGATGAATAGCACTATTGGTACATTACAGACAAGTATAGCAGTCACCTCTCTCGCAAATACTAGTGCAAATAATTATTACTTTACTAAGTTTGTAAGTCCTCCCTTATCTTCTACGTCTATAAGCGCACAGACATGGACTTTTTCTTTTGCCGCGAAGGAAAGTTCTGCAAGTGCAAACTTTCCTACAACTACAAGTGCAACCGCTAACGTAACATGTTATGTGTGGCGTCCAAGTGCTGGCGGTTCAAAAGTTGGAAATATACTTAATAGTGCAACTGGAATAACACTCTCAGAGGCTAGTACTTCAGAGGTAGCACTAAGCGGGACATTTTCAGGTTCCGCAGTAACAACTCAGGTCGGTGACGTAATAGTATTTGAGATAATATTTAAGACAACTCAGGGAGCCTCAACTGCATTCACTGATACATTCTATTTTGACGGTACTACCGAAGCAAGTGCAACAACATGTGCTTCATTCATTAGCGCAGCAACAGATACATTAGTATTCACTACAGTTTCAAACCTAAACAGTACTGCAAGAACTATAAAATATGGGTTAAAGAAGAGACTTTTATCTACTGCTAGAACTATAAATTATGGATTAAAAACCAGATTAGCCAGTACTGCTAGAACGGTAAAATATTTTCTTCATAAGAGATTAGCCAGTACTGCGCGGACTGTAAATTATGCATTAAAAAAACGACTGGCTAGTACCACACGAACCGTAAACTATGCTTTAAAATCAAGAATTGCAGGAGTTAGAACAGTAAAATACTATCTACATAAAAGGCTGTTATCAACACAGCGCACAATACAATATGCCCTAAAGAAAAGAATAGCAAGTACCCAAAGAACTCTAATCTACGGACTCAAAGCTAGAAGAGTAGGACTTAGAACAATCAAATATGGTTTAAAGGCTAGACTGTTATCAACACAGAGAACAATAAAATACGCATTAAAAAAGAGACTACTTACAACGCAGAGGACAGTCAAATATGCATTAAAATTAAGACTTTTAACAACACAAAGAACGTTACAATATAGTCTAAAGAAGAGATTAGCAAGTACTGCACGCACATTACAATATTCATTAAAGAAAAGACTAGCCTCTACTGCTAGAACCGTCAAATATGGATTAAAAGCTAGGTTACTATCAACACAGCGAACTGTAAAATATTCTTTAAAATCTAGGATTGTAGCACAAAGAACGTTACAATATTATCTTAGAAAAAGAATTGCTGGGACACAAAGGACACTCAAATATTATCTAAGAAAGAGATTATTATCCACAGTCAGAACTCTGAAGTATGGACTAAAAGCTAGAATAACATCAATACGGACTCTCCTATACGCATTAGCTGGTAGTGGACCACTAAAAACCAGGTCAATCTCGGACACTATATCGATAACGGATTCTCAATTAAGAAATGCTAAACCAAAACTCTCTACGCAGACTATAACGATATCTGAATTATTAACAAAACTAGGTAAGTATAATAGACGTCTGACAGAAACCATTGCGTCATTAGAGTCAATACTAACACGAAAACTATACAAAATAACACTATCAACACAGACTATATCAATATCTAGTGCTTTATCAAAAACAAGGATTATACCCAGAATCATAATAGAAACAGGTATATCAATATCTGACATTGCCACACGAATAAAGAAAATATTTAGAAGTATTTGGACTGACCTTACTCCCACAACAAAGATTTACACTACGACAAAAATGAATATTACCGAATCTATAAGTAGACGAGTTAGACGTTTCATAGGCGATACTGTAGGTATTACTGAATCACAACATAGATTACCTAGACCAAGTATAAACATGATTGAACCGTTAGAGTTCCGTCATGCACAAAAGGTATTAGCCCAAATCCGTATCTCAGACTCTGTAGGTCGTGGACAAATGACATTCAGATTCTCTATGAATGATACAGTACAAATAGAAGGAATAATCTCTGACCATAGAAGGATTAGGCCTCCAGGACGACATACTGCACGATTGAATAATGTAAATTCAATAGTCAGTAAAATGTTAGGACTTTCAAGACGTCTTCGTTAATTACTTCTTTACTTCTTTCTTCGTCTTATATAGAATATGAGTAGTGTAGTCGTCCCAGGCAAGTCAGGAGGGGGCAACCTAACAGAGCCCATGTCATTAACGTTAAAGAATTGGGCAATGGCTAACTGGCCTGATGCTACCGCACTAGTAAAATCAACACAAATTAAATTTAGAAATTTATGGTGGGATGGTTACGGTTCATATCAGATTCACTTTCTAGATAGATCGATAGATAGGAGTCCTTTAGTTATAGGATGGCAGTATGAAACGGCAACAGACTTTGTAGACGCTCATATCTTTGTTCGCAAAAATACTAGAACTAGACCTATAGAACTTGACGATATAAAACGTTCATTAGAGTCAATAATTCAAATAAATAGAAGGAATGTGCCAACGATAGGTCCGAATGGTGGCTATATGCGTGTCATTCGAACTGTTGATGTTCCTGTTAGGGATGCAGTTACAGACCTTTGGATGGCAGTTGTGCAAATAGAGATTCTCTACTTCATAGCGACGACTACTTAGCAATCACTGAGTTAGACTGTACGTTGAACACAGTATGGCAATTGGGACATGCGTAGACCATGAAGCCTCTAATGGTAGTCATAACCTTAATGGCTTCAGGTAGAAATTTCTTTCTACAACTTCCACACTTTACCTGAACCGCTTGAGGCTTCTTGTCGAACAATTCTAAGGTCCAAGTATCACCCTAGACATCAGATCTCTATTCTGATCCATGAATGGTTTTAGTAAATCATGTTCTTCATTGAATATCTGTGCACATGCGGCCTGAACTGCCTGATTATCAAGGGCATTATTACAAGCGCTAGTAAATGCAGATAATGTGTTCATATAACCCGATAATTCGTCGAGATTGGATGTCTGCGCATGAGCTTCTCCAAACAATATGAATCTAGGCATGGGCGAACTGAATATCAAATAGAATCCAATCATCGTACCAATTATAGTACATATCATTCCAAATATGATTAATCCCCTATTCATCGCTTTAACAGCCTCTTTAGGACTTTGGCAAATGATTCGCCATATTTCGCTTGTTTAACGACGTAAGAGTAATCCTCGTCGTCTACCTTTACCGATTTTGTCATTTCTTTATACCTAAGGTAGATAAGGTAGACGAGGTATTTAGGTATATCGACTATCGGTGCTGTAACATTCTTCTTTTCCCAAGTCATTAGTTCTCTATTTTCGTTACCTCTAACTTACATATCGAGTAATTTAAAGTGTTTACAATCAAATCGGAGACTAACTAGTTATGTCGTATCAACCAACTGGTGCTTATAAATTTACGAGAATCCCACAGTTCGTGGAAGAGGCAACATACGCAACCACACCAACTTCACCAGTTTTTACAAGCTGTGGAGCTATCACTGATCTTGCACTCAGCATAGATATTCAATCGATTAAAAATAGACAGTTAGGCTCCAGGGATATTTACCAAGAAGTAAAATCAGGCCAACTTTATAACATCGTCCTAAAGTATCAGCCTTTCAACAGTTTGTTCATGAAATATGGGACAGAATACTTTAGCAGCACTGGCGCGACAGGTGTCGGCAACATATACAGATCATTATCTATTCTCTGGTCTCAGACTGTTAACGCTACTGAATACTTCTATCTTGTAAAAGGCGCTCGTACAGAAAAAATAGAGATTTCAGTTACAGAGACAAAAGTAGAAGTAACTCAAACTATGGTTGCTTCTGTGCTGAATACTCCAGCTACTACATTCGTAGGTGCAGGCGGTGCAGGTACTCCATCGTATTGTGCTCCAAACTCTACCACTGTACCACCGTGGTCAGGATTAACAGGAGGCTCACATCCACTTACAATTAATGGAAAGTCATATGATACTATAACATTCAAGGCTGGTGTAACTCATAACCTCGACAAAATAAAACCACTCGGCGAATCTGTAATTAAATACCTCGAACCGACTAATAGAGATATCACAGTAGACTTTGATATTATATACACTGATGTGTCAGCTGATGGAACAGGCGGACCATTCGACACTATCTCAGACGCAATTGCGCTAACTGCAAGAACCGCGTCATACCAACTCAATTCAGTTGGTCCAGTCACCCTAAACTTCACCAATCTATACCTAGATAAATTCAACACCCCAGACTCACCAACTGCAAACAAAATCAAGACTATAACATTTTCGGGAGTTGCACAACAGGTCGCTGTTAGCGGCTAATTAGTTAGTTAATAGTAAGCAAACATACCTTTAAACTATTGTCGCAAGAAGACCAAGAAAAGGAAAAGTCTAAAGAATCAGATACTTTCAATCCTCCTGCTGAAACAACTACAATAGACCCAGTTATAACAGAAGGAAAGGAATGGAAGCCATTACTATCACAACTTAATGATGCTCAATTAAGAGATGTCAAAAAATATACTCCTATGAACGAGTTTACCATAGAAGTTGATGGTACACCAAAAACCTATACTAGAAAGAAAATAAAAACAAAAGACTATTCAGAGCTTGAAAGATTGAGGGCTGAAGCTGCAAAGATGCGTCCCTCACCAGAGAGATCAGCAAAGAATATGGAAGTGTTACAAAAGGCAGCACTCTATTATCTTGGTATGACTGCAGAAGAGTTTGAGGTATCAGACTTTGAAATAGTTAAAAGAATACTTGAAAGTCAAAATATCAGGACCATATACGGTATCCCAAATTCGTAGACTCATTTACAATCCTCTTTCGTGAAGGTAGCTACAAACTTAATTCACAAGAAATGGAAATATACAAACAATTCATAATGCTCGACCAATTCCACGTTAGGCCATGGGAATACTCAGAAGATCATGAAGTTTACAAAGAAGATATAGCTAATATGATATCAATGAAACATATACAAAATGAAGCAGAGAGATATAACATGGAGAAGGAACGCTGGAAATCTGAAGTGAAGGCAAAGAGGCAGTCCTGGTAATGGACGTTACATTTACAGTCACAGGAGCAGAAGATATAGCTTCTCATTTTAAAGACGTAGCGCAAAAGGTCAAAGACTTTCAATCTTCAGAACCAAAGAAAATAGCAGATGAAATGGTACAAAAAATGCAGGAGAGAGCACCAGTTGATACTGGGTTTTTAAGAGACCATATTAGTGTTACAAACTCGGACGATACAACAGCACAGGTATCTTCTACTGCTGATTATTCGATTTATGTAGAGATGGGGACTCGCTTTCAGACAGCACAACCGTTCTTTTTCGTTGTCTTCGACGAGTATACTGCACAGGATATAATCGACGACTTTAATTCGACTGTATTATTGTAGGGTAGGAATTTAGTTCCTATCATATAACTAAGGGGTAGAACTATATCGCGATTTGAGTAACCAGTTATCGGTAGAGGTAGCCCTGACGGGAGCAGACGAATTTAGTAGCGCCCTAGATGACCTTTCTCAAAAACTACAGTCATTACAGTCAGCGGCAGATACGGCGGGCCAAAGTCTAGACAGTTTGGGATCTGGTTCTAGTACTGCTGAAACTAATCTTAGTACGTTAGGAACGAATATCGATACTGCTAATACTGCTTTAGGTACACTAGGGACTAACGCAGATACTGCTGGAACAGGTCTAGATACTCTTGGAACTAACTCTGATACTGCTGGCACTGGATTAGATACTCTAGGTACTAATGCTGATACTGCTAATACTAATTTAGGTTCGTTGGGGACTAGCGCTGATACTGCTAATACCTCCTTAGATACATTAGGAACGAATGCTGACACGGCAAATACTGGTTTAGATTCATTAGGAACAAGTGCTGATACCGCTAATACGGGTCTGGATAGTCTAGGCACAAGTTCTGATACTGCTAACACGGCTTTAGATACTCTTGGCACTAATAGTGGTACTGCTAGTACGAGTATCGATACTCTCGGAACAGATTCTGGTACTGCCGCTACAAATATAGACACTTTGGGCACCGATGCTGGTACCGCTGCTACTTCGGTAGATACTCTCGGCACCGATGCTAATACAGCTGCTACTAGTATAGAAACTCTAGGAACAGACGCTGGTACCGCTGCTACTAATATAGGTAGTATTGGAACTAATGCTGATACTGCAGGTTCCAACATAAGTACTCTAGGAACCAATGCTAGTACGGCTGGCGGCTCTGTTCAAACTTTATCGACAGGCACTAGTAATCTTGGCAGTAATATGCTCATATTAGGAGGGTCATTATCTACGGTAGCAAGTGGCTCTGTAGGGGTTGCCTCAGGTTATGAAGCTATGCAAAGGACACAAGCCAGAGTAGACACGGGAGCTGCCAGCTTAAATACTCAGTTATTAGGTATACAAAAAGCAATGGATAAGTATAACAAGGACGTCGCGTCTGGATCAGATGCTAATGAGAAGCTTGGGACGTCCTATGAAAAGGTAGGACAAATAGAGGGTAAGGTAAAGACGGACAAGGAAACAATAGCAATAGACCAAGAAAAAGTAAACGTAGCACTTGAAAAATTTGGTAGAAACAGTACACAATATGCATCAGCTGTCGAAAGGTATCAGAAGGCACAACAAATGTTGACTAAGGATACAGAGGCTGGGGCCACGGCTGTAGATAAAATTAGTACGTCTCAGGGTAAGGCCAGCGGTACCACCACTAAACTAGGGGAGGATATAACGAGTATAAATGATAAAATAGCCAAATATAATGCATCAACAGAACAACAAACTGTAAGGATCGAGGCAGCACGAATAGCCCATGAAAGATTCGCAGCGACACTTCTCTCAACAGGTCTTCAGGCCGTAGGTGCATTTTCTACAGCTATAGGTGTGTTAGCACGTGGAACAGGAGATGCAGAGAAAGGGGTGAATTCATTAGCAAGTACAGGTGCGAGTTTTCCACTAAAGTTCGGACTAATTGGAATAGCTATTACAGCTGTGGCTGCGGCTTTGATTGCAATAGCCACGAATTTTAATGGAGTTAGAGACTCAATAGACAAATTCGCCGCTGGTTTGGTACAGCAGGTTCCTGCGTTAAAACCATTCGTCGACTTAATCGGTGCTTTAGCAGACAACTTGGGACTTACTGGAAAGGGCTTCTTCAATAACACAGGTGAGATTCCAAAGGCAATCAAGGAAATACACGACCAGATTATTAAGACACCTATTGGAAAAGATATACAAGATATTATAGATAAACTTCAGACATTCCTTAAAGATCCTTTTGGTACTTCAGGGAGTGCAGTAAAAGGTGTTCTTCGGAATGCAGGTGCAATGGGCAGTCCATTCGCCCCAACGACTCTCGGAGGACTTTCGACAGGCACTAAGGATGTCGGTATTGTTGGTCAAATTGCTCAGATCGGCACTACTCAGGATACTAGTAACGCCCAGATACTTGGTCAGGCAATAATGAAAACAATAGAGGATGCATTTAAATTTGTTATAACGAATATACCAGTAGTAATCACGAAAGTTGGTAACGCTATAAACTCGGCTCTACAGGCATTATTTAAAACTGGTTCAATGGATAATGCTGGAGCCGCTATAATTGATGCTCTAGATAGTTATCTGACTGGAAAGCAAGCGCAGACTAAAGTTAGTAGTGCTTTCTGGAATATGGTTGCTCAAGCAATTACAGGAGCAGCTGCAGGAGATGCAGCACAGAGGGCAATAGGCGGTGCAGTTGATTCATTTCTTAACTACCTAAGAGATCAGTTCGACAAGAATAAGGGCAAGATGGGTAAATTACTTGTGGATTTCTTATTTGGATCTTTTGCTCCTAATGTTCAAGATATTGGTAAATTATTCGCTCCATTATTCGATATAAACAATTGGGCAACATTAATCCCCAAAGCAGCCGCTGCCTTAAAAAGTGCACTCACATTTAAAAATATCTCAGAGGCCGTCACCTCTATATTCGGACCGCTGTTTACCGCAGAAGGTTGGGGTCCGATAATTCCTAAGGCTATTGCTACTCTACAAAGTGCACTCACATTTAAAAATATTTCAGCCGCAGTTACTGCTATCTTTGGACCATTGTTTGACCTTAGCAGTTGGAAATCATTAAACGATAAGGCTAATCAAGCAATAGACGCAGCACTTAAAATTGTGGCTAAGGACGTAACAACAATATTCACGCCGTTGTTTGACCTTAATAACTGGAAGACGTTAAACGATAACGCTAACAAGGCGATAGATACAGCGTTAACGATTGCAGGTAAAGATGTTACAAATATATTGAAAGCGCTATTCGACATCAATAACTGGAAGACACTAAATGATAGTGCTAACAAAGCAATAGATGCGGCGCTAACTATAGCAGGTAAGGATGTTACAAAGATGTTACAAGCGCTTTTCGATGTTAACAATTGGAAGACGCTGAATGATAGTGCTAACAAGGCGATAGACGCGGCACTTAAGCTTGCAGCTAAGGATGTAACACAAATCATAGCACCATTATTCGACCTTAATAATTGGAAATCATTGAACGATAAGGCAAACCAAGCAATAGACACGGCGTTAACTCTTGCAGAAAAAGACGCAGAAAAGATACTCAAGGTATTAGTAGATCCTAATGCTTGGAAAGCAGCCGCAGACGCATTTGTGAACGCATTAACTACTGCAGTTCAGAGTTTCATAACGAACCTAGTAAATCAAGTTAAGGGTGCGCTAGGTTTAGGAGGTGGAGCAACAGGTCAACAACAAGGGTTTTCGCCTACGACAGGAGGATCATTAACCAATCCTCAGACAGGACAAGCATTTACAGGACAAAACGCTCCGAGTAGCTTTGCTCCAGGTTCTCCATTCGGAGCCACAATTAATCCTGGAGTTACTACAATAAATACAGGCTCATCTCTATATGGTCAGCCTATAGTTGTAAACCTTATGGTAGATGGTAAACAGATGGCGCAGATTACTAACAAGTATGCATTCGCAAATAGTGGTTTCACGTAATGAGTGCAGGACTTACTACCTCTGACCCCTCATACATACAACAACTCAGAGTCAAAGTTACCATGTTATCAAATGATAACACCACTACATTACTTACTTATGACTCATTCAATCCTACTGCGAATAGCATAAAGGTAATTCAGGTAATAGTGTCAGTGGCACTCAACCAAGCTGGAACATTTTCGATATTCGTTGAGGACAATGAGCAAGAGATAGATAGGACGCAGGTAGGGCTAGGCAATCGTGTAATAATATCGGCAGGCAAGACAGCAACAAGTTATCAAGATATTCTGCATGGATATTGTAAGAAGGTTACGGTTAATCGAGATGATACTGGAATACTATATTATATATTTCAAGGATATGGAAGCCAGATTGTTTGTAATGAACGCATAATTGATTTTCAAAAGTTTGCTACTCGCAGCTCAGTAGATAATTCAGCCAGTGCAACTACTGACCAGTCTATGGTAGCATATAATTTATTTAAGACTGTTTTTGAAGGCACGTCACAGTTACCACTCGGTGCAAGTCCTACTCTAATCTCTCAAGGACAGTTCACAGAGAATGGTATAGACCCACGAGTGAATAATTTTATTCCTGGAATACAACAACCATTAGTTGAAGCCTCTGCAGCTCTAAACAAGATAGCAGATTATAGTGGCGCGATATGGGGAATAGAAAACGATGATATATTTTTCAGATATCCCACAGCAATACATTCAGGAATTACTATTAAGAATGGGATGGGCGATAATGACCTAGCCGACAAGACGGCATATTGGACTGGTCCGTATTCATATGTTGACTCATGTGACCAGGCTGATGGATTCGCTAATCGTTTATGGTTAAAAGGTGGTACAATCGCACCAAAGGCAAATGTCGCTGGTAGTACAAACCTTGGCTATACCTCTTTATTCAATAAGGACATTGCACAACAAATAATCCCTGGTAGTGCACAGCTAAAGAATCTAGCGCTAACTTTATCCACAGTTGGAACTGGGGGTGCTGCTGGGGTGCAAGCCGTAACAGGCGCACTTGTACAAGATAGAGGTACAGGATTTCCAACAGGTGCTATCCTGATGAACTTCCAGATTCCATTATCTAGTATACCGCCTACTCCTACGTCAGTATTCGATTTTAATTATAAGTGGTATGTCCAGAACTTACAGCCTAATGTAGCTTATTGGATCGTCCTTTACGCAAAGGGCACTGACGAATCTAATACTGTGCGCTGGCATAATGACGGGGACACTACAACTCAAAACAGATTTAGCGCAACAAGACAAGCTGTCCTAGATCCAAGCACTGAGGCCAGAAATCAGTTTCCACTTAAGACTGACACAGGTGGCTGGTCCGTATCTAGCACTGGTCCAGTCTATACCCATGGATTCTTTGAAAACTTGAGACTATTAACAGAGGCAAGCGACCCCCTATCCATAAACAAATACGGACTGGTAGAAGCAGTACATGATGTGAGTTTTATCACCGATAATCAGACTATGCAGACATATGCTTCTAGTATACTTGCATCTCTTGCTAAACCTATACGACAGTTCGGAATGTCATATGTTACTATTCCAAATAATTTTGTATGGTTACCAGGTCAGTTAGTTGATCTAGTTGACACACTATCAGGAATAGCACCGCCTAAATCAATTGCAGTAGAGATACAGCAGGTGGATTATAATTTTACCGCTGTTGGTACATCTAGTGGGCAGATGGGAAGCTCCCTGCCAAGTGGTGGAGGAATTAGACCATCTCACCCACATGGCGCTTCGTATGTGTCGTTGCTATGTGTGCAGTATGTCGACTTTTTAGTTGATTCTATTAGTTAGTTCCCTTTTCTTATTTTTAAATCCTAATGTCATGCAAGATTCTAAACTAGAACGCCATGGTATAGGATATTGTGCCAGTTGGGATCTTGATAGTCTCAGTTATATTTCAAAAATATTTACTAAAATAAGACATGCTACAGTTAACAAAAATTATTGGGAAGTTAAACTTTATAGTGATTCATTTTCAGACAAATTGGATAGATTATGGAATGACCAAACAGTAGACGACACGGAGTTTGAACCGACACATGTCGGCAAATCAACCAACAAGGTCGTAAATGATGGCCTTGTTAGGATAGCCGAACTTGTCACCAACTCTGTAGGATTAAACTCTGGATTCGGGGCAGCTAACGGATACTTTACACACTTCGCTGCTGGTTCTGGTAGTAATCCTGTCTCTGCTTCAGACTATCAATTACAGTCCGAAGTTGCAAGAGTAGGTTTAGCTTCAGACGGTTTTCAAACCGCAGCAGGCGCGATTATGAGATTTGGAGGATTCTTCGCACCCTCTATTGCTTCTTGCACCGTAAATGAAGGCGCTGTATTTGATGATCCGAACTCTGGCGTTATGTTATTTAGAACTGTTTATCCAACTGGACAAGGGGTTACGCATACAGTCAATGTTGACTTCTTTACTTTGTCACATGCCCTCTATCAATATAGTGTTTAGTTTTTGAGTTCAAATTTTATTTATCAAATTAGGAAGTACTCGTTAGACCCACTAGCTGCGCGTTACAAACTTCTATCTGAGAGACTAGCACAATTCGAAGCTCAAACACTACAACTACAAACTGGAGATACCAAGAATTATATCAAGGTTACAAACTCAATAAATCAGTATAAGGAACAAGGCTTCGCTAGCTCTAAACCAAAAACTACAGTATTTAAAATACCTTTTGAACCTGACCTGAAAACATTGACATGCTGGTATAGGTTCGACGCATGGGGAAAAGTGGTAAGAGATGCATCATTTCAAGGCAATTCAGGAACTATTCTGGGGCAGACGCCTACAGCTGCAATTGGTCCAGACAAAGGCTACGGAGCTGCTGGTACTATAGCAATGAATTTCGACGGCACAAGTCAGGCTATTGAAATCGCTGATCATACAAATATTCAGATGCTAGGAACCACAACTGGATTCTCAGTAGCTGCACTTATCTATCCGACCACATTTGCTGCCACTCCCACAGGAGCAAAAAGATTCATAGCTGAGAAGATTGATGGCCCTAACGATATGTGGGCTTTATTTATAGATACTAACGGCTTTATTCATTCATGGATTTATCGTGGAGGAGTTAGTCATAGCTCTGTAACTACTACAACACCACTCATATTAAATACATGGAATTGGGTAGTCATGACTTATAATGTAAGTAATGGTGTCCATCCGACATATGTTAATGCATTAGACATGTTCGCTAATGGCAAACTTATAGTTGATACTCCAACTGATTCGACTTTTCCAAATGTTAGGACGAATATGTATGTCGGAAGCAATGCAGTTAATGACGGATTCTTTATGGGAAATATGGCTGACTTTCGTTACTACAGAGAGAAAGTTCTGACACAGGCAGAAGTTACTAATCTTAATACAAATATGATTACTACTAGCAGTATAGCTTTTGGAGCAGTTGCAACAGCAGGCGCTTCATTGATTAGCGCTTAGTTCCTATCTTTATAAAAAACAGACAATAAATTATTAATGTCAGCAGGAGGCGTGTGGACTGCAGGTTCGGATTCGGACAGCGCAGCTCGATTAAACCAAAAAACTGTAACAATTGATACTTCCGCTAATCTTAGTGCTATGTCTTCCACATATCCTGGACAATTAGTATTTTCAACAGATAGTGCAGGTGCTTTTACTGCTAACACAATGTATCAAAGGAATGCTGCCAACAATGCGTGGGTAGCGATGCTTCCTATGACAACACATGATCATAGCACTAATCTAGCTTCAACAGGAGGCTTATTTTCAGATATCCTTGCATCAAACACTGGACAGTTGATATATCTAAATTATATATCACCAAGAGTAGCAAACTTTTTCACTTCAATTGTAAGTTCAGGAACAATCACAGATAACATCTCAGCTAACCGATGGCGTGTCAATCTTAGTACTGGTGTTACTACGAGTGCTGTAGCACAAGCAGATATTGGAGGAATAACAGTAGACTTTGGAAGTAAGATAAAGTTTCAGGCAAAAGTTGAACAGCAGACAGTAACAACTTTTCTTCAAGGAAGAATTGGAATAAATATAGAAAGCGCTGGTTCCGCTGCTGGAATCACCAAATCTCTAGGATTCGAGTTCTGTGATAGCACTGGTACAACTTACCAGTTGGTCAGTTGTGACGGAACGACTAGAACTGTAACAAATACAACTCAACCTTTCAATGGTGTTCATGGTATCAAATTTGCATATACTCCATCCACTAATATAATTGGTACCGTAGATCAGACAGTGGCAACCACGAAGACCACAAATCTTCCCAACAGCGGAGCGGCTGACGCAGATAAGACTATGAGATTTGGGATTACTACAACTAATACTACTCCAAAGAATCTGTATATTTATGGTGCTGTGTTAGTCGGCGTGGATAACGACGTCTGGTTCTGATTATGACCATATTTAGTAAGACCGTTAAGTTACGTGATATCAATCCTTCTACCTATATACCATCAAAACGGGGTATTGATGTCACATGGGGATATGATAATGGAGATATATACGGGACTTTCACAGCTGGAAATATCAATAATGAGGCTAATCTAAGTGAGAAACATGATATCAATAACGAGTTATCCAAGTTAAAGGTAATCCAGGACACAATAAAAGACTATAAAACTTATAAGAAAGTAGTCCCATTGGGACCAAAGAGAATAACACTTCATGACGATGGAAATAGGATGGTTGAAGATAAAGGATGAGTACTTCACCACCACCACCAACAAGCCCTCCCTTACCTCCAGCACCAATACAATCTGGTAACATACAATTCTTTCTTTCAGGTGGTGTGAATAATCCTTTTGGTGGTTCAAGTATAGGAGGAGCAATCTCTTTGATAACATTAGGGGCAATAACCTCTGGAGCACCTTCTAATCTATATGATTTTGTGAGTATTACACAGGCAACAGCAGGTCAAACACATGAGTATCGCTGCTTTTATGTTCAGAATACTGCTGTTGGGACGACGTTAAGGAATAATTATATCTGGTTCGAGACTCTTAACAGCGATCAGGACGTTAGCTTTAAAATGGGTTTAGGCGCTGGCGGTGTTAATTCAACTCCAGCATTATTAGCAGATGATCATACTACTCCGCCCGCGGGTGTAGTCTTTAGTCAACCAACTTCGATATTTAATGCGTTATATATAGGTAAATTAAACGCAGGTGATTATTACCCCATATGGTTAGATCGTATAGTCGCGGCTAACGCAACCCCAGTTCCATATCTTCAAGATTCAGTAGTCGTCAGAGTCGAGGGCGCGTCCCAACCAACACCGTCGTCAGTCCCTGATTTTGGTGTAGGTGCAGCAGGAAGCTTCTCATGTGCGAGTGTCACAGCACAACAAAATATCAATGATTTGGCAGGAAAGCTTACAAGTGTACCACCTTTACAACGATTCATAGGACTAGGAGATTTAGCATTAACTACTGATCCCGCATGTTGGTTCAGTATGACTAGTGCTATTGATTCCATAACTCATGTGGTATTAGGAGATCAGGAAATATATACAACGGTTCCAGGATCAGCACAGCCCGCATTACTGAACAATTACCTGAATCATTATCACCTAACTACCCCATATTATAGCTTCAATTACGGACCTATTCATTTTCTTGTAATGAATACAGAGATTCTTTATGTTAATCCCAGTCCCCAATATAACTTCGTGGCTAGTGATTTGGCAGCAGCGTCTAAGAATGGAAATATCTTCTGGACAATAGTTTGCTATCACCAACCCATGTACAACGACGGCGGTACTGGTCCAGTCGGAGCTTATGTACCTACTTCGTTTAGTGCAGCATACCATCCACTATTTGATCAATATGGTGTAGATTTAGTATTGTCAGGTCACCCTTACAATTATCAAAGAACATATCCTATACTCTATAATAACCCAACCACTCCCACCGCTACAGTAACAGGAACCAATGCTTATATCAATCCATTAGCGCCTATCATGATCAATGTGGGAACAGGAGGACAACCACTCGATTCTACTCTTGCATTCACAACACCTACACCGAATTGGATAGCATATACAGATAATGCCGACTTTGGATATCTTTATCTTGCCTTCACGAATGCGGCCACACTCTGCACTGGAACGTTTTTCAATATAGGCAATGTCGCGCTAGACACATTCACTATTACAAAGAGTTAATCCACACTCTTTTTGTTGTGACCGAATACATTCTTTGTTTTATTATGACATATAACACATAACTCTATAGTATTTTTAATAGGATTATTTATATTGTAAATATCATTATCATGATGCATCTGTGTCCTTTTACAATCAAATCCTTTAACTGCACGACATAAATTACAAACTCCTATTCTTGGATTTTTGATAACAATATACTTACCCATGAATTTTATACGGTTAGGATTTTTATTGTATATATTATTACATTTCTCACATGTAGGAGCGATTTTAACATTATACCAGTGCTCACGTCCTCGACTATCCTTAAACGTATACGATGAGTTACAAATGGAACATTTACGCATACGGTTATATTATGTATCAAGTGATATAATCCTTACTTCTCTATATCATTTTCACAGTCTCTTTCTTATATGAACATAGGAAAAGACGGCGTTGCAGAAATTTATCCGACTGCCTCTGGTGGTTCGGCAGTATATCTTGATTTATCACTTAAAGACCCACGAACGGACTCACATTTCGATTTCGATAATATAAACAGTAGCGCTCCTGTTACAAGGAACGCAGAAGGTAGTCTTGTTTATTATAATACTCCAGGAAACGTAGTTAATTATGCGTCTGGTTCTCCATCTGGTAGAACTATTCGTTTATGTATGATTCCAGGAGGAGGCAAAAGACAGAAACAAAAATACTCATATGCAAACAACCCTGGATATTTATATGACACACAAGGCATTCAATGCCATGAACTCACTGGATATATCAGAGGTCATAACAATTTAGGCGTTCATACCTCACTTGCTTGTAAAGTGAATGGGGGAGACGACGACACTATTAGATCACTTGTCGAAACTAATTATCCTACACCTAGTAATAGTAGCGGCGTATATGCAAACTGGAATTATACTCATCTAGCATATGAACATGTTCCAAACGTAAAACAAATTATACATGTGCCAGTAATGGCAAACAATACTTGGGTAGGTATTAAATCAGTTCACAAAGTATCAGCCGATAAATCTACAAGTCAATTTGAATATTATGTTGATTTAACTCCTTTCGATTCTACAGGCAAACCAAATAACACATGGCAATTAGCCGCGACTTGGGAAGATACAGGTAGTCCAAAATATGGTATAAAGTGTACATGGAAATGTCAGGCTGACAAGATACGAGTAGACGGATGGGAGAATGTAGACTTTACATTAATGTCAGATAGAGAGATAGATTTTAGTGGTACTCCTTCACCCACCCCAACACCAACTCCTGTACCTACGCCCACTCCTACCCCAACACCTGTGCCAACGCCAACCCCTGTTCCGACACCCACACCAGGCCCTGATCCTATTCTTAATGCGTTAAACGCTTTGACTCCGACATTCAATGAAATACTTACTTCTCTACAATCTACTCCAACGCCAACTCCTACACCATTGACAGTTAAAGCAATAATTAGTCCAGCTTCATCAGTTGCGAATGCAGGAGATACAGTCACATTGGACGCATCTTCTAGTTCAGGAGATGGATTGAAATTCACATGGACACAACCAGGTGGAACAACTGCAACAATTGCCGATAAAAATAGTCCAAAGATTAGCTTTACTGCTCCAAGTAACAAGTCTGGAGGTCATGAAATAGACCATCATCTCACATTCGTTCTATATGTAACAGACAAAAACAATGTCGCAGATCATACTTCAGCCATAGTCTCAATTCCAGGAGCACCTGCCCCTACCCCAACTCCTACACCAATTCCAACACCCACACCAACGCCAGTACCTACACCCACCCCCATTCCAACCCCAACACCAATACCTACCCCGACGCCTACTCCAGTACCTACGCCTACACCAGTAAAGATTATGGGTGTCATAGCAGTACAAAATCTGAGCACCGATACAACAGATGCAGACGTACAGAAATGGATGGCTGCTCTAAAGAAACAGTGTGATAGAGATGTGGCTCCAGTATGGGGAAGTTCAGTAGATTTCGTATTCATACCAAAGTCACAAAAACCACCCATAGCCGATTGGTATTGTGTATTCCTAGACACGTCAGATTCGCCAGGCGCCTTAGCTTATCATGATGTGGGTCCAAACGGAGAACCACTTTCCAAGATTTTCACAAAGACAGAAAAACAAGCGGGAGAATCACCAAGCATAGGATTCAGTCATGAAATAATTGAATGTATAGGTGACCCATCAGCAAACGTCACCTTAAAGGGATTAGATCCTTCAGGCAAACCATGTCTAATGTATCAGGAGTTATGTGACCCATGTGAGAGTAGCTTCTATGAAATAGATGGAGTGATTTTATCAGACTTCGTATTTCCAAACTGGTTCAATGAGTTACCAAAAACGGCAGATATGGATCAATTAAAAGTAATACCAAAACAATACCAACTCGCAAGTGGCGGGTATGAAGAAGTCAGTTACGACAATGGGCAAACATGGACTGAGATAGATAGGGCCAGTAAAAGAACAGCGTTACATCAGAGCGAACATTCACGCCATGCATTGTATAAGAAGAGAAGCGAACAACGTAAAAATTCTACTTTCGAAGTAGATACCACATGGGACGTTAGACTGAAGAAATAGGGATTTTAGTTCCCTTTATCATTTTTGACACTTTAGTTATTGATGTCAATAGATGATCAATTAATAAGTGAGGAAAACGATTTAGTAAACCTCACCGACGACGAATTTCTCGCTAAGCACGGCAAGCCAAAACCAAAGCCACCAAAAAAACCTGATGAGGCAGCAGTTTTAGCAGCCATATCTAAGTTAACAGATATTGCAAATCAAATTTTACAAATTTTAAAAACTAGTCCGACTCCAGTACCCGCGCCAACCCCTACCCCTACTCCGACACCAACTCCAGTGCCGACTCCTACGCCAGTTCCTACTCCTACTCCAACACCAACTCCTACCCCGACTCCAGGTAATGTAGACCAATTCGGTGTTACCAAAATCTACGGAGATGGACCAGGCTCTAATTACTTCATGACCAACGACCCATCCTCTGACCCACGTGGCAATAATCCAGAGGCAAGCAATAGTTACAAACCAAAATACATTGCCAACGGAGACGGTTCGTTCAAGATCAAAGGACAGATTGAGATTAGAGGTGCAATCACACAAGATGGGGGATTCAATCAGAGCAAGCTTTGCACCGACTTTACAAAATGTGCACAACAAGGATTCATGCAAGATTCAATGGACTGGAAGAATATCGAAATGACTAGTTACTACAGAATCAATCAAGTAGGAAGTGGCTCATCAAATGGAGAGGCGCATATAGAACATGTCATGCGTGGACAGAGAAGCACAACAAGTAGTACTAGTGTCGGACCATGTGGATGCGCATTAGGTTGTTCGGACAATTATCATGCGAATATCTACTGCAATAAAGGTTCTAATGGTTTAGCGCGTCAGAAATATGAAAAAGACTTATATCATACCACAGGATACAGTACAGATATCTCAGGTGTCAACAACAACAGCGCATATAACTTCAAGTTAGGGTCTTGGTTCGGAATCAAGACAATCGTATACAACTTACCAGACGGCTCAGTGCAACTGGAGCATTGGACAGATGAGAATGGAAACAATGTATGGAAGAAAACACATTCGATGGTAGACCATGACCAATGGGGACCGCGAGGCTCTATTGGTAACTGCAACATTCCTCCAAGCAAATCAGGTAGTCCTCCGATAGTCTTCGGCGGTCCTTTGACGGTGTTCAGATCAGATAACCTACAGGACTATGACGTGAAATTCCAATCAATCCGAAGTATTGATCCAACAAAGAAGTTGATGGGTGAGGAGCATCGGGCAAGCACAAACGTAAACGACGATGTATTCAAAGACGACGAAATATATCAGAACCTAGAGGATTAGTTCTCTCTTTATCTTTTTAACTTTTTATTTAATTAATGACCAGTAATAGTGTATATTACGCGTGGGCGGCTACGTGGAATTCTACACCTGGCACTGGTACAGACGTTCAGATTTACATTTCTCATGAGATATTAGAAGCAATTACAGACCCTAACGCAAATGCGGGTGTACCTGGGTGGATTTCAAACACATTCTGTCCAGGTAGTCCGCCTTGTGAAATAGCTGATAATTGCGAGGTTACAAAGGGAGTCGGCAACTACACAAATACTGTAGGAGTTAATTGCTGGTCAACTAGCTATTATTCAAACGCAGGTGGTGGATGTGTTATTCCAGGAATTGCCTCGTCAACTAATACTGCTAATACTACGTTTACGTATTCTGGTGGTACACTTCTTAGTAAGTGTACTATTGCAATGTTGTTCTGGGGTCCAGCCTGGACATTTACAAATTCAGCTAATCCTACTCTTGGAACAGCAGATGAAATAAAGAGAGGCGTACAGACACTTCTAACTAACACCGCATTTTATAATAATCTTAGAGAGTATGGTTGCAACACTCCAATATTCAATTTCGCAGCTATAGATACTACCACGCCGCCAACAACATTTCAGGCGTCAGATATACAGGGAGTTATATCTAAGGCGATTAATGCTGGAACCTTACCTAATCCTCAGGCAAATGCAGACCCAATTCTATATTTCGTGATACTTCCAAGTACTGCACATTATACAATAAATAATCAGATTGGAGGACATGGAACATATCAATTTGTCACTGCACCACCAACTTCAGTACCAACTACCAATCCGCCAAGCTCAGGAGTTTCAGGTACCCCTGCACCACCGCCTGCGACACAATGTGATATATTTAAAATCGTAAAACTATATCTGGATAAGATAGGAGGTAGTAGTTGGTTCCTGTCTGCAACTCCAAATACTGACCCTCGTCACGTTATAGACGGCACTACTTGTACCACTAATGCAGACGGCAGCTTTAAGATAACAGGTAGTGGAAATATAACCTATCATATAGCAGCAAATAATGGATTTACAGAGGCTTCGATCACATTAAATCAGGCTACTCTTAAAACCCAAAAGTTCATGCAGGACGCGATGGACTGGACCAATGTAGAACAAACATGTTATTATAGGATTAATGCTGTCTCTTCGTCTTCACATAATGGAGAACCAAGTATCAGTCACCATATGAGAGGTGCAAGAAATTTAAATGATGCTACGATACTGAATGGATTTCCAAAATCATGCGAAGCGTCTGATTATCACCACGTAGTTACACCAACATCAGGCAAATGCACCATTCTAAAAGACTTACAACATACTGCAGGCGTTACCCCAAGCGCTGCTAATCCAGTAACTACAACCACTATTCCTACTGGACTCTCTGCATGGATTGGGAAATGGATAGGAATAAAAACAGTAGTATATAATTTACAGGATGGAGCCTCTGCAATAACAGAGCATTGGATAGATAGTAACAATTCAAACATATGGACAAAAGCTCTGTCATATACTGATCAGGGTAATTGGGGTGGTGGTAATCCAGCTTGTGGTGGTTCGAATAATACAGTCATTACTTGGGGTGGGCCGCTGTGTAAGTTTGTCCTAAATAATATAACAGATGTAGATATCAAATATGCATCATGTAGAGAAATAGACGTTTTTAGTCAAAACCCTATACTCCCTAGCCCACCTTCTAACACAACTCCTACAATACCTCCTACTTCTAATCCAGCTAATAATCTATCACCCATACCACCCGCTGCCAACACACAGCCTCCTACAACTGTAGCTACTGGAACACGAGATAAGTTTGGGGTGACTGAAATATATCCATCATTAGCGGCTGGACAATCATGGTATCTCTCTCAAAATGGACTCAAAGGAGATTCGAGAGTATTAGGTATACCTCGGTCGATTAAGGAAATTGTAAACGGAGATGGGTCATTTCATTTATCCAATAATGACGATGTCTTATTTTACGTTTCTACTCTATCTGGCTATAGCTTTCAGGCCTCAGGTGGAAAGGACTTGGATCACAAAACCTGTAGGGCACGTCAATTTATACAAGGTCCTAAAGACTGGAAGAACGTGGAGGTAACAGTCTTCCACAACATAGATGGTATAAAATCTGTTAAACCAAAAGGTCTATTCCATTTTGGAATTAAATGCAGAACAGGTTCACACAATCTACAAGGTAATTGTCAAGGTTCTTGTTACTCAATTGAGACACGTTGCGATCCAGGACATGAAGAACACAGACATAGAAAGGAGCACTTCCACGAAGCACATGCGGATGACAGAAAAGCTACTTTCAGTTTTTCTAGCGTACTGAAGAGGTGGGTTGGAGAGAAATTTATCCTATTCAATGTCGTGGATAAGAATACTGGTAGAGTTACTGGAGTCCGCATGGAGCACTGGTGGAATGACTCAGGCGACGGAGTCACATGGAAAAAAGTGAACTCGACTACAGATATAGGAGGTTGGGGATTTTTAGATAATTTATGCGGTGGCAATCCCGATGAAATAATTATTTGGGGAGGCCCTTTAATCGCGTTTTATTGGGACGATTTTAGTCCTTGGGTCAATTATAAATGGATGTCAATTCGCGAAATTGATACTTCTATTACTGGCGGCCCCCCGTCCCCTTCACCTCCGTCTGGCCCACCACCTTTACCACCAGCAGTAACAATAGGACCAAACGCATACAACGTCTGTAAGTTCGTTTATAGCGTAATAGTAGATGATAGTGGGGGATGTAATATTGGAATAGATCCTAATGCTCATAAAGGTGAGACACAACTAGGCCCATTAATTCCAGGTACTGCCAGCCAAATTAATATGAGTGGTGCTACAACATTAGCACAAAGAGCAGGACAGAAAGTAATTAACACTTCGTCTTTGCTCTATAATAAAATCCTAGCCGAAGCAATGTTTAACTTACGAATAGTTGGATTTCCAACAATTGCTGGTGTCCCTGCTCCAATAACATGTACCATTAGAAGAGGAGTTGACGACAGCATTGTAGCTACGTATGGAACAATAAACGCTAATGTTCTAAGTAGCGCATATCAATCTGTATCTTTCAAGACCCCTTCATTGTCTAATTATACATTAGCAGTAGGTGATATAGTCACATTAGAATTTACAGGCGGCGACATTAATAATTACGTTCAAGTGCAAACCGACACTACCTCTCTGTATGATGGCGCTAACGGTAATGCTATGGATGTAGTAAACGGAGTTGCAGCTACTCTTACTGGAACAGATATAGCAGGCGGATTTTGGTCTACAGGTCAAACAGGAGTACAGCCTACTCAGATATACAATGTAAGTGGTATCCCTCCTGGTAGTGGTGGGGCGACTGTAGGCGGATATCCAATATATAATGGAGGCCCAACAAAAGTGGCTGAGATTCCAGTAAACGGTGCAAGCCTTCTGATAGGTAAGACGATATATGAGATAGACGTTTGGTTAATGAAGAATGGTAATCCTACAGGTAATGTCTCCGTGTATCTTTTGGAAAATACTACAGGACTTGTAACATATTCATTCGGTAGTATTAGTACATCTAACATACCTACTGTATCAGCAGGTCCACAACAATTTAATTTCTTCAATTATGGTAACACACACATTAACACAGTTAACACATACATAGTCGTTGAATACAGTGGAGGGGATATTAATAATAGCGTTCAGGTAATAGGAAGATTGATTGTAGGTGGTAATTCATACGACGGTCCAAATAGCTCCATGTATAAATCTAATGGTAGTAGTTGGTCAGATGCAGGACTTCCTAATATCAATGCAGTGGATTTGTCTGGTATAGCGTGGACGTCAGCTACCCCACCACCTGGAACACTTCCCCCTGTCAGCACAGTTAGCTATAATGTCAGAGCAGCTGGATCGGGAGCTGGAGTCGGAGTGCACTATCTATACGGACAATTCTGGACTACCGCTATGGTGGGTGAGATACTTAACGATAACCAGAGTAAACTGATAGGTACTACCATAAGCGAAGTGGATCTTACGTTATATAGGGTTGGTGATCCTGTTGGTACTCTACAAATCGTTATATTTAACTCAGCTGGGGCGCTCATAGCATCAGGTCCACAAACTGATGCAAGTAGTATATCAACATTCGCAACCAACTATAGATTCCTTATATCTCTTCCCACAGGCTACACTTTGAAAGCGGGAGACAGAATAATGTTATGGATGAAACAACAACCAGACATTGATCCTAGACTTAATTATATACTTGTAGCAAGCAATGCTTATGATGCCTTTGACGGAAACCATAGCCTTTTAATTGAGTTCGCTCCTACAGGACAATATCCTAGTTATGGAACAGGCGGTAAAGTTAATGTCTTTATGGGCTATAGTGGTCAGTGGACGCCTTACACAGGACAAGATATCGCAGGTACATTCTACTTCTAACCATTCGGGAATAAAGCGTTATAGATCTGACCAACTGAAGGCCCTCTATACACAAATTTAGCCTTTTTAGGTTTTCTGGCCTTCCTCGGCTTTCTAGGATGGTAGACTCTTGGTTTTCTTCCTTTCCTAACTCTCGGATGTCTGACTCTAACACTTCTAAGTTTAATCTTTTTAATTTTAAGCTTCTTTGGTTTCCTTAGCTTCTTAACCTTCAGCTTCTTTGGCTTCCTAACCCTAAGCTTCCTGACATGTACGAGCTTTGGTCTTTTTGGTGCCTTGATCTTCTTCTGCTTCTTTACCTTAGATTGTGTTGGGTTATGAACTACCTGGGCTGGAGGAAAATGGCTCATGTTGTGCCTACTTTGAAATCAACATATCGCTTGAAAGTTTCATTAAATTGTGCTAACTGCTCGTTAGTGTCAGTCCAGCATTCGATAAGTGCCTGATAAAATTCCTGTTCTTCTTCCTCTTCCTCGCTCAACTGATTAAGATTATTTGATTCGTTATTTGTCAACTAAATTAATATTCACCTTTCCAGCGTTTGCGATACTCCATCTCATAATTTACAATATAGGGATCGATAGGTATTGGGCGATGAGTCATTTCACCAAAGCCAGCACCACCGCTAGGCATTCCAGAGGTCTTCGACACGTCTCTGTATAACGTATAGACTACAGTCCTAGTAGACTGTACCTGTCCTTGTCTTGATACACTATCTGATACCGTGATTGTCTGAATAATTCCTCTGAATATCTTTAGCAGTCGTGACTCTACAATCGATATCGCCTCGATGATCTTTATTATTATTGGAATCTTAATCGCGTCAGATATCGTCGCCGTCTGAGTTGCAATCCTAGGTATTACTTTTCTGACTCTGGACTCGGATATTGTAATAGTCTGTAGTATAGACATTACACGTCTTATAGGACCAACGACAGTGCCCAGTAGTGTAATAGTCTGCGTAGATATCTTTGGTATGAACTTTCTAACTTTAGAGTCTGATATTGTAATAGTCTGAGTTGAGATAGGTCGAATAACCTTCCTAAGTCTAGAGTCTACTATTGCAATGCTTTCAGATAGTCGCATTAATGATTTCCTTAATAATGACTCTGATATTGTAGTCGTATCTGTAGTTGCTCTAACATGCTTTGCTATTCCTTTAAGTTGTTCCGATATTGCAACTATACCTATTAGATTAGCAAGATGTCCTCCAGGTCCAAGGAGAGAATCCAATACAGATATAACGCTTGTAGATATCTTTGGAATAACTTTCCTAAGTCTAGAGTCTGATATTGTTATGGCTGCTGTAACTATACTGGGTATAGCCTTTCTTAATCTAGATTCAGATATGGTTATAGCATCTGACATGGATCTCAAATGAATTCCTATCTTAGTTAAAGCGTCTAGTATCGAAGTAGTATTTGATAGAGATATTGGAATCCTTCTTAGTAGTGTTTGGACTATTGTGACAGTCTGGGTAAGTATCTTTGGTATAACACGTCTAATTGTCCCTTCTGTTATCGTAGTAAGCTGGGCTGTAATCTTTGGAATGGCCTTCCTCAATAACGACTCTGATATTGTTGCGCTATCGCTTTCGGCTATAAGATGCTTTGCTATCTTACTTACTGCTCCAGCTCCTAGAGTTACTGTCTCCAAGAGAGTGAAGAATTTGGCTTTAATTCCAACCACTACACCTAGTATGGTGGTCGTCTCTGACGCTATTTTGGGTATGACTCTTCTTAATTGACTTTCTATTATTGTCGCCGTCTGGGTTACGATCTTTGGAACGACCTTTCGTAATAACTGTTGAGATATCGAAGTTATTTCTGCAGTAATCTTTGGTATTGGTTTACGCAGTAACGAGTCTGATATATTAGTTGTTTGAGTGGTAACTTTCGGCAACGCCTTTCTGATTCTCGAATCTAGTATTGTGACTGTCTGTAATAATATTATAGCTCTGATTCCCTTGACTAATCCTGAGACAGTAACAGTTTGTGATGTGAGTTTGGGTATAGCCTTCCTTAGTTGTACTTCCGCTATTGAAATAGTTTCAGTAGTGATCTTTGGAATAACTTTTATGAGTATTGACGGAATATTAATAAATGCACTGGTGAATGAATCTATTTCGAATCCACTACCGTCTCCTACATTAACAGTCTCGAATATCATTCTGATTAATGTAGTAATTTTCAATAAATCCGAAATGGTTATAATTTGTGATAAGATTTTAGGAACGACCTTTCTCGATAAAACTGCAGATATGGTCTCAACTTCAGTCGTTATTTTCGGAATGACTTTTATAAGTATAGATGGAAAATTGGTAAATCCGCTATTAAATCCTGATGTATATCCGCTACCATCCCCTACTAATACTCGCTCAAATAAGGCAATAATTTTAGATATGTTATTCAGCATGTCCTCAATGACTATATTTTCGCGTATGAATGGAATAGGCTTTCTAAGGAACTGTTGAACTATAGATATGGTTTCAGCTATAAATGGTGATATACGACGAGTTATAGTTTCTAATCCAAAACGTCCTTGATATATTGATGGGTTCGGAAGTGGACTATGTACGTCAGTACTCCATAACTGGTCATTGATTATCTGTCCGTTAATTGAACCAGTGGAATCATGTATAATATGTCCGCTACCTTCGTTGAATTTGTAGTAGCTAATCTGGTTTGTAGTTACAGTGTTAGCGCCGTTATTATATACATTCGAAATATCAGACGCACTTAATGCACTATTATATAGGGCTAGCTCTGCCACATTTCCATGTAAGAAGTATGCGTTTGAAGAGCCTAGACCAATAAGCGGTTTTCCACCTCCTGATAGAAGGGTGCCAGACTGACTAACTGGAGTACCTACTGGTGAACCGTCAAAATAAATCTGCATCTGCGAGCCGTCATAAACAACTCCGAAATGATGCCATGTGTTTGAAAATACCGTGCCTGGAAGAGTATACGAACAGTCAACTATAGCATTCGACACTGTAGCGGTCTCAAATAATATGGTTTGCGCGTCCTCGTCTAGTAGTAATCTGTTACCAAAATAGCCATTTATGAACGATATAACCCCTCCAAATCCTCTATTATCAGCGTTGATAAATTTCACCCATGCAACCACAGTGAGTGCGTTCGTAAACGGCGCTGTACTGTCTAGCTGAACATAGTTACCAGTACCTATCTTCGTTGCTCCATTAAAAACTAAAGCTCCTAGAGATATATTTTCTAAAATACCTCTCCATATCGATCTCTTAATTGAATCCGACACAGAAACACTATCTGTAATCGTTGAGATTTTCTGCCTAGCAGCAAAAAGGTTATCATATATTGATACAGCTTCAGCAAGTCCAGAAAATCCACTAGCGTTAAATACGTTATCGACTCTGACCTGCGGGGGTGTTGATTGTCTAGGCGGCAGAATTGGAGGGGAGTTTACAACTAAAGACTGACTGTTTGTTGACGCGACGTTAACACACGCGCTGTAATATACTGGAACAATACAATCTATAGGTAATGTCATTATTCAGGCCCCAACCCACTAAATAATATACTGCATTTACCCTCAATCATTGTTCTGACCGCCTTAAGAACTCTGTTTACCCCATCTGATACTGTGATAGCAGGCTCGTTAAAGTGTAAGAAAAGTCTAGCTTTGATCGCACCAATCATGTCTGAAATGCCTATCGTCTCTGCTATGTAAGGAATCGCTTTCATGGTTATCAAATCAGATATTGCAACTGCTACTTCACTAACGACCTTTGCAGGGGTTTCTACTACATTACCCTGTATTACGATGGCAGTCTCTGAGAGCGCTCTACTTAAACTTCTCAACACTCTTATGGCTTCCGATATTACGACGTTACCTGTTGTTATCTTTGGAAGCGCTTTACGCAGAATAGACCCTGCTCCAATAGAAACATTATCTGCCGCAATTTTGGGAATGACTTTGTGTAATAAAGACTCGTATATCGCTATGACCTCATTAGTGCCTGGAACTGTTTGGAATATTGTGTCTAGTTTCTGAAATAATCTTTTATCTATATTTTTTAAGTAAGCCCCTTGTTGTATAAGAAGAAGGGGAGCCATCGCTGGCTGAAGCGATTGACTGTTAGTTGATGCTATGTTTACACTAGCTGAATAATATATCGGGACTATAGCATCAAGAGGTAAAGCCACATTACTTTATCACTAGTATTCGATCCAGAAAACCGATACTTGAAACTTTTGTGATACTACTGAACTCGCTATATTTACTGCTATAATTCCCCCACTACCAGTTGTGAAATGATTTCTTATTATATCGTCTTCGTCTCTAGCTACCCATTCAAAAATTGCACGCCCATTTATCACTGCCGAGTCTAATACTGCTTGTTGTGTGGCTGTTGTGAAAGCACCAGTACCGTTCTTAACGTTAACCGTAGCGCCAGAAGCAGCACCCATTATATTCATTTTTGTAATCGTTCCACTAGTTCCAGTGGCACCGCCAGCTGTCTTTCGGGCTATACTAACTATATAATCATTATCTAGACCTGCAGTAGCAGTGCCATCTCCAAGCCTTACCCTAATACGTTTAACTCCTAAAATTACCCCAGATAACTCTATAAATGTGTCAGCAGTATTTGCTGAACTATTACTAGTAGCATTAACTGTAGTTACAAATTCGCCCAAATCACTATATCTTTACTTAAAGACTAAAGTAAAGAACTAAACAACTAAGTATGGGTAAACACTGGCTTTGATAGTCTACCTATTTTTCTTTTCGGTATTACCTCTGATATCGTGGTGGTTTCTGCAAGGCCGAAGGCCTTGCCAAAGGCCCAGGAAGACAAAGAGTTAACTGTATTACCTGTAGTGGCACCAGCACTAAAGGCATAATTAACTTCGTCTGTAGATATTACATAATCGACGTTAGTCGTATCTGTGAATGCACCTGTACCTGTTACTGAAACAGTTTGGACACCATTACCAGCATTCTTTCTAAAGTTTACAGTTCCTGTACCTGACTGTGCAGATAAAACTATGGTTAAATTAGTAAACTTTTTAGTTTCTCCTGCTTTCATTTGAACTTGTGACTCGGTTGTACCAGAGTTATAATATCGTCCAGATATTGGTATAAATCTGGCTACTGTAACGATAGGAACAAGGCCTATAGAATCACCAACTGAGCATTGTGTGTATCCTGCAGTAGACACGAATGTTACTGCAATGTTTCTAAATGTTATTGATTTACTAGAGTCATTTCCTACAGTATAAGCAGTACAATAATCATCATTTACAGAAATTGTATCGGCATTAGTCAATGTCACGTCTTCTTTTATTCCCGTTGCCAATGTTAATATTGAGATAGTCGTTGCTCCGTTACCGCCATTTAGTCTGCTGTTTACTGTGGTTGTGGTCGTCCTGCTATTAGCAGATACTTCCGCCATCATATTATTCATTGTACCTGCCAGTAACTGGCGGCATTTAGCTGGAGCCTCAGTAGTGTTAGTTGTTCCACTTACTCCAGATATCACATTGTAATATGTTGTACTTACTGCAGTAATTGCGTTACCATTACTACATACTAATCTTGTAGCTGTATTTGTTGTTGTATTAAAAAGTGTCCTAATTACTGATATCGTTACAACACCTGTCGAACCACCAGCAGGAACGACTGTAAGATTATAGTCATGGCCTGCTGTTATAGTATCAGTATGTGGTGTTGTATCCTCAAATTCTCCTGACGTCTGTCCTGTAAGTATGCTTACAGTGTTGTTAACTGATACTGAATTATCTCTTAAAGTGCAAGTCGTAGTCGCTGAACAAGTATTAGCAATAACCCGTATCAATAGATTAGTGAAGTTGCCAGCGTCTCTGAACCTAGTTTGAACATTAGCCTCCGTAACCTGATTAGCGAGAGTATTACCTGCTAAAGTGGCGAAGGTAGTTGTATTTGCAGTATTAGTATTACCTAAATAATATGAACCTACAATATAGGCCAGAGTCGTCAACTTTTGGCAACTTCTAGAACTTTCTTACCTTCGTGATATATATGCAATTTGCGTTTAGAATCAAACTCCCATGTTATTTGTTTGTCAATACCTATCTCTGCATGAGCTTTGTTCTTACGCTGGTTTTCCTCTAGAATGGTATCAAAATGAGCCTTTGTGTCAGGTAAGTGTTTATGATGTTCACATTTTTTATTATGATTTATAGGCTGACCGTCCTGACCGATAATTAGAACGTCTTCATGAACAGGCCTATGCTCCCTTATCTCAGGAGTATCTCTAGTTGATTTATCCCATTCATATGTTATTATACAACCACATGTATCAGGACTCCAACTGGTATAGTTACAATTAGTAGGGTCAAACTTATGACTAGTGTTAGGCAATAAAAATAAATGAGAAATAGATAAAGAGAGAACTAAAGTGCTATTGTGGGAACTTCTCCATTGTAGGTGCCGAACTGTATGTTACAACCACAGCATCATTTTGCTGTAAGTAAACCGAGCCTGGGGTTGATGTAAAAAGTGTGATTGTTGTTGCTCCCCTTTTAAGCTGAATTAGACTTACTGTTCCGCCTATTACTGTCACGACCTCTGGATATCCGTCAATGTTCGTATATGTAAATGGTGAGGTAGTAACAGTTATTGCTGATTGTGTTACAGGATTATAACCAATATTATTAATCACAGTTTTACTAGTGCCAGTCCCATTGTCTAGAAGCTGACCTAGTGTATTTCCATAAAGTATATTGCCTGTGATAGTGTAGTTATTATGCGCCGCTACACCAATCTCTATACCATAATGACCGTTCCCTTTACAGTTGTTATTTTTTATTTGAAAATACTGCTGTCCTGACCCACCAGCAATAAACTGAATACCGCTTGTTCCACAACCAGATATAACGTTGTCAGATATGACAGTATTACCAATAGGAACGCTTGGATTAACAGCTATTCCTGCCGAGGCCTGTCCATTTATCCAATTACCTCTGACGAAATGATCACCATTATTCACCTCCAGTCCTGTTGCTCCAGCTACTGCCCCAGGATATATGATATTATTCTCTATTATAGTGACAACTCCATTGGTTGAGGCCGCAAGCTGACCACCACCGAATGAGGCGTTGTTATTATTGCCAAAAATACAACCACTAATTATGGTATATCCTGTATAAAGCATAGCGCCACCATTAATACCTTCAAATCTACAGTTCTCTATCTTATTCCATGCAGTCAAAGAACCAGACCAAAATCCGCCAGGAGTGGAACCAGTGGCAGTACCAGTAGTAGGCCCTATAATTGAATTTGCAAGTGTTATTTTTCCAGAATTAGCTACGCCACGAGTTAAGAAATTCTTCACTTCACAATCTGTAATAATCACATTTGTACCAGAAGTGGATATCTCTGCAGATACAGCAGTTGAGTTTGTGGGAAAATTCCCATCTACAGTAAGTCTTGCAAGTATGGAATTGTCACCTATCAGAGATATTAGAGCTGCAGCTGTTGTCATTGTGTGAAGTAGAGTCGTGTTTCCTCTCCCACTGCCTACTATGTTGATACCATGAGACGATGTAATTGGACTAGTAATTGGAAAACTACCTATTCCTATAAATATAGATCCACCTGATGTAAGTTGATTTAATGCGTACTGTATTGGGACGTCTGCATTAGTTGCATGCGACGATTCTATAGCGCCAGTCCTACCACTTCGACACTTAATCTTACTAGAATCGTCTGGATCTATGAAAATATAATAGTCGTATGGTGCATTAAACTGAAGGGTGGAGTTGGCTGTTACCGCTGGATTGACTATGGTAGAAGTAAATGTGTTAGCGGGGTTTCTAAGTAGTAATCCGTTGCCCAAAAACGTCGACGACGATCCAGTCACATTAGGATCTAATAATATGCCTGAAAGAGTGTTTCCTGTAGTATCATTATTACTTACACTGACATTACTTAATGTGAGTGTTGGTGCATTAACATATATTCCATGTAGAGTATTTCCTGTTGTAAGACATCCATTTATGTTTACATGATCTGTATCTATTATTTTGATGCCATTGAAGGTGTTGTTATTGGCATTGACACCAGAGATTACAGTATAGTCGGCACCTATTGCTACATTAATTCCATCATTACTATTATTATTATACGAACCTCCAATGACTTTCACTCTTTTAACATTTGTCTGAATACGCAGTCCTTCATTTCCACAATTTGATGCTGAACAACTTATTATTTGTGCGTCACTCGCATCTTCTAATAAATCAAAACCTCTAGTCACTGCAGCATTAACAGTGCAATTTGACACCACTGGTCTCGCAGACCGCAGTTCAAATCCATTTCCTCCTGTAGTTCCAAGAACTGCACAATTCTCAAACCTTACCTGATCTGCATCAGCATGAGTATCAAAAGATCCAGTGTTAGAGCCTATTGAAAGACAGTTGCTAATCGTGACGTTTCTTCCTTGTCCAGCAGTGCATGGATCTGATACACTAGTCCTTCCAGTAACTTCGAATGGATGCCTCCATGATCCATATGCCTTACAATGATCAACTATTATGTTAGTACAGTGAGATGTAAGCGCTATTCCATACTGCTGATTGGACGCGTTAGCAGCGTTCTGTAGGATATAACAATTTGTTATAGAGGAGTTTATACATGATTGATATGTTAAAGCACTATAGAAATTAGCAACACTGTCTATCAGTTGGACACAATCAAGTTGCATGTTGTTGACATGATATGCAGTGAAGAATTGTATAGTACTTGACGTAAGATTTCCAACATCTTTCTTTATGGTAAGATGTGCGAATTTAACGTTAGTCAGTAATGTCAGCTTTATGAGCAGTGCAGTATTCGCTGTAGTGTAATTCGCAAGAATTGGAGTGTTTAACGTGACAACTCCTGTGCCAGTGTTGACGGCAGTGACTCTATGAACTTCTCCCTGTCGTGCACCACCTGATGGTGCTGCTGAATATATTCCAGTGTGCTCCAACAAGACATAATCATCAACTGCAAACTTTGCCGAGTCTGCTGTGGACATTGTCACAGTCGTAGCTTTGATATTTGCGTTAGCAGTAAGTGTTCCAGTATTCCCAGAACTTGACACGGTAAGTGCACCAACCTTTATGGCGTCATTAGCACCTTGACTATTCAGGCCAGTACTCATGAGTAGGTTTGTGACACCCATACCCATACCTCTAACCTCTATATTTCCAATTGTAGATGGTGGAATTGATATGAGATTGTTAATAGGAAAGTCCCCAGCCCCTAATTGAATACGGGTAGGTGTTCCAGCTGGATTTATGCCACTAATTACATTATTAAATAGTGTTGCAAAGTCCGAATTGCTTGTACTTGTACTAGGACTAATTCCCTGTCCACTATCAGCAATGAAATTACTACCAGATTTATATATAATATATGTATATGGAAAGTTACCACCCAGTAGTTTACCAGCACCAAATGTTGTAGTAGTATTGATTGTTACTGGATCTGTGGCAGACTGGTCTTGGCCAGTAAATAGATTATTTATCTGGTCAAGATCATTAGTACCAAAATGAGTACCGTCACCTGTGGCGATACTGCCTGCTAAATTCTTAATAGGTCTAACCAATAATTAACGAAATAAATGAAAGAAAAAGAAAAGAGAGAACTAAGGAGTTATTATATGCATTTCTGGCTTTTTCTTATTGAACATTTACTCTAGCATTCCACCAGTATGTAAGACTACCAGTAGCAGGCGCAGAGACGAAAGTAAATGTTATGTTTGTAGCATCTGCAGTCGTATAGTAAGCTGGGGCATTGGCTGCCGCCAAGTTACTGGCTCTTGTTTCTACGACTTTGGGTGCTGCAAATAGGCCATGAGCAACTGTAAAAACGGTGGTTGCTGCATTTCCTGTAAGTGTGGCAGTACCACCATTCTGGCTCATAAACCCTACAGTTGAGAGTCCGTAATCTGCGGCCTGCACATTGATAATGTTCTTTGTATAATCAATTGATGTGCTATCTGGTGTAAAGAAACCAAGAGGGGCTGCCGCCGCGTCTGTTCGAAGGTTGTATATAATATTAATGATATTTCCATTTCCTGCGGAGGCATTCCATCTGATAAGATATTGTACTGCGGCTAAGTGTAATGTGATATTATTATTATCGGATGCAGCTCCTGATGTATTCCCCAGGGTAAACGCTGGATGATATATAGTCGTATCACCAGGTGGAGAGGGTAGATATTTGATATGCAGGTCCAATTTGTTTCCTGTTGAACCCGCCCAATATGCACCAGCCTGACCATATTGTGTGCCCCAACCTGTCTCTATTTCGCAATTTATATATGCCTCAATATCACATCTTTGCGCGCTTGATGAGCCCCTGAGTCCCTGATAGTGACAGTTATCAATATACACATTTCTCATTGTTATTGTACTACAGTTAGTGCCTAGTTGGAAACCATTTCCAAGAGGCATATTGTTTGATAATCCATATAGTCCGAGTACTATCGCATCACCTGGACCATCTGGTCCTTCAACCCAACAATTCGTCATGAATACATGACCGCCACAAATACGCATCTCATATGCGTTTGGATTAAATACACTCTTTGTCTCGTTTGCGTGATTATCTCCATCTTGGAATATTTGGCCATTGCTTATAAATGCGCATGTAGCGGCCCAAAACGGAGAGGCCCCCCCACAGATCTCGCTATCATATCCTGCTTCACCATTATGGGCTGTTACAAAATTATTCAACATGAAATAACCCCCTCCTCGATTCAATATCCCTTGTTGGTCATTTGTATAGGCGAATATATTCGATAGTCTAGTCATACCAACGTTAGTATATGCATTACCATCAGAATAGTTGATGCCCGCAGGGCCGCAAATACATATTCCTGCACCCCTACAATTAAACACCTCAATATCGTCAAGGTATGTGTCTGAGGCATACAATGCAATTCCAAAACCCCAGCTTGGGACCGCGGTTTCTATACCACCTGAGACGGTGGAAGTTCTAACATTTGCATCCAGTAACGTGGCATTATTGGATTTATTACCATCTATTGTGAAATGTGACAGCTGTATTCCTATATCGCATTGCCCAGCCGATGTGCCACCTATACCCTCGAACGATTTACTATCATATCTAAAACTCTTCATAACGGTAGAATTTGCATTATTGGCATGACTGTTCTGGAGTTTGAACGTGGTGGCGTGAGGTCCGCATCCTGTCAGGGAGATATTGCTCTGTAGTACTATGGAATTGGCAACGCTGAATGTCCCAGGGCCGACAAATATTTTTCCATACTTTCCACCAGTCCAGACATTCAAGGTGGGTCCACTAGTTCCCTGTGTTGAAGTTGATGATAAGGAATTTATCGCGCCATTTATTACTACATCCGCATTAGTGGAATCAACATAGTCTATTGCTCCAGTTCTACCGTTCCTAGCCTTATACTTATTCCCATCGTCTGGATCTATAAAAATATAATAGTCATATGGAATGTTGAATTGAAAGTTAGAGTTAGCGGTAACCGTGGGATTAACAACCGTAGAGCTGAATGTGTTAGTTGGATTTCTGAGTGACATCGCAGTTGAAAGTATGTTTGTAAGAGTTGGATTTGTAGCCCTCAGGTTACCACTACCAAAAGTCGTATTAGTGTTTATTGTTACTGGATCTCCTGCTTGAACTCCTCCAGTTAGAAGATCATTTATCTTGTCAATATCGTTACTACCAAAATGAGTACCATCGCCTGTAGCGGCGATGCCTGTTAAACCTTTAATCGGCCTAGTCAATAATGAAATAAATTAAATGAAAAAGAAAAGAGAGAACTAACCGTCTAGGAGGTAACTAGATTCCAACTACCATTATGTGAAGTCCATTCTTTTCTTTTGATATTGTCAGGAGTGTACCAAACAATAATAACTTTATCCCATTTGCTATGATATCCCTCATACTCATTCATTTTTGATCTGATACCAGTTTCCCATTGCTCTTTTTCTATTTCTACAGCAACCAGTCTACCATTCTGAACAAAAATATAATCTGGAATTGGCGCTCTCATTACTACATATTTAGATACTCCACGATTTCTTGCGTCAGTTGCGATTATATTCCAATCAGTCTTACTTGATATTCCTATCTTCGACATCCTGATTTTATCTCTCGTCTCCTGAGATACTGGATGACCTTTTCTACCTCTATTTTGAAATGATATATATTTCTGAGATTCGGAAATCTTTTGTCTTTCAGTATCAGAAACTACTCTACCAGTTAACGCACATTTGGGAGAACAGAATGGACCTCTTCCTTTGCTTCTGCTAATACACATTTCATGATATCCCTTCTTCCTAGTAAATTGCTTCTCACATTTAACGCATTTTAAATTAATATAATGTTGAGGATTGATAAAATATTTTTTTGTTGACCAACGTTCTTTCATAAATAAGAGGAAAGTCGGCCTCTAATAAATAGGCTATTGTTAGCCTAAGGTTATCAGTTAAGGCTTAACTTAATGTAAGTGTCCACGTAATCGCGAGCTGGTCATTATTATTAAGCGTCGTAGGCGTAAAGGTTGCTTCATGTGATATAATGTTAGCTCCTCCTGAGTTAGAATTGAAGAGGGCGGATGCTTGAACATTGGTTAACGTACCAGTAGCGGTGAAAGTATTACTCACAGTGGTTGTAGTCGCAGAAAGCGTGTGAGCCACAGTTCCTAACGTTCGTGTAAGACCGCTCGTAGTGATTTCGCCTACTAAGATAGTATCAGTTGTAAGTGGAGCGCTTGTAGAACTAGTTAATCCTATCCAATTCATACCGTTTGTTCCAGTCTGTGCTGAGATTGAAGCTGCTATTCCATAACACTGAACATGGAAATAGTCTCTACCATTCTGTGTTAAAAGATTGTGTTTATTTTTAGCCAGATAGAACCAGTCGGTATAGTCATCAAGTTCTTCATCCCATCGCCTGCATTCTGCGGTAAGAAATCCACAACCTCGTACATGCTCTGAAAAGTTAGGTTCTGGAAAGAAATGTTGTTCATGATCTGTTTTATGCTTAACACCGTCCCACCATCTTCCGATTTTGTTTCCAATACTGTCTGGGTTATATCGTTTGACCTTAACTGCTAAATCGTCACTTGCTATAGTATGTTCTCTGAATGTCAAATTATACGATAATGAAAGTGAACTATGGAAATAGAGAACTAAATTACGTTAAGGATTGTATCGCTCAAATATCATTGTCGGCGGCTTGATGCCGACGCCCCAATTTTCCTGTTTGGCTGCGCCCTTCCTGCATGCCAAATGAAGCATCTTGACACGAGTATCGACGCGTTGGGGTATACCTCGATCTAAACACTCTTGCGCAAAAGCATAATCGAATGCAGTGCTAGTATACATCTTGGAATGAAATTCTATCTTCTTTACAATATCTCTCCTTATGAATGTAAGCGCAAAGCCGTCAAACTCACAGAACTTGATAGGATCGCCTTTGAATAACTCTTCCTTTTTGTATAAGTCCACAAATCTACCATAACGTATGGTTTTACCAGTAACGTAATCGTTAGGCGTGTCATATTGTATATTGCATGTGCCTGCGATTACTGGATAGTCAAACTCCTTAACATCATTCAAAAGCATTTCATACTCTTTTGGGGTGACAATTAGGTCATCGCTAAGTAGTACCATATGTGTATACTGCTTAGCGCCTAGGAAGTATTTGCGTAGTAAACGATATGCTTCTCTTTCGGTATGGTATTTCGCAAAGAGTTTATCTGCAGGTAGTTTTGCAGCGGCTTCAAGGAATTCTGGGATGTCACGAGGGCTAGCTGAACAAATCAGAGGATTGACCTCTTTATTTTTCTTACCCCACATATGGGTAACTCCATATACATAACATAAAAAGTTTACCTAAACCGAACTAGACTGAAAGTTTATCTCCCACACAAACGTATTACCAAAGTAGTCACGACTCACTGAAGGATTTACTATTCTCTGGAACCACAACGCAAATGTTTCGTTAGCTGGAATGTTGGGAATACTAAGGCCAGTGCCAGCAGTTGTCGGGGCGCTAAACGCCACACCTATAGGCGCAGTGTTCTCGTCTGCTATTGTCTGTTCGACCCCATTGAGTGCAGAGGTTCCTACTCCTATCCTAATTGTGTTGTCTGGAGAAGAAGCCTCGGTATTAATAAAGAAGCTTACAGCCCCCATTGTCAACGTTGCATGATTATTTTTAATATAGATACAGCGATATTTCGTACTTCCTGTCGTCGTCTCAGTTCCTGTAACATCTGCGAACATATTGTGCATCATATCATCTGTGAATTGTGTTGAGCTTATTGCACCCCCTAACGACAGATTAGGGTCTGTATTGCTTATTCCTCCACTCAGATAGTATAGAACGTCACTGGGCAGGATTGGCATTGTTTTCCTGTCCCGTTGTTGGCTGTAACAACATTCTAATTCGGAGTGAAGAGCCTAGAAATGTATGTGCTAGTGTGGCTTTTTCTGCTTCTAATTCAGACAATGCGTTCCTTAGTATCTGATTTTCGCGTTCTAATCTTTCGACTTCAGACGACATACATGTTAGTATCTTTTATATTGTAAGTAGAGAACTAAAAGGTATGAGTTATAATGGCTACGGAAGTATGGCGGTTTATACGGAATTAGAAAGATTGGCTCGTGAAGTAGGACTCACACAGATTGACCCAGGCGCTCTACATTGTTCCGCGTGTTTTGACTTTCTCTGGGTATCTGACAGAATTTATAGAGTACCAATATCTCATAAACGTGCACTAAACAAACCAGCACACCATGACGGTAGTGCCATAGCTTATCTATGTGGTAAATGCAAGGATGAAAACAGGGAGCCAGTATTCGTTTTTCATAGAGAAGGCAGTCAGAGACGGCGATTTGTAGAGATTAATATAGAAGATTTACCAGATAAATAATTTAAGCAAGGAGTCCAAAGTTTCGTAAAGCGGTATACATTTGATTTATCATACTTTGTACGCCAGTCGTATAAGTAGCTGGAGCTGTAACATTCCCCGAACTTGCCTGCTGAGTAGCGGTACGATTAAATATTCCTAAGATTTGGGATGGAGTAGTAGCAATTACAAGACCATGACTTGCTCCAGTGTTGATTCCATAAACACCAGTATCCGTTCCAAGAATATCATTAGTTAGAGTAAGGTGGTTACTGCCCCCACTACTATAGGTTATAGTGGAGGGATTATGAGTTACCTTCCCTGAGATAATATAGAAACCATTACCACTATTGTTAAAGGTGCCTGAAACAATATGTGACCCATTTATCTGTGCACTACCATTAACTGTATGTGCACCTGTAACTGTATGTGCGCCTGTATTTGTAGTTCCCAGATTCGTAGTTCCAGTAACTGTATGATTACCTGTAACTATCGTGGTTCCTAGATTTGTAGTCCCTGCTGCGTTTATTGCTCCTGTTATAGTAGCTGCTGTACCTACCTGTAGAGAGCCTGGGGTGACAAGATTAGCAGCATTAAAGTCTCCAGTTGTACTCATAGGACCATTTGCAGTTACCGAACCCGCTAATAGACTAGCAGTACTGATTGAACCTGTTGAATTTATTGAAGCTGCATTGATAGGCCCCTGTGCTGTTAGTCCCTGAGTAAAAGTATGTGGTGAAGTCCACACATTATTTGAATTAAGTGTTGCGATAGTGTCATCCGATGATAATGCTGGCAAACCTAGATTAACATTCGACGTTATAGGACCACCAGTGATAACGTATACAGCATTTTGTACTCCTGGATTAGTCGAACTGGCAATCCTTACACCACCATTTAAGATATTTGTCTGTAGATGTGCTGGAGGTGCACCCGTCCCTGTTCCCTGTTGGGTAGGACTAGCTACTATACTCATACCTATTTAGTATCTACTTAGCATAAAAAAGAGTAATTTGAGATTATTAGTCGCGATTTTAAAGGCACACGACCTACCCGCCTTTGATAAAGCCGTCGATGATGTGTTATACAAATATGATAAGATATTCTTTTACTGGTATCCAATATACCAAACTAGGCCCTTATTACGTCAGGCATTCATGCTCAGTAAGGAGTATACCCACTTAGCTATACTCTGCGACGACTTGATTGTTAATGAAGAAAGTGTGAATAAAATATTAAAACACACAGAGAATGGATATGGCTTTGTTTGTGGTGTTGCTAATGTAGACAACACGCCTGAAAGGAAAAACATGTTGAATGTATCCCTATATCCTACTGGTAGAAAAAGAAACTACATGTATATCTGGGTGGAAGTTGGATCTGAACAACATAAATGGTGTTTGTCTCAACCTCAACCTATCGAAATACTTCATATGGGGGAACCGTTCCCAATAATAAGACGGGATGTTGCTGAGCGCTTTTCATTTGATCTTGATGATAGAATGAATGGATATTCTGATCCGTCCTGGGGTTGTTGCAACGACGTGGTAATGTCCACCGAAGCTTATGATTTACATATACCAATCTATTGTGACTTTTCGGCCTTCTTCTACCATATGAAGACGTCAGAGGCCCATCCTATTCCTTTGGTTGTAGGCACTCGTCCGCCGTTTACTAAGTTTGTGCCAGCAACATGATAAAATTTTTCGAAGAAATGGATATAGATGGCAAAGTCTATACAGTAAGCATTTCCGATGGTTCACATAGTCAGATAAGTCCAGGTGATCAGGTAATCTTTGACGGTAATATTAAAGGCAATGTGAAGTTACTTATAGTTGAAAAGACAGCAAGTTATACATCATCTATCACAATACCTAGTCATGTGAAACTACTTGTGATAATCAAAAAAGCACATGATCTGAAGCAGTTTGATGAAGCAGTAGATAGATATCTCACTAGGTTTGACAAATTAATATATTATTGGTATCCCATCCATCAGACAAACAGATTAATGCGCAAAGCATTCTTGGAGCAATATAAAGAATACACACACCTAGCAATTTTATGTGACGACCTTGTAGTAAATAGCGAGAGCATAAACAAATTACTTAGACATATCGAGGAGAAGGATTATGGTTTTGTTTGTGGTGTAGCAAATTACGACAATACTGAAAAGAGAGACTTTCTTAATGTGTCAATGCAACCAACTGGAAATAGAAGGCCCTACATATTCAGGTCTATGCTAGTTGGCTCAAAAGAATACGAACGAGTAATGTCACAACAACAGCCAGTACCAGTTCGATTTATGGGTGAGCCGTTCCCAATCCTAAGAAGAGATGTTGCTGAGAAGTTATCATTCAGTCTTGATGATAAAATTATGGGGCTACCACCCCATGAAGGAATGAACAATGATGTCGTAATGAGTAATGAAATGCATGAGTTAGGAATACCAATCTGGTGTGATTTTTCTGCCTTCTTCTGGCACATGAAAATATCAGATAATGGGCCTAACATACCGCTAGTAGTAGGAACGAAAGATCCCTACGTTAAGTTTGTACCAGCAACTGTTTAACCATTTCTCTAATCCCTTGTTGTAAACTATATTGTGGCTCGAATCCTAATACTTTATTAGCCTTAGAATAGTCATACCTCATTCTTTTGATATCCCCTTTCAATGGTTCTGTGAATTTTATCATCTTAGCATTATTTTTAGCAATTGCTTCTACAGTCTTCAGAATAGTATTAACAGAAGTCTCAGTGTTTGTAGACAGTAAAAATATATCGGCATCATTGATATTACTGTCCATTGCCTTTATGACTCCCTGAACTGCATCTTTAACATAGATTAAATCCCTGGTTTGTTCGCCATCACCATTAACCACTACTTCCTCATTGTTCACTACATTCTTAACAAACGTTGCAACCAGTGGGCGCCAGTTCAATACTTCATTCACTGTCTGACGTTCGCCATACACAGTAGCGAATCGCACGACACAGGACCTGACACCATAGACATTATGATATATCTTACAATAATATTCGGCTACTAGTTTATCGGCATCATAAGGAGTTGTCGGCACATTATGTCCATATTCGTTTATACCTATATTCCGAAAACTTACACCAATATCATCATAATATGACATAGGACCGTATATACCACTATTACTTGTAAACACGACCTTAGCATCATGTTTCCTTGCTAGCTCGAGAACTGCGATCATGCCCTTACAATTAACCTCAATATCTTGTTTAGGATTCGTGAGACTTGCGGATCGTGGGGCAGTAGCAAGATGAAAAATTCCGTCGAACTTTATTCTTTCTCCTCTAGAACTAAAGTCCACCTTATCACAGTCTTGTACGTCTGTCGTTCTATAGAAAGTCTCGTTGTGTATATTGGCAAGATTCTCTAAATGCCCATTGCTCAGATTGTCTAAGATTGTTATGTTATGGCCTGACTCAATCAACTTCTCGACTAGATGTGAGCCGATAAAACCATAGCCACCTGTCACGAGGTAGTTCATGTCTGTCTAGCCTTACGTTCAGCTTTCATTTTTTCTCTCAACTCGTTTCTGTGAATGTCCTCTTCTCTTACCTGCTGTTTTTCCCAATTCTCACGAGCGAACTGACTCTCTACAGTTCGTAAGTCGTGTTTATGTGAAATCACAATGTTACCAATTTCATGAACTATATCTCCACCTAGATTGATTTCTCTACATTCTACGTCGTCCTTAAGAGTGAAATCATAATGGCACGGTCCCACCTCAATTTTATATGGTTGGAACCACAGACGCGGTCGACTCATCGGTTCACGAAAAGGTATGTTGTAGATCTGCCATGAACCATGATCGCGGACAACCATTGCTTGATAGCATTCATGGCGAAAAGCACACCAATCAGCGCAGAAAACATATTCGTCACTGTCAAGAATTAGAAGAACGTCTATTCCATAATCCTTTGTGGCATCAACATAGACCTGTCTCTTCTTTGCTTCTGTCAGATCTGGCGCGTCAATTAATGAGATACCACGACCCTTAAACTCATGTGCAATGCTACGTATGTATTCACGCGAACCATCTGTCGATAGTGGTCCCTCAAAATCTTTATTGTAGCTGTACCTACCATCAACACAAAGAACATACTCAATATTGCCGTATACCGATCTAAGACATCTTTCCAAGCCCCTTACATCATTATAGAAAGAAATTCCAACCCCGAATGTAAGTTTTAGAACACTTTCGTCGAGCATTATTCGTCTTTGTTACCTCTATCTAATATACTTATATAACTTAAAGGTATCTATACGAAAACCTTATATTTATAACACCGTTATATTTCGTTAGACGGGGAGATAGAAGGAGGTGGATAAATAACAGCAAATTCCCGAGATATAGCCTAGCGCTATAGTGGGATACTAGTAGTATTTATAAATCCGATATACATTACTAACATTACGCGCGTTTTCCATAGGTGACGAAAATCCTGCGCTTTAGTTCGTGGGTCTCAAATGCCTACCTTGGAAGTTTTAAAATCTATTTATAGGCATGAATATGGTATGTCGCGCCAGCAAAATATCCATTATCTGAATGTCCATAAAAAACAAGGGTATGATTTCCAGCGCTAAATCCTGATAGAAGGAAGACCCAATATCCAGCACTTATAGCACGTGCATCGCCACTACCTTTCAATTCATCATGAAAGACGTTTTCTGTGGGAATCTTGAGATCAAATACAGGCGTGACATCCCTGACAATGCCTAGAGGTCTACCATCTAGCGACGCCTCTACAATAACAGGTTTATCAAATATTGGCCCCCATTCGATCTGTGCTTGCTTGGCGAACCCCGTCTCCTTGACGAACGAGAAGGGTCCATCTTGTGCTGGAAAATACGCCACGAGTGTATTCAAAACAGGGAAGACAACGGGCTTGTATGCGGGCATTGTTATATTTCTATCAGGAGCCAATGCACCATGCTCCCCAGCTAAATAATAGACTGGGCCCCCTGGTTGAGAATTCTGTGTCGCATTACCTGTCTGATCCAGCTCAGGTGATTGAGATGGTGGAAATGGCATCACCCATTTATACCACTGAATTGACCAATAGGAAAATGTGTGACCAAAGACGAGAGGCTCATTAGGATCATGAACAAAGACCTCTGAATCACCACATGTGTCACCAATACATGCACCGACCGCAGAGAGACCCACAAGCGCGCCTAGAGCAAACACCAGGGCACAAAGGAGTATGAGACTAGCTCTGATCAAGGTTAGAATTCATCATGATTCCCTCACGGACTAGGATTTCTTGGTCGACGATATGTGTATTAGATAGATGCCAGGTTATGTCCCTCAGATTTTTGACATGGATCCAAGAGCCGCATAATCTACAGAATAATTTCGATGTTCGTGTCATTTCCTATCTGTGTCTTTCCTGAGCTACATGTCCCATACGAGGTAATGAGATGGTATCCTGGATCGAGTGTGTTTGGTCTCAAAAATAGCCAGAACCCATCGGAAGCGCATTTATTTCCATGTAACATGAATGTAGGGCTGTTCACACGACATATATGATCCATCATAGGCTCTCCATCGAGCATGAATTGAATTGCTGGTACATCTACAACATCCATCCTTTGTTTAACCATCGTCATAATTGATTGCAATACGTATTCTTCTTGCTGAATACAATTGATTACAGCAAAGAGGATTGCCTTGTCACGTTTGATCTTGAATTTATTATTACCCTTAACCATACCACTATCATTCTCGGCTATCCACGCCCCAGGAATCATGAATACAGGTCCCAGATTCCGACGCCAATTCGCGTATCGGAACGCCTGCCACCACTTTGCTGTCCATTCGCTAAAGCTACGTCCAAAGATCATGTCGCCCTTGTTAAAAAAAATGGCGTGTGTTTGCGCCATCATTGATGACCTGCTTCTACAGCAAGCGGGGCTCCAAAAAGCACCGCGATAGACACACCGCCTGTAAAGATTGACCCTAGAATGGCGAACCTTGCTCTCCACGACATCACTCCTCCTAACAGTATGGCCATATTATAAGGTTATGGTATTATAGGTGCTATAGGTTATATAACCCCACAAGCTAGTATTAAATATAACATTATGAAGACACGACAAGTATTGGAGGAAGTTACTAGTATTCAGTTAAAGAAGAAGACCAGGGACAAGTTAGATAAACTTGGTAGTAGGCATGAAAGTTATGACAGCATAGTGGCTAGACTAATCAGGTTTCACGAGGAGCATGTTAAATAAGGAATGACCACTATTGTTGCAACCTATCCTATTCCTACTAGGATAAGAATAGCAGTATATCAACGTGACAACTGGAGTTGTATATGTGGATATAAATCAGATATAAACAAATCAGGTGATATAGAGGCACATCATATTATTCCTATAGAAGAGGGAGGAGAACATTCATTAGAAAACCTTCGAACTCTATGTGTACGATGTCATAAAGTGTTACATAGATGTATCAGGGACGCAATAAAATATCCTTCATTTAGTAGACTTTTCCTTGATCGTTATCCCAAATATCTCGTATCAAGATATTTAACTAATATACCAACTTAGATTGTTGGACGAGTCAGAAACCAAGAAATGACAATAGAGGATTAAGATAAAAATCCTCGTTTTATGTGCCTTGTTATAACTAAAAGAATTGCCTTTGTGTGACAACAAGACACATATAAGGCCAGTTTTCTATCTTAATGTCGGATGCAACGACTGGTATTATCGAAGCCTATCGAGGACTTTTGTAAGGTTGTATCAGGTGATTCGCCTGGTACTGGAACGGCATATGCCCAGAGATTAAACGACTTCAACTCCTTTCTAACTAGAGTATACAACACGGACCTAGATAGCTTTATCGTTTCACTTGAAACAAAAAGGTTTGATGTTTATGGAGCTCTTACCGCTTACAGACAGGATTTACAATCAAGAAATTTAGCGAAATCTACCATTAATAATAGAGTGATTGCTGCCAAAGTCTACCTAGAGTATAACAACATAACAATCAGTCGGACAATTTTTAAATTAAGAGTTCGAAATGTGAAAAGGAAAAAACCAGAACTAGAAGCATTAGAGAAGGCAGATGTAAGGAAAATCATACAATCATGTCAATCGTCTGTCAGGCTATTCACTTATGCTTTGTTATTAGCCGCTACTGGTATGAGGGCATCAGAAGCACTCTCAATACGACTTTGTGATATTAACTTTGAAAAACGTAAAATTCGATTACAAGCAGAAAACACAAAGACAGAAACTGCAAGGACTGTCTACCTGACTGAAGAGTGTACGAGACAGTTATTGTTGTGGAAGAAATATAGAGAGAGAGAAAGAATGAATTACAATAAACCAGTAGTTAGACCTTTCAAAGATACTGACTACTTTTTTAGCAGTGGTAAATTCCAGGGAGTCGAAATAGAATATATGTATCATGCCATATCAAGACATTTTAGCGCATCACTAGATAGAGCAGGATATGGGGCAAGAGATAGTAATAAAGGAAGGCACCATAAAATCACTTTCCATTCATTCAGACGATTTGTAAAGACAACGATTTCAGACTTAGGATATCAAGATTTTAGTGAGGGCTTCATAGGCCATTCAGGTAGTACATACTACAGAAAGACGGAACGTGAAAGATTAGCATTTTTTCATAAGATCGAACCCTACTTAACATATCTATCGTATGAAGAAATAGAAGCACATGGAGCGGACGTTAAGACTAAATTAGAAGATAAAGATGACCAGATATCAACACTACAAAAAGAGTTGAATGAACTACGTATATCGCAACAAAAGTCAGCCGAAGTGTATAGCCAGATAGCCTTATTGAAGATGGAGTTCGAAGCATTCAAGGAGCAGATGAGGAAGAAGGTGGAATAACAAGAAATGAAATGCGCTGATTGTCCTCACGACTCAAATGATCATGGACTGCGTATATACCGAGACTATATGATTATGGCTTGCGTTAAATGTGATTGTAAGACATGGAAAAATGAATGGATGGATGACAAAAGGAGGAGGAGAATAAGAAATGAAAAAATGTTCAGGATGTGATGAGAATTATATAGATAACTATGAATCATATTGTTATATATGTTGGGAAAAGATGTCGATAGTGAAGATGCAAGAATAAGAAATGACTAAAGCCTCCCTGCCGCGACAGCCGCTTTTATGTCTTCTACAATCCATCTCGACCTACCATTCTTAAAACCATAACTGTAATCATACTTCACTTTCCTCAACCGCCCCCCCTTCACATGTCGCACTAACGTTGTACAGCATTCACAGTGAGAAGGATATGGTTTCAAAAAGTAACACTCGCAGAGTCTACAATAGACCCTGGTCTCATAGATATTCTTTCTAGTGTCGCCACGTGGTACTGATGACCTGTGGCATAGATTGTTACATACCTGCATTAACGGTACAACTCCCCAAGATGTTTGTCCGCTACTTCCTTGGCTTTAGATATGGCCTGGTTTATTTCGTTCAGGTCACTTTGATTTATGTCGAGTTTATCCAGTAGTTTGTGTTTGCCTTTTTCAGTTGTGGATATCAAATTTAGTATGACCAGCACAATGTCAATGGAACGTCGGGAGAGGTGGACTGCAAGCTTTTCTTCTTCGGTCAAAGCAAAGTCTCCTGTTTTCCATACCTAACCTTATGTTCAGTTGTAAATATTGAATAGAGAACATCAAACTGTTTAGGTTGCATTTTTTGGATATCGTCTACTATGGTACCCTCTTCGAATTGGCTATGTAATTGGTCTAGAACTTCGGGATTAGTGATTTTACTCCAATTATTTATACAAGTTAAACCAACCTCAATGAGCTTTCTTATTCCTTCATTCCTAGAAGATTTATAATGACTATCACAAAATTTGTCTATCTCAATCAACTGGTCTAATGATATAGTAAAATGTATATCCCTGGTGGCTTCGTATTTCCTCATTTGTACCATTTTCCTTGGATGGATGGATGGATGGATGGATGATGGATGGATGTCGTGTTATTAGGTACAGGGTCTTGGTTTGGAGTGGAAACGACGCTAGTCATCTTCCTGAACCCCCTCTTCCTCCTCTACCCCCTCATCCTCATCCAAGTCGTAAAGGTCCTCTGAGCCTATCTCTTCCTCATCAATAACTGACAAGTTCAAACACCTCCGCCCTTGCATTGCTAGCCCTACCCCTGGTCTTTGTCCGACAACATGGACAGTAAACTCCTCTATCAAATTGTTCTGCTATTTCCTTCAGGAAGAATTTCTCACAACGAGGACAGTACCTTACCCCACCAGTATATTTACAAGATATGCGTCCTTCAGTAGAGCGAATTGATTTTAAGGATCTTATGCCGCCATATCTGTCACACCAACCCTTACAACTAGGAAGTGTCAAATGTAATCCCTCAACTCATTCATTCTCTGTCTACACTTTCCCCGTGGCGTGACCCTCATCCTGTTACCACATTTGCATTTGTTGGGAGATTCGAATTTGGTCCATTCTTCAGGACCGTACCACTTTGCGCAGCGTCTACAATATCTTTGGTTGTGTAGGTATTTGCTGTTGGCCATATATGCCGTCGTCGCCAATGTCATAGCGCAAGCTCCCAAACTATCTTTGGTACCGTTATAGTACTACATTGTCCTACCCGACAACGAGGTATACTGAATTTAGCGGTGCAGTAGTTGTCGTAGCAATCGCTTAGGCAGCCACATTGCCTGCACTGGTGCGAGTGGGTCAAACTGTCTCCATGCCCCACTCTTCAACTGCTAACTTCTGGAAATGTTCATCACAAAGATAGTGTCTATCTGTGATAGTAGTGCCAATTCGTGCACTAGTTGTGGAAAATATATGAGTTGCATTTTTACCACATACCAGTGTTATTTGGTCCCTACCAAATATTGTTAATTTTCCTTGCTTATATCCAACTATTGCATCACATTTTTGATCTTTATATTGTGAGATATAACGGTGAGTTTTGCCACAACTGCATTCCGACAATTCATATGACTCCCTTACTGAAAATTTGATAACAAAACTCAGCCATAAGTAGCGCATCAGACATTTTCTTTTTGCCTACCGCTACATCTTGTGCGATTCTTATGGTGGGGGCATTCTGAATGTGTCTAAAATAATCGTCTCTTACCTCATCCTTATGTTTGTGAATCCTAGAACCATGATCTTTACCATCAATTTCTACGATTAATCGCAGTGTCGCTACGATATCTGCTGTATAATTTCGCTCTCCAAGTTCGGTAAGACAGCCATTAAATTCTACTTCGTCAGGCTCAACTGTGAAGCCTCTACTCTCCAAGAGTTTGATCACCCTCTCCCTGGCCTTTAGGTGGGAGGGGCCGCCAGGGTTCGCCTTGAACAATTTCTAGGTCTACAACAGATCGTGGTTGGGAGAGGGCTTGATAAGCTGAGCCTCATCTCCCACGCGTTGACAGCATCGGTGGTGGAAACCTCGCTAGCGATAGGTTGGGTAAACCTAAATTTCAAGGGATACCTCATCTCCTCCGTTGTTGCCATTCTCTTCACCTTCTGGTAGGATATTTCCTGATTCCTTCTTGTAGAGCTCAGCAGCCCCTTGAAATGAGGTTGTCTTTAAAACAGCGTCGAATTTCTGTCCTAATTCGTCTAATCTATTCTCCATTAGTGTGGCTAGATTGTCCAGATCTCTGCTTAGCGACACTATACCAACGTTGTTACTTGCCGCTTTGGTTTCTCCATTATCAATAAGCTTGTCAAGTTTCTGTTCCAATATTTTCATGAATGGCTCCAGCTTGGTATTAGTAAATTGTTCAAATAATGAACTAGATTTTGCATCTGCATAACCTGTTGTTTGTAATCTAGCTTGATCCTTATCCGATTGTTCTATTTGTGGTGCATACGTCTGTTGATATGCTTTCTGATTTGGTGGGTTGCTGTCGTCATGTCTGCTAGGTGAGCCGTCATAATGTTCATAATGACCTGCATATTTTGGTCGCCCGCCAGGCCACTCTCCCACCTTAGTTAAAGGTTGTTCGTCTACCCATTTTAGAGGTTGACCACAGCCTGGGTATGTTTTACCCGTCTTTTGGTTTGTATAATTTTGACATAGTTTGGCCATTTTAATATCCCATCTCCTCTAATTTATTGGATATCTCTTCGAGTGACAACTTTTCCTCATCATTCATTCGAATAATTTTTCTAAACATGCCGTCATATGACCTGGTAGCATGGGCGGGGGATTTGCCGTCCCAACCTGTTTCGGACAGCATTATACCAATGGCACATCTACCATCTTTACCATCACTAGATGCTCCACGAATATGTTTATATTTTCCAATACCCTGCCTGAGTAAAGCATTTGGTTTCTTATGCTGATATTCTTGAACCTGTATTGTACTCATTTCACCTTCTCCTCCACAAATTCTTTAATCTCCTTATTGTCGCGACTGTTCATAAAATCATAGAGTTTGTGCAGTTCCTTTCTCATTCGAATCACTTCTTCCGTCCAGTCAGTCATATCTACATAACTTAAAGGTACATGTTATTAAATCTTTACGGGTATAGTGTATAAACACATAACTAAATATAGATGATGATACTATATTAGGTATGAAAGGAGTCAAATGTCAACATTAGTACGTATTCGTATTGCCATTATTTGTAAATATTCTACACAAATGTCTACAAAGCTTTAAATGTTTCTAGACACATACAATAATTAAAGAAATGAGATACCTTGCAGAGAGGGAGGGGCGTGATAAAACATGGCTAGAATGGTGAAGATAGATAAAGACGATACTAGAGAAAAGTATTCATACCTGGCATACCCAAAAAAGTTGGATAGGATCTTTCAAAAAATCGTTATAGAAGAAGCAGCTAAATATGGTATAGAAAGTGTAAAGGATCTTATGAAAAATGTTCTTATGGAAATGATAGTCTACTATGAAAAGAAACATAGGTATATTGAATCCAGGGACTGGGCAGCTCAAAACTGGCAGAAGAATAGATTTGGCGATACCACTGCTTCTAACGTAGACCAGAAACTAGACATTGACAATTATCAGAAAGCCCTAGCTGAAGAACTTAAACACTTAGAAGAGGAACGAAGCAGAATTAACGCGCTTCTAAAGAAGATTCCAACCTGACCCGACTAGACTCAGTACAGTGTGCTTGCATGATCTTATTCATAGCATACCCTATATACTGAACCATCGTTGTTAGCCCCAAGTCTTTAGCTACTTGTTCCATTTTCCTGTAATTGTGTTCTTCAATCTCAAACTGACAGTCTAATTTTATAACTTTCTTTCCTTCGTGATTCAGGAGAGTTAAAATCATCTATAAGATGACATGTAGCGTGAGTAATAAAGGTTTTTAAAGAAAAGTACACAACAATTGGGTAAAATAATATTAGGCGTACCTTACATGTATGTGTAATAATGTGACGACATTTACATGAAAACGGTAGTACAATTAAGTTGGACGCATACCTTCGCATTCAGTTTTGAATGGACATGTCCAACATAACCAATTTAGCTCCTTATCGTCATAAATGGCACGTGCTAATGATGGATCTTTCTTGTCCACTGCATTCTTTAGACTCTCCATCTCTGACGAAAGTTTAGCTAACTGGGCCAATCTCTCCCACTTCTTCATATAAACAGGAAATTGTTTCAATGGTTTCTCTCCTTTATGCCTCAGAAGTTGGTAAATTACGGCACCTTTATCTAAATCTAGTATTGCCATATAATATTTGAGCTGATCTAAATGAAACTTGTGAGGTTGCTCGATATCTTCGGTATCATGAGTCTTGAACTCTATCGCAACCTTTAACCTGTTATCGTATAGGTCAATCGTTGCCTCTGTATCTTCGAAGTCTACTGGATATTCCTTCTTGAATCTGCGTGGATTTGAAAGAAACAATCCCTGTAAGGCTTCGTGCATCGCCTTTCCACGGGTGAAGTAGTTTAGCTCTCGCATGGTGACGTCAGTCGGACTAAGCTCCTTAAACACACGTTGCCTGGGACAATTGACCACATCAGAAACATGGCCTATTTCCCTCTTTTTTGAGTAACGATATCTAAGTTCGTCTAGTGCTATCTGTGTGTAATCTGGTATCTCTTCTGTCGTGATGCTATTGTTAAGTTAGGTAAAATTAATATGTTTTACGTATCCAGAGGCTTCTACGGCGCGCGCCAAGTCGGGTGAAAAACACCTAAGAGAACTAAAAAATGATATTAGCGACTAGATAGTAGAAATCGCTTTATCAAACTCTTCGTCTGACATATAAAATATGGCTTGATCAACTTTCTGACATCGTAGGAAATGTTCTATTTCAGGAAAACCAGGTACTTTTATTTGTTGCATTGCTTTCTTTCTGGTTTTATAAATATAATTAATGAGATTCTGTCCTTTACGCTGTGTCATGTCATATCAGTTTGAGTTGCTTCTGCTGTTCCATCGTTATATCTGCTTTAATATCGATAGATGTTAGGGGATCGATGTAACATCGGTTTGGCTAGTTATCCCGCTTTCTATGATATACCAAATGTCCCCTTCCGTTATGACCATCTTTCCAAGGCCTGAATAATCCGTATTTGCCACAACGTGGACAAATTACTCTAGTCATTATTAATCACTTCATGCATTTCATTTAATGTCTGTTGTGCAAATCGTTCTTTTCTCATTAAGTTAAGCTTTCGTGCATTCTTTAATTCACCAGCATGTTGAATCGTATATTTCTTGATATTATATTTATTCCATTGTTTTTGTAAGAATGTTGGATACGTATCTCTCTGTCTGGTACGTAGAATAAACAAACCATCATTATTATTGCCAAAAAAATCATGCTCTTCCATAAGCCATACTTCAAGTTCATTTTCAATGAATCTTTCGGCAAGTGTTTTATTCTCGAATACACCTAATACATTAGTACTGCCATAAGTTGTCTCGTTACCATAATCATCAAAGTATTGGTCCTCGTATGTCACTATAGACACAGACTTTATCATTTCTGTATCACCATCTCAATTTTTGGTGGATAGAATATACCCACATTGATGAACTTTGCCCATCTATGAGCAAGGGTTCCCATTATCAAATAGAGATCCTTTGTCTCTGCTATATTCATCATATGTTGTCTTGTCTTCTCAAATCCATCTCTTCTATACATTTGAGCCACTTCCCAATCACTACACATGGTGTAATGATTATCATAATCTTTATCACCAGTACATGTAGGACAATCTATATCTCCACACTTGAACTTGAATCCAATTTTTTTAGGTATAGGATTAATTTGGATATCCATTACTTGTTCTGCTGCTTCATCATTTATGTGAACCCTATCAGTCTCAGCGAAATCTATGATCTTCCTGGGTTTAATTATGCCCTGACTAGCCCAATGTGTTTTATTCTCATTTAGAGTTTTCATCCCACTCGATATATGGGGCGCTAATAATCTGCGTCTCTGTTCCCAACCACCATTCTTAGTACCTATATGACCTACAACCTCAATGTCTCTCCAATCTACAACTTTATGTGATTCACTACGTGGATCGTTGGGGTTTCGTACTATATTCGTTTTAATTATATCCCATTTACTAAATCCATATTTTGGACTAATATTTCTATCCAACCATAATAGATGTGGTATTGGGTATAGTCTACGTAGCTCACCATTTTGATTTATTCCTCCTACACATACAATAGTACCATGCTTTCTGGCTCGTTCAGGATATGTCTTGATTATTACAGTAATAGTTTCCTCATGAACTTCTGTTAGACTATCTGCCAATTTTTTCCACCATTACATGGTCGTTGATAACACCATCCCGCCAGTTTCTGATATATTCCGATGTGATTAGTGGATATGGTTTTATAGAAAGTTGATCCTCTTCTACTGAGTCCTTATACTCTTCTAATGTTTCTTTGATGATTGTATCTGCATCTTGTTTAGTAGTTGTTAGAGCAAATATGGCATCACCATCATCTGCAAACCAACATATAGCATATACATTTGGAAATACTTCAGAGGTCAAGACTTTTCATTCCCTTCGATTCTAACGCTGCAGCTATACGATGTCTATGACAATGTGTTGGGTCGAGTTCTCTACACATAAATGCGATTTTTGTAGATTTTATGTTTACGTTTAGTGTTGGAATGACATTTTTATCATACCATTTCCATAACGTCTTATAGTCACTGTCGCTACTTAGAGATTGTCTACGTTCTTTCGGAACGCCTAACTCAGGCATATGCGAATATTTTATTCCTTTTTTCTGTAACTCTTTCTTTATAACGTCGCCGTTAAACTCTGGCTTATAGAAGCTTACAACACTATTTCTTGTATCTATAACCATCTTCACTTTCTTGGCTTCTAAACGTTCTATGAAATGCTCGACGCTACTATTTGCATATCCTATAGTGTAAAAGTCGAATTCTTCGTTTATTCGATTTAGATTATAGATAAATTTGCCGTTCATTTCAGATGATGTTTCACTCTCGGCGGACACTTCTATTTCGTCCCTAGAGTCAAATGACATTCCACCTAGATTTAAGTCAGGATGTTGGACATCGAATATGACCTCGGTTATTGGTTTGGTTGGATCATTCTTGAACTCCTTTAGCACTTTTTGCGTCTCTTTCTCTGGTAGCGGAGATATCCCTTTTGCCACCTCTACTATTTTATCATCAGTTATCTCATGTATCCCATCATGTTTTATTTGTTCAAGTGCATCAGCCAGGTCAGACACATGCCACATTGGAATAGATTTACCAGACCTTCTATTGTCATCAGTCGGATATGACTCAGTTCTGATATTATTTTTATCTAAAGTGTCCAGAATCTGGACAGTCCCTGCCACAGACTGAATATATGTCTTGCTCTTACCAACCTTTTTAGCTAGATCCCTAACTGATAGACCATTCTTTAACAGTAATGCAAATGCCTCAGCTGTTTCCTTTGGTTGCAAATCACCGCGTTGTAGATTCTCCACCAAAGAAATAGTCATGGCCTCATCGTCATTCATCTCTCTAATTGTAGAAGGTATATCATACACCTTAGCCTGCTTTGCTGCGCTGTATCTCCTAGAACCTATAATTATTCCATATTTGCCATTCTCAGGTCTTACTAAAAGTGGTTGTAAGACACCCTTCTCAGCTATAGATTGCGCAAGCTCAGAAACATCTCCTACCTCTTTTCTGACGTTTTGTTCGCTTATCTTTAATTTCGTTAATGGAATATTTTCTATTGACATTGAACTAACACCCAAACCATACCTCTAGCATCTTTAACCCGTTGTAATCCTATATCTCTCTCCAACTGCTTTGTCCATCTATTATTAGGAACAGTCTGTTGTAGCTTTGCCTTATCCCTTATTTCATGCCATGTCAAACCGTATTTATGGCTCCTCAGTTTTGCATATACCTTCTTTTTGAACACTTCATAGTCAGTAAGGTTTTTATCAACCACTGACGTCTTTTTGTTTTGGGTTACACCACCTCTTTTTTTGGTAAACATAATGTTATGTTAGGTAATAGGTTTATATTAATGTTGTTATATTCAATAAAACATGCAACGACCTAATACAATCAATAAAAGTGAGGAAATACAACAATGGAGACGCGACGGGTAATCGAAGGACCAGTGGTTAAACAGGCTACACCAGTAGGCGGCAGTTGTCATGTAATTGTACCCAAAGAATGGATGTTTAAGATGATTAGGTGTATTCCAGTTGAGTGAAGTTTGTGTGAGATGTCGTCATGAAAAGCGCTGGCATGATACGGAGAATAGCGATGGTCACTGCCTTCTTAGACATAATACTGGTGCAACTCGTTGTAGTTGTAATAACTATCTGGAACACTCCATAAAAACGACATGAAGTACGAAAATCCCCACAAATCATTCGAACAATTTCGTAAGAATGAGAGAAAGCCTTTGACATGTGTGATTTGTAAGAAGGTAAAAGTTGGAAAGTTTAAAGAAGATCCAGATTCAATCACTAATTCTAGTTTCGTCTGCCTTGACTGTATAAATTGGGCGGAGTCTGTGAAATGACCGACTACGACACAATAAATTACAGACTTCATGATATAGAAGAAAGGCTCGACTATTTAGAGGAGGATGATAAAGAAGAATTCCATACTGATCTTGCTAAAAAACTTGAGAAGATAAACGAAAGATTATACAAACTTGAACGTCAAAACGAATGGGAATCAAAGCTGAATGAAGTGTTGTATAAACGTAGTGAGAAGAGTATGGAAAATGAATCTCCTGAAGTTAGAGCTAGAGTGAAGAAGAATGTTGAGGAAGTAATGAAGGAGTTGAATGATTGTCAAAAATAGATTATAACAAATTTAAATTCTGCATGAAGTGTGGAGAAAAAAGGCCAATCATGAAAGCCTGTGATGAGTGTGGCTCTCTCCTCAGAGATAGGCCATTACGTGGACGTGGAAAGGTATACTACTGAAATGCCTAGACCTGGCCAGTACATACGAACTCCAGAGATGCGGAGACGTCGCAGTGAAATGATGAAAGGTAAAAACTGTGGAAGAATAAACTATGACTTATACTCATATTGTAGGAATTGTCAACTGGTCGTATCTAAAATCTACATAAGGTGTCCTGAATGCAAGAATTCAGTACGACAAAAAGCACATAGAAAACGCAGTGTGGGGAGGGTGTATTATTGAAATTTCAAAGATATTACAATCACGGTTATAGACGTTGTGTGTTTTGTGGTGAATGGAAAATAACCACTGAAAAACGCTGTTCTGATTGTGGTAGAATGCTACGAACAAAGGTGAAGTTTAAGTCATGACAAAAGATAGTGTACTCATAAACAAATGTCAACAACATAACATTATAACATGTATGAATTGCAGAGTTGGAGTGAAAGATTTAAGACGACATTTAGACGAGATTCATGGATTTTCTAAGACTGATTATCTGTCTAAGGAGTTTTGATAATGGAATCGCAGTGGTGTAATAATTTGAGATGTGGCCACGCTAGAGATAACCACGTTAACGGTAATAAGGAATGCTTGCTCGCCGATTGCCCTTGCGGCAAATTTAGAAAAGGAAAAAGAGAGTGGATAGACTGATTGGTACGTGTAAATTACGAAACCAGTAGCTATTGTAAAAGATGTCAAAGCAGCACAAAGTCTAGAGACATTACTTTTTGCGTAGATTGTGGTTGTCGACTTAGAAGGAAGCCGCATAATTCATTGAAGAATAGAAGGAGGATAATAATTGAAAGATAAGGTTGTAGGCTATTGGTGTTCTATGTCATGGGGACTATCTGCTAGATATCATGCCAAATGCGACAATAAACTTTGTAATTGTAAATGCCATAAGAAATGAAACACTGCAAACAATGTAATCATCCAATAGACAGACGGAGAAAATATTGTAGTTGGACGTGTCAGAGACTATTTGAATTCATTCATGAACCAATTAGTGAATATCATTGGCGAAGAAGATAAACAGATGTTTTTATTGTAAGCAAAAGATAGGATTCATAAATTTACTGACTACTGATAAAAACCATAGTGAAAAAGCCTGCCCTGATTGCAGACTTTAATACCTCTTCACTTTCTTCCACAATTTATTACGTTGATGTAGAGGAAGTTTACAGACACGTCGTACGCCCATCCTACAACATCTGCATAGATTGCCTAGATTTCCTACTAACGAGTCTTCTGACACATGACACTCACAACTTGAACAATAAGGTCCTATAGAATAGTCGCGCTTTACTCTAAAATCTTGACAGTAATTATGGCAATAATTAACCATAAAATGTTTCACGCTTCATTTTGCGAGCAGTAGAGTCTAGAGGGAATCCAAATTTGTCGTATTGACTAGAATCAATTACTTTTATCCTGTGTTTGGGATACCCTATTTTATGTTTAGTTATCTGAGCAACCATCCATATGCTCTTACTACAGTCTAAACATCTTGCCACAATATGTCTTTTCATTTCTGATCCTTGCAGTAACAGTAGTCGCACAGGAAGCAACCTTTTGTAATAAAATGCATAGCCTCACCATTACAATCCATTACCGTACAACGAGGCCATGAATGATCTCGTTCCAGCGCCTCCTCACTAATGCATGGGTAGTCTTCTGTTGTCATTTGAGTCACCTCTTATCCAACTCCCTATACTTACCACAATAATGATTGGCTTCGCCTTCATGTGTACAGGTATACCCATTTTCTTGTTTGTATTCACAGACATCAAAGAACTTGCAGTAGCCTAATCTGCTATGTCGTATTGCTTTTTCACCCATTCTTATATTATGATTGAGTTCACGTTTTCCACATTCTTCACAGAAAACTATTTTACGACTTGTATTTACCACTCCTATTCTGCGTTCTTCGCAAATGTCGCAAGTGGGATAGTATGTCATTTCTCTGCGAACCTCTCACAACCACACTGGACTATCGCTTTCCCCGTGTTTACTCGCATTACGCATTTGCCCGAAGCGTCGTGATAATTGATTGTGTGATGGCATTTAGCCCTGCGACATATGTACGCGGTCATTTCTTATGACACTCACCTTGACATTCACATGTCCAATTGCAGAAAAGACAAGGGTATTCTCCAGTATGATCTTTACAACTACATTTGGTAGTCATTTCTTACGACCATTCTCCCAATCTTCAAGTAACACATACGCATTCAAGAAATAGACCGCAGCGTCTTTAATCGAATCCTTTAATGGTTCGTTTTCTAACTTACCTTTCTTACAAAATGTCTTGATTCTTGCCATCTTATCATTTGCTCTCATGACAGAACCTTCCCAAGCAGGAATACCAAACTCTTCACTAGCTCGTATATTGGCATATTGGTCTTCGTCTGTACCGTAATCACGACCCTTGCGATCATGAAGTTCGCCTATTTCTTCTAACAAGTCATGAAAATGATCTGATTGACGTTGCCATTCTGTGTAAGTAGATGGTGGACTTTCTTTGTATTGTTTGGCCAACTCATTTAGGCTATCTACTTCTATCTTTTTCTGAGCTTTAGTTAATGGTTTAATCTTAGTAGTCATTTCGTTACACCCCTAGTTATCAGACTCAAACTATCCACCATTGCCCGCTTATACTCATGTTCCAGTTCTGGATGTCTCTTACATAGTGTATAATGGAGTTCTCCTAACATGGCCCAAAACAAGGCCTGAGCCTCTTCTACCGTATAATCTCCCATTATGTGTTGTATGGCACGTCTATCTTGTAGGATGTCGTTATGAGACCTAGTCATTTCCTACCATCCAAGAACTTCATGACTTGTTGGAGCGCCACATATTCTCCCAGATAATACCTCATACTGTTCACACTAATAGTCTCGTCTGCCATGTGTTTCTCAGACTCAAACATTTCACCTTTAATGAATTCCTTCAGTGTTTTGTATTGTGGTTGTTTCTTCTTCATTTCCGTCTCTCCATAGTACCATTCAGTCTTGCCAAAGGAGTTCTAGTAAAAATCCAATACAGAAACCAATACAATGTCATATCTTAGGTTTACACTCCTCACAAATCTTTGGCTTACCATCGTCGCCACCTTCATAGATAAATTCAGTGGAACATTGCCAGCAGCGCCAGATAGTAGTCATCGTGGGATAATCTCACTGTATGGTTTTAGTCTCTGTATTTCTCTCCGCAATTCCCTGATTTCTCTATCGCGCTGTCGTAATGTTTGTTGCAATAATACTATCCTGTCGCGCAACTCGTTTATGCTGTCCCAGTTAGTCATGGACAGGTCACCCCTTCTTCTTTTAACATTCGACAAATCTCTTCATATCTTGCTGTGATTTCTGGAGTTATTTCTTTGCCGCTAGCATCTTTACCAACAGCTTTCCATGTTAAATAACTACGAACATAACCTTTCATTGCTTGTATTCGTATATCATGGTTTGTCATTTCTTCCCTTTGTCCCTCTCTTGCTGTTCCACATATTCTGCAACTGCTTTCAAAAATCCTTTATCTCGAAAAGCATTGCGAAGGAGTTTTTTACATTTTGCCTCACTAGGTTGTTTCAATCAGTCCACCCCTGCTCTGATTTCTGGATGTGAAGGCTCAGGCATGTAACTACCAAATCGCTTTAGTGTCGTGTTGATTTCGTCTAGCGTTATGTCTATGCTTTCAAGTCTAGCCAATAGTTTGCGATAAAAGTCTAGTTGTACTTGTCGTTCTATGTCAGTCATCATTTATACACCTGATTACAAAATACGCATTGATACGTCATTTTGCCACCATCGTTAAGTCCGACTTGGACCCACCTATGGTCACAGAACCGACTCATTTCTCCGACAATCCCTTCCTCAGTGAGTTCTCTGTTTTTGTAAGCATACCTAGGAATAAATCAATAAGACTGTCTTCCCTTTTCCTACTATAGGGCATTTTATCTATTTCTTGTAAGCGTCTTTCCACATCCGCATCTAAAGTCATTTCTCTAGCATCCTTTTCGACAATTCTCTGACTGTCGTATGCAGTTTCATATTCTCGTCATGTAGTGTTGCTACCTGCCGTACGAGGTCCATCGCGACCATCTTTGCCTCACGAGGCCATTCGTCTACCGAACTTACACATTCACTTTTGCTTATCATATACCTAAGATAACCGTATACACTTATATATAGTTACCTAATTACTTAGTAACATGGGTAAAGTAATAAAGATAAAAGATGAGACGTATAATGAGTTATATCGATTACTGAAGTATGGCGAAACTATGGGTGATATTGTTGCAAGGTGTTTAGATGCCTATAAGAGACAGTAAAACAATATTTGACGAATGGAGTAATATTTTACGTGAGTCTAATCTAGAAAAAACATGCGAGCAGTGCGGCAAAGCATTTCAGATTTATACAAAAATTAATCGGTTCTGTTCGATGAAATGCATGACTCGTTGGCACGATATACGCAAAATTGCATTTCTAGGAAAAGTGATAGAATTAAGCTGGAATCCACGCAAATTCAGATGCTCTCTTTGTGATACAACCGCTGGCAGGTTCGACATGCACCATAAATTTTATTGTCCCTGTATGCCATGGGTTTGCATGGTTGAGTTATGTATAAGTTGTCATGCTAAAGCTAGCGAACATCCAGGTAGGAAAAAAGGCAGTAAGAATAAGAAATAAAATACTGTTTCTATACATTGTTTCTATACAATTCGTCGTACCCCTATATTGGGTAAACCTTATAAAATAAAACACTGTTATATTCTGTAGCTTCAAAAATGACATAATTTTACTTCCCATTAGTTCAATTCGAACAAACCGTTTATTGCAATTTGAAGTTCTACAGGGTAAAACCCCAGATTATTATCATACCAAAATCGCTGGTATAAAGCAGGACATTCAAGACGGTGAACGAGGAATTGTCGGATTATATCAAAAGAAATCTGACCTTATCAGGGCTTGGGCAGTATGTCTAGAAGAGTTAGGGACAGAAACAAACACTATCGCTAGAACGATAGTTAATGAACTTATTAAATTAGATTGTAGGCGTGGCGTAAACCACGCATATGACGTTTTAGATAAAAAATACAAGCGCGACTATAGGCACGACCTATCAGGAGTAGGAAACGAAGAGATAGAGTCAAATGTTGGATTTCCAACTTTGGAGGTAGGCAAGTTCCTAGAGCTACCCAACGAGATAGTTTCGTTAGAGACCGCGCCCAAAGAAGACCTGCAGGAGAACGAGGAAGCGTTAGCGAAGTTGGTAAAGGAAACCAAGCGAAGGTGGCAAGAATACATCGACGCCATGCGCAGGCGAGGGATTGCGAGGGAAGGACAGCGCGAAAGCGAAGTTACTGGAACACCACAGCCCTACGATATCGTACACGGATATTTTTATCAAGAAATGATGGGGATGTCAGAGGACCTAATCAATACAGGTCAGACTTGTAGAGATATTGCAGAAAAGATCGAAAGGTATCCTCCTGAGACTCAGAAGGAAGATCGATTACTAGCTGATGGAATCAAATCATGGAGACCGCTGTTCCAGTGGTATAATGATCAGTTGAGACCATATGCCGATCTCAAATTCAGCATGTCATATCCAGAATGGTTTAAAGCAGAGCTGCTAAACCGCGACTACGGTAAGCACGCTGCTGCCGTAAAAAGTAAAGTAGAGACATTATCAGGCCAGTGGCGTTCGATGACCCGCGAACAAATTGGGGACAAACAAATTGTAATCGCCAATAAGGCAGTAGAATTTAAAGGTATGTTAGAAATTGCTAACAAGGCCTTCGAGTTATTCCAAAAGAATCTGCCATCGTGGCATAGACGAAGAGTTGCACCGAGCGTAGCAACTAGGAAGGAGATGGTAGGGCCAAAGTTGAGCGAATCCGCCTTTGGTAGTGACAGATAGTACAACAATTATCAATCTCTGACCTAGAAAAGATAGAGACAGCATTAGAAATCTCGTTGCGTAGGTTTAAACTACAGCTAGGACTTTGGGAGAAAGAAGGGAGGTCAGAAGAGATTAATTACGTAATTTTTGATTGCATACAGTTACTACATAAGATTAGAAGAATGAAAAAATAAAACCGTCGTATCTGATACCTACGACGGCTGCGGTAGCCTAGTCAGGTAAAGCGTTTGCTTGTCGACCGAGTAAGATTTTCATACATTAAAACATATTAAAAGATTACTTCTCGCTACATTAGTCCTCATAACATTTACCCATTTATGGGGTAATAGCTAATGACTATCAAGAAGACCGTATTTTGTGACCAATGCCACGGCGAAATATCGGACAAGACTAGATGGTGGAGGGTAGCGGACGTTGGTGGAAGTGTATATGATGATAGTAAAATAGAGTTTGGAGCAGACTTTGACGTATGCTTCGAATGTTATAATAATAGCGGATTGCCTCAGAAGTAATCTTAGTTATCATAATCATTACACCATTTACAGGTAATGTTTGGCACAAGTATGTGAAGAATCTAGGGATTTAGGATATGAAGCTGATGACCCACGATATATTGAAGGTTTATCAAATAAAGAATTTCTTAGAAAATGGAATGGCTTCTATTCTAAAATACATTATTGGGCCGAGACAAATGTACCAAAACCTATAGACTGCAAGTGTCAGATTTGTGGGGAGATTAAACCATTACAGGCTAGTAATAAACGTCATGAATACAGGCGAGTTATAAATGATTGGCAGTGGATATGTGCTAAATGTCATACCATATTTGATATGAAGTTTAATGATAAAAAAATGGGTGGAAACCAGATAGGTAGTTGGGGTTGTGGTTGTATCCCCTGGAATAAGGGTAAAAAGGGATTACAGAGACATTCAGATGAGACCCTAATGAAACTTAGGAAAGCACATTTAGGTAGAAAAATGTCAGATGAAACAAGAACCAAACTGAGTTTAATAGCTAAGGCTAAAGGATGGAGGCCGTCCCGTGAAGCAACTGAAAAGTCTAGACAAGTCTTTTTGGAATATTGTCGAAGAAATAAAAACATTAAACTTGCTATGTCGTTATGGTTTACCACGAATGTCTTTCTAGGTAAAACAAGTGGATTTTATGGTAGAAAACATTCAGCTGAAGCCAGGAAGGTGGGCCCAGATACAGCTTTAAAAGCGTGGGAGACAAAGCGCAGACGTTTTGGCGAAAATATTGGTAGTCTTATTGTATTGAAAGCTTGGGAAACCAGACGCAAAAACGCTAAACGTTAGTCTTTATAATACTTAAAATACCTTACTTAACAATTCATGCCGACATGGGAGGATGCACTTTCTAGTTATGTAGGTATTGCCAAATACCTAATCTGTACTACATGTACCAACTTCTTGTTTTCGGGTAGTAGTGGTTTCTGGGGCCAGAAGCTAATTTTGCCTAAAGTAGCCCCACCTGGTGGCTTGCGCGATGACCATAATCATGCTGTAACATTTCAATGTACAAACTGTATCGGCAAAGATCCAATATTAACTCCAGTCATAGCAGCCGACGGCGAATCTGTAAACCACGTTCATATCTCGGAGTTAAAAGACGCAGAAGACAAAAAGGAAATCGAAAGAGTATTCGGGGATTACGATAATCGAAAGGAATTAGCAGCAATAGGAGCAAGGAAATGAGTTTCATATTAGACGAGGTTAAACACCTACTCAAGTGCGCACATTGTCTTAACTTTGGCGCTTCTAATAAGGTTAGTGTCACAGGTAAGATAGCGCCAAACGGCGAAGCTTATGATCCAAATGGCCAAGCAATCGCGTTTCTATGTGACGACCATAAAGACAAGCAGCCAAAGTTCGCGACACAGATAATAGGCAAGAACGTTCACGACATTCCAGTTGAGCAGCTACAAGACATTCCAGGACCAACACCATCCTCAGAACAGGCTGTGGAAGCATATAACAAAGTCGTCGAAGAGATACAGCAGCCAGAAGTCGAAGAAGCAAAAGACAAGGTAGTCAAAGAAATGCAGGAAGAACGTGCACGACGAACGACAGAGCGTGGTAAAAAGTTCGAAGAAGAAGATATCTAGGCGACTTACTTATATATTATAGGTATACATAACATAGCTGTAAGTGGAACTAAACAAGATATACCAGGGCGACGCGTTAAGCGTCCTCAAAACATTCGAGTCCGAGTCAATCGATTGTTGTATCACGTCGCCACCATATAGCTGAAAAGCGTGGAGTGGGCACTACGTGATTACAAAACAGAAGGACAAATATGGGACGGCGTTGATGGCTGCGACCATGATTGGAATATTCATTGTGATTTAGATAAAAGCAATCATAATAGCGAAGGAAAAAGCACAATATGTATTGAACGAGGTGGACATTATAGAGCGACGGACAGACATTTTGGACAATCTAATTTCTGTTCTAAATGCAATGCATGGAAGGGATCATTAGGTTTAGAACCCACATTTGATCTTTACATTAAACATTTATGCGCTATCTTTGATCAGGTCAAGCGCGTTTTAAAGAAGACGGGGGCGTGTTGGATTGTTTTGGGGGATACATACAACGGAGCTAAGACTGGATATGGAAGAGTGGGACCAAATGGAATGCATCGTCACCAACTAGAATTATTACACGAATCTATGAAGGATTGTAAGAAAGAACGCGCTGGAGATATTCCCGACAAATCCCTCTGCATGATCCCCGAACGTTTCGCAATAGAAATGATAAACCGCGGCTGGATTCTACGTAACAAAATCATATGGTATAAACCAAATTGTATGCCATCAAGCGCAAAAGACCGTTTCACGGTGGACTGGGAATATGTTTTTTTCTTGACGAAATCAAATGAAATCCAATATTGGACAAATTCAAAGACAGGCAAATCCACAAACAAACAACCGCTAGGAACCAAGGGAATAGAGGGTGAGGATTGGGAGTGGAAAGAAGATGAGAATGGTAAATACAAGAAAAACCTATGGCAAGGACATGATTATTATTTTGAGACACAATATGAACCGTCATTAGATCCAGAGGACGACGTAAGGAGATTAAGCAAGGCTAAAATGTATAATAAAGCATCACGATATTTTGACGATCATCAATTTCATAATAGGAAGACAAATGAAGAAATGAGACAACAAGCATATTTAGGTCGTATCAAACGCACGGTATGGAAGATAAGTACAAAGCCATTTAGTGGCGCGCATTTTGCTGTCTTTCCACCTGAATTAGTTGAGACACCAATCAAGGCAACATGTCCTGAATATGTTTGTACGAAATGTGGGAAAGCACGTCATTTAGAATATGACGAAATACGTGGTAATCACAAAGGAATGCCTAAATTCGGTGGAAATAAAAGATCAGGAGAAACAGACGAAAGAACATTTAGTGCGGCTAGAACATATAGCGGTAAAGAATGGAATCCTATAATTGAACGTTCAAATCCTGTCATGACCGATTGTGGTTGTGGCGCGCCATTCAAGCCAGGTGTATGTTTAGATCCATTCATGGGGGCAGGAACGACAGGGCTTGTAGCTTTGAAATTAAACAGAAACTTTGTAGGAATTGAACTTAACAGAGCATATATCGACCTAGCATATGACAGACTAGAACCACTAATGAAACAAGAGAAACTAATTTAAATTACCTTTAAGTTATGTAGACCACGCCCAATCGTAACAAACAACATGGAACAGCCTTCGAAAGAAGGACGATGAATAAATTTTGGCAATGGCCATATGTTAAAAGACATTATTCAAGTAAAGGCATAACTGATATTGTAGCAATAAAGGCATGTTATTGCGACGGTCATAAAGGGCCACATGCTATTGTCGTATTTCCACAATGCAAGTTTTCCTCAGATAGTAATAAGAAGATGGAAGGCTCTATGAGTAAGAAAGAAAAACAGGATTTGGTGAATTACGCTAAAGATTGCGGAGCCTATCCACTCCATGTATATTCATACAAACATAAGACCATATTCATAGACCTTAACACTGGTATGGCGTTTATACCATAAATTAGTTGACTTTAAGAATATTTTGTAAAGTCTTGTCACAGATTTGAAGATTGGCAATCACTTGGAATCTATTGAATCTCCTGGAGAATAACGAAATGGAGTATGCAAAGCGACGTCGACTGATAGATCTAGAGTTATCAAAGGAAGATGACGAACCATTCATTACTGACGCTTCATGGGAGGGGGAGACGTGTGAAGAATTTTATAGGAATACGTGGTTAAAAGAGTGCAGAGAAGATGGACGACAACAAGAACGGTGAGTGGGCCTATCTCAAAGATCCGAAGGAAGTCAAATTAGAAGAGTTAAGAAAGGCATCCGCGGACGACCCTGATGCATGGCCTGAAGAAATAGAGGCTATCAAAAACATAAAGGAAGGTAAGACGGAGATGGTAACACAGACAGCAGAGGAAACAATATCGGAACTCAAAGAATTGGAAAATGACTAAACATATCCTTCTGTACCCTTACACTTTGTATGCATATGAGTTATTTTACCAAATGTAATGTCAAGTGCTACGTCCTGCCAGGGCCAGATTCTCTTTCCACATATACACTTAATCAATCCAAGACTTTTGTCTATACATAGTATAGTAATCTGTGCAGCGTCTGCAGACGTTGGAGTAAGCGCTATAAAGTTTGGTACAGAAGTCAACGTTACATTCGAATTGGGCTGAGCAAATTTTGCATTGGTGTGAGTGGGGTACTTTCATCTTTAGGCCCTTGCAAATCTACATTCTACGACAGGCTGATAGTCAAGGAGTGGCGATTCGCGCACATCTATCCTGATAAAACGGGTATTTGTTGATTTTTCTAATGTCTTTATCATGTCTCTCGTGATCCCAAGAGGTGTCTCAATTACCAAAGTCAGTTTCTTTCCTTCGTCGTCCAAATACTTCTGGAAATATATGTTTGTACATTTTAGTTTAAGCTTAGCCAATAATGGTCTGAGCGATACTTCGGTTTCTATAGGCAATAACGAAATTGTTACCTCCTTTTAACAAATAAACTAAGTTACTAATGGTGCCAGACTTTCTCAGAGATAGGGAATTATCTGAGGGCATGGTCTGACTCGCATGCGACTTCCCACAGACATTTTTTTAGTTGTCGTATATGATTTGATATATATATCATTTGATATAATATGACACTTAGAACACAAACAAGAACAACATCAACAATAGGCGATCCAGTAGCGGATAATCTTTGGACAATTACCAGTGATACAGGTCCATTAACTCCGTTACCGCCGCCACCACCTCCAACCACAGGCACAGACAAATTTGGTGTTAAGATGCTTTATCCTTCCAAACTTAATGGCGAAGCATGGTATTTTAACCCAGATACTTTAGTGTCAAAAACAGACCCACGAGTAATAACAGAGATATCAACAAGCGAATTACATAAGAATATAGATGGTAGTATCAAAGTATTAAAGTCAGTCGAGGCAGAGAACAGATTCTATATCACGACAAGCACAGGATACAATCATTCTGCCTGTAGTCAGTCATGGGCAACAAATCAGTCTAGGGGATATATGCAAGCACCCAATGACTGGAGAAACGTCGAAATCACATCGTTAGTGAGGATCAATTCTGTGTTTACCGCATCAGGCCATTCACTGGTTTGGTATGCTAGAAGTGGCAGACACAGCACAAGCTATCCATGTGAAGGCAGCAGCTACAAAGGGAATATTGGATATAACTTCCAAAGCAGATTCCAGAAAGAATCAGGTCATCCATATTACAATGAAGGCGCTTGGAAAGCCTTACCATCTCCACTTGGATTTGGTAAATGGTTTGGTTACAAGACTGCAATATATGATGTCAGTGGTGGCGTGAAATTAGAAGTTTGGATTGACTTTGACCTAACAAACAACTGGATAAAAGTGAATGAAAGAACAGATACTATAGGCTATGGAACAACAAATCCGTGTGGTACATTTGATGAGAGGTTTATGTGGGGTGCACCACTAACTACATTCAGATTCGACTCAACGAAAGACATTGACTTTAATAAGATGAGTGTGAGGGAGATAACACCAATCTAATTATTTCTTTATAGGTAAATTATTGTTGACAAACGCTACAATAGGAGGGAATTGAAACATAATCTTTGGATTTAACATATCGTTGGATGATGTAGCCGTCGTAGCCGTTGCCGTAATAGTAGCAGCCGCGATTGTCTTTAAGGCATTCTATAATAGACATCATCACTGCGAGATAGACGAAAACGAATAACTCTCCTAACTCTTTATTTATTTTAACCGTAAGAATGACCGCTGATTTATTACGAATCTATAAGCGCCCCAGATCCCCCAGTCTTTCGACTAGCACACTCGACTTTAGAAAACGGATAATCATGTGATAGATTCCCCAAAATCACGCGATCAGATTTATTTTTATATTAGGTAAACTTATGAATTAACGTATTAAATATGGAGGTGATGGGGGAATAGGTGGAATCATTCACGGTGATGCAAATCATATACCACTGCCAAACGATAGTATAGATTGCATGGTGACTGATCCACCTTACCGCGTACGGCTATTCCTTCATGAATAAAAACTGGGATAAAGTTGTTATTCCTACTTCGACATGGAAAGAGTGTTTACGAGTCCTAAAGCCAGGTGCATTCGCCTTTATCATGTCCTCCCCACGTCAGGACGTGTTGTCGAGAATGATTGTCAATCTTCAAGATGCAGGATTTGAAACAGGATTTTCTTCTATTTATTGGACGTATGCTTGTTTGTCAGAAGATACAGAAGTGTTTACCAAAGATGGGTGGGAACGCTACCGTAACACCATAGCATTTAAAGGTAAGGAGATACTTGTATATTCTATAAGCAATGACGAATATCATTTTGAAAGTCCGACCAAATGGGAAGAATATAATCAAATCAAAGATACCGTTTACCGAATTAAATCAGATTACACAGATCAAATCGTCACCAGAAACCACCGTTGCCTTGTTGAATCAGAAGGAAGAATATTATTCCAATTCGCAGAAACACTCGAACAAAAGATCAGTGTGCCTTATTTGGGGGCTTTGCCAACATTGCAAGAATCCATTTCTAATGTTTCGTTCTATGACAAGAAGAAAGGGCAGAGGAGCCATGGGAATATATTGTTCGGCAAGTTGCAGACAGAAGGTAAATATCTGGAAAGGTCTTCTAGCAAGCGGCAAACATATTCACAAAATGTCCGAAGCACAGAAACAGAGACAACGAGAAGCAATGATGGGCGAAAAGAATCGTGCTTGGAAAGGTGGCGTAACATATTTCAAAACAAAGGGAAATTATGTTGGCGTAAAATACATTCGCTGCCCCATGGAGTACAAATCCATGGCAAGGAAGGATGGTTATGTAATGGAACACAGAATATTAGTAGCCATGGCGATAGGCAGGCCATTATTAAGAATGGAAGTGGTTCATCATATGGATCACGATCCAACCAACAACAATCTCAACAATCTTATGTTATTTGCGAGCAACCAACATCACAAGAAATACGAACATTTCCCAAATCTTATAAAACCACTCTGGCCACTGTTAGCAGAGAATATTATGAAGGCTTAGTATTCTGTCCTACTGTTTCGACGGGTTGTTTTGTGGCGCGCCGAAATGGTAAGATATTTCTGACAGGAAATTCAGGGTTCCCAAAAGCTGCTTCAATCTCAAAGCTTGCCGACAAAAGAAACGGTAAAACATACAATCCTGAATTTAGAGAATATATCAATCAGAAACGCGCCGAAAAAGGATTGACATTTAAGGACATAAATGAATATTTAGGATATTCCATTAAAGGCGGCAATTTCGCTTCTGATCTCTTAGGCGATAAATTGAATCACCGATTCTTATTACCATCGTTAGAAATTTATAAGAAATTAAAGACATTGTTCGGTCTAGATAACCGCTTTGACGAATTGATAGAAAGAGAAGAAGCAGAGAGAGAAATCATTGGAAGGTATAAAGCACCAGACGGAAAAGAAAGAAGCGGCTCAACGTGGTATAAAATAGGACGCAGAGAAGATCATAGATTAACAGTATCGGCAACCGAACAGGCCAAAGCCCTAGACGGCGCGTACTGCGGAGCTCAGTTTAAACCAGCTCTAGAAATCTGCTTGGTATGTATGCGACCACTCAGCGAGAAATCCTATGTTGACCAAGCATTAGCGAATCGTAAAGGCATTACATGGCTTGATGATTGTAGGATTCCCTATCAGAATGAAGACGATGCGATTAGTTCAGGATATTCAGAAAGTGAACAAAGCGGTCTACATACGTGGAATCAATTAAAAGTACAGCAAGGTGATAGAAAGCCTACTGTTCTTAAGAAATCAGATATATTATTCAAATTCTCACCAGATCAAAAAGGCCGCTTTCCTGCGAATGTTTGTATATCTGATTCTATATTAGGTAATGATTTCAGCAGATTTTTCTCGCTTGATAAGTGGTTCGAAACAACATTCCCTTTTATCATCACACCTAAGCCTTCGAAACGTGAGCGGAACATGGGCCTAATCGATTCATATTTTGAACCAAAGAAAGTAAATGATGGACGGCAAACACCAATTGATAATCCATTCCAGAGAGGAGAAACGCCAAGATTTAACAGTCATCCAACAATAAAGCCTATCAAGTTGTGTTCATATCTCATAATGCTAGGCAGTAGAGAAGGCGATACAATTCTAGATCCATTCTGTGGTTCGGGAACGACAATGATAGCTGCCGACATGCTGAATAGAAAAGGAATTGGAATAGAAATATCGTCCGAGTACGCTGCAATCGCCCAAGCTAGATTAGTTAACATTAAACAACCCATCCAACTCTAGAAGCACGACAGAAGAGGTGTTTCGAGTCCCCAGCAAGTCATTAAACACTAATTTAGGTAACGTATAAATGCCTTTATAAGACGCCTAGTTTACCTATAATGTAGGTAATGACTGAACGCCTAACAAGATTCACAGAAGAGATTTGGACTGGAAAAGAATGGAAAGTAGTTAAACAAAATGTTAAACGAGAAAGTGTCTTATATCTTTCGAGTCAATCATCACCACTCTTGCGGTCAGTCTCTAATATATAATACGTGCAAATATATCCAATAACATCATCATATGTCTTGATATCTGCTGTTCTAGGATAAGGCTGATGTTCTTGCATTATACCATCCAATAAACTCTTAGTATATCCAGATACTCTTATTGTGGGCATTTCTCATCAAACATCTGGTCCATAAACTCTGTCAACTGCTTGTGTTGGTGTATATCCCATATAATAATCCTCTCTGACTCGGCATCATATACTGCCAATGTGTAGGTGTGTTCGTCTTTTATTAAGCATAGGTTTTTGTTAGTGGAAATACAGAGTTGCAATACCTCAGATTTAGGTAAGGAGAATATATGTAGTTTATTGCCATTGCCACATGAGACAGGCGAGGCGGCATGCGTCCAATAAATCGAAAGTATTTACCCCAGTTTTATCTAATTTGCCAGCCTTCTCTCTGGCCATTCTAAAATCTAATATCAATTGGTCTAATCTTTTAGGTATGCGTATATCTCTGCGGCTAACCAATCCCATTAATTCGTGTAACATCTTGTCGTTGTATTCAGAAAAGCTTATCGGGACAACCGTCATTCTCTGCATCCATGCTTCTCTGTTAAATGGGTAATCATGATTCGCAAGTTTTTTAACATACATGTAGTTGGTATCTTCCCTAAAACCAAGCTTGAGATCGTCTACCACATCACGCGCCGACGCATCTATAAAGATTTTCTGGGCACGAACCTCATGAAACTTGTCAAAGATTAGGTTACTAAACTGACGAAATGATGCATGCTTGAACTGTTCGGCTTCTAACACAATAAGCTTGTTAGTATTAGAAACTTTGGCAACCACACAATAAGACGAATTAGACGAACCAAAGCCAGGGTCACAACCAATGGAGACCTCTAACAACTTGTCTGGTGTGTATTCGCGTTCTTCTTCTTCGCTTAATACGATTGCATCTACGTCTCTATCCTGAAATATATTGCCTACACCAATTCCATATTTTAAATTCATTTCACGTTCAAAATGAGGACTGAGTCGGGCAAGCTCTATCTCCCTCTCGCTGTATATTTTATTTAAAGCGATAGTATAGGGCAAGAAGTAGCGTTTGTATAGCGAATCTTTTTCCTCCATTACTTTCTCGAACATCGTCGAGGGGACATGCGGAGTACTTACCATCGCAATGATAGGATGAGTCTTGGCTATATAACCCTCTACGACGGGGCGAATCTCATTACTTTGCCCTTCACCTGTCCAAAAACTCGCTTCATCTATAAGTATGAATTTTATATTGGTATAGCCTCTTAGTGTGGCAACGTGAGAGCCAGGCTTTGCAACAACTTCTACGTTTACAAATCTAGCGACTGTTTGCTCTGTATCCTCTATGACACCTAGTGGAGAAAGTATTAACTTTATACGTTTGATAAGATCAACTGCAGTCGATTCACCAGGGCCACATACAATAAAAAACTTGGTATGTTTGTATAGATCATTCTTTGAGAGGGCAAGCCAAGCCATATACCTAAGAAAGAGTTCAGTAATGCCAATACCTCTAGCTTTTTTAATCGCTAGATATTTCACGCCACTATCTAAATCATTTACTATATCTTTTTCATAATCAAATATGGGTAATGATTGTCCATTCTTCTGTGGATAACCAATTATAGAGTTAAAACAGCACACACCATTACCAGGGAATTGCCCACAATCAAAAGGTATATTCTTAAACTTAAGGGCAGGGTCAACGGCAAGGCTAAGATTGCCTAAGCCTGAATTGAATGCACCACTCTTCTTACCTTTACCTGGCATATCGGTAGGGCCAAAAAACATTGGTTTGCTGAAATCAAAAGGCATTAATGAGCACCCTTTATACCTCTACGTTGTCGGCTATCCCAACACGAGAAGCACATGCAGTTGTTTTTGTACCAATCATTGTCAGTCATTCTTCTTTGTCGCGCGAGGCGTCAGCCGAGCGCGTCGTGGCGGGGTCGGGTGTGAGGTTAATAGGTTCTTCAAGTTGTAGGTTGCGATATGCTACGAGCCAGTTAGTAGTCTCAGCCTCGAGTTTGAACTTGGCCATGACTATCTCAGCGTAGCGATACCATGCGTCCATCTTGGTGCGTGGCGATATGTTTTCCTTAGTGGCTAGTTCTTCCTCACCCATCATGGCCTTATTTAGGCGTTCGGCGCATAATTCCTTCTGAACTAGTATCTCTTCGGTACGCTTGGCAGTCATGGATTCTACTATACGGGATTGTAGTCTTTGGTTATAATCAAAATATGTACGCTCAGGCAGGTTACGTATCTTTTGTATCTGCTTAGGTGTATGTCCCGCTACCTGTAATCTGAATATCTCATCCATCTCATCTTCTATCTGAATCTGTGTGCGTACTGGGTGTCTATCTAATGACAATGGTTACCATCCAATACCGTTATTATCAAATGCACCAGTATGCAGCACGCATATACCCTAAAAAACCTATGTCGCCCAATTTAGCGTGCAAGCCTGCAGAACTAACGGCCCCCTGTCTGTCCGTGAGTATAGCCCTCCCCCTCCATTTATATACTAGAGGTCATCTGCCTGCGCCTAGTCTTATGTGTGGTGTGTAACATATTGAACACCATTCCCCTGAAACGTGTATAATGTATTAACGACGTTCAGAAGCCATTAAGATATATAAAGCGGTACTCACCACGCCTAGTCAATGTGAGGTCTTATGGGCGCTGACTAGACGTATATCCTGCCTCACATCGGCCAGCTACTTCTAAGTTAGATAGTCTTAAATATGTTGCGAAGGCGACTTGCAGCAGATGTGTAAGGGTCGGGGCGGACGCCTCATGCCAAGGGGAGTAGCCTATGCCAAGGGGAGTAGCTTTCTATGTCCTCTCCCTCCAGTCAGTGTCCATGCGTCCTTGGGAGTGCGTATGCCTGGTGTCCCCCCTCCCTTTGGTGTGCGTATGCTGGCCTGGTGTGCGTATCCTAATTATATGTTAGGGGGGTGGTATGTGTACGCATACGCCTATTATGTGTATATATACATACACAATATATTGTATATATTATATTAGATAGAATCGTCGTCGTCAATCGGTCGTCGTCTCGTCTCTCATAGGCTATGCGTGCATGCGTGCGTGCGTGCATGCGTGTTCAGAGGACTGTGCCCTTAGGACTGAGTGTGTGCGTGCGTCTATGCGTGTGTCTGTCTGTGCATACATAAGCAGAGGAGGGTGAGTGAGTGAGTGAGTGAGTGAGTGTGTGTGTGGGCGACGCATAAGCAAGCCGTCAGTCCATCCGTCTGTATAGGCAGGCAGGCTAACCACCCTACCCCCTCACCCCCTACCACTACCACCCTACCCCTCCCTCTACCACCCCCCTACCCACCTACTATCTATTATAATGATAGATAGATAGATAGATAGACAGGCTCGATTGGGCTAGGCTAGGCTAGGCCTTGGCTTGGGCTAGGCCAGGCGGGCAGGCAGGCAAGGAGGGTCAAGGCAAGGAGGGAAGGAGGGTCGGTCGGTCGGTCGGCGAGTACTGTGCGAGAATTTTCGATTGAAACTTTTTTGTTTTTTGATCGCGGCGGGAAGGTGCCACTTTTCCACCAGCATAGTATGTACAAACTCGGGTGTCCAAAAATATTACAAAAAATTGGTAGTAAGTCGGGGTAGAGGAGACTGACCTATTCCCCTTGCCTTGACAGAAGGTAGGTAGAGATGCGTTTTTCTTACCCCTTACCGAATGCGGGAGTACCTAGTATAAACGTATACTTTGAGAGAAAAAAGAGGGAGCACGTAGCTCAACGGTAAAGCGATTGATACCCATCCAAGGTCTATACATTATATATAAAGATTTATTAAAACGTTAAGTCGCCCCCCTCCCTACCCCCCTTCGGCGCCTTCGCTATCGCTCAGGCGCGCCTATTTTTCAACGTATCCACATGAGCCACATATCAAATAATATTTAGTGGTGCCATATCCCTTTTCTCCGCACCTTGGACATTTTTCCCCTCTCTAATTGCTACGTCACGATCCTTGTGTTGTGCCAGTAATACGTCGAATGTGTCATTACCAAGTCCATAGCGGTATCATAATCATAAGCCTTGTCGCTTGTCCCACACTTGCGACATGTAACAAAATACTTCGATACTACCTCATGGTCCATATGCGCTAGATTGTGCTCCGCTAGCACCCGATAGTCCTTGATAGTGACGTTGCATTTGGCGCAATATACTCGTAATGGTTTCAATGCCCGAACAACCTCGTTAGTGCGTCTGCAAATGACTCTTTGTATTTTGCTTGCGAAGTCACGTACTCGTATGTGTTGTCGTCTATCTTTACTATCTTAGTCATAGCGGTCTAATGCCTCTCTGACCTTCTTTAGTAGATTCTTGTATATGTCTAATCCTCTATTTCTTTTTACTGCTATATCTAGTGCTACATAAATAATCTGTAATTCCTCTCTTGTTACGTCTAACCTTTGTTCGAATTGTGGAGTGGTCATTTCTCCTTAACTCCTCTCAGTCCAGCCCAAATTTCGTCTGCCGATCTAACTCTCCATTGGTCATTACAATAGTCACATACAAGTCGTAGGCCAACCTGAGACGTTGTTATCCATCTGTCTTTTTTGACTTCTTCCTCTGTCATAACTTTATCACAATTGCCACATTTCTTAGTCATTTCCTCTCACAGTCCTTGCAATCACATTGACCGCCTTCCGTTGTTCGTCCACAGCAATCGTCATTTCCATGAGGATCGCAATTGTGTAGATCAACATCATGACCACAGTTTCTACATTTTTGTCCCTCGTTTATTTGGTTATTCATTTTGTTTTACCTCATTATATGTATGGTAAACGAGGTATATAGGGTTTACCACTATTGCCACTAGAACATTCTTACTATCATGTTAGGTATTAATTCGTTTAAATCCGATAAACCCCCTATACCCTGTGACTTAGTTGAACCTTCGCCACTTGCTGATACCCAGATTTGGCATGAAAAGCCTAGTATTAGCAGACAAGCCCCGACCAGAAGACGAAGATGACGAACCAGAGAGTGATATCTTCCCTATACCCCTCAAATAGGTATTTAAAAGTATTCTATTGTTAATTGTTATCTGTGGAACTCCGAAATGAAATCAAAGAGGCCCTGCGTGAAATATTGATGGAAGGACAAGACGAAATGATAGCCGAACTGGACGACCGTGTATACGACCTAGAAGAGGCAGTCGAGGAATTACCCAAACTAAAGCAGGCTATAACTGAGATTGACGAACTTTTAAAGAATGTGAATCGCGTAAACAAAGAACTTCTCTATATTTTAACCAAGAATCATTTGAAGGATTTAAAACAAACATGATTACTGCCGACGCCGACATTAAGATAACGAGAAATCCTCCTAAATGTAAGTTGTGCGGTAGAACGCTAGACACACCATTCGGAGAATTGTTCATGATATTGTTCGAGTCGTCTGACGTCGTATTGGAAAAACATCAGGGCATAAAGATTTGTCACAGCTGTTACGACAAGATCAAGATGGAGATCGGAATCGCAACATGACAATAGACGATGGAGTAAATAGGCTCTACCAGATTCAGAAAGAACAAACCGACGACTTAGAAGTAATGCATATCTATATTGATGAGGTATTAGTTGAATTCGTTCCTCCTGAAATAAGAGAGGCCTATCTAAAAATCAAAGAAGAAGAGGGAGGATTCTGGTACGCATGACCACCCTTAGCGACTACCAGAGACTAATCATTAACTTAGAAGCACTATATAGGATTAGTGGGGAATATCATAATGGCCAGGAAGCAATCAGGATAATGCGTGGAATGGTAGCCAAGGGGCAACGTATATTTACTACAAACATAGAGGTATAACTATGGGCGACATAGCGCATATAGATATGTTCGTTACAACAAAAAGCGGTACGAGAGTCTATGAATGGGAGTTAGAGGACGGAGATAGGTTGACTGTAAGATATGACACTCATCCAACACGAAATTACGTAGCAGCGAGGATGGGCGTTAACTCTAACTGGCTAAAACTCATAACTGGACCTGAAGCGGGCACAATGTTTCATAAACCTAATTCAATCGCTAAGGATATACATTCATTGATGGAGGTGAAGCAGTAGATGGCCAAGAAAAAGAAAGGCAGTAAGAAGTTGAAGGACGGTAAGAAATGACCTGCGAATATTGTAGGCTACAAGCCTGTGATGACTGTCAACGAATACACCATCTGAAATCATGTCGATTGTGGAAATATGAATAAGAAATGAAATGTGATAATTGCGCTCATGATTTAGATGAGGTTATACTATATTGTACTTGTTGCACTATGGCTTTTAAACATATAGACCGCAAGTTAATAAGAATACGAAATAAAGG
>Ga0207663_10000038_pt1 | contig 84886 bp, 70 predicted proteins | sample LARL53metaG_FD_184346 | JGI IMG/M metagenome (GOLD analysis project Ga0207663, IMG submission 184346) | Corn, switchgrass and miscanthus rhizosphere microbial communities from Kellogg Biological Station, Michigan, USA - LAR L5-3 metaG... | ecosystem: Host-associated > Plants > Roots >...
CCGGCGCGACTGGGGGTTCGCCGGCGACTACGTCGACGCCATGTGGCGCATGCTGCAGCAGCCCAAGCCGGCAGATTACGTGGTCGGGACCGGCCAGACGCACTCGGTTCGCGAGCTGTGCGAGGTGGCGTTTGCCCACGCCGGGCTCGACTGGAAACAGCACGTCAAGGTCGACCAGCGGTTCGTCCGGCCGGCCGAGGTCGACCTCTTGCAGGCCGACCCGTCCAAGGCCCGGCGCGACCTCGGCTGGACGCCGCGGACGAGCTTCGTGGAGCTGGTGCATATGATGGTGGACGCGGACCTGGAGCGGGTGTCGTGAAGGTCCTCGTCACCGGGGCCGATGGGTTCGTCGGTCGCTGGCTGATCCGCCGGCTGCTCGCGGACGGCCGCGAGGTGTACGGTGCCGTCCGCCCCGGTCAGAGCCCCACGCCGGTCGCGCCGGCGGCCGATCTCACGCCCGACGAGCACGCCCAGGTCCGGTGGCTCCCGCTCGAGCTCACGGACGCGGAGTCCGTGCGAGCGTGCGTCGATCTGCCCTACGACGCGATCGTACACCTCGCCGCCGTGTCGTCGACCAGCGACGCCACGCGCGATCCGGGATTCGCGTGGAACGTGAACGCCGCCGGCACGGCGCGCGTGGTGCACGTGCTGGGCCATGCCCGCCGGACCGGTCGTGCCGACCCGATCGTGCTCGTCGCCTCGACGGCCGAGGTATACGGACCGTGCGACGAGGCCCGGCCGCGCCGCGAGACGGATCCGATCGCGCCGGCGTCGTCCTATGCCGCGAGCAAGGCGGGGGAGGAGATCGCCGCGCTCGAGGCGTGGCGTCGCACCGGGCTGCGGGTGGTGGTCACCCGCGCGTTCGCACACACGGGCCCGGGTCAGGATGCGAGGTTCGTCGTTCCGGCCTTCGCCGAGCGCCTACGCGCCGCGAAACGCGTCGGAGCCCCGGTCGTCAAGGTCGGCAATCTCGAGCCGGTGCGCGAGTTCCTGCACGTGCGCGATGTGGTCGACGCGTATGCGCGCCTGCTCGTCAAGGGACAGCCCGGTGAGATCTACAACATCGCGTCTGGGCAGGCCGTGTCGCTCGAGGACCTGTTCGATCGGCTGGCCGCCCTGATCGGCATTCGGCCCATTCCCGAGGCGGACCCGGACCTCATGCGCGGCGGCGACGTGCTTCACCTGGTGGGCGACGCATCGAAGCTCCGGGCAGCCACCGGGTGGGCGCCGCGCTACGACTTGAACGCCACCCTGCGCGACGTGCTCAATGCCCAAGCGGACTGACCTCCGGAGCATTCTGCTCATCGGCTCCGGGCCGATCGTGATCGGCCAGGCCGCCGAGTTCGACTATTCGGGCACCCAGGCGGTGAAAGCCCTCAAGGAAGAGGGCTACCGGGTGATTCTCGTCAACTCGAATCCCGCGACGATCATGACCGACCCGGAGCTCGCGGACCGGACGTACGTCGAGCCCGTGACGCCGGAGTGGGTGCGGCGTGTGATCGAGCGGGAGCGTCCCGACGCGCTGCTCCCGACCATGGGCGGGCAGACCGCGTTGAACGTGGCGATGGCCCTGGCCAAAGACGGCACGCTCGAGCGTTTCGGGGTCGAGCTCATCGGGGCGAATGCGCGCGCGATTCAGATGGCCGAGGACCGGGCGGAGTTCGCGGCGGCCATGGGGCGCATCGACCTGGCGACGCCGGTGGGCCGGACGGTGGGCACGGTCGCGGACGCGCTCGCGGAAGCGGCCGAGACCGGATACCCAGCGATCATCCGCCCGTCGTTCACGCTGGGCGGGACGGGCGGCGGGATCGCGTACAATCGCGCCGAGCTCGAGGAGATGGTCGAGCGGGCGCTCGAGTTGTCACCCGTGCACACGACGTTGATCGAGCGGAGCGTGCTCGGGTGGAAAGAGTTCGAGCTCGAGGTGATGCGCGACCATCGGGACAACGTGGTCATCGTGTGCTCGATCGAGAACGTCGACCCCATGGGTGTCCATACGGGCGATTCGATCACGGTCGCGCCCGCCATGACGCTCACGGACCGCGAGTACCAACGCATGCGCGACGCCGCGATCGCCATCATCCGCGAGATCGGGGTGGAAGCGGGCGGTTGCAACATCCAGTTCGCCGTCAACCCGGCGGACGGCGAGATGCTCGTGATCGAGATGAACCCGCGCGTGTCCCGGTCGTCGGCGCTGGCCTCGAAGGCCACGGGGTTCCCCATCGCGCGGATCGGCACGAAGCTCGCCGTCGGGTACACCCTGGACGAGCTGCCGAACGACATCACGAAGACCACGCCCGCGTCCTTCGAGCCCGTGCTCGATTACGTGGTCGTCAAGGTGCCGCGGTTCGCGTTCGAGAAGTTCCCGACGGCCGACTTCCGCCTCACCACCCAGATGAAATCCGTGGGTGAGGCGATGGCGATCGGCCGCACCTTCAAGGAAGCCTTCCAGAAAGGACTCCGGGCGCTCGAGATCGGGAGACCCGGATGGGTGGCGGGCCAGACCCTGGCGGACGACCGGCTGACGAGCGACAGCCCGGAGGACCTCCGAGTGGCGCTGCGCACGCCAACGCCCGAGCGGATCTTCCAGATCAAGCGCGCTCTGCTCGCCGGCGTCTCGGTGGACGACGTGGCGCGGGCGACGGGGATCGATCCCTGGTTCCTTTATCAGATGGAAGAGCTGATCGAGGCGGAGCGCTGGTTCGCGGGGCTGGGGGAGTCGGCGGCGGGGGGGGGGGCTCCAGAGCTCCGTCGCATGAAGCGCATGGGGTTCTCGGACTGCCAGCTCGCGGCGCTGCGGGGAACCACGGAAGCGGCCATCCGCGAGGCGCGCTGGCGGCTCGACGTGCACCCCGTCTATAAGACCGTCGATACCTGCGCGGGAGAATTTCCCTCCGCCACGCCGTACCTCTACAGCTCGTACGACGCCGAGAACGAGTCGACGCCGTTCGGCGCCGACGGCGTCGTGATCCTCGGCAGCGGGCCCAACCGCATCGGACAGGGGGTCGAGTTCGACTACTGCTGTGTGCGCGCCGGGCTCGCGTTCCGCGAGCTGGGCCTCAAAACCATCATGATCAATTCGAACCCCGAGACCGTGTCGACCGATTTCGACATCTCGGACAAACTCTACTTCGAGCCCCTCACGCTCGAGGACGTGCTGGAGATCGTGTGCTGGGAACGACCCAAGGGCGTGGTGGTGCAGCTGGGCGGCCAGACGCCCTTGCGGTTGACCAAGCCGCTCGAGGCGGCGGGAGTGCCGATTCTCGGGACGCCGCCGGACTCGATCGACATCGCTGAAGACCGTGAGCGGTTCGAGGCGCTGGCGGACCGCCTGGGGGTGACCCAGCCCGCGAACGGCACGGCGCGATCCGTGGCGGAGGCGGTGATCGTCGCCGACAAAATCGGTTTTCCGGTCCTGGTCCGGCCGTCGTACGTGCTGGGCGGCCGCGCCATGGAGATCGTCTACGACGAGGGCTCGCTGCGAGACTACTTCGAGAAGGCGGCGCGGGTCGCCCCCGAGCATCCGGTGCTCATCGACCGCTTCCTGGAGGACGCGTTCGAAGGCGACGTGGACGCCCTGGCCGACGGCACCCGGTGCGTGGTGGGGGGGGTGATGCAGCACATCGAGGACGCCGGCGTCCATTCGGGCGATTCGGCGTGTGTGCTGCCGCCCTATCTGATCGGGGACCGGCAAGTCGACGAAATGCGGCGCTATACCAAGGCCTTCGCCAAGGCCCTCGGCGTCGTGGGCTTGATCAATGTGCAATTCGCCATCAAGGATGGCGTCGTCTATGTCCTAGAGGTCAATCCACGGGGGTCCCGGACGGTCCCATTCGTCAGCAAGGCGACCGGCGTATCCCTCGCCAAGCTTGCGGCGGCTGTCATGGCCGGGCACACCCTGGACGAACTGGGCGTTCCCGATGACCTTCCGCTGCCCGGGGTGGCCGTTAAAGAGGCCGTCTTCCCCTTCACGAAGCTGCCCGGCGTGGATACCATCCTGGGCCCGGAAATGCGCTCGACGGGCGAGGTGATGGGATTGGCGGACAGCTTCGGGATGGCGTTCGCCAAGGCGCAGATCGCCGCGGACGGCAGCCTGCCGCTGCAGGGCGCGATTTTCGTGACGGTGAACGATTCAGACAAGCCCACGGTGCTGCCGATCGTGCGGCGGTTTCACGAGATGGGGTTCCGTATCGTGGCCACGGAGGGCACGGCGCGCTACGTCCGGACGCGGGGCGTGCCCGCGGAGTTGGTGGCCAAGGTGCACGAGGGGCGACCCAACGCGATCGACCTGATCGTGTCCGGGGACGTGCAGCTCTTGATCAACACGCCCCTCGGGAAGTTCACGCAAGCGGACGATTACGCGATCCGGCGCGCCGCGCTGATGCACCGCGTGCCGTACACGACGACGATGTCGGCCGCGAGCGCCGCATGCGATGCGATCATCGCGCTCCGCAGCCGAACGGGTAGCGTGAGGAGTCTTCAAGAATGGCACGAAAGAACGACCGTCGAAAAGCAGACGCCGGCAGCCGCAAGGACGCCGGCGGGAAGCCCCGCGCCGGTCGGCCGGGTGTAGCGGCGAAGGCGCCGGCCAAGGCGAGCGGTAAGGCCGGCAAGCCCGCGGCCAAGCCGGCCACGCCGGCCCCGACCCCGAAGCCGAAGTTTCGCGGCCGGGTGCTCGAGAACGAGCCTCTCGCCCCTCACACCACGTACCGGATCGGCGGTCCGGCGCGTTACCTCGTCACGCCGGCCGACGCCGATGACGTCGCCAAGGCGCTCGACCTGGCACAAGACCGCGGGCTCCCGTGGGTCGCGCTCGGACTCGGCTCGAACGTGCTCGTCAAGGACGGCGGCTTCCCGGGCGTCGTGATCCGCATCGGGAAGGGTCTCGACCGCTTCGAGATGAAAGGCGCGACGGCGATCGTGGGAGCCGGAATGCCGACGCCGCTGCTCGCTCGCCGCACGGCGGAGGCGGGGTTCGCCGGCGTCGAGCGGTTTCGGGGCATCCCCGGGACCGTGGGCGGCGGCGTGTACATGAATGCCGGCGCGCACGGGGCCGAGTTCGCGGAAGTGCTCACCGAAGCCACCGTGATGGACGCCAAGGGGAAGATCCGGCAGATCCCGCGCAAGCAGATCTCGTTCAAGTACCGCTCGTCGAACCTCGGTAACGTGATCGTGCTGGAAGCAAAGCTCGCGCTCATCGAGGAGCCTGCGGCAAAGCTGAAAGAAATTCAGGAAAAGCTGCTGCGCTGGCGCAAGGCGGGGACCCCCTTCGATCAGCCGTGCGCCGGGTCGGTCTTCAAGAACCCGGGCGGGCCGCGGACCGCCGGAGTGCTGATCGACGAGTGCGGTCTCAAGGGCTTCACCATCGGGGGCGCGCAGGTCTCCACGCTCCACGCGAATTACTTCGTCAACACGGGCACCGCGACAGCGAGCGACGTCCTCAAGCTGATCGATCATGTGCGGAAGGCGGTCTTGAAGAAGACCAGCGTCGAGCTCGAGCTCGAGATCAAGGTGATCGGAGCATAGATGGGCGACTACTTCGTCCACGAATCGAGCTACGTCGACGACGGCGCGCAGGTCGGCCGGGGCACGAAGATCTGGCACTTCTGCCACGTGATGCCGGGCGCCGTGATCGGCGAGCGCTGCAGCATCGGGCAAAACGTGGTCGTGATGCCGGGCACGCGCATCGGCACGAACGTGAAGATCCAAAACAACGTGTCGATCTACGAAGGGGTCACGCTCGAAGACGACGTGTTCTGCGGGCCGTCCTGCGTGTTCACGAACGTCCTGAACCCCCGCAGCCACGTGTCGCGCAAGCACGAGTATCGCGAGACGCTGGTGAAGCGCGGCGCGTCCATCGGGGCCAACGCCACGATCGTCTGCGGCGTGACGCTCGGCGAATACGCCTTCATCGGTGCCGGCGCCGTCGTCACCTCCGACGTGCCGGCCTACGCCCTGATGGTCGGCGTCCCCGCCCGTCGGGTGGGGTGGATGTGTCAGTGTGGTGAGCGACTCGCCGTGGCGCGTGGCGCCGCGACATGCGCCGCCTGTGGCACGGCATACCAGGAGACTGACGGCGCGCTGCATCGCATTGCCCAGCCCCGCCGGGTCGGGTAATTTCCTTCCCCCTCTTTCTTATTGGATTCCTGACACCGTGAACGTGCCGTTATTGGACCTCGTGGCGCAATATCGCGCGATCAAGGACGAGGTCCTGCCCGCCCTGCAGGCGGTCATCGAGTCGCAGCAATTCGTGATGGGTCCCTCGGTCCCGCAGCTCGAGGGCGCGATCGCCCAGCTCGCGCGGGCGAAGCACGGCATCGCGTGCGCCAGCGGGACGGACGCGCTGCTCTTGCCGCTCAAGGCGCTCAATCTCGAGCCGGGGGACGAGGTCATCACCACGTCGTTCACGTTCTTCGCCACCGCCGGGGCAATTCACAACGCCGGCGGAACGCCGGTCTTCGTGGACATCGAGCCGGGCACGTTCAATCTCGACCCGGGCGCCGTAGAAGCGGCGGTCACTCCGCGCACGCGGGCCATCCTCCCCGTTCATCTATACGGCCAGATGGCCGCCATCGAGCGGTTGATGCCGATCGCGCGGGCCCATGGGCTCAAGATCGTCGAGGACGCGGCCCAGGCGATCGGGGCGCGCCGCCGCGTCGACGGCGAATGGCGGATGGCGGGCGAGTTGGGCTGGGCCACCGGGTACTCCTTCTTCCCGAGCAAGAATCTGGGTGCCTGGGGCGACGGCGGCATGATGGTCACGTCCGACGACGCGGCGGCCGAGCGGCTCCGCAAGCTGCGGCTGCATGGCGGCGCGAAGCAGTACCATCACGACGAGATCGGCACCAACTCGCGACTCGACTCCGTGCAGGCCGCGATCCTGCTCGCCAAGTTGCCACACCTCGCGTCCTGGTCGAGTAAGCGACGCGAGCACGCGGCGTCCTACACCCGAGCGCTCGACGGCGTGTCGGCGGTCCGGACACCGGTCGTGGACAACTGCAACGAGCCGATCTTCCATCAATACACGCTGCGGGTCGAGCGCCGGGACGAGCTGCAGGCCCATCTCAAGAGTCACGGGATCGGTAACGCCGTGTACTACCCCGTGCCCCTACATCTCCAGAACTGCTTCCGTCACCTCGGCTACAAGAAAGGCCGGCTCCCGGAGGCGGAGCGGGCGGCGACCGAAGTGATCTCGCTCCCCATCTATCCCGAGCTCACGCCGGACCAGGTCGGTTTTGTGGCAGAGACGATCCGCGGGTTCTACCGGTGAGCCGCCTTCGCGTGGGCGTCATCGGCGCCGGCGCGTGGGGGAAGAATCACGTGCGCACGGTGGCCACGCTCGCCGAGGCGGAGCTCGCGGGGGTGTGTGACGCCGATCCGAAGACGCGGGAGAAGCTGACGCGCCAGTATCCGGCGGCGCACATCACCGGCGACGTCGCGGATCTGCTGGGTCGGGTCGACGCCGTGGTGATCGCCTCCCCCGCCGCGACGCACGCGCGGGTCGCCCGGCAATGCATCGAAGCCGGAAAGCCATGTCTGGTCGAGAAGCCGTTCGCCCTGAGCACGGGCGACGCGGAAGCGGTCGCGCAGGCGGCAGCCAAGCACGACGTGCCCGTTCTCACCGGGCATCTCCTCGTCTTCCACCCGGCCGTCGAGCGGCTCCGGACCCTGGTCCAGACTGGGGAGCTGGGTCGCATCTATTACTTGTACGGGCTTCGCGTCAACCTGGGGCAGGTTCGCGCCGACGAGAACGCGCTCTGGAGCTTCGGGCCGCACGACGTGTCAGTGGCATTGTACTTGCTTGGGGAGACTCCGGTGCGTGTGGCCGCGCACGGGAAGAGCTACCTGCAGCCGAAAGTCGAGGACGTCGTGTTCCTGACCATGGAGTTCGGGAGCGGCGTGCTCGCGCACGTGCAGTTGTCCTGGCTCGACCCCCACAAAGAGCGGAAACTCACGGTGGTGGGAGCGACAAAAATGGTCGTGTTCGACGATATGGAAGCGCGCGAGAAGCTGCGGATCTACGATAAGGGCGTGCAGCGGCCGCCCGAGTACGGGTCGTACGGCGAGGCGCTGTCGATCCGGGAGGGCGACATCTTCATTCCCAAGATCCCGAACGTCGAGCCGCTCGCGGCCGAGCTCAGCCACTTCGTAAAAGTGGCCCGACGCACCGAGGCGCCGCGCGCCAGCGCCGCGGACGGCGTGGCCGTGGTCAAGGTGCTCGATGCCGCCACGCGCTCGCTCTCGGCGGGCGGCGCCCCGGTCAGCCTATGAGCACGGCCTCCACCACTACCGCCAGCGCCGCCGACGTCCTCGTCGCGAAAGCCAAGGACCGCTCGGCGCTGATCGGGATCGTCGGCTTGGGGTACGTGGGCCTTCCGCTGGCGATGGAGTTCGCCCGCGCCGGCTTCCACGTCCTGGGCTTCGATGTCGGCAAACATGTCGTCGACGGCGTGAATCAGGGCCGCTCCCACGTGCAGGATGTTCCGGGCGCACAGCTTACGGGGTTCGTCAAGTCGGGTGCGTTCGTGGCGACCACCGATCTGGCCCGGCTGCGCGAGCCGGACGTCGTGTCCATCTGCGTTCCGACGCCGTTGTCGAAGACCAAAGATCCGGACGTGAGCTACGTCCTCGCGGCGACGAATTCCGTGAAACAGGCGCTGCGCCGGGGCCAGCTCATCGTCCTCGAGTCCACCACCTATCCGGGGACCACGCGGGAGCTCATGCTACCCGCGCTCGAAGCGACCGGGCTGAAGGTCGGTGAGGACTTCTTCCTGGCGTTTTCTCCCGAGCGTGTGGATCCGGGCAACCCGCAGTGGAACACGCACAACACGCCCAAAGTGGTGGGCGGTATCACCGATGAGTGCCGCCGGGTGGCGATCGCGGTCTATGAGCCGGCGATCGAAAACCTCGTTCCGGTGTCGTCTACGGAAGCGGCCGAGCTGGTCAAGATCCTGGAAAACACGTTCCGCAGCGTCAACATCGGCCTCGTCAACGAGATGGCCATCGTGTGCGACAAGCTCGGCGTCAGCGTGTGGGAAGTGATCGACGCCGCCGCCACGAAGCCGTTCGGGTTCATGAAGTTCATGCCGGGCCCCGGCGTCGGCGGTCACTGTATACCGTTGGATCCGCACTACCTGGCGTGGAAGATGCGCACGCTCAACTACCGCACGCGGTTCATCGAGCTCGCCGGCGAGATCAACGCGGAGATGCCCGAGTACTGGGTGGCACGAGTCGTCGATCGGTTGAACGAGCAGGGACGTGCCGCGCGCGGCAGCAAGGTCCTGGTGCTCGGCGTCGCGTACAAGAAGGACATCGATGACATCCGCGAAAGCCCGGCGCTCGACGTCATCCGGCTGCTGCAGCGGCGTGGCGCGGTGGTCTCCTACCACGACCCCCACGTTCGGAAGCTCAAGGACGAAGGCATCGACCTGGCGTCGCTCCCCCTGACGTCGGAGGCGATCACCACGGCGGACTGCGTCGTGGTCGTGACCGATCACACCGACATCGACTACGCGCTCGTCGAGCGGTGTGCCCGGGTGATCGTCGACACGCGGAACGCGCTCGAGAAGGCGCGGCGTAAGGGCCGTACGCGGTGAAGATCGCCGTCGTCGGCACCGGTTACGTCGGGTTGGTTGCGGGTGCGTGTCTCGCCGAGACGGGCAACGACGTCATCTGCGCCGACGTAGACGGCGCGAAGATCGACAGCCTCAAGCAGAACCGCCTGCCGATTCATGAGCCCGGGCTCGAGCCCCTGGTGGTTCGCAACCAGCGGGACGGGCGCCTGCAGTTCACGACCGACGTGGGTGGAGCGATCGAGCACGCGGAGGTCGTGTTCATCGCCGTCGGCACCCCCGCCGACGAGGACGGGTCGGCGGACCTGCAGCACGTGCTCAGCGTCGCCCGGACCATCGGCCAACACATGAACCGCGCGAAGCTGGTGGTCACGAAGAGTACGGTGCCGGTCGGCACGGCCGAGCGAGTCCGTACCGAGATCGCCAAGCACACCAAGACGCCGTTTCAGGTCTGCGCGAACCCGGAGTTCCTCAAGGAAGGTGCCGCGGTCGAGGATTTCATGAAGCCGGACCGCGTCGTGGTAGGGGTGGACTCCGCGGATGCGGCGGACGTGATCAGCCAGCTGTACGCCCCGTTCGTCCGCACCGGGAACCCGATCATCTTCATGGATCTCCCGTCCGCGGAAATGACGAAGTACGCGGCCAACGCCATGCTCGCCACGCGGATTTCGTTCATGAACCAGGTCGCCCGGCTGTGCGATGCCGTCGGCGCGGATGTCACGCTCGTCCGCAAGGGGATCGGGTCGGACCGGCGAATCGGACCGGCGTTCCTGTTCCCGGGGCCGGGCTACGGGGGATCGTGCTTTCCGAAGGACGTAAAGGCGCTGATTCGCACTGGACAGGACCGTGGCGTACAGCTCGACATCCTGCAGGCGGTCGAGTCGGCCAACGAGCGGCAGAAGCGGGTCATCTTCGAGAAGCTCGAGCGGCGACTCGGACCCGACCTCCGCGGCGCCACGATCGGCGTGTGGGGGCTGGCGTTCAAGGCGGAGACAGACGACGTGCGGGAGAGCCCCGCGCTCGTGCTGGTCGAGCAGCTGCTTGGCGCGGGAGCGCGCGTGCGCGTGCACGACCCGGCCGCCGCGGCGTCCGCGCGGCGTCACCTGGGCGACCGCGTGACGTACGCGACCAACGCGTACGGGGCCGTCGAAGGCGCCGCGGCGCTGGCCATCGTGACCGAATGGCTGGAGTACCGCAACCCGGACTTCGAGCGGATCAAGCGCGCGCTCTCCCGATCCCTGATCGTGGACGGGCGTAACCTGTACGATCCGCAGCGGATGGCACGTCTGGGATTCATCTATGAGAGCATCGGGCGCCCCGTGGCATGCGCGTCCTCGTAACCGGCGCGGCAGGGTTCCTCGGCTCGCACCTGTGTGACCGAATGCTCGCCCTGGGCCACCGCGTCGTCGGGATGGACAACTTCAGCACCGGGAACAAGGCCAACCTCGAGCACCTCAAGAGTCACCCCAACTTTCAGATCATTCTTCACGACGTCGCGAACTTCATCGAAGTCCAGGGACCGCTCGAGGGCGTGTTCCACTTCGCCAGCCCCGCGAGCCCCGTCGACTACCTGGAGCTGCCGATCCAGACGCTGAAGGTCGGCTCGTTGGGGACGCACAAGGCCCTCGGGCTCGCGAAGGCGAAAGGCGCGCGCCTGCTGTTGGCGTCGACCTCGGAGGTCTACGGGGATCCGCTCGTGCACCCCCAGCCCGAGAGCTACTGGGGCAATGTCAACCCGGTCGGACCGCGCGGCGTGTACGACGAGGCGAAGCGGTTCGCCGAGGCGTTGACCATGGCGTACCATCGCGCCCACGAGCTCGACACGCGCATCGTCCGGATCTTCAACACCTACGGCCCGCGCATGCGCCCCCACGACGGGCGCGTCGTGTCCAACTTCATCGTCCAGGCGCTCAAGGGTGAGCCGCTCACCGTGTACGGCGACGGCTCTCAGACGCGGTCCTTTTGCTACGTCGACGACCTCGTCGAGGGGATCGTGCGCCTGTTCGAGCGCGGCGGGCCGGAGCCGACGAACATCGGGAATCCCAACGAGTTCACGGTGCGCCAGCTGGCCGAGCTGGTGCTCCGGCTCACCGGCAGCTCCAGCTCCATCACCGTCGAGCCGCTTCCCACCGACGACCCGAAGGTCCGCCAGCCCGACATCCAGCGCGCGCGGGAAACGCTGGGCTGGGAGCCGAAGGTGTCGTTGGAGGACGGGCTGCAGCGCACCATCGAGTACTTCCGCGGGCTCCTGCGGTGAGCGCCAGAATCCTCGTCACGGGCGCCGCCGGATTCATCGGCTCGCACGTGAGCGAAGCGCTGCTCGCCCGGGGCGACGAGGTGGTAGGCTTCGACAACTTCGACGCCTTTTACGCCCGACCGGTGAAAGAGCGGAACTTGGAAGGTCTGCGGCGCACGAAAGGCTTCCGCTTCGTCGAAGGCGATATCGTGCGCGACCCCCTGCCGCTCGACGGCGTGTCCGTCGTACTGCATCTCGCGGCGCGTCCCGGCGTACGTCCCTCGCTCGAGGACCCCGCGTCCTACAGCGAGACCAACGTGACCGGCACGGTGCGGGTGTTCGAGGCCGCGCGCCGTGCCGGCATCCGACGGATCGTGTTCGGCTCCTCGTCGTCGGTGTACGGGGACGCGACGCCGGCGCCTTTCGCGGAAGACGCACCGGCCGCCTGGCCGATCTCGCCCTATGCCGCCAGCAAGCGGGCCGGCGAGCTGATGGCGCAGGCCTTCGCCCATCTGTATGGGCTGCAGATCGCCTGCCTGCGGTTCTTCACCGTGTACGGCCCACGCCAGCGGCCCGATCTGGCCATCCATCGGTTCACCCGCCTGATCGCCGAGGGGCAGCCGGTCCGCATGCATGGCGACGGGTCGAGCGAGCGGGACTATACCTATATTACGGACTGCGTGGATGGCGTCCTCTCCGCCGTGGAATGGACGGGCCGGTCCCGCCCCGCCGGCGTGGCGGAGCCCATCAATATCGGCGGGGGCGAGCGCGTGCGGCTCGACCGGCTGATCGATCTGATCGGGCGGACGCTGCGGCGCGAGGTCCGCATCGAGCGCCACGGGGACCAGCCGGGTGACGTGCGACTGACCGCCGCCGACTTGCGCCGCGCGGAGCGCGAGCTGGGCTATCGACCCACGGTGGGGATCGAGGAAGGGATTCGACAGTTCGTCCGCTGGTACGAGGCGACCCATGGACGTAAGTCCTGAACATCTCGTCGGACAGGCTCGAGAACGATTTCAGCTGCAGGACTACTACGGCGCGATCCACCTCCTGGAAGACGTGGTCGCGACGGGACGCGCATTTGCCGACGCGCATCACCTCCTCGGCTTGTCGTACACGCTCGTGGGGCAGCCCGACCAGGCGCTGGTGCAGCTCGATCGGGCGCTCGCCCTGAACCCGCAGTACGTCGAAGCCCTCGTGCACCGCGCGATCGTGCTCAACGAGCTCGGGCGCGAGGCGGAGGCGGACGCCGCGTTCCGGCGGGCCGCGCAAGTGGGAGGGGAGCCGCGCCAGGGGTTCGCGGCGCACATTGCCGCGAAGCTGGCGAATCAGCACGCGCATCTGGGCGACGCCTACCTCGAGGCCGGTGGCCTGGGACGCGCCATCGACCAATACGAGGCCGCCCTGGCGCTCGGACCCGCGTTTCACGATCTGCGGTATAAGCTGGGGCGCATGCTGCTCGAGGCCGGCCGGGCCCTCGACGCGCGGGAGCACTTCGAGATCATCGTGCGGGCGCGGCCGACCTACCTCGACGCCGCCGCGATGCTCGGCCTCGCGTGTTACCTCGCGGGAGACGGATTGGCCGCGAAGGCCGTGTGGGAGGATTGCCGGGAACGCCGGCCCGAGGATCCACGAGTGGAGGCCTATCTCGCGATGCTGGCGCGGAACGACACGGCGGTATCGATGGCCATGTCCGGCGCGGAGTCGGGCGATGACCGCGGGCGCGGCGACGGAAGCGGCGGGCGAAAGAAGAAATCGTGACGCGCTGGGTCGTCCTGGGCGTGATCGCGGCGCTCGCCTGCCAGCCGAGTGCCGCCGACCACGAAGTGCTCGGTGACCGCGCGTACGCGGCGGGCGCCTACCGCGATGCCCTCGCGGAGTATGAGCTCGGGCTGAAGGTGGATCCTTCGAGCGGCAATCTCAACGCCAAAGCGGGTGCCGCCGCCCTGCACGTGGGCGAGTTCTCGACAGCCGTCGATGCGTATATCGCCCTCGGTCAGGACCGGTCCCGGGCGGGGGAGGCTGCCGACGGCTTGGAGCGGGTCGCGCGCGCGGCCCTCGCGGCCAGTGATCGGAGCGACGCGGCCCGGGGGCTCGCAGGCCTGCGCACGGTGGCGCCGGGTCGGCCGCTGGGCCGCTATGCCCGGCTCGCCGCGCTCGACGCGGCCGATCGCGGAGACACGGCGGGGGCGATGGCGTTATTGCCCGCGGCCGCGGCGGCCGCGGGGGACGCCCGCATGGCCGACTCCCTTCTCTATGTGTATGGGATGAGCGCCGTGCGGGCGCGCGACTGTGCCACGGCGGTGCCCGTCTTCGAGGGCGTCATCCGGCGGCAACGGGAGCCGGCCGTGACGGACGGAGCCCGCGAGGGATTGGGCCTGTGCTCGTTGGTCGAGGGCCAGCGTTTGCTCGACGGTGGCAAGCCAGCGGACGCGGAGGCCTGGTTTCGGCGCGCGACCGCCCCGGGCGCCCCGGCGGATGTCGTGCGCGGCGCGTTCATCGGCTTGGGAGACGTCCAGCTGGCGCAAGGCGACGTAGCGGCGGCGCTGGAGAGCTACCAGCAGGCGCTGACGGGTGGCACGCCCGGAGATACGATCACGCAGCGCGCGCAGGCCAAGATCAACGCGCTCGGGAAGGCGGACGCTCCGTCGTCGGCCGCTCCCCCGAAGCAGGAGTGAGGACCATGCGTCGCCTGTCCCTGATCGCGATCGCCGCCGCGAGCATCGGGTGCCACCACGGCCCGCGCGTCGTGCCGGCGCCAGACCCCGTCGCGGAGCTGGCTCGGGCGCGCGCGCTGTTCCGCGAGGGCAAGTTCAACAAAGCGCTGGTGCTGTTCAAGCGACTCACGTACGAGATCGGGCCCACGCAACCGGAAATGGCCGAAGTACAGTACGACCTCGCGGAATGCTACTTCCAAACGGGCGACCGCGTGCAAGCGGCCCATGATTTCCGTCAGGTGGCGGATCAGTTTCCCACGAGCGACTGGGCCCCGTTGGCGTTGCTCCGCGCCGGGGACGCCAACCTGCGACTCTGGAAGGACCCTGAGCTCGACCCTTCCTACGGCGAGACGGCGCTCGCGATCTACCAGGAGCTCGGCGGACGGTACCCGGGCACGGATGCCGCTTCGCGGGGACAAATCCACGTGCAGCAGCTGCGCGAGTGGTTCTCCCAGAAGGACTATAAGAATGGAATGTTCTACTTCAAGCGTCGCGCGTTCGACTCGGCGATCATTTACTTCAAGGACGTCATCGCCAACTATTCGGGCACGCAGCGCGTGCCGGACGCCTTGATGCGGCTCGTCGACAGCTACCGGGCCATCGGCTATGCCGATGAGCTGAAGGAAACGTGCGAGCACCTGCGACGGTTTTTTCCGCAGACCGAGGGTCTCGACAAATCTTGTCCCGCAGACGCGAGCGCCGCCGCGCCGTCCTGATCGCGCGTGGAGGCTCTGTTCGGCGGCTCGTTCGATCCCGTGCACGTCGGTCACCTGGTGGTGGCGGAAGCGGCGGGCGAAGCTCTGGGTGCCACGGTGCGGTTCCTGCCGGCGCGCGAGCAGCCGTTCAAGCACGCCGCGCATGTGGCGACCGCCGAGCAACGGGCTTGCATGCTCGAGCTGGCGGTCGCCGGGAACCCGCGACTCGGAGTCGAGCGCATCGAGCTTGGCCTGCCCGCCCCTTCGTACACGGTGCGTACGCTCCGCGCCCTCGCCACGCGGGATCCGGGGCGCGTGGGGAACCGCTACACGTTGTTGTTGGGGGCGGATGCGGCACGGGACCTGGGCGCGTGGTACGAAGTGGAGGCGCTTCCGGAGCTCGCGGATGTCGTCGTGTTCGCCCGACCGGGGGCGGGGGCGACGCTGCCGCGGCACCCCGCCATCCGGCGGGTGGTGGAGGTGCCGGCGATCGACGTCTCGGCGACGATGATCCGAGAGCGCGTGCGGGCAGGACGCTCCATCCGCTACTTGGTGCCCGAAGCGGTGCGCGAGTACATCGCCGCGCACGGGCTGTATCGCGAATAGGGGGTTGATGGCTTACAAGGATTGGTTCTCCAAGATCTTCGGCACCCGATTCCAGCGCGAGCTGAAGCGGATCCGCCCCGTCGTGGACGCGATTCATAGCCACGAGGAGCGGCTCAAGCGGGTGTCCGACGACGAGCTGCGCGCCCAGACGGCCAAGCTCCGCGGGCTGGTCGTCGAGCGCACGGGACCGCTGGCGGCGGAGGTCGAGCGCCTGAAGAAGGAAAAGCACGACTGCCCGGACGCCGAGCAGCGCAAGGAGCTGAGCTCCCAGCTCTCCCAGGCGGAGGCGGCCTACGTGAAAGCGCTGCAGGCGGCGCTCAGCGACGTCCTGCCCGAGGCGTTCGCCACCGTTCGCGAAGCGTGCCGCCGCCTGGTGGGAACCGAAGTCGTGGTCACCGGCCACGCGCTCAAATGGGACATGGTGCCCTACGATGTCCAGCTCATCGGCGGCATCGTGCTCCATCAGGGGAAGATCGCCGAGATGGCGACCGGTGAGGGCAAGACCCTTGTCGCGACGCTGCCGCTGTACTTGAACGCCCTGGCGGGGCGGGGCGCCCATCTGGTGACCGTCAACAATTATCTGGCTCGTCGGGACTCGCAGTGGATGGGCCACCTGTTTACCTGGCTGGGCCTGACGGTCGGCTGCATCGATGACACCGAGCCGCAGACCCCCGAGCGGCGGGCCGCGTACCTCTGCGATATCACCTACGGGACGAACAACGAGTTCGGCTTCGATTACCTGCGCGACAACATGGTGTTCACGCTCGAGCAGCGCACGCAGCGGGCGCACGCCTATGCGATCATCGACGAAGTGGACTCCATCCTGATCGACGAGGCCCGAACCCCACTCATCATCTCCGGTCCGGTGGGAAGCGAGTCGGACGAGAAGTACGCGCAGTTCAACGCGCAGGTGGTGCAGCTCGTGCGCAAGCAGACCGCCGTGACGAACGACCTCATCGCCAAGGCGGAGCCGCTCCTCGGGAATGAAAAGACCGCCTACGACGGCGCGACGCTCCTGTACCAGGCACAGCTCGGCACGCCGAAGAACAAGAAGCTGCTCAAGCTGCTCCAGGAGCCGGGGGTCAAGGTCCTGGTGCAACGGGTGGAGCTCGACGTCCTGGCGGACCGCAAACTCCCGGCGCGCGACCAGAAGATGCGCCACATCGAGGACGAGCTGTATTTCGTCCTCGACGAGCGCGGCCACTCCGTGCACCTCACGGACAAGGGCGTGGAGACCATGTCTCCGCAGGATCCCAACTTGTTCGTGGTACCGGATATCTCCCACGCGGTACACGAGATCGAGCACGACGACGGCCTCTCGCCCAAGGAGAAGGTGGAGCGCCGGCGGGAGGTCGAGGCCGAGTACGCACTGAAGAGTGAGACGCTCCATATCATCCACGCCCTGCTTCGGGCGCACGCGCTCTATGAGAAGGACGTCGACTACGTGGTCCAGGAAGGAAAGGTCCTGATCGTCGACGAGTTCACCGGACGGCTGATGCACGGGCGCCGGTGGTCGGAGGGGTTGCATCAGGCGGTCGAAGCCAAGGAAGGCGTCGCCGTGCAGGAGGAGACCCAGACGCTCGCGACCATCACCATCCAGAACTACTTCCGGATGTACGACAAGCTCGCCGGCATGACGGGGACCGCCGAGACCGAGGAGACCGAGTTTTTCCAGATCTACGGACTGGACGTCGTCGTCATTCCGACGAACCGGCCGGTGCGACGGGTCGACAAGCACGACCTCATCTACAAGACCCGGCGTGAGAAGTACAACGCGCTCCTCGACGAGGTGGAGCGACAGCACGGGCGCGGGCTGCCCGTGCTCGTCGGCACCGTCAATGTGGACGTGTCGGAGACGTTGTCCCGGATGCTCAAGCGGCGCGGCCTGCGGCACGAGGTGCTGAACGCCAAGTATCACCAGCGCGAAGCGGAAATCGTGGCCCAGGCGGGCCAGCCCGCCGCGATTACCATCGCGACCAACATGGCCGGCCGTGGCACCGACATCAAACTCGGCCCGGGCGTGAAGCAGTGCCAGGTGTGCGGCATTACCGCGCACCAGGCGCCCTTCGGCCAGCAGATCGAGCGCCCCGATCTCGCCGTCGAAGAGATCAAGCGGCGCGCGTGCAACGACGATCCCCCCTGCGGGCTCGTGATCATCGGCACCGAGCGGCACGAGGCGCGGCGAATCGATCGGCAGCTCCGCGGCCGCTCTGGACGCCAGGGCGACCCCGGACAGAGCGTGTTCTTCCTCTCGCTCGAAGACGACCTGATGCGGCTGTTCGGCTCGGATCGGATCGCGCGCTGGATGGACCGGACGGGCGCCGAGGACAACGAAGTGATCACGCACCCGTGGGTGACGAGCGCCATCGGGCAGGCCCAGAAGCGGGTGGAGCTGCAGAACTTCCAGGCACGCAAGCGGCTGCTCGAGTACGACGACGTAATGAACCAGCAGCGCGAGGTGATCTATTCGCTGCGGCTGTTCGCGCTCGAAGGAGGCGAAGAGCTCAAAGCGGAAGCGCTGCGCATGGTCGAGCAGGCGGTGGAAGCGCTGGCCGACGAGCTGATCGGCACCGCGAAAGATGCCCACCAGTGGGACCGGGCCCTGATGGAAACCGAGTTCCTGCTCAAGTTCCTGATCTCCGTGCCCGGAGTCACCGAGGCCACGAAGATCCGGAGCCGCGAGGAGCTGGTGCAGGCCGCGCAGCAAGCGGGGCGGGCGGCGTTCGCCGCCAAGCTCGAGCATTTCCAGGAAGTCGAAGCGAAGGTCGGCGCGGTCAACCTCGGTGGCCAAGCCCTGTCGCACATCATGTTGACCGTGATCGACGAGAAATGGAAAGATCACCTGTACGATCTCGATCAGCTGCGGGCGGCCATCCAGTACCGTGCCTGGGGCCAGAAGGACCCGTTAATCGAATACAAGCATGAAGCGTACGACATGTTCGTCGGCCTGATGCGCGACCTCCACGCGACCTTCGCGGAGCGCTGGCTCAAGCTGCAGATCGAAGTCGGGCCGCCGCCATCGCCGCGCGGCGGGACGGCCACCGGCCCGGCCGGCGGTCGACCGCTCGGCGGCCTGGTCCGGGGAGGAGGCTTGGTGCCCCGTCGTCCCACGCCAATGGTAGCAAGCAAGGGCGCCGCCGATGGCCTCGTCAGCGGCGAACCGGGGGTGGGGGGGGACGCTCGTCCGGCTCCGGTGGGCGCGAGCGTCGCTGCCTCGAATCCGTACGCCGATGTAGGCCGCAACGACCCGTGCCCCTGCGGCAGCGGCAAAAAGTTCAAGAAGTGCCACGGGGCGGGGCTCTAATGCGGAATGCGAAGTGCGGAGTGCGGAATGACAGTGGAAGATCGTTTGCGGCACGACGTCCACCCTGATACTCCGCATTCCGCATTCCCCACTCCGCATTGTTCGGGTACCACTCATCTTGCCGTAATGGTCTACGTTTCCCCCATGCCCCTGCGCTTGTCCGAGCACGCCCAGCACGACCGCCCGCGTGAGCGGCTGTGGAGCGTGGGCCCGGCCGCCCTCACGGGGCAGGAGCTCCTCGCCATTCTCCTGGGCACCGGGCGCGCGGGGCAGGACGCGCTCGCGGTCGCCGGCGCGGTTCTGGCGCGGGTCGATGGATCGCTCTGCCGGTTGGCGAGCCGCCCCCCGGCGGAGCTGGCCCTCGTCCCGGGCGTGGGCCGCGGCAAGGCGGCCCGGGTCGTGGCGGCGCTCGAGCTGGGGCGGCGAGTGAGCGCGGAGCGGGAGCCGCCGCCCGAGCGCATCCGCGGGCCGGCCGACGTGCGGCGCTTCTACGCACCCCGCTTTCGGGACCTGGCCGTGGAGGAGTTCCACGTCTTGGCCCTCGGGAGCCAGAGCCAGGTCCTGGGCGACCTGCTGATCACTCGGGGGATCCTGAACAGCTCGCTGGTGCACCCCCGGGAGGTATTCCGAGCCGCGATTGCCGAAGCGGCCGCGGGGATCATTGTCGTGCACAACCATCCCAGCGGTGACCCGACCCCCTCCGCGGATGACCTGTCGGTCACGCGGCAGCTGGTGGACGCGGGACGCCTCCTGGACGTCCCCGTCCACGACCACGTGATCGTTGGGGGGGAGCGGTACCTGAGCTTCGCGGAGGCCGGCCTCCTGTAAGGGCAGGCGCGACAACCGGCTACACCGCGTTGACTCAGCCGCGTGCCCTCGCCATCCTCAACAGGTGACCAGCACCGCCCCCCTCCTGGCGCCAGAGCTCGCCCGGGCAGTCGCGCAGCAGCGCGACCGTCTCGACCTCGATCTGTTGGCGCGGGCCTACCGGATGAGCGCGCAAGCGCATCGCGGCCAGAAGCGCCAATCGGGCGACGATTACGTCTCGCACTCCGTGGCCGTGGCCACGATTCTCGCCGAGCAGCAGATGGACTCGATCACCATTGCCGCGGCCCTCCTCCACGACGTCGTGGAGGACTCCGATGTCTCGATCGAAGACATCCGGGGCACCTTCGGTCCCGAGGTCGCGGAGCTGGTGGACGGGCTGACCAAGCTGTCGACGCTCACGTTCCGGTCGACGGCGGAGGAACAGGCCGAGAATTACCGGAAGCTGCTGCTCTCAGTCGCGAAGGACGCGCGGGTGATCATCATCAAGCTCGCCGATCGCCTCCATAACATGCGCACGCTCGAGCACCTGGATCCGGAGAAGCGACGCCGGATCGCGCTCGAGACCCGTGAGATCTACGCGCCGTTGGCCCACCGCTTCGGCATGGCGGGCGTGAAGGCCGAGCTCGAAGATCTGGCGTTCAAGTTCCTGGAGCCCGAGGACTATCGCGCGCTCTCCCGCAAGGTGCGGGCGCGCAAGGTCGAGCGGGAGCAGACCATCGAGCGTCTGCGGGAGCCGCTCGCGGACGAGTTGAAGGACGCCGGGCTCACCGAGGCCGAGATCACCGGTCGGCCGAAGAACCTCTGGTCGATCTACAAGAAGATGAAGAAGCGGGACAAGCCGTTCGAGGAGATTTACGATCTCCTGGCGGTGCGCGTGCTGGTGAACAACATCCCCGAGTGCTACCACGTGCTGGGGGTCATTCACCACAAGTGGACCCCGCTCCAGGAGCGGATCAAAGACTACATCGCGAGTCCCAAGTCCAACGGCTACCAGTCGCTGCACACGACGGTCTTCGGGCCGAGTGGCCAGCTATACGAGATCCAGATCCGCACGCGCGAGATGCACCATACCGCGGAGTACGGCATCGCCGCCCACTGGCTGTTCAAGGAGGGCGGGAAGAGCCCGGACGAGCTCGATCGCCATCTCGCGTGGTTCCGGCAGCTGCTCGAGCTGCAGCAGGATACGCACACGCCCGAGGAGTTCCTCGAGTTCCTGAAGGTCGACCTGTATCAGGACGAGATTTTCGTCTTCACGCCGCGCGGTGATGTCAAGCGGCTTCCCAAAGGCGCCACGCCGCTCGACCTCGCTTTCGCGGTGCACACAGAGGTGGGGCAGCATTGCCAGGGGGCCCGCATCAACGGCCGCATCGCGCCGCTGCATCGGCCGCTCAAGAACGGCGACACGGTGGAGGTCATGACGAGCACGCAGGCGAAGCCCTCGCGGGACTGGCTCGCGCACGTGCAGACCGCGCGCGCGCGACACAAGATCCGGCAGTGGATTCGCCAGGAGGAGCTCGAGAAGAGCCTCGAGCTCGGCCAGGAGATCCTCGCGCGCGAAGTGCGCCGGCGCCGGCTCGATCCCCCGGACGACGCCCGCTTGCGCGCCGCCGCGGCCGCGCTCTCGGTCGGGAGCGCCGAGCAGCTCCAGGCCGCGGTTGGGCGAGGCGACATTGCGCTCGGGACGGTGATGCGGGCGCTGTATCCCGATCTACCCGCCGACGAGCTGCAGGCGCCCAAGCCCACGGCCTTCGGACGGGTCATCGAGCGGTTGCGCCTCGGTCGCGGCATCAAGATTCAGGGCGTCGATGGCCTGATGGTCCGCTACGCGCAGTGCTGCCAGCCCGTACCCGGCGACCCTGTGGTGGGCTACGTCACCCAGGGTCGGGGCATCTCGATCCATCGCTCCGATTGTCCCAATCTCCTCATCCTCTCGGCGGAAGCGGAGCGCCGTCTCGAGATCGACTGGCAGGAATCCGACGGTGAGACGTTCGTCGTGCGCCTGGCGGTGGGGGGGGAGGACCGCCGCGGACTCTACGCCGACATCTGCACGGCGATCAGCGAGTCGGGCACGAATATCCGGTCGGCGGAGCTGCTCACGCGCGACGGAGCGGTCTTCGGCTCCGTGCTCGTGGAAGTGGAGAATCAGACCCACTTGAACAAGGTGATCCGGGCGATTCGCCGCGTGAAAGGTGTGATGGAGGTCTCGCGCCGCGAGTCGGGCCCGCAGACACAAGTCCCGACCAGTTAAGTTTCCCTGATGCCGTTCGACCTCGTCTCCCCGTTCGCGCCGGCGGGGGATCAGCCGCGCGCCATCCAGGAGCTCACCGCGGGCCTGCGCCGGGGCGACCGCTACCAGACCCTCCTCGGCGTCACCGGGTCGGGCAAGACGATGACCATGGCGCATCTCGTCGCCGCCTTCAACCGTCCCACCCTGGTGCTGTCGCACAACAAGACGCTCGCCGCGCAGCTCTATGGGGAGCTCAAGGCGTTCTTCCCGAAAAGCGCGGTCGAATTCTTCATCTCGTACTACGACTATTACCAGCCCGAGGCGTACGTGCCCCAGACGGACACGTACATCGCCAAGGACTCGTCGATCAACGACGACATCGACCGCCTGCGGCTGCGCGCCACGTCGAGCCTCATGGAGCGCGATGATGTCGTGATCGTCGCCAGCGTGTCGGCGATCTACGGCCTCGGTGATCCGGAGTTGTACAAGCGCCGGCTCGTCACCGCGGCGGTAGGTGAGGAGCGCGGGCGCGATGCGCTGCTGGAGGAGCTGGTTGCGGTGCAGTACGTGCGCAACGATGTCTCCTTCGAGCGTGGGGCGTTCCGCGTGCGGGGCGACACGGTCGAGGTGTTCCCCGCCTATGACGAGCAGGCGGTCCGCGTGGAGTTCTGGGGCGATACCGTCGAGCGCATCGCCAAGATCGACCCGGTCACGGGGGACACGATCGCCGACCTGGCCCGGGCGGCGGTCTATCCCGCGACCCACTTCGTTACGGAGCGGCCCACGATCGAGCGCGCGGTGAAAGCCATCCGCGAGGAGCTCAAGGCGCGTCTGGCCGAGCTCCGGGCGCAGAACAAGCTGCTCGAGGCGCAGCGCCTCGAGTCCCGGACCAACTTCGATATCGACATGCTGCTCGAGGTGGGGCGGTGCACGGGCATCGAGAACTACTCGCGGCCCCTCACGGGTCGGGCGCCCGGGGAGCGGCCGGCCTGTCTCCTCGATTACCTCCCCGAGGACTACCTCTGCATCATCGACGAGTCGCACCAGACCTTGCCTCAGATCGGCGGCATGTACGAGGGCGACCGCTCGCGCAAGCAGACGCTGGTCGACTACGGTTTCCGGTTGCCCTCGGCGTTGGACAACCGACCGCTTCGGATCGACGAGTTCATGGGACTGGTGCCGCGGATCCTCTTCGTCTCCGCGACGCCGGGCGAAGCAGAGCTCCGCCTCTCCGGGGGCGTGGTGGTGGAGCAGATCATCCGCCCCACGGGGCTCATCGACCCCGAAGTCCACGTTCGTCCCGTGAAGGGGCAGGTGGATGACCTGTTACACGAGATCCGCGTGCGAGAGAAGAAAAACGAGCGCGTGCTCGTCACCACGCTCACCAAGCGCATGGCGGAAGACCTTACCGATTACCTGCAACAACACGGCGTGCGGGTGCGATACCTCCATTCCGAAATCGATGCCATCGAGCGCGTGGAGATCATTCGCGGCCTCCGGCTCGGCGAGTTCGACGTCCTCGTGGGCATCAACCTCTTACGCGAGGGACTCGACCTGCCCGAGGTCTCACTGGTGGCGATCCTCGACGCCGACCAGGAGGGCTTTCTCCGCTCGGACCGCTCGCTGATCCAGACGGTCGGCCGGGCGGCGCGCAACCTGAACGGCCTGGCGATCCTGTACGCCGATCGTATGACCGGTTCGATGCAGCGCGCGCTCGACGAGATGAGCCGGCGGCGGGAGGTGCAGCTCGCGTATAACCAGGAGCATGGAATCACTCCTCGCTCGATCGTGAAGTCGGTCGACCAGGTGCGGTTCGCGACGCGGTTCGCGGACGCCAAGACCGCCAAGCCGGCCGACGGCCGGGTGCGCCGGCCCGCCGATGTGAAGGAGCGAGACGCTCTCGTTCGGCTGCTCGAGAGCCAGATGCAGGCCGCCGCGGAGGAGCTCGATTTCGAGCTCGCCGCGGTGTTACGCGACCAGATCCTCGAGCTCCGGGCCGACGGGGACGCGGTTCGCCATGCGCCTATCCGCGGACGAACTCAACCGGTTCGGTGAAGCGCTCGGGCGCGACCTTCGGGCGCCGGTCGTGGTCGGGCTCTCGGGAGAGCTCGGCACCGGCAAGACGACCCTCGTCCAGGCCATTTGTCGGGGGCTCGGTGCGCGCGTCCCGGCGACGAGCCCCACGTATGCGCTCGTGCACCGGTACGAGAGGCCAGCTGGGCCACCCGTCTATCACGTCGACTGCTACCGACTCCGCTCCTCCGCCGAAGCTCGGGACCTCGGCTTCGACGACATGATGCGCGAAGGCGCCGTCGTGTTGATCGAATGGCCTGAGCGGGCCGGACCGTGGACACCGCCGCTGGGTCGTCACCTGCACCTCACGTACGATGCCGATCTACAATTCCGCGTGGTGAACGAGGGATGAAGTCCGCGTGGCTCGCCCTCGATACCGCGACCGACGTCGCGAGTGTCGTGGTCCAGTGCGCTCCGGACGGCGCGCGCCGGACCGGCGGGTCAGGGATCATCCGCGGGGCGCGTCGCCAAGCGAGTGATATCGTGCTTTGCGTCGACGACGCCCTGCGCCAGGCTGCGACGACGCTCGACGACGTGGAGGGCATCGTCGTGGGCGACGGCCCAGGGAGCTTTACGGGCTTGCGCATCGGCTGGGCCGTCGCGAAAGGGCTCGCCCAGGAGCGGGAGATTCCCCTGTATGCCGTGCCCTCGTTGATGGGGTTGGCCTGGATCGGGTGGAACGAATCCGGGCTCGGGCCCGGAGCGACGATCGCGGCCTGTTACGACGCCCTCAGGGGGCAGGTGTACGGCGCGGTGTATCGGCTCACCGCGCACGGGATCGAGACCGTCGTCGCGCCGGCCGCCGTGACGATCGCGGAACTCAGGGGCCTCGCGCCGACGGCGCCCGATGTCGCGATCGGCGATGGCGCGCGCCGGTTCGCGCAGGACGTGCGTGCGTGGACGGGTCGGCCGCCCTTGGACGAGGCCGCCCCCGTCAACGGGCATCCGAGCGTGGCCGATGGGTTGCTGGCACTCCGGCGATACGAGGGTGCCGTCCGTCGGATCCCCGTTCCCGCTACCGCTGAGCCGGCGTACGGCAGGCCCGCGGAGGCGCAGGTCAAATGGGAGGCGCGCCATGGCCGGCCGCTACGCGATCCGTCCCGCCCAGGCGACTGACGTCGACGACGTCAGCGCGATCGAGCGGGCCGTCTTCTCGGATCCGTGGTCGGCGCACGATTTTGGTGAGTGCGTGGCCTCGGGCGTCCTGTTCCTCGTGGCCGAGGAGCATGGGACGGTCGTGGGCTATGTCGTCGCCCATGATGCCGCGGACGAGGGCGAGATCCTGAACCTCGGCGTGGCGTCTGCCCATCGACGCCGCGGCCTGGGACGCGCGCTCATTCAGGGCGTCGTGGCGCTGCTCGGGAAGCGTGGCGTCCGGGCGGTGTACCTCGAGGTGCGCGAGTCGAACGCGGGAGCCCGTCGGCTGTATCAGTCTCTGGGCTTCGGGGAGGTGGCGCGGCGGGGCCGGTACTACCGCCGGCCGGTGGAGGACGCCGTGGTTCTCCGGGCTGCCATTCAAGCAGACGGAGTGTCTGCAAAACTTTAGCCCAAGTGGCGTATCTTTGATTGACAGAATAACTTGCGGGTCATATACTGTTGTCGCCCTTGGTCCCAGACCCGCTCAGAGTCTGGAGGTCTGTTGTGAGCCGCAGTCTCAATAAGGTCATGCTAATCGGGAACTTGGGGGCCGATCCCGAGGTGCGGAGCACCAACAACGGTTCCCGGGTCGCCACGCTCTCGCTTGCGACCAGCCGGCAGTGGACGGGGCAGGGTGGGGAGAAGCAGGAGAAGACCGAGTGGCATCGGGTGGTCTGCTGGAACAACAAGGGCGCGCAGCTGGCGGATCTGGCCGAGAAGTACATGAAGAAGGGCGACCGGATCTACGTCGAGGGGCGCGTCGAGTACCGAACCTGGGAAGATCGCGAGAAGCAGACGCGGTACACGACCGAGATCATCGCGCGGGAGGTGCTCCTCTTGTCGTCTCGGGGAGGTGGTGAGGGCTCCGGCGATTTCGCGCGGGCCAAGGCCACCGCGAAGGTAGCGCCCGAGGGAGGAGCGAAGGCGGAATCGCTCGACGCGTTCCCGGAGGCCCTGGATGAGGAGGACGACGATCTGCCGTTCTGAACGAGCAGCCCTGCTCGCCCTTGTAGCAGGGCTGCTCGCGGGGCTGGCGCCCACACTCGCGGCGCAGGACACGACCAAGGCTCGGCCCGATACGGCGCGGCCAGCGCAGGACACCTCGCGAGCGGAGACGGCGGCGTCAGCCCTGCAGGGCCAGATCCCCGCCACGCACGTCGTCGCGCCGGGGGAGACGCTCTGGTCGATCGCGGTCCTGTACTACAGCGATCCACTCCTCTGGCCCGAGATCTACCGCCTCAATACGGCACTCATCGATGATCCCCACTGGATTTATCCAGGGGAGGAGTTGAGCCTGGCGGCGGGTGTCAGCGTGGCGCAGGCTCCACCCGAGAGCACCGCGGTGGCGCCGCCCACACCGGGCGACACGGTCCATGCGCAACCCTCGCCCGACACGGTCGCGGTCCTGCCGCCCGACACGTCGCTGGTGGTCGACACGACGGTGGCCGAGGCCCCCCCGCCTCCGCCTGAGCCCACCGAGTCCTACACCACGATCTTCGACCGCCGTCGCAACGCGACGCAGGAAGTGCGGGACGTGCTGCGGGCCTACACCAACCAGCCGTACCGTCCGCTGCGTCGCGGTGAGTTTTACGCGGCGGGCTTCCTCACGGAGGGCGAGAAGCTCCCGTACGGCCGTGTCCTGGGCAACACGTCCATCCCGGCGATTCCGCGACTGACGGACCGCTCGAGCGCGACGACCTTCGACCAGATCGCGATCCAACCGCCGCGGGGCGCGTCGTATCACGTCGGCGATTCCCTGCTCATCGTCCGGGTCGATCGCGATATCACGGGGTGGGGTGGAGTGGTCGTGCCGACCGGTGTGGCGCGCATTACGGAGCTGCAGCGCCGGCAGGTGCTCGCGGACGTGGTCCTGCAATTCGCGCGGATTCACGACGGGCATCTGGCACTCCCGCTCGAGCCGTTCAAGGATCCGGGTCAGGTGCGGCCGACCGCGGTGGAGGAGGGGCTCGAGGGCACGGTGATCGCCGAGCGCGACATCCACGTGCTGGCGGGTCCCCAACAGATCGTGTTCATCAATCGAGGCCGCGAGGAAGGCGTGACGCCGGGAGACGTCTTCGTGGCGTTCCGACCGGCGTCGGGCGTACCCGGTTCGTCATCCGAGCAGGTCCAGATCTGGCTCGAGGTCGTCCACACGCGGGATCACTCGGCATCGGGCTTGATCCTCAACATCGAGCACCCGAACCTCGTCCCCGGCATGCCGGTGCGGCTCGTCCGGAAGATGCCGTCCTGATCCGCTCCGGCCCCGCGCACCGGGGCCGGGTGGTGCGCCCCAAGTGATTTCTGTTCTCCACGTCATCGCCCTGGGTTTGTACGCGGTGGGCACCGCGCTCGTCCTGGCGCCGTTCGCGGGGCTCCGGGCGGCGCCTCGAGCGCTCGTGCTCGTCGTCCCGCTGCTCGGGATGGGCGCCCACGCCGTCGGCCTCGCGCGCCTTACGCCATTCCTGGGCGTTGCGCCGACGCTCTCGATGCTGGCGTTGTTCCTGGTCCTCCTGCAGGTGGCCAGCGAAGGGCTTTTTCGGGCGTCCGCGGTCGGGGTCTTCACGGGGCCGGTGGCGACCGGGCTCGTCGGTCTCGCGCTCCTGATCGGGCTGGCGCCCGAGGCGGGCCCGGCGACCGCACGGGGACCGTGGTCCATCCTGCACATCACGGTGAGCGTCCTTGGCCTTGCGATGCTGGCGCTGGCGTTCATCGCGGCGGCGCTGTATCTGCTGCAATTCCGCGAGCTCAAGGCGCGGCGCTTCGGTCAGGTGTTTCGGCTGTTCCCGCCGCTCGAGCGCCTCGATCAACTGAACCACCTTTCCCTCGTGCTGGGCTTTCCGACGGTGACGCTGGGCGTGCTGCTCGGGTTCGGCGTGCAATACGCCGGCGGGGCGTCGGTAGACGCCGCCCAGGTGGTGTGGGGCATGTTGACCTGGCTGGTTCTCGGGTGGGCGGTCGGAGTTCGGGTCGTGAGCCACTGGGTGGGCCGGCGCGCCGCATTCGCGAGCATCGCGAGCTTTGCCGCGGTACTCCTGGTGTACCTCGCGCTGAAGCTCACGGCGCCCGGAACCCAACGGTTTCTCTGAGGGCGGGCGCGATGAGCATCACCGTACTGGGCGTGAACCATCGGACGGCGCCGCTGGAGGTGCGCGAGCGCTTCGCCCACGGGCCGGGCGAGATTCCGACCTCGCTCGAGCGCGTGTTGGCCGCCGGCGCCCGGGGCGGCGTCCTGCTCTCCACGTGCAATCGGACCGAGTTCTACCTCACGGATCCCGACGACGCCGTGCCTGAAGCGGTGTGGGCCCTGCTTTCCGAGCGCCTCGGCGCCGCCCGCGGGGCGAGTGAGTACGGCTACACCCAGCGCGACCGCGAGGCCGTTCGTCATTTGTATCGTGTGTCGGCCGGGTTGGACTCCATGATCCTCGGGGAAACACAGATCCAGGGCCAGGTCCGGGACGCCTGGGAGCTCTCCAAGGCGCAGGCCGGGCCGGCGTTGCATCGCTTGTTCCAGTCGGCGCTGCTGGTGGGCGCGCGCGTGCGGAGCGAGACCGGCCTGGCCACCGGGGCCGCGTCGGCACCCTCCGCCGCGGTCGCCGTGGCCTCCAAGATCTTCACCCACCTGGCCGGGCGCTCGGCCCTGATCCTCGGCGCCGGCGACATGGCCGAGCTCGCCGCGACGTGCCTTGCGTCCGAGGGCGTCCGCGTGACGATCGTGGCCAACCGAACGTACGAGCGCGCCCGGGCCATCGCCGAAGATCTCCACGCGCGCGCCCTCACCCTGGACGAAGCGTGGGAGCACTTCGCCGACGCGGACATCGTGTTGTGCTCCACGGCGGCCCCCCACACGGTGGTGACCTGGGATCGCGTGGCACCTGCCGTCGCCCGGCGCGGGGGCCGGCCGCTCTGCATCCTCGACCTCGCCGTGCCACGCGACGTCGATCCCGCGGTGGCGCAGCTCGAGAACGTGTTCCTCTACGATATCGACGATCTCCAGGCGGTCGCGGCCCAGGCCGCCTCCCAGCGGCGCGGCGACATCCCCGCGGCCGAGCACATCGTGAGTGAGGAAGTGGAGCGATTCTGGGCCTGGTACGGTGGCCTGGCCGTCGTACCGGTGCTCAAAGAGCTGCGCGATCAGATGGAGCGCGTTCGGGCGGATGAGGTCGGACGGGCGCTGCGCCGCATGCATCTGACCCCCGAGGATCGCGCCCAGCTCGAACAGTTCAGTCACGCGCTGCTCAACAAGTTTCTGCACCAACCCACGATCGCGCTGAAGGAAGCCGCCGGCGCGGGTCGGGGGTACGGTCTCCTCGAAGCGCTCAAGCGCCTGTTCGGTCTGGAACCGCGCGATGGGGCGTAACATCTTGGTGACCGGCGGTGCGGGATACATCGGTAGCGTCGCCGTCGAGCAGCTCCTGGCGCGGGGCGAGACCCCGATCGTCCTCGATGATCTGAGCACGGGCCATCGCGCCGCCGTTCCCGCGGGCGTCGAGTTCATTCGCGGGAACGTGGGCGACCGCACGGTGCTCGACGCACTGTTCGCCGGGCGCTCGATCGACGCCCTGATGCACTTCGCGGCCTTCGCCCTCGTCGCCGAATCGGTGGCCGATCCCGCGAAATACCACGCCAACAACGTCACCGCGGGCCGGGTGCTGCTCGAAACCGCGCTCGCGGCCGGTGTGCGCCGCGTCATCTTCTCGTCGTCGTGCACGATCTACGGCGCGCGCGGCGCGGAGCCGATCACCGAGGACGCGCCCGTCGCGCCGCTCAATCCCTACGGGGAGACGAAGGCGAAATTCGAGGCGTTGCTCGCGCGCCTGGCCGAGCGCGACGGGCTGGCGTCGGTGAGCCTGCGCTACTTCAATGCCGCCGGGGCCACCGCGCGCTACGGCGAGGACCACGAGCCCGAGACCCATCTGGTCCCGAACATCCTGAGGGTGGCGCAGGGTCGCGCCCCTACGCTCGAGGTATACGGTGCAGATTACCCGACGGCGGACGGCACGGCCATCCGCGATTACATCCACGTGCTCGACCTCGCGGACGCTCACATCCGAGCGCTCGACGCCGCCCTGAACGGCGCGGTCGCCGTGAACCTGGGGACCGGCGCCGGGCACTCCGTGCTCGCGGTCGTCGCCGCCGCGCGGCACGTGACCGGCCACGCGATCCCGACGGTCGTCGCCCCCCGTCGGTTGGGAGATCCGCCCTGTCTGGTCGCGGCCCGCGGCCGCGCCGAACGGCTGCTCGACTGGCGGCCGACCCATTCCAGTCTCGAGGAGATCCTGTCGAGTGCATGGGACTGGCACCGTGCGCACCCGCGCGGGTACCGGAACTAGGAGGCTGACAGCGTGCTACTCCTACAGGTAGGCCGGGCAGTTCCGACGACGCCCTGGGAGCTGGTGCTCACGTCGAGTCGCGAGACCAAGTTCGTGCTCGCGATTCTGGTCGTGTTCTCCATCGCCTCATGGTATTTGATCTTCCTCAAGTGGTGGCAGTTTCGGCGCATGCGGCACCAGGCCGATCGCTTCATGCACGAGATCGAACGCGCGCCCCGGCTGGACGACGCGTATCATGCCGCCATGCGCTTGCCGTCCTCGCCGTACAACCGTCTCCTGCGTGAAGCGATCCACTTCTTTTCCGAGCTCAGGCCGGGTGGGCTCAAGGAAAACGGCCCGGGCGTGACCACACAGGCCACACTGACGGCGACGCAGCTCGAAGCCCTGCGGATGGTCCTCGCGAAGGAGATCGCCGCCGAGCGGGACGCGGCCGCCAGGTTCATCCCGTGGCTGGCGACCTTCGGCTCGGTCAGCCCGCTGCTCGGCCTGCTCGGGACGGTGCTCGGCGTAATGGACGCCTTTATCGGCATCGCGGTCGGCGGCTCCGGCAACATCGGCGCCGTGGCACCGGGCGTGGCGGAGGCGCTCGTCACCACCGTCGGTGGCCTGGCGGTGGCCGTGCCGTCGGTCATGGCGTACAACCTTTTCGTGAATCGTCTGGGCCTCTTCGCGGGTGAGCTGGAAGGCTTCGCCCAGGAGATCATCGCGACCATGGCACGCGAAGGGAGGCTCTAGTGGCCGGTCTCGTGGGTGGCGGCGGCGGTTTGCGCGGGCACGGCGAGCTGCCGCTCAACGCGGATATCAACGTCACGTCGCTCGTGGACGTGGCCTTCGTGCTGCTCATCATCTTCATGATCACCGCGCCGATCATGCAGGGCGGCGTGGATGTGCGCCTGCCGCGCGCCGAAGCCCGCCCACTCGAGCCCAAGTCCGGCCTCGTGGTGACGCTCGACCGGGAGGGCCACATCTTCATCGATCAGGCCCCCCTCTCCTATGAGGACTTCCGGGCGACGTTTCCCGCCTTCGTGCGAACCAAACGCCCGACCGGGGTGTACCTCCGAGCCGACAGTCGGGTGCCGTATGGCGACGTGGTCCAGGTTCTCGCGGTGATTCGCGCGGCGGGGGTGAACGACGTCGGGCTCGTGGCGGAGCCGGAGGTGGTGCAGCGGTGAAGTCCCGCTCGCGGGGTCAGGCCAGCGTTCGGGTGGGCCTCGCGGGCACGGTGGCGGTGCACGCGCTCGCGGCGCTGTTCTTCATCGCCTCGGCCGCGGATGCCCGCAAGACCGCGCCGCCCACCTATCGCGTGCACTTGGTGGCTGCGCCCGAGCCGACCCCGGAGGAGCGGAAGGCGCCGCCCGCGGTCGATCGTCCGGCAGAAGAGAAGCCGGCCCCGGCGCCGAAAGCGCCGACACCCAAGAGCACGGTGTCCAAGGCGGCGCCACCCCCGGTCGCGGACAATACCAAACGGGAGGCAGCTCCACGTACTACGCCGAACGCGCAACCACTGCCGGGCGAGCGACCCTCCACCGGTTCCGATCCCCTCACCGTGTCGACCGAGGGGGTCGAGTTTCCATTTCCGGAGTACACGAACAACATCATCGTCCAGATCGCGAAGCGCTGGCAGCGCCCGTACCAGAGCACCCCCCTCGAGGCGGAGGTGTCGTTCTTCGTGCATCGGGACGGGTCCGTGAGCGGTATGCAGTTCGTCCGCCGCTCGGGCAGTTTCGCGTTCGACCTCGAGGCACAGGGCGCCGTCGAGGAGGCCGGGCGTTTCAAGGTGTTCGGGCCGCTCCCGGACGGATGGAAATCGGACGTGCTGTTCGTGCGGTTTTACTTCTCGGGGATTAGGCAATGAAGACGACGAGACGGCTAGACGGTTGGACGACTAGACGCGCCACGCTGCTTGCGATGCTTCTAGCCGTCTGTCCGTCTAGCCGTCTCGTCGCCCAGGACACGTCCGCCGTCGACCGCGGCGTGCGGATCGGTCTCACCTACCGGCCGGGCGTGCGGCCGGGGATGGTCGTGCTGCCGGGTCGGGGGCCGGTCCTCGATTCGGCGCGCGCCATCGTGGCGCGCGACCTGGACTATAGCGACCGCTTCGAGCTGATCACGCTGCCGGGCGGTGACTCCCTCAGGGCCAGTGTGGTCGCCCCGCCCTCCACGCCGACGACGCGCGGCGGCGGCGCGGCGGCCGCCGGTGGACTGAACTATCCGTTGTACCAGGCGCTGGGAGCGGACTTCGCCGTGACCATCGCGCCGACCCCGGGCGACTCGCAGGTCGTCACCGTGCACGACGTCGCCAGTGGCGGCGTCCGGCGCGAGTTCCGGGTGCACCTGCCGGCGCTCACCGACCCGGGATTCCGCATGGCGGTCCATCGGGTGTCCGATCGTGCCATCGAGGCGGCCCTGGGCGTGGGAGGCAGCGCGGCCACGCGGGTACTCTTCGTCATGGACGGGAAGGTGTACGCCATCGATCAGGACGGAGCGGATCAGCGCCTCGTGTCCTCGAGTGATCACTCGGCGATGTCGCCCGCGTGGGCGGCCGACGGGAGGCGGTTCGCGTACATGGAGTTCTGGGAGGGACACGGCCGGTTGTTCACGCAAGACGTGGCGAGCGGGAAGCGCACGCCGGTGGCGACGAGCGGTCAGGTGCTGGACTTCACCCCGGCGTTCTCGCCGGATGGCAAGACGCTGGCGTTCAGCCGTGCGACGGAGGAAGGGACCGACCTGTACACGGTCAACATCAAGGATGGCTGTTGCTTGCAACGCTTGACCGTAGGCCGCTTTTACGACAACTTGTCACCGACCTACAGTCCCGACGGCCAGCGGATCGCGTTCGTGTCGACGCGAGCCGGGCTGCCGCAAATCTATGCGATGGCGGCGGACGGGACGGACCAACAGCTACTCGCGCCGTTCGATTATGGCGCCACCGGTTCGTCCAACGCGCCGGAGTGGTCGCCCGACGGACAATCCGTCGCCTTCCACCGCGACGTCGGCGGTACCTTGCAGGTGTTCGTGCTGGACGTCCGGACGCGCGCGGTGCGACAGCTCACCTCGGTCGGGCGGAACGAAGATCCAACCTGGGCACCCGACAGTCGTCATATGGCGTTTGTGTCGGATCGTTCGGGGTATCGGCAGCTCTGGATCATCGATTTGGAAACCGGCCGCATTCGCCCGCTGCTGCAAAAGAGCGGCGCGCGCTTGCCGGCCTGGTCTCCGCGCTTGCCGGAGACCGCTTCGTCGACCCCTTGATATCTGAGAGGACAAGGAACCGATGAAACGCCTATCCTTGCTGCTGCTGGGCGGTCTCGCAATCGTGGCAGTCGCCGCGTGCGGCGGGAAAAAGCCGGAGACGACGCCTGCCCCGGCCGGGCCTAACGCCGACTCGATCGCGCAGGCCGAGAAGGAGCGGGCGGATTCCGCCGCGCGGGCACAGGCTGAAGCGGACCGTAGGGCCAAGGAGGAGGCCGAGCGCCGGCAGCGCATCGCCGATTCGCTGGCCGCCATGGGGCGCACGACAGACGCCGTGAAGACCCTGCTCGCCACGATGATCCACTTCGACTTCGACAAGTCGATCATCCGCGGCGGCGACGCCGCCATCCTCGACCAGAAGGTCTCGATCCTGCAGGCGAACGCGGGGTTGCGGATCCGCATCAGCGGGCACTGTGACGAGCGCGGGTCCGACGAGTACAACCTCGCGCTCGGCAACCGCCGGGCGACTGCGGCCAAACAGTACCTGGTGAGCCACGGGATCGACGCCGGTCGCATCGAGACCGCGTCGTACGGCGAGGAGCGGCCCCTCGACCCCGCTCACAATGAAGAGGCTTGGGCCAAGAACCGTCGCGACGAGACTGAGATTCTCGCCGGTGGGGACGCGCTCAAGCAGCCGTAACGGCGGCTCACCGGTGAAGCGACCGTTCCCGTTGCTCCTCGGCCTGGGGCTCACCGCCGGATGCGCGCTGAAAGGCGACGTCCGGAAGGTCGAGCTCCAGGTCGAGGCGTTGCGCGTGGAGCGAGCCCGCGCCGACAGCCTCCACGCGGCGCAGATTGACACGGTCCGTGCCCTCCTCGCCGCGGTCCAGGACAAGGTCGTGGCCCAGCAAGCGTACCTGGTCCAGGTGCGCGGCGACATGAAGACCGATCTCCTCGCGGTGCAGCAGCAGCTCGTGTCGGTCCAGGAGCTCACCGGCCAGAGCCAGCAGCGGCTCACCGAGCTGCGGGGCCGCCTGGAGGAGCAGGCGCGTCAACCCGTGCCGGTGCTCGACACCACGAAGGCCGGCCCGGGCGTCCCTGTCGGACCGTCGGGCAATCCAGCGGGCCCCGGGCCAGACCAGATGTACGATCTGGCGTATCAGCAGTATCGGGCCAGCCGCTACTCGACGGCCCGCCTGGGCTTCCGGGAGTTCCTCAGGATGTTCCCCACCAACGAGCGCGCTCCCGATGCGCTCTATTTCATCGGCGAATCCTTCGCCGGAGAGAACGCGGATTCGGCGGCCGCGGTGTATCAACTGGTCGTGAAGACCTATCCCACTTCGTCGCGGGCGCCGTCCGCCCTCTACAAGTTGGGCCTCCTCGCCGAGCAGCGGGGCGACAAGGCGGCCGCCCGGCAGTACTTCTCCCGGGTGATCGGCAGCTACCCGCGCTCCCAAGAGGCGAATCTCGCGCGCGACAAGCTCCAACGCCTGGGGCGCTAGCCGCTCCAGGTCCGGAGGTTGAGGGGGGGAGCCGGCGTGGCCGATTCCGGGGCGCGGGACAATCGGGCCGAAATGCCGTTCCTCGATCACCTCGAGGAGCTGCGTTGGCGCATTCTCAAGAGCCTCGTGGCCGTCCTGCTCGCGAGCCTGGTGGGCTGGCTGATCGTGGACCGCGTGGACGTGATCGGCCTCCTGATGCGTCCTATCATCCCGCTCTTGCCGGACGGTAAGCTCCGGTTCACCAGTCCCACCGAGCCGTTCCTCATCACGCTCAAGTTCGCCTTCGTCCTGGGGCTCGTGATGGCGTCACCGGTGCTCATCTACCAGGCGTGGGCGTTCCTGGCGCCGGCGCTGTACCCTCGCGAGAAGCGGCTGATCGTGCCGGCGCTCTCGGTCGGGGTGCTGCTGTTCTTGAGCGGCGCCGCGATCGCCTTCCAGTGGGTGCTGCCGCATATCCTCCGCATGCTGTTCAGCTTCCAGCCGCAGGTGTTCTCGCCGATCATTACCGCGGACGGCTACTTCGGGTTCGCGTCGCAGTTCCTGATCGCCATCGGGCTCGCGATGGAGCTGCCGCTCGTCATCGTGATCCTCACCGCCCTCCGGCTCGTGACGCCGCAATTCCTCGGTCGCAATCGCCGCTATGCCCTGGGCATCGCCGCCGTCGCGGCCGCGCTGCTCGCGCCCCCGGACGCCCTCTCGATGCTCGTCGGCATCGTCCTGCTCATGCTCCTGTACGAGGTGAGCATCTGGTGCTCATGGGTCGTGACCAGACGGCGCGCCCGACGCGAGAAAGAGGGGGACGGGGAGGGGGGCGCCAGCGCGGCGAGCGCCACGGGACTCACTGTCGTCCTGCTCGTGATCGCGGGGTCGCTCGGCGCACAAACGCCCCCGTACTCGCGGCCCCCATTCCGACCCGACACGACGAAGGCACGCCCACCGGCGGACTCCGTCCAGGGCCAAGCCCTCGATACCGCGAAGGCCCGCAAGCTGGGTCTGCCGACCGGGCCCACCCGAAGCTTCCCGCCGACCGATCCGGTGATGGACTCCCTGATGAAGCTCCCGGGATTCCGCCTCACGCAGTATGTGGCGGACACGCTCGTCGTGCAGGGAGGCGACACGCAAACCATTCACCTGCGCGGCGAAGGGTTCGTGGACCGTGAAGGCACGAGGCTGCAAGCCGACACGATCCGCTATCGCCAACGCAGCTGCCGGCTCGACGCCGTGGGGGATCCGCAGCTGTTCGATAAGGCGACGGTGATGGTGGGGGAGGGAATGAAGTATGACACGTGTGTGAAGCGCGGGACCGTCACCAAAGCGCTCACCTCGTTCCAGCAGGGCTCCGCCAATTGGCTCATCCGGGGCGATCTCGCCGTCGACTCGGGCTCCACCCGCTTGTACGGCGCGCACAGCGAGGTCACGTCGGACGACAATCCCGTTCCGGATTACCACTTCGGGACCGGTGAGATGAAGTGGCTCAACAAGAACGTGATGGTGGCCCGTCCGGCCGTCCTCTATGTCCGTGATGTGCCGATCATGTGGCTGCCGTTCATCTTCCAGGACGTCCGCAAGGGACGGCGGAGCGGGATTCTCGTGCCGCGGTTCGGCCTGAACGACATCGTACGACCGGTTCGGAGCTACCAGCGGCACCTCTCGAACTTCGGCTACTATTTCGTCGTCAACGACTACGTCGACTTCCTGCTGTCCGGTGACTGGTACGCCGGCCGCTACTTCGCGTACCGGGCCCAAACGCGCTACAAGTGGCTCGACCGGTTCATCGATGGGGGGCTCTCGTTCGAGCGATACTCGGAGCTCGACGCGTCCTCCAATTCGATCCGCCTCGGTTGGCAGCACCAGCAGAGCTTCTCCTCGCGGACCCGGTTCAACGCGAATATCGATTACTCGAGCAACACCAGCGTCATTCAGACGAACACCGTCAACCCGTACCTCGCCGCCGCGAGCCTGCACTCGGCATTGACGTTCATCAAGCAGTTCGACTGGGGCACGCTGAACATCGGCGGCAATCGAAGCCAGGAGATCGGGAGCGGCCTCATCTCGCAAACGTTCCCGTCCGTGAGCCTCACGCCGTCGCCGGTGAACATCGGCTCCGCGATCACCTGGTCCCCGGGGTTCTCGTTCACGAACAACCAGAGCTTCCACCAGGGCCCCACGCCGTTCGTGGTGCCGGGGGCGGGCGGCGCGCTCGATACGCTGGCGCTGTTTGCCGACAACCGGACGACCCAGCTCAGCTTTCAGACCCCACTACGCATCGGGTCCTGGAACTGGAGCAACAGCTTCTCCGTGAACGACGTGATCAGCAACGCGCGGCAGGAGGTCGACATTCCCGACTCGGCCGCTCCGGGCGGGTTCCGGCGCGTGCTGTTCAACCAGACGTTCAGCACGACGGTCGACTGGAACACCGGCATCAACTTGCCGTCGTTCTTTCCCAGCACCTGGAAGCTTCAACCCGGTATCGCGATCGTGAATCAGACGTCGGCGGGTCCCTACATGATTCGGAACCAGTACACCAACGGGGATTTCGTTCAGCAGGGGAAGCGGCTGCAGTTCAGCGTGGGCACCACGCCGACGTTCTTCGGCTTCTTTCCCGGGTTCGGGCCGATCGCGCGGATACGTCACTCGATTTCTCCGATCATCAGCTACTCCTTCGCGCCGGGCGCGACCGTGTCCGAGGCGTACCGGAACGCCATCGACCCGACCCACCAGCTCCTCAATTCGGGCAGCGACCCGCAGCAGACGATCAGCCTCGGGCTCTCGCAGAACTTCGAAGCCAAGTTGAAGCCGCCCGCGGGCGACACCACCGCCCAGGCGGCGGCCCGGAAGCTTCGGCTGTTGTCGATCAACACCAGCTCGATTCAGTACAATTTCGAGCAGGCGAAACAGCCCGGTCATACCGGCTGGCAGACGCAGACGCTCAGCAACAGCTTCGGCTCGGACCTCCTCCCGGGGTTCAGCCTCACGATCACCCACGACCTGTGGAAGGGGCAGGTCGGCCTCGATACGTCGAAGTTCGATCCGTTCCTCACGAGCGTCACGGCCAATTTCTCCATCACGCCCGCGACGATCCACGGGATCGGAAGCCTGTTCGGCCTCGGGAAGCCGGGCACCGCCCAGACCCCGACGCCCACGCCGCCCACCGGCCCGGCGCCGCCGCCGCCGGGCATGCCGCCGGATCAGTACGGCACGAAGTCATTCCTCCCGCCGGGAGCGCCGCCGGGCGGCCAGGGCTTCAACCTGTCGGTCCAGTACACTGAGTCGCGGAGCCGGCCCGTTGCTCCGCTGCCGGGCAGTGCCGTGCTCGCGGGGATCAGCGCGGCAACGCAGCGCCAGGCGGGCCTGAACCTCTCGTTCCAGCCCACCGCGAAGTGGTCGGCGAACTGGACGTCACAATACGATTTCGTGGCGCGCCAGTTCGCCGCGCATGTGATCAGCTTGCAGCGAGACCTGCATCGCTGGCACGCGAGCTTCTCGTTCTCAAAGAGCCCGAACGGAAATTTCGCTTTCAGCTTCTATGTTTCTTTGTTGGACCAGCCGGACATCAAGTTCAATTACCAGCAACAGTCCTTCGCGCAGTAGCGGCTTCCGTCCTTTGCAGGTGACACCCGACACCGCTCGGCAATCGCAAGTAGCCGACTATGAGCACGTTGCGCCCCGGCACGGCGCGTGCTTTTGCCCCGGGGCGACCCCCGAAAGCCTCGAGGATCCCATGCGGTTCTTGGCTCGCACACTCCTGGTCGCCGGCAGCGTCGTGGTTGCGGCGTGCCAGCAAAACACGATCAGCAATCCGACGCAGCCGCTCGAAGCGCCGGCCACGCTGACGTCGGTCTCGCTCGACAGCGCTATCTATCTCGACTGGGCCGACAATGCATTCCAGCACGACCCCACCCTGTTCGCCGTCTATCGCGTGTACAGCACGAGCTACAACCTCGATCAGGGGCTGTGCGGGACCAACTGGGCCGTGGAGGGCACGACGGTTTCGCATGTGTTTCTCGCGGCGCAGCTCACGAACGGCGTTCCCCGCTGCTTCGCCACGTCCGCTATCAGTGTCGATGGCGTAGAGAGTGATTGGTCCCCCCTGCGGCAGGATACGCCGCGGCCGGACGCTCGGAACGTGCTCGTCTGGGCGTTCGGTGTAAACACGCCTCAGTCCGGGTTCCGGTTCTGGGACGACGTCAATGGGAACGGCTACGGTGACCCGGGCGAGCTGGGACTGATCCAGGACGGGAACCGTACCGACATCGACTTCTGGGTGTACGTGCAGCCGAGCGATTCCAGTCTGTGGCTCGTGCCCGAATTCACCGGTGACTCGATCCAGCTCTACCAGAATTCGCCGGTGGCCGATCTCACGTCCATCGATTTCGCACCGGCGACGGGCTACACGCGAAACATGATCCAGGCGCTGCCTGGGTACGGGTACGTCTTCCAGATGGTGGACAACGGCCAGCTGCACTATGCGGCGCTCCGGGTCACGGCGGTCACCCGGCAATACGTGATTTTCGACTGGAGCGTACAGACGGACCCGGGGAACCCCGAGCTCGTGCCGCCCCGAGGGCCGGCTCCAACGGGGCATCAAGTCGCATCCAGATAGACGCCTAGACGCCGAGACGCCTAGCGGCGGTGAGGGGCGAGGGGTCAGGGAGACATTCCTGATCGCTCGCCCCTCTCGTACCGCTAGGCGTCCATGCGTTCAGGCGTCTATCTTATGCCGTCATGCCGCCCACGATCACCCTCGACGGCCACTCGCTGTCCATCCCGGACGTCATCGCCGTCGCTCGTCATGATGCCTCCGTCGCCATTGCCCCCCAATCGCTCGCGGCCGTGCAGGCCTCCCGCCGCGCCGTCGAAGCGGCCGTGGCCCGTGGCGACACGATCTACGGCGTCAACACGGGCTTCGGGAAGCTGGCACACGTCCGCATCAAGCCCGAGCAGGCGCGGGAGCTACAACGCAACCTGATTCGCAGCCACGCGTCCGGCGTCGGCGACCCGCTGCCTCGCGACGCAGTACGGGCCATGATGCTCCTGCGGGCGAACGTCCTGGTCCGGGGGACGAGTGGGGTACGTCCGGAGCTTCCCGCCCTGATCGTGGCGATGTTGAACGCGCAGGCGCATCCCCGTGTGCCGTCGCAGGGCAGCGTCGGCGCGTCGGGGGATCTGGCGCCCCTCGCGCACCTGGCGCTCGCCATGATCGGCGAGGAGGAAGAAGGCGCCACACTTCGGGCGAAGGGGTTGCAGCCCATAACGCTCGAGGCCAAAGAGGGCTTGGCGTTCGTGAACGGGACGCAGGCGCAGACGGGCATCGCGGCCCTCCTCGTGCATGACGCGTGGATCCTCTGGCGCACGGCGCACGCGGCAGCCGCGATGAGCCTAGAGGCGGTGCGGGGCACGCCAGCGCCATTCGACCCCCGCATCCACGACGCCCGTCCCTATCCCTTCCAACAGCGCTCCGCCGCATTGCTGCGCAGGCTGCTCGAGGACTCCGCGATCCGCGAGTCGCACCGCGAGGGCGATCCGCGGGTGCAGGATGCCTATTCGCTCCGCTGCACGCCTCAGGTGCTCGGCGCCGTGGGCGAAGCGTTCGGGTTCGCCGAGCGGCTGGTGGCCACCGAGCTGAACGCCGCCACCGATAATCCGCTGGTGTTCGACAGCGAGGTGATCTCGGGAGGGAACTTCCACGGACAGCCGATCGCGCTGGCGCTCGACGTGATGGCGATCGCGCTCGCGACGCTGGCCGGCCTCGCGGAGCGACGGCTCGAGCGGATCGTCAACCCGGACCTGTCTTCGGGCCTGCCGCCGTTCTTAGCCCTCCATCCCGGGGTCGAGTCCGGATTCATGACTCCCCAGATCGTGGCCGCCGCGCTCGCGGCGGAATGCCGGATCCTCGCCACACCCGCGAGCGTCCAATCGGTGCCGACCGAAGGCAACCAGGAGGACATCGTGCCGATGGGGATGACGGCGGCGTGGAAGGCCGAGCGGGGGCTCGCCAATGCGGCGCGGATCGTGGCGGTGGAGCTCCTGGCCGGGGCGCAGGGGCTCGAGTTTCTCAAGCCGCTGACACCGGGGCGCGGCGTGGCGAAGACCTTCGCGTCGATCCGCGCGGTGGTGCCTGCCCTCGACGGTGACCGGCCCTTCACCGGGGACATCGAGCGAGTGGCGGCGGGGGTGCGTGAGGGCGCATTCGACCCGGGAATGTCATGAGCGACGTACGGGTTGTGCGCGCCCCGCGCGGGACGACGAAATCCTGCAAGGGTTGGGTTCAGGAAGCGGCGCTGCGGATGCTCATGAACAACCTCGATCCCGAGGTCGCCGAGCGTCCGCAGGACCTGGTCGTGTACGGCGGCACGGGGAAGGCGGCCCGAAACTGGGCGTCGTTCGACGCGATCTGTCGGACGCTCCGCGCACTCGGCGATGACGAGACGCTGCTCGTGCAGTCCGGGAAGCCGGTGGGCGTGTTCGCGACGCACCCGGAGGCCCCGCGCGTGCTGATCGCAAACGCGAACCTGGTGCCACGCTGGGCGACGTGGGAGGTGTTTCGCGATCTCGAGCGTCAGGGATTGACCATGTACGGCCAGATGACGGCGGGGTCGTGGATTTACATCGGGAGCCAGGGCATTCTGCAGGGCACCTACGAGACGTTCGGCGCCCTGGCGCGACGCCATTTCGGGGGGTCGCTGCGCGGGCGGATCGTGGTCACAGGCGGGCTCGGCGGTATGGGCGGCGCACAGCCGCTCGCCGCGACCATGAACGATGGGGTGTGCCTCGCCGTCGAGGTGGACCCCGCTCGAGTGAAACGCCGGCTGGAGACCCGCTATCTCGATCGAGCCACGGCATCGCTCGACGAAGCGCTCGCCTGGTGCGAGGAAGCGAAGCGCGCCGGTACGCCGCTATCCGTCGGCCTGACCGGCAACTGCGCCGACGTCCTCCCCGCGCTCGCGCGACGCGGATTCGTCCCCGACGTGCTCACCGATCAGACCTCGGCGCACGATCCGCTGAACGGGTACGTTCCCACGGGTCTCGACGTCGAGCAGGCCGCGGCCCTGCGGCGCACGGCGCCCGATGAATACGTGCGACGCGCGGTGGCGAGCATGGTCGCCCATGTCGGGGCGATGCTGGCGCTCAAGCGGAAGGGAGCGGTGACGTTCGATTACGGCAACAATATCCGGACCCAGGCGCGGGATGGGGGCCTGGCGGACGCGTTCGAGATTCCGGGCTTTGTGCCCGAGTACATCCGACCGCTGTTCTGCGAAGGGAAGGGCCCGTTCCGCTGGGTGGCGCTTTCCGGAGAGCCGAAGGACCTGCATCGGACCGATCGGTTGGTCTTGGAGCTCTTTCCCGATGACGAGCACCTGCGTCGCTGGATCGAGCTCGCGCAGGAGCGCGTGGCATTCCAGGGCTTACCCGCGAGGATCTGCTGGCTGGGGCAGGGGGAGCGGGCACGTTTCGGGTGCGCGTTGAACGATCTGGTGAAGCGGGGTGACGTGAGCGCGCCGGTAGTGATCGGACGGGATCATCTGGACACGGGCTCGGTCGCCTCGCCATTTCGGGAGACGGAATCGATGAAGGACGGCTCCGACGCCATCGCCGATTGGGCGATTCTGAACGCGTTACTCAACACGGCCTCGGGCGCGGCGTGGGTCTCCTTCCATCACGGGGGTGGCGTGGGGATCGGCAACTCCCTGCACGCGGGCCAAGTGAGCGTGGCCGACGGGTCGGCCTCGGCCGGGCGACGTCTCGAGCGTGTGCTGACGAACGATCCCGGCATCGGCGTGGCACGCCATGCCGATGCGGGCTATCCCGAGGCGCTCGCCACCGCACGCCGGCATGGGATTCGTCTCCCCATGCGGGAGACCGGCGACTGAGCACCCTTCTCGTCGGGGCACGGCAGATCGTCACGTGTCGCGGTCCCGCGCGGGCGCGCCGTGGCCACGAGCTCGGGGCTGTCGAGGTGTTGCACGACGCCGCCGTCCTGGTGGAGGGCGGGCGAATTCGGGCGGTCGGGTCGTACGCGGACCTCCGAGACGACCACGCGGGCGCCGTGGTTGAGGAAGTCCGGGGAGTGCTGTTCCCCGGCTTCGTCGACTGTCATACGCATGCGGTGTTCGGCGGACCGCGGCTCGAGGACCACGAGCGTCGCGCCCTGGGTGAGGATTACAAGACGATCGCCGCTCGGGGCGGCGGCATCCTTCAATCGGTGCGAGACGTCCGGGCGCGAAGCGAGCGCGAGCTCGTGGAGCTCACACGTGCGCGAGTACGCGCCCTCCTCGCGCACGGCACCACGACCATCGAGGTGAAGTCGGGATACGGGCTCGACCCCGCGACCGAGCTGAAGCAACTCCGTGTGGTCCGCGACCTCTCGTCGACGGAGCGCCCCGCGCTGGTGCCCACGTTCCTCGGCGCTCATGAGGTGCCGCCGGAATTCCGCGACCGGCGCGCCGACTACGTGCAACTGTTGTGCGACGACATGATCCCGACCGTCGCGCGCGACAAGCTCGCCGTCGCGTGCGACGTATTTTGTGAGCCTGGTGTATTCGACGTGGCCGAGACTCGTACGATCCTCACGGCTGCGCGGCGACACGGTCTCGCGTTGAAGCTCCACGCGGATGAGCTGGATGGCTGCGGCGGCGCCGAGCTCGCGGTGCGTCTCAACGCGCTTTCCGCGGACCACCTGGCCGGGGTGTCCGACGCCGGCATCCGCGCCCTCGCCGGCAGCGAGACGCTGGCCGTCCTCCTTCCCGCGACGATGGTATTCCTCGGCAAGCGCCAGCACGCACCCGCCCGACGGATGGTAGAAGCCGGTGCGGCGGTGGCACTCGCCACGGATTTCAACCCGGGCTCGTCTCCGACCGTCAGTCTGCCGCTCGCGATGGCCTTCGGTGTTTCGCAGCTGGGGTTGCGCCACGGGGAAGTCGTGACCGCAGTCACGGTCAACGCCGCGGCGGCCCTGGGGCTCGCTCAGGACCGGGGACAAATCGCTCCGGGATTCCGCGCGGATCTGGTGACGCATGGCGTGTCGGATTGGCGCGAAGTGGCGTACTGGATGGGCGAGAACCTCGTAACCGCCGTCTGGACAGGAGGTTCCGCTTGTCCGCTCCCCACGGCGCCGGTATCTTTAGGGCCCCATGTCGAAGCTTGAGAAGCTCAAAGAACGGGCCCGTAGCCTCGAGGGGAAGGACCCCAAGGGGGCGATCGAAGCGTGGCTGGAGGTCCTCAAGGGGCAGGAACAAGATGGGGATCCCAACCCCGACCTCTCGGTCTTCAATCGCATTGGAGACCTCTACCTGAAGGTCAAGGATCCCGCCCTCGCGGCCGATTATTACGACCGTGCCGTGGACAAATACGCGGAGCTCGGGTTCCACAACAATGCGATCGCGATGTGCAACAAGGTGCTCCGCAACGCGCCGGGGCGACAGACGACGTATCTGAAACTCGCGAAGCTATATGCCTCCAAGGGCTTCATGGGGGAGGCGAAGCAGAATTTCGCCGAGTACGCGGATCGGATGCACAAGGCCGGAAAAATCCAGCAAGCCTTCGCCGCGCTGAAAGAGCTTGCGGACCTCTCTCCCGAGGGCGCACACCTTCGAGAGACCTTGGAAGAACACCTGCGCATGTACGGTGCGCCGGAGCGGCGCTCGGTCGCCGGTGCTCCCGCGCCCGCTCGCAGCGCCAAGCCGCCGGCATCCGGCGCGCCGGATCTCTCGAAGTCCGGCAAGCGCAAGACATCGAGTCTGGTGTTCCTGGACGTCGACTCCCCCCCGACCGCCAAGGACCGTCCCGGGGTGGGGGCTGGGCGCGGCGCGCCCGTCTCGAAGCCGGTGCCACCACCACCGAAAGCCGCGCCGCTTCCCTCGCCCCCGCCGCTCGAACCAGCGCCGATTTCGGAGAGCCTGGTGGAGCCGGTGACGGCCGAGCCGGACGCGTCCCTCGAGATCGAGTCCACCAGTCTGGGGGAGGGGCTCGAACCGGCGGGCGCGGCCGACATGCTCGAGGGGTTCGAGACGACCAGTGCCGAATTCGGCGATGTCCGCCTCGCCGCAGGCGACGTCGCGCCCCTGCAGGAGGAGATCAGTCCAGACGAGATCCCGCCGCCGGCGGAATTCGAGCCGACCGCAACAGAGGAAGCCGAGCCGGAGCCGCTGCTCGCCGATGACATCGAGATCGAGCCGCCGAAGGCCGTGGCGCCGTCGGCTGGAGGCAGGGTCGCCCCGGTCGTGCCAAGACGGCCCGGCGCGGCGCCCCCTGCGACACCGCCGAAGGTGGTGACTCCGCGGGCACCCACGCCGCCGCGCCCCCCGGAACCCACAAAACTTAAGCCGGTGGTCCCAAAGCGTCCGGGCGCCGCGCCATCTCCCCCGCCTGCCGCCGAGCCTCCACGCCGCAAGACCGTGGTGGAGGTGCCACCGCTCGAGCTCGAACCGGACTTCGACACCGCGGAGGATGAAGCCCCCGCCCCCCCCGCCCCCCCCGCCGCTCCCGCCGGCCACGACATCGACGATGAGCCGCTCGCGCTGGACGACGTGGCCGTGTCGGGCCCGCGGTCGGACTTCATTCAGACCGAGGAGGACACGTCGATCACCACGTCCGGCCGGCGGTCGGCGGCGATCGACCTGGGCCTGGACGGCGTCGTGAATCAAGGCGACGAAGCGGGATCGATCGTGTTCGACAGCATGGACGTGGCGCCCCCGAAGCCCGCGATCGAGGACCTCGAGGCGCGCGTCGCCGACGATCCGGACGATCCCGAGAGTCATCAGGCGCTGGGCGAGGCATTGGTCGAATCCGGAGACCGCGAACGCGGGGTCCAGGAGCTGGATTTGGCCACGGCGGGGTTCGAGAACCGAGGCAACCTGGCCCACGCGTGCGACCTGGTGGACGAGATTCTGCGTCTCGACCCGAACAGCGTGCGCCACCGCCAGAAACAGGTGGAGTTCGCCTTCAAACTGGGTGACAAGGCGAAGCTCATCGACGCGTATCTGGAGCTGGCCGACACCCTGCTGCGAAGCGATTTGCCGGACAAGGCGCGGTCCGTGTATCAACGCGTGGCGGAGCACGACGCCGGCAACACGCGCGCGCAGGCGGCGCTGGCGATGCTCGCGCCGGTCGTGGCGCCCCCGCCGCCAGCGCCCGCGGGGCGACCCAAGACCAAGGCGCGAGACACGGAGGGGCGGACGGCGCCGCGGGACGCGAAGCTGAAGGTACGGGACGACGCATCGGATGACGGTGAGTTCGTGGACCTGAGCGCCATGATTCTCTCCGACGACATGCCTGAGCGCGATACGCGCATGAAGGTCGCGGACGAGGAGCCGACCGGCGACGAGGAGAAGGACTTCCAGGAGATGCTGGCGCGCTTCAAGCAGGGCATCGACGAGAACATCGACGAGGCCGACTTCCAATCACACTACGATCTGGGCGTGGCCTTCAAGGAAATGGGCCTGTTGGACGAGGCAATCGCGGAGCTGCAAAAGGCGCTGCGGGCGCCTGAGGGGAAGCTGCGGAGCTCGGAAGCGCTCGGCGTGTGCTTCATCGAAAAAGGCGCCTATGTGGTCGCAGAGTCGATCCTGCGACGCGCGCTCGAGCTGCCGGCCTCGGGTGATCAGGAGCGCCTCGGTATTCTGTATTGGCTCGGCCGGGCCTTAGAGGAGCAAGGCAAGCGGGTCGACGCCCGCGAGCTGTATGGCCGTGTGTTCGCCGTCGACATCCGGTTCCGGGACGTCGGGGAGCGGGCCAAGGCGTTGGCCAAGGCGAAGTGAGATGAGCCAACAGGTCGCGCCGATCGCGCTGCGGGAGCTGCAACGCCCGGTGGCCGCCGAGCTCGCGCAGGTGGCGACGGAGCTGCAGCGCATCATCGCGGCCGATTTTCCGCTCATCGCCGAAGTGAACGAGCATTTGCTGCACATGAAAGGGAAACTGTTTCGCCCCACGCTGCTTTTGCTGTCGAATCACGCGAGTGGGTCGGACGATGCTCGCGCCGTCACCCTCGCCGCGATCGTGGAGCTGATCCATCTCGCGACACTCGTCCACGACGATTCGGTGGACCATTCGACGCTCCGGCGGGGACTCCCGACCATCAACGCGCTCTTCTCGCATCAGATCGCCGTGATCATGGGCGACTATCTCTACTCGCGCGCGATCATCGAGCTGGTCGAGCTCGACGACCTCGAGCCGCTGCGGGTGTTCGCCCGCGTCACGAACGAAATGACGATCGGCGAGATGCGCCAACTGGAGGCGCACGACAAGCTGGCGTTCGGCGAGGCCGAGTACGATCAGCTGATCCGCGCGAAGACCGCGTCGCTCCTGTCCGGGGCCTGCGAAGTGGGCGCGTTGCGCGCCGCGCCCGCGCCGCGCGCGGCGCTCGCGCGCTTCGGCATGCGGCTCGGCATGGCCTTCCAGATCGCCGACGACCTTCTGGACTACACCGAAGCCCAAGCCGTGACGGGCAAGCCTTCGGGCCTCGACCTGCGGGAGCACAAGGTGACGCTCCCCCTCATCGCGGCGCTCGACGCCATGAGCCCCGCCGAGCGGCGCGTCGTGGGGGACTTGATGGCGGAGCCGGCGCCCGGCGATGGCCTCGTGACCGAGGTGGTCCGGCTCGTGGCGGCACGCGGCGGCCTGGAGTATGCCCGCCGCCGGGCGCTCGAGCTGGCCCAACAGGCCGAAGCGGAGCTGGACATCCTGGCCCCATCCGGCGCGCGCGACGCCCTGCGCGACAGCATCGCGTACGCCGTGGAGCGGCGCAGCTAGCCAATGGCGCAAGGCCCGCGCAGGCCGCTATTTTACCTCGGAGTGCTGGCGGCGGGCTTCGTGCTCGGCGGGTTCGTTCACTCGCTGTTGCGGCGCTTCCTACCGCAGGGGCCGGCCAAGGAGATCTTTACCTGGGCGGTGACCCCCACACTCGGGCCCGTCCACATGGACCTCCTGGTCGTGTCGATCACGCTGGGGCCGATCGGATTCGACGTGTCGCTGCTGGCGCTCGTAGGCGTGGCGATCGCGTATTACGTCGCCCGATCGATCTTTTGAAGCGAGGCGCGTTATGTTCGGGGACCTGTCCTTCAGCCACATCCTCATCCTGCTGCTCGTGCTGGTGCTAGTGTTCGGCGCGAAGCGGATCCCGGAGATCGGGTCCTCGTTGGGGCAGGGGATCAAGGAGTTCAAGCGCAGCCTCAAGGACGCCACGAGCGACGATCCACCCTCCCCGCCGCGCAACGTCCAGCCTCCTACGAGCGGATCGGGATCCGGGCCGCTCTCCTCGAGCGGTGATCCGAAGCGCCTGAGCGACTAGCTGCCGCCGCTGCTCGCCGTCGAGCGGTAGATCTCGCTCCGCCGGTCCACGATCTTGGCGTCCGCGCGCAGCGCAGCCAGGTACTGTTGCACGCGTGCCTGCACCAGCGGGCGCATCAGGGTCTCACGTTGCTGCGTCCGTTGCTTGAACCAGGCGCTCGAGTCCGCGTTCTGGTGCGCCAGCACCTGGAGCAGGAAGCTGCCGGCGTCGCCGGTGACCACGCCACTCTTTTCCCCCGGCCGCAGACCGAACGCCGCCCCGAGCGCCATCGGGTTGCGCACGAAGTGGGACGGCGCCGTCACCCGCGTGAAGGGACCCAGCCGCTCGACGGGGTATCCCATCGCCCGACCCGCCGTGAGGAGATCGCTCGCGTTCCGAAGCTTTTCGGCAACCTGCTCCGCTCGTGTTCGGGCGAGGCCTTTCTTCTTTTCGTACCGCACTGCCGCCACGACACGGGCTCGGACCTGGTCCAAGGGGGGCACACCCTCCGCCTGAACCGAGTCGAGCCGGAACACGTAGCTCGCGTGGTCTCCGTCGATCACGGGACTCGTTTCACCCGGCGCGCGCCCTTCGAACGCCCAGATGCTGACGTCGGGGACGGCCCGGCCGTTGAGCGACAGGCCTTCGCCCTGAACGAGCTTCGGGGTCGAGGCGACCGACAGATGAAGCACGCGCGCGGCGCTGTCGAGCCGCGCGCCCGCGGTTTGCTCCGCCGCCAGCCGGTCGAGCGAGTCGGTGCGCGCATCGACGGCGTCGAGGTGCTTGGCGAGCAGCGCAATCGGGATGAGGATGTGCCGGACGTGCACCGAATCGCCCTTCGCGGCGTCGACGCGAATCAGATGATAGCCGAACTCCGTGAGTACAGGCTCGCTGAGCACGCCCGGAGAGAGGCGGCGCAGGGCGGCGGCGAACGGCGGCACGAATCCGGGCGCGTCACGCTTCACCCAGCCGAGGTCCCCGCCGCGTGACGCGCTCCCCGAGTCTGCCGATTCCCGCTTGGCCGCGTCCTCGAACTTCGTCTTCCCCGCCGCGATGTCCGCGCGGAGCGCGTGGACATGCGTCCGCGCGGCCGCGCTGTCGGCGCTGTCCGGGATCCGCGGGACCATCAGATAGCTGAGCCACGCCGCCCCCGGGCGCTTGAGCTCCGTCTCATGGGCGCCGTAGTAACGCTGCAGCTCGGCTTCCGAGACCGGCGCCAGCGAGTCGGGAATGTCCTCCGGACGGATCGCGAGCAGCGCGACCGTCACGGATTCGTGCTGGTCACGCCAAATGCGCCACAACTTCGCGTCGGAGACGTAGACGTCCGCGGTGAGATAGTCCTCGAGCTTGCGCTGGGGCAGGTATTCACGGTACAGCTGCTCCACCTGCACCTGGAAATCCGCTCCGGCGGTCGAGAGGTAGCGCTGCCACTTGGTGATATCGAACCGGCCGTCCGTCTGGAACGTCGCGTCCCGCATAACCTGATCGAGAATCTGCGGCGGCGGTGAGCTCCGGGCCGCTTCCCGGATTTCCTCGTCGGAAATGCCGATCCCGAGACGTTGGTACGCGCGGTCGAGCAGGATATTTTGGATGAACTGGTCGGCGACGCGATTTTGAACCTGTTGCTCGTCCTCGCGCGACAGGCGACCGCCACCCTGCTGGCGGCGGTATTGGTCGAGCGTCGACTGGTACTGCTGCTGGAACGGCTGTTGGCGCACGACTCTGCCGTCGACCTTGAGGACCACGTCCTTGCCGCCCTGAACGAAGTCCTGCACCTGACCGTAGGCCATCCAACCGATGAACGAGATGGCGACAACCCAGAAGACGGGCTTGGTAATCGACTTCATCGCGCGGATCATCTACCAAAACTCCAGCGGATACGGGTGAGGAGGGGCATAAGTCTAAGTGCGACAACGCGCAAACTCAAGCGGCCCGCACAAAAACCGATTGACAGCGCGACCGAGCAAACACTATCTTCGTTCAATTCTCCCAACTACTTAGGCCGTGGCCTACACCAGCGAAATAGAAAAGCTCGAAAAGCGGTGGGCCGAGAATCCCAAGGGGCGGAACTTCGCACCCCTCGCCGACGCCTATCGTAAAGCGGGAGAACTAGATAGGGCCCTCGAGCTGTGCACCGCCGGTCTCCAGCTCCACCCCGATTATGTCAGCGCGCACATCGTGCACGCGCGCTGCCTGATCGACCAGAAAAACGACGCGGGCGCCTCCGAAGTGTTCCAGAGGGTGCTGGCGCTCGACCCCGAAAATGTGCTCGCCCTGAAGATGCTGGCGGAGATCGCTGAGCGGAGCGGGCGTTTCGACCAGGCAGTCGTGTGGCTGGGACGCTTGCTCGCCGCCGACCCAATGAACGGCGAGGCCGCCGAGCATCTCGCACGCGCCAAAGCGAAAGCCGCGCAGCCTTCGGCGCCCAAGAGCCCGGAGCCCGTGGCGAGGATCGTGCCCGAGACGCTGCAGACAGCGGCCCGGCCCGCGCCCCGGCCACCCGCGGCCCGCCAACCCTCGGGGCCGCAACGGGCGGTCTCGACCCCGGCTCCCGCCGCTTCCCCGGCTCCCCCGGCTCCCCCGGCTCCCCCCGCTCCCCCGGCGGCAGCGCAGCCGGACTTCGTGATCGAACACGCGTCCGACGGTCCCACGTCTCCGACCCTCGACGTGAAGGGCGCGCCGGCCGACATCGAAACCTTCGATGGCACGATCGATTTCAATGCGGCCGCGCGCGATGCGGCCAAGGCGGATGGCATCGAGGTCCAGGAGGAAGTGCAGCTCACGCCGCAAGACCTCGTGGTCGAGGGACTCGCACATACACAGTACGAGAGCGGGATCTTTGCCAAGCCACTGGAGGCGGAGCTGGACGACGGAGGGGGATTCCCCAAGATCGATCTCCCGCTCATCATGCCGGACGATGTGCCGGAGGCGGTGCCGGCCACGCCCGCCCGAGTCGCCGACGCGGCGCCGACGCCCCCGCCGGTCCCGCCGCTGCCGTCGCCCCCGGCGCCTCGGTCCCCTCCGACGCCCCGGCCGCCCGCGCCGACTCCTCAGCCGCCGGCGGCAGTCGCGCTGTCCGACGACGATGGAGCGGCGGATGCGGCGGCGCTCTCCCGGGCTGAGCCGGTGCTGACCGAGACGATGGCCGAGCTGTACCTGCGACAGGGGCACCAAGATGACGCGTTGCGCGTGTACCAGGCGTTGCTGGCACAACGTCCCGGGGACGCGCGGTTGCGCTCGCGAGTCGAGTCGCTCACCCCCGGTGGGCGAAAGCAGGCGCGTGCCGACGCTGGCCGGGCCGGCGGAGAAAACGTCCAGGCGTTCTTAAGACGCATCTTGGCTGCCCGCCCCGGGGAAGGGCCCGCGGCGTCCACGGACGCGCGGCCGTCTGGCGGCCGATCCCCACTCGAGCGCGCGTTTGCGGTCGTGCCGCCCGAGGTCGAAACGGATCCGGGCGCCGCCGCGCCGGGCGAAGCGACGCGACCGGCATCGGAGGGCATCTCGCTCGACGAGGTCTTCGGGGACGAAGGTCCCCGGAGCTCGATACCGGCGGCGCCTGCCGCCTCGCCACCGTTGGCGGCCGGGCCCACCCCACCTGCGGCCGCGCCGAGCGGAGGGTTTTCTTTCGATCAGTTTTTCAGCCCCGCCCCCGCCCCCGCCCCCGTCCCCGTCCCCGGCCCCGGCCCCGGCCCCGCCGCAGGGGCGTCGCCCGCGGCGAGCGGGTCGCCGGACGCGCCGGCTCGGCCCTCCGGTGGCAGGGCCATGCCCCCGGTCGAGGACGAAAGCGATCTCGATCAGTTCCAGGCTTGGCTCCGGGGCCTCAAGTCATAGTGCACATCGCCGTGCTGAACGGCCCGAACCTGAATCTGCTGGGCGAGCGCGAGCCGGAGTTGTACGGGCGCACGAGCCTGGCGGAGATCGAGACACGGACCCGAGCGCAAGCGCGGACGCTCGGCGTCGAGGTGTCGTGGACGCAGACGAATCACGAGGGCGAGCTCGTGGAGGCCATCCAACGGCTCAAGGGCGAGGCGGACGGGCTGGTCATCAACGCGGCCGCCTTCACCCACACGAGCCTCGCGGTACGGGATGCGTTGCTCGCGGTGCGGGTGCCCTTCGTCGAGGTGCACCTGTCCAACATTTTCGGCCGCGAGCCGGAGCGCCGGCGCTCGCTGCTGGCCGACGCGGCGGTGGGCGTAGTGACGGGATTCGGCGCGGAGAGTTATCGGCTGGGACTCGAGGGCTTGGTCGGTTATCTCCAGGCCCGCCATGGCGGCTGACCGGCGGCGCGCGCGGCAGGACGCGCTGATCCGGTTGCTGGACCCGGAAGGGCTGGACGGCCTCCTCGTGTCGTCCCACGCCAACGTCCGCTACCTGACGGGCTTTTCGGGCTCGGCGGCCCTGGTGGCGATCACACGGGCGGACGTCTTGCTCGTCACGGACTTTCGTTACGACGAGCAGGCTCGTGCCGAAGCGGGCGCCGTGGCCCGCATCGAGGTTGACGGCACCAGCGTCTGGGATCGCTTCTTCAAGGAGCTCGCCACCCTGGGGCCGCTCGAGCGGCTGGGGTTCGAGGGGCACGCGCTGACCGTTCACGACGCGGAGCGCTTCACGCAGGCGGGCAGTGCGTGGCGCTGGCAAGCCACCACCGACCTGGTCGAACGCCTGCGGGCGACGAAGGACGAATCGGAGGTCGCCGCGATTCGGAGCGCCGCGGCGCTCGCCGGGGAAGCCCTCCGGGAGACGCTCTCGCGCGTGCAGCCCGGCATGACGGAGCTCGCGATCGCCGGCCTCCTGGAGGAGGCGTTGCGGCGCCGGGGGAGCGAGGGCCACCCGTTCGCGACCATCGTCGCGTCCGGACCCCGCAGCGCGCTGCCGCACGCGCGTTCGAGTCGCCGCGCCGTCGCGGCCGGCGAATGGCTGCTGCTAGACTTCGGCGCCCAAGTGGACGGCTACTGCGCGGATATCACGCGCACGGTGGTCGTGGGCGCGCGGGCGAGCGAGCCGCAGCGCGTGCTGTACGAGCTCGTTCGCGACGCGCAGCGTCGCGCGCGGACAGGAGTGCGCGCGGGAATGAGCGGACGCGATGCGGACGCGCTCGCGCGAGAGCCGATCGCCGCGCGCGGATTCGAGGAGGCCTTCGGGCATTCGCTCGGACACGGGCTCGGGCTCGAGGTGCACGAGGCGCCGCGACTCTCGAAGACGAACGGGGAGGCTTTACCGCCGGGTGCGGTCGTCACCGTGGAGCCGGGGGTGTATCTCGCGGGCGTCGGCGGTGTGCGCATCGAAGACGACGTGCATTTGCCCGAGGCCCAGGCGGCGGAGCTGCTCTCGGACGGGCTGACGGACCTTGTGGAGCTCGTGTAACTTAGGACGCCATGAACCTCGACATCATCGCGCAGCTCGTGAAGATCCTGCAGGACGCGCCGGAGCTCGGCGCCATCGAGGTCCGCCGGGGTTTGTTCGGGGCGTGGTCGTCGGTCCGCGTGTCCAAGGCGGGTGTGTTCACGAACGCGGGCGGCGCAGGTGGTCATGTCGTGGTCGCGCAGACCCCTGCGTCCGGAGCGGCGGCTGCCGGTGGGGTAGCAGGCGCGCCCCAGACCGGGGGCGGGGGCGGGGGCGGGGCAGGGGCGCCAGCGGCCGTGGCGCCCTCGCATCTCGTGGAGATCAAGTCCCCCATGGTGGGGACGTTCTATTCCGCGCCCGAGCCGGGCGCCGAGCCGTACGCGAAAGCCGGCAGCCGGGTGGCGGCCGGGCAGGTGGTCTGCATCATCGAAGCGATGAAGATCATGAACGAAATCGAGTCCGAGGTCGTCGGCGTGGTGCGCGAGGTACTGGTGGAGAACGCCCAGCCCGTCGAGTTCGGACAGCCCCTTTTCCGAGTGGATCCTCATGCCTGAAGCCCCGTCCGGCCAAGCGACCTTCAACTTCAAAGGGGCCATCACGCAGATGGTCCAGCGTAACGCCTCGGACCTGCTGCTCAAGGTGGGCCGCCCGGCGACGATCCGCGTGAACGGGGAGCTGGTGCCGCTCGACAGCACCCCGTTGAAGCCGGAGGAGCTGAAGTCGCTGGCCGAGCAGATCATGACCCCGCGGCAGGTGAAGGAGTTCGCCGAGCACAAGGAGGCGGACTTCGCCATCGGGGTCCCGGGCGTGGGGCGGTTCCGGACGAACGTCTACCAGCAGCGCGGGACGGTGGCCTTCGCCTTCCGGGCGATTCCGTACGAGGTGAAGACGATCCGCGACCTGAACCTGCCGCAGGTGCTCGAAGAAATCTCTCTGCGGCCTCGGGGGCTGGTGCTGGTCACGGGGGTGACGGGGTCGGGCAAGTCGACCGCGCTCGCGGCGATGATCAATCACATCAACACCAACCGTCGGGTGAACATCATCACGATCGAAGACCCGATCGAGTTCCTGCACCGCGACAACCTCTCCAATATCTCGCAGCGCGAGGTGGGCAACGACACCCTCTCGTTCAACGCAGCGCTGCGTCACGTGCTGCGCCAGGCACCCGACGTGATTCTGATCGGCGAGATCCGGGACATGGAGACGCTCGACACGGCGCTGAAGGCGGCGGACACGGGCCACCTGGTGTTCTCGACGCTGCACACCACGGACGCGACGCAGACGATCAACCGCGTGATCTCGTTCTTTCCGCCGCATCAGCACGACGAGGTGCGGCACCTGCTCTCGACCGCCCTTCACGGGATCGTATCGCTCCGCCTCGTGCCGCGGAAGGATGGGAAGGGCCGCGTACCGGCCGCTGAAATCCTCGTGAACACGGCGGCGGTCCAGGAGAACATGCGCGACCTGTCGAAGTCGCTCAGCATTCCCGACCTGATCGCACAGGGCTCGGTCCAGTACGGGATGCAGAGCTTCGACCAGTCGCTCCTGCAGTGGTACCAGCAGGGCATGGTCAGCTACGAGAGCGCGATCTTCTACGCCACGAACCCGAGCGAGTTCGCGCTCAAGGTATCGGGCGTGGACTCGGGCGAGAGCCAGTCGTTCGGCGGCGCCACGGCTGCGGCTGGGCTGCGCGGCGACATTACCCCGTAAATGTTCAAGAAGGTGCTGATCGCCAACCGCGGGGAGATCGCCCTGCGGGTGATTCGTGCGTGCAAGGAGCTCGGCATCGCGACGGTCGCGGTCTACTCCGAGGCCGATCGCGACAGCCTGCACACGCGGTTCGCCGACGACGATGTCTGCATCGGTCGCGCGCCCTCGCGCGACAGCTACCTCAACATTCCGCGGATCATCGCCGCCGCGGAAATCACCGGCGCCGACGCGATTCATCCGGGCTACGGTTTCCTGGCCGAGAACGCGGAGTTCGCGGACATCGTGCGCACCTCGAACATCACGTTTGTGGGCCCCACGGGAGATCAGATCCGCCAGATGGGCGACAAGGCGGCGGCGCGGAAGCTCGCGCAGAAGTTGAAGGTGCCGACCGTGCCCGGCTCGCCCGGCCCGGTCGAGGACGCGGACGCCGGGCTCAAGGTCGCCCAGAAGATCGGCTTCCCGGTCATCATCAAGGCCGCCGCGGGGGGAGGAGGGAAGGGCATGCGGGTGGCCCAGGACGAGGAGCAATACCCGCAAGCCTTCTCGCTCGCCAAGCAGGAGGCGCTGGCGGCGTTCGGCTCGGATGAGGTCTACATCGAGAAGTACCTGGCCCGGCCGCGCCATATCGAGATCCAGCTCATGGGCGACACGCACGGGCGGGTGATGCATCTGTGCGAGCGCGATTGCTCGGTGCAGCGGCGCCATCAAAAGCTCATCGAAGAGGCACCGAGCCCGGTGGTGGACCAGACGCTCCGGCAGGACATCGGGGATTCCGCGGTGAAACTCGCGGAATCCATCGGCTATGTCGGTGCCGGAACCATCGAGTTCCTGCTCGACGAGGACGGGGCCTTCTACTTCATGGAGATGAACACCCGCATCCAGGTGGAGCACCCCGTGACCGAGATGACGACGAACTTCGACCTGGTGAAGGAACAGATTCGGGTCGCGGCCGGGGAGCCTCTCTCGTTCGTCATGAACGGACATCGGTTGCGGGGGCACGCCATCGAATGCCGTGTCAACGCCGAGGATCCGGCCCGCAACTTTCAGCCGAGCCCCGGGACGATCACCGTGTACCACCCGCCGGGCGGGCCGGGCGTACGGGTCGATACGCACATCTACGCCGGATACACGGTGCCTCCGTACTATGACTCGTTGCTCGCCAAGCTCATCGTGCACGGCAATACGCGGACGGAGGCCCTCGCCCGCATGCGGCAGGCGCTCGACTCGTTTATCATAGAGGGCGTGACCACGACGATTCCCTTCCTTGGTCGGGTCATGCGCCACCCCGACTTCGTCGCCGGCCGGGTGGACACGAAGTTTCTCGAGCGCGAGCCTCAACTGCTGCAGTCGCCCACATGACGATCGACGTCCATTTCACGCCAGCCGGCCTCGTCGCGGGAGATCTCGCCGGCCGGGGCGTGGTCGTCATCGACGCGCTCCGCGCCACCACGACCGTGATCACCGCGCTCGCCAACGGGGCGAAGGCGGTGATCCCCGCGGCGTCCTCGGAGGAGGCCGTGCGCCTCGCGTCGAACCTCGAAAAAGACGGCGTGGTGCTCGTCGGCGAACGGAAGAGCGTGAAGATCGAAGGGTTCGCGCTGGGGAACTCTCCGCGCGAAATGACCGCGGCCGCCGTGGGCGGGAAGACGATCGTGCTCGCGACGACCAACGGGACGCCGGCGCTGGTCGCGGCGCAGGGTGGCGACCCCGTCCTCGTGGGGGCGCCGGTCAACTTCAAGGCCCTCGTGGAGCGAGCGCGGGCGGCACTGGCCCGGCGCGGCGACCTGGTCATCGTGTGTGCCGGACGTGACAAGCAATTCGCGATCGAAGACGCCTATACCGCCGGACGCCTGATCAAGGCCGTGAAGAGAGGCATCCGGAAACTCGCGCTGAACGACGCGGCGCGGGCGGCGGTGGCGCTCACCGCCGAATTCGAGAACTGGGAGGAAGCGCTCGAGGACTCCGAAGCCGCGCGCCAGCTCGCCGAAGTCGATCTCGCCGCCGACGTCGGATTTGCCGCCCGCGCCGATCGGTTCGCCGTCGTCCCCGTCTACGCGGACCGCCGCATCACATGAACGCGAAGGTGCGCCGCGAGCTGATCGGCATCGGCGCGCTGGTCGTCGGCTTGTTTCTCGGACTGACCCTGCTCCGGCTCTCGATCACGGGCAACTGGGGCGAGCACATTGGGTCGCTGCTGTGGCGGCTGCTCGGCGCCGGCTCCGTGCTTCTGCCCGCGCTCGGCATCGGATGGGCCCTCGCCGCGTTCGAGCGCTTGGGGAGCCTCTCCGCCGGCCGGGCGGCGGCGCTCGGCGCCGGCTTGGTCGTGCTCCTGCCCTTCGGCATCGGGACGGTGACGGGGGCGAGTTTCCCCGCGGACTACTCGACCTGGAGCTCCACGCAAAAGCTCATCGGCACGGTGCCCGGGTGGCTCGCACACGGCGTCCACCAGGCTGTGGGCACGGCCGGCGGGACCCTCATCGGCCTGTTCGCGTTATCGGCGCTGGGATTGCTCACCATCGGGTGGCATCCGCTCGTTGTCTTGAGAACCAGGGAAACGGGAATCGGGAAACGGGAAACGGAAAAACCGCCTAAGCCGCCGCCGGCAGCGCCGGACACCACGGTTCCCGTTTCTCGTTTCCCTAAGGAGCGAAAGCAGAAGCCTCCTCCGGCACCAAGACTCGTAACGGTGCCGACCGGCGTCCTGATCCCCCCCATCGATTTGCTCAACCCCGCGCCCCCCGAAGACGGCGACGCAGGGCTCGCGCAAATCGAGCAGATGGGTCAAAAGCTCATCGAGACGCTGCAGACATTCCGGGTGGAAGGCGCCATCGCTGGTCGGACAGTGGGGCCGGTCGTCACACAATACGAAGTCGCGCCCGGCCCCGGGGTGAAGGTCGGTCGCATCGCGGCCCTCGCCGACGACCTGGCGCTCGCGATGCGCGCCCCATCGCTCCGCATCGTGGCGCCGATCCCCGGGAAGGCAGCGGTGGGCATCGAAGTACCGAACCCGATGCCGCGGATGGTGCACGTGCGGGAGTTGATCGAGGGCGTCGAGTACCATCGCGGCACCCGGGCGCTGCCCATCGCCCTCGGGAAGAACCTCGAAGGCGATCCGGTGGTGGCCGATCTCGCCAAGATGCCCCACCTCCTGATCGCCGGGGTGACCGGGTCGGGGAAGTCGGTCTGCATCAACACCGTCATCACGAGCCTGATCTACACGCATCCGCCCGAGAAGCTCAAGCTCCTGATGATCGACCCCAAAATGGTCGAGCTCTCGATGTATGCGGCGCTGCCGCACCTCGGCCTGCCCGTGGTGACCAACCACCACAAGGCCGCGAGCGTTCTCAAATGGGCGGTGTGGGAGATGGAGCGGCGCTACCGACTGCTGCATGCCAACCACGCACGCAACATCGCGGACTTCAACAGGAAGGTAGAGGAGAAAAAACCGCTCAAGGGGCCGCGCGAGACCCTGGCCACGCAGGCGGGCATCCAGAAGGAGCTGCCGCTCGACGGCGAGTACAGCGACGGCATCGTTCCGTACATCGTGCTGATCGTGGACGAGCTCGCGGACTTGATGCTGACGGTACAGGGCGAGATCGAGACGCCCCTCGCCACGCTGGCGCAGAAGGCGCGCGCCATCGGGATTCATCTGGTACTCGCCACGCAGCGACCCTCGGTGAATGTGATCACCGGCCTCATCAAGGCGAACTTCCCGTGCCGGGTCGCATTCCGGGTGTCCGCGAAGGTCGACAGCCGCACCATCCTCGATCAGAACGGGGCCGAGACGCTGCTCGGCAACGGCGACATGCTGTTCTTGCCGCCCGGCAAGAGCGAGCTGCTGCGCGTGCAGGGCGCGTTCATCTCGACGGACGAGACGGAGAAGCTGATGGAGTGGTACAAGAAGCACGCACCGCAGGTCGCTGCGCAGGCGGGGCCCAGCATCGGCGAACAGGTTACCGCCCTCGAAGAGCGGGAAAAGGCCGGGGAGGAGGGAGGCGGGAGCGGGGAGTCGGGAGCCGGCGACCGAGACTCGATGTTCCGCCAGGCGGCGGAAGTCTGCATCCAGAACCAGCTGGGGTCCACGTCGCTGCTGCAGCGGCGCATGAGCATCGGGTACGGACGTGCGGCGCGCATCATCGACCAGCTCGAGCTGGCGGGCATCCTGGGGCCGGCGAACGGCAGCAAGCCGAGAGATGTCCTGGTCGGCCTCGAGGAGCTGGATGAAATTTGCGGGCCTGCGTGAGCAGCCGCGCGGTCAGTCGCCGGTGAGCATGACCTCGAAGCCGAACTGGTAGGGAGAGATGTACCAGGGCGACACCGCGATCCGCTTCAAGTCGAACGGATCACTCCCCGGCCGTACGACGCCACCGTACGCCGACAGACAGGTCTCGAATCCGACCTGGCGTACCACCCCGCGGTTGTCCTCCGTGATCTGATCGGCGCGTCCGAAGGGATAACTGAAAAAGGGCGTGTGGATGCCCACTTCCTCCCGGATACGTTGTCGCGAGCCCACGATTTCCCGCGCGGCATCGGCTCCATGCACGACGCCCAGATCCACGTGGTTCATCGTGTGCGCGCCGATCTCGAACCCGCGGGCTCGCAGGTCGCGGACGTCGTCCCAGCTCATCCACCGCGAGGCGATGCCGAGCTCGGCATCCCACGGCGGAACGCGGTTCGATCCGATGAGCTCGGTGGCGACGAAGAAGCAGGCGGTCAGCCCGTGTCGCTGGAGCTCTCGCGCGGCCACCTCACGGTTATCCTTGTAGCCGTCGTCGAACGTGATCACGAGATGCCGGTCGACTTCCTCGCCGCGCCGCAGCCTCGCCAGGAGCGTTTCGAGCGAGACGACACGGAAGTAGCGTCCGAAGAAGCGGCAGTACGCCTCGAAGTCGGCGCGCGTGCAGCTGATGGGATTCCCGGCGAGCGCGTCGTCGACGCGGTGAAAGAGCGCGATCACGGCCTTGCGACGTAACAGCACCCGATAGAGACCGCTCCAAAAGAAGAATCGCCCCAGGAGCACCTTGAGGCGCCGTTTCGCAACGGTGCCCCAGCGTCCCGCCGCCGTCCCGCGCCTGGCCCGCACCCGACGACGCAGCTCCCGGACCGCCCGATAGTCGGGGGTACGGTACGTTCGAGCTCGACTCGCGTCTTGCGCCCGCGGCTGCGCCCGGCCCGCGGCGATCTGCGCCACCGCCTGCGCGAGCAGGCGGACGCCGTTCGGGCGCAGCACGGCGGCCCGATAGCGCTCGAGATACTCCAGCGGATCTCCCGCGGGGGCCTGGTCGAGTGGGAAGGTCTCTTGCAGCAGGATGTCCCCCGCGTCGAGCGCAGTGGCCACGCGATGGATCGTGACGCCGACCTCGCGCTCACCGTTGTGGAGCTCCCAAAAGGCGGGCGCGGCGCCCCGGTACTCGGGTGCCTTGCCGCTATGCAGGTTGATCGATCCCAAGCGGGGAATCGCAAAGACCGACTCCCGGAGCACGTACGTGCCTGCGACGACCCCCAAGTCGGGACGGAACCGTGCGAGAGCCGCGAGACACGCGGCGTCATGCAGGTCGGGGAAACGGTAGTGGGGAACGTCAGGGGGAGGCAGGGAGGGCTGGGGCGGTTCGCGTTGGACCGAGTCGAATGACCGACGTCCGACGCCCAACTTCGCCGCCAGGACGGCGAGGAGCCCGAGCGGCCCCTGCGTCCGGTAGACGCGCCGAACCTTGTCGGCTGCGCTCAGTCGCCGCCGCGCGTACGGCGCGGTCAAGAGCGCCACCGAGCTCACCCCCGGGAGCGCGCGCAGCGCGGCCGCGACCTCGACACCGAGATCCCCGCAGCTGAGCACCGCGACCCGGAGGCCCTTGGGATGATTCACGCGCGCGTGATCGCGCAAGAAACGTGCACTACCGGGAAGGATTTGGTTTCGCGTTGGGCGCGCAACGCTGTTACGTTCCAACGGTGAAGAGCGGGCTGCGGAGCGATCCGGCGCAATGGCAGGACGAGCGGCAGAAGCGGGGACTGGCGGGGGAGGAGCAGGCGATCCGCTACCTGCTGTCGCGCGGGTGCAGCATCGTAGCGCATCGGTTTCGGGTCGGGCACACAGAGATCGATCTCATCGCGCGGCAGGGTGATCTCGTGACGTTTATCGAGGTGAAAACGCGCCGCGGCACGGCGTTCGGCAGCCCGTTCGAGGCGGTGACCGGGGCGAAACGACGGGAGCTCGTGAAGGCGGCGCGCGTGTGGGTCGATCGGTTCGGCCGGCCCACGGACATCTACCGGTTCGATTGCATCGGGATCGTGGACAGCCGGCTGGAGCACGTGGCGGACGCGTTTCGGCCCGGGTGGCGCTAGGCTGATCTTCGGTATATATTCGGGTCTCCTACAGGGAGGCTCCCAACCCATGTCGAGGACACTCATGGCGGCGGACAAGGAAGTCCCCCAGCTCTCGGACGAGCGCAAAAAGGCCCTCAACCTCGCCATTACGCAGATCGAAAAGACCTGCGGCAAGGGCGCCATCATGCGGATGGGGGCCGATACGCCCCGGGTGCGGGTGGAGATCATCCCTACGGGCGCGATCAATCTCGACGCCGCCATTGGGATCGGCGGCATTCCGCGCGGGCGGGTGACGGAGATCTTCGGCCCCGAGTCGAGCGGCAAGACCACGCTGGCGTTGCACGTGGTCGCGAACGCCCAGCGTCTAGGGGGGGCGGCCGCGTACATCGATGCCGAGCACGCGCTCGACGTCGAGTACGCCAAGAAGCTCGGCGTCGACATCGACAACCTGTTGGTCTCCCAGCCCGACACCGGTGAGCAGGGGCTCGAGATCACGGAGATCCTGGTTCGCTCGGGGGCGGTGGACGTGGTTGTAATCGACTCGGTCGCGGCGCTCGTGCCCAAGGCCGAAATCGAAGGCGACATGGGCGATTCGCTGCCCGGCCTGCAGGCGCGCCTGATGAGCCAGGCGCTGCGCAAGTTGGCCGGCGCGATCAACCGCTCGCGCACCGCGGTGGTCTTCATCAATCAGCTGCGCGAAAAGATCGGCGTCATGTTCGGCAACCCGGAGACCACCACCGGCGGCCGGGCGCTCAAGTTCTATGCTTCCGTGAGGCTCGACATGCGGCGCATCGGGCCCGTGAAAGAGCGGGAAGTCGTGATCGGGAACCACGTGCGGGTGAAGGTCGTGAAGAACAAGGTGGCGCCGCCGTTCCGCCAGGCCGAGTTCGACATCATGTTCGACGAGGGGATCAGCCACGAATCGCTCCTCGTGGACATCGCCGCGGAAGCGGGGATCATCGAAAAGTCGGGCGCCTGGTACGGGTACGGAAAAGAGCGGATCGGCCAGGGCCGCGAGAACGCCAAGCTGTATCTCAAGGACCACCCCGATCTCGCACTCGAGGTCGAGGCCAAAGTGAAGGAGCACCTGGGCGTGAAGGCCGCCGTGGCGGCCGACGAGGAGGCAGCGGCGCCCGAGGAGTAGCGTGCCGACGCTCACCGGACTCGCCCCCGATCCACGCCAGCCGGATTACCGACTGGTGGAAGTGGATCGGGGGCGTTTTGCGTCGCTGCCGGTGGATGCGTTGCAGCCGCTGGGGCTCACGGTTGGCATGGAGCTCGAGGCCGTGATGCTCGATCGGTTGTGCGCGCTCGCCGACATCGAAGCCGCGCAGCGCGCGGCACTTCGGGCGCTGGCCCGGCGGGCGCATGCCCGCGGCGACCTCGAGCGTCGCCTCGTGAAGAAGCAGCACCCGCCGCGGGCGGTGGACGCGGCGCTCGAGCGGCTTGCGGTGCGAGGCTTGCTGGACGACCGCCGGTTCGCCGAGCGATACGCCGCGCTGCGCGCGGTGCGAGGTCGGGGGCCCGCCCGCCTGATCCGCGACCTGCTGGCCCAGGGCGTCGAGCGTCACACGGCCGAAGCCGCGGTTCGGCGCGCGCTCGACGACGAGGGCATCGATCCGGGGATCGAGGCGCGCGCCGTCGCGGTGAGGCGCGCGAGCCAGCTCGGCGGGCTGCCAGGCCGGGTGCGCAAGCGCCGACTGCTTGCCTTCCTGCTGCGCCGTGGGTACGACCGCACGCAAGTGAAGGACCTGGTCCAGGAGCTCTGCAGCTAGCGGGCGGGGCCGCCTTGCGTCAGGGGACCCTCCTTCCCCAGGTTAACCCCCGTCATGCGCTTACTTCGGCTCCTGCTCCTCCTTGCGTTGGGCGTCGGCGCTGCGATTCTCGTCGTGCGCCTCCTGCCGCCGCGCACGCCGCAAGTGGTGGAACAGCCGCCACCGCCACCCGCGGCGCAGCCCACCGGGCCGCCGCTGCAAGCAGATGCCGAAGGGTCCTACGTGCCGGGCTATGCCTTCACGGTGAACCACGCCCGATTCGCCGGGTTCACGCTCCGTCCCGATGCGTTCGTGACCTTTCAGACGGCCGCCGGCACGGACCAGCCCCTGGCTTGTCTCGATGCGGTCATCAAGGCGGCCACCGTCCACCTCCGCTGTGACGACCCGCAAATGGGCACGGTCACCGTCGACGGCAGGTTCCTGACCCGATTCGTGACGAACCGGCCGGATGCCGCGGTCGTGTCCGCCCTGGTGACCGTTCGCACCGGGAGCGGCGAAGTCCTCTACAGCGCGAGAGACCAGTTCGTGTGGCATCCCGTCGATGAGGCGTCCAGCAGGTAACTCCTAGCTAGCCTTTCAGTTGCCTCCCTCGGCGCAGTATATTCCCGGCATGACGTCCGCCGAAATCCGTCGCAAGTTCACGGACTTTTTCAAGGCGCCTCCTCGGGACCACCAGGAGGTCGCCAGTGGCTCCCTGGTACCCGCCGATGACCCGACCCTCCTGTTCACCAACGCGGGCATGGTGCAGTTCAAGCGCGTGTTCCAAGGCCTCGAGCATCGGCCGTACACGCGGGCGGTGACGTGCCAGAAATGCGTCCGGGCAGGCGGGAAGCACAACGATCTCGAGCAGGTAGGCCATACGGCGCGGCATCACACCTTCTTCGAGATGCTCGGCAACTTTTCGTTCGGCGACTATTTCAAGAAGGACGCCATCGCGTACGCGTGGGAATGGGTGACCGCCAAGAACTGGCTGGGCATCAATCCAGATCGCTTGTACGTGACCGTGCACCACACGGACGACGAGGCCAGACGGCTGTGGCGCGAGGTCACCGGCGTGCCGGAGGCGCGGATCTACGGGCTGGGAGACGAGGACAATTTCTGGCAGATGGCGGACACGGGCCCGGCGGGACCGAATTCGGAGATCTACGTGGATCTGCGGTCGCCGAGGGACCGGGGAGCGGGGAGTGGTTCTCTCGGTCTCGAGGACTTCGTCCGGCTTCAGGATCAGGGGACACTGCTGGAGATCTGGAACCTCGTGTTCATGCAGTTCGACCTCCAGAAGGACGGTTCCCGCACCCCGCTTCCCGCTCCCTCCGTGGATACTGGCGCGGGCCTGGAGCGCATCGCGGCCGTCATGCAAGGCGTCCCGTCAAACTTCGACACGGACCTGTTCGTTCCGATCATCGAGCGCGCGGTCGACGTGGTGGGAAAGAAGTACGACCGGGGGCCGGGCGGGGCATCGTATCGCGTGCTCGCCGATCACGCCCGCGCGGTGGCGTTCCTGCTTGCGGACGGCGTCTACCCGTCGAACGAGGGGCGCGGCTACGTGCTGCGCCGCATTCTTCGGCGCGCCGTCCGCCATGCGTGGCTGCTCGGACGCCGCGAGCCGACGCTCGTGCAGCTGGTCCATACGGTCTCCGGGCTGCTGGGCAGCGTGTACCCGGAGCTGGTTCAGAAGCGCACGCATCTGGAGAGCGTCACCCGCGCCGAAGAGGAGCGCTTCTTCGACACGATCGAAGGCGGACTCGAGCGACTCGAACAAGTGAAGGGCGCGAAGGCCATCTCCGGTGCCGAGGCCTTCAAGCTGTACGACACGTTCGGCTTCCCGATCGACCTGACGCAGCTCATCGCCGCGGAGCGCGGCCAGGTGGTCGACGTCGCGGGTTTCGAGCGCGAGCTCGGCAGACAGCGCACCCGCTCGCTCGAGGCGCTCGAACGCTCAAAGATCGGGGACGGCGTCGCCGTGCATACCTCGCGCAGCGGCGAGTGGCGGACCCTCAGTCCCAAAGCCAAGCAGAAATGGGTGGGGTACGACCGCACCCAGGCAGAGACCGACGTCCTCAAGTTCCGGCAGGCCGGCGATACCGTGGAAGTCGTGCTCCATGAAAACCCGTTCTACGCGGAGTCGGGCGGCCAGGTGAGCGACACGGGAACGGTGAAGGGAGAGGGATGGACGCTCGACGTCGAGGGCGTGGAGAAGGTGGACGGGCTGAGCGCGGTGGTGGGACACTTCGAGGAGCGGTTCGAGCCGACGCCGGTGGTGGCCCAGGTGGACGAGCCGCGACGCCGGAACATCGAGCGCAATCACACGGCGACGCACCTCGTGCACGCGGCGCTGCGTAAGCACCTCGGACCGCACGTGCGCCAGCAGGGCTCAGTCGTGGCGCCCGACCGCCTCCGATTCGACTTCGCTCACCACGGCCCCGTGGACGACGCGACGCTGGCCCGGGTCGAGGAGGAAGTGAACCGCCATATCTGGGAGAACCTGCCCATCACGACGCGGGAGATGAAATACAAGGCCGCCATCGCCGCGGGGGCGATGGCGTTCTTCACCGAGAAATACGGCGATATCGTGCGCGTGGTGGACGTGCCGGGAGTGTCGCTCGAGCTGTGCGGCGGCACGCACGTGCCCACGACGGGCCAGATCGCGCTGTTCCGGTTCACGCACGAGACGGGGGCGGCCGCCGGTGTGCGTCGCATCGAAGCGGTGACGGGGCCCGGAGCCTTCGCGCTCATCCGTAAGCTCGAGGGCGAGCTGGAGCAGGCCGCCGGCGCGTTGAAGACGCAGCCCGAACACCTCGTCCGTCGCATCGAGCAGCTGATCGAAGAGAACCGGAAGCTCGAGAGACGGGTCGAGGAGCTGCTCAAGCGGGGAGCGGGGAGCGGGGAGCGAGGAGCGGTTGAGAAGATCGGCGACGTGGAGCTGCACATCGCCGATTCGGACCTCGAGGACCGCGAACAGATCGGGCTGGTCATGGATGCATTCCGCGCGAGTCACAAGCGAGCTATCTCCGTACTCTTCACGAACGGCGAGCGCGCCGGTGTGCATGTCGGTGTCACGGACGACCTGGTGCAACAAGGCGTGAAGGCGGGAGAGATCGCGAGCGCGATCGCCGCGTTGAGTGGAGGCAAGGGCGGCGGGCGACCCCACTTCGCGTCGGCGGGCGCCGGCGATCCTGCGAAGCTCCGCGACGCGCGGGCGCAGGTGCCGGCGATCGTGACCCGGCTCCTCGGACGATGACCCGAGCGGAACTCCTGGCCTGGCTCGAAGCGCGACGTCCCGCGCCGCCGGAAGCGCTCCGCGCGTCCCTCGCGGCGGGCATCACCGACGCGGCCCTCACCTTACCGCAGCACCTCGCGGATCTGGGCCGTCGCACGCTGGCCCGCGTGGCGAGTCGCCCGGACGGCGGGCGGGAGCTGGCGCTCGACCTGCTCGCGGCGGATGCTTTCATTACTTATGCGTTCGAGGCTCAGGCCGAGGCCGACGCGGCCGGTCTGGCCGACCTGGCCGAACGCGTGGCGAGAGGCGCGTCGTGACCCCGGAGAGCAGTGTGGGGGGGGGGCTGCTCGAGCGGCGACCCGGCTTGCTGGTGCTGGTCGACCCGAGCCGCACGGCACCCGGTCAGGCCGCGGAGGTCGCGCGGGCGGCGCGCGACGCCGGCGCCGCGGGGCTGATGATCGGCTCGTCCTTCGACGGGACGCAGGATACCGAGCGCGTGGCGCGGGCGATCCGTCAGGCCGCCGCCGGCCTTCCGGTCGCCCTGTTCCCCGGATCGGCCCTCCAGCTGACCGCCGAGGTCGATCTCGTACTCTTCCTGTCGCTCATCTCGGGCCGGAATCCGCAATATCTGATCGAAGAGCACGTCCGCGCCGTCCCATTCCTCTCCCGCCATCCGGTTCCCACGCTCTCCACCGGATACATCCTGGTGGACGGCGGGCGAGTCACGAGCGTCGAGGCGGTGAGCCAGACGCGACCGCTGCCGGCTGACAAACCCGAGCTCGTGGCGGCCCATGCCACCGCGGCGCGACTCATCGGGATGCGAGCGATCTACCTCGATGCGGGCAGCGGCGCGCCGCGTCCCGTGGACGTCGAGCTGATTCGCGCCTGTCGCGCGGCGGTGCCCGGGCTCACGCTGTTCGTCGGCGGCGGCATTCGGACTCCGGAGCAGGTGCGTGTCGCGCGGGCGGGCGGTGCCGACTTCGTGGTCGTCGGCACGGCCGTCGAAGAGCATGGCGCCTCGGCGGCGAGCGGCGTGGAGCACCTTCGGGCGTTGGTGCAAGCCGTCACCCGGTGACTCCCGCGGAGCAGGTCCGTGCCGGGCTCACCGAGCTGGCCGCGCTCGCGACCCGGGTCGCGGAGCAACAGGCGGACGCCATCGCGACGCTCGCCGACGTGTACACCAGCGCGTTGCGCGCCGGCGGGACGCTCCTGTTCGCGGGCAACGGCGGGAGTGCCGCCGATGCGCAGCACGTGGCCACCGAATATGTCGTGCGCTACAGTCGCAGCCGCCGGCCCCTGCCCGCGATCGCGTTGACGACCGACACCTCCCTCCTCACCGCCGGTGCCAACGACCTGGGCTTCGATGAGATCTTCGCGCGTCAGATCGAAGCCCTCGCCCGGGCCGGAGACGTGCTCGTGTTGCACTCGACCAGCGGGGAAAGTCCCAACGTGGTGCGGGCCGCGCAGGCCGCGAAGGTGAAAGGGGTGACGGTCGTAGCGCTGGTGGGTAAGGGCGGTGGCGCGTTGAAGGACGTCGTCGACCATTGTCTCGTGGTCCCTTCGGATGAAACGTCGCACATCCAGGAACTTCATCTCGCACTCGAGCACATCATCTGCGGGATGGTCGAGCGCGCCCTCGCGTTGTGATTGCTCTCCACGGCAAGCGCGCGTTCGTCACGGGCGGTGGACGCGGCATCGGGCGCGCGACGGCGGTGTTGCTGGCGCGGGCGGGCGCCGCGGTCGCCGTCGGGTATCGGAGTCGGAAGGCGGACGCCGACGAGACGATCCGCGCGATGGCGGGGGATGGGCACCGTGTGGCCGCGATCCAGGCGGACCTGGGCGACGCGGCGGCCGCCCGGCGCGCGGTCACGGACGTGGCGGGGGCGATCGGTGGCCTCGATCTGCTCATCGTGAACCACGGTATCTGGCCGCCCGACGACATACCGGTGGCGGAGCTCGGCGACGCGCAATGGGACGCGACGATGCGGGCCAATCTGGACAGCGTACTCTACGTGTGTCGTGCGGCGATTCCGCTGTTGCCAAACGACGGCAAGATCGTGCTGGTCTCGTCCACCGCCGGCCAGCGCGGCGAGGCGTTCCACGCCGACTACGCGGCGACGAAGGGGGCGGTCATCTCGTTCACGAAGTCCCTCGCGATCGAGCTCGCGCCGCGCGGGATCAACGTGAACTGCGTCGCCCCGGGATGGGTCGACACCGAGATGTCGGCGGCGCCGTACCAGCGGGACGGTGGCCGGGGCCGGCGCGAAATCGAGCGGGCTATCCCACTCGGCCGGGTGGCGAGCGCGGAGGATTGCGCCGGGCCGATCGTCTTCCTGTGCTCGGACCTGGCCCGTCACATCACAGGGGAGATCGTGAACGTCAACGGGGGCAGCGTGTTGTGCGGCTGAACCGAATGCGGAATGCGGAATGCGGAGTGCGGAGTTGCGGCGAAAGGCCGTTCGCGCGGGGACGGGTGGAAGTAAAGTCCGCATTCCGCATTCCGCACTCCGCACTCCGGGCCGAGTGAAGTTTCCCGAGCGGCTCCCCATTCCCGATGAGGTGCTGCGCATCGCGCGGACGCTCGAAGAGGCGGGGTTCGAGACCTGGTGCGTGGGCGGCGCGATCCGCGACAACCTCTTGAACCTCGAGAACCACGATTTCGATCTGACGACCGCCGCGCCGCCGGACGAGGTCCGGCGGCTGTTCAAGCGTACCGTGCCGGTCGGGGTGGAGCACGGGACCGTCGCGGTGCTCGATCGGGCGCAGCGCGCGCACGAGGTCACGACCTTCCGTCGAGACATCAAGACCGACGGTCGCCACGCGGTGGTGGAGTTCGGAGTTTCCCTCATCGACGACCTCGCGCGCCGGGACTTCACCATCAACGCGATCGCCTACCACCCCGGCCGCCACGAGTGGCGCGATCCGTTCCACGGTGCCGACGACCTCGACGCAAAACTGATCCGGTCTGTGGGCGATCCGAATTGGCGGTTCCAGGAAGACTACCTGCGGATCCTGCGGGCCCTGCGGTTCAGCGCCCGGTTCGGGTTTCGCATCCACCCGGGAACCCTCGAGGCCGCCAAGGCGAACGTGCAGGGGTTGGCCCAGCTGTCGGCCGAGCGGGTGCGGGACGAGTGGTTCAAGGGCATCCGGACGGCGGCGCGGGTCTCGAAGCTGCTGGCCCTGTGGAAAGACGTGGGCGCCGCCAGAATTTGGCTGCCGGAAATCCGGGAGCGGGGAGCAGGGAGCGGTCCCCTCCATGCCCTGGACAAGCTGCCGCGCGACCCGGTCTTGATCACCGCGTTGCTGGCGGGCGACCCGGCATCCTTGCTGACGAGACTGAAATGTTCGAACAAAGAGATCGAACGCGGCCGAGCGATCGGACACTGGAGGGACAAATACCCGGACCCCAAGCATCTTCCCGAAGTCAGGCGCTGGCTGTCCGCGGTGGGCGAGTATGCCGATGACCTGCTGGCGCTGCCACCGGTGCGAACCTCTCCCCTCTCCCCTCTCCCCAAGGTGGTGGCATCCATCCGCGCCTCGAAGGATCCTCTCACCGTGAAGGATCTCGCCGTGACCGGTGACGACCTTCTGGCGGCGGGCGTGCGTCCCGGCCCCGAAGTGGGTGAGACGCTGCAGCGCCTCCTCGCCGAGGTGCTCGAGGACCCCAGGCGCAACACCCGTGACGGATTACTCGCCCGTGTCTAGGGCCTTCGCGTATGCGGTCATGGCGGCCCTCGGCAACGTGATCGGGGCGCTCGCCGTCACGCGACGGGCGGCGCGCGAGCTCGCCGTGATCGAACACTCGCTCGCGTTCGGGGCGGGGTTCATGCTCGCGGTGGGGCTCGTGGAAGTGCTTCCCGAAGCCTTCGCGCGCTCGGGCGCGATGGCCCCCGCGCTGGTGCTCGCGGGATACCTGGCGGTCCACCTGACCCAGCATACGCTGACGCCGCACTTTCACTTTGGCGAGGAGACCCACGCGGTCAATCCGGCCGCCGGCCCGTCGGCGCTGATCGGGTTGCTGCTCCACACGTTTTTCGACGGTGTGGCGATCGCCAGCGCGTTTCTGGTGCGCCCGAGCCTGGGCCTCATGATGTTTATCGCCATATTCCTTCATAAGCTGCCGGAGGGCGTGACGATCTCGAGCCTGTACCTGGCGGTGGGGCGTTCGGGCCGTCAGGCCGTCGGTGCGGGCGCGCTGCTCGGCCTCGCGACGTTGATCGGCGTGGTGCTCACCGACCAAGTGGGCTTTCTCGTGCGTCACGGTCTCGCGATCTCGGCCGGCGTGACGATCTACGTGGCCGCCTCGAACCTCGTGCCCGAGTTTCAGGGCAAGCGCGGTTGGGCGTCTCCGCTCGCCTTCGTGGGTGGGGCAGCGGCGTTCTTTGTTACGAAGATGATTCTGGAGCAAGCGACGTGACCGGGATACGGGAAGCGGGAAACGGGATAGGGGAAGTGCTGCGGCGTCCCAGCTTGCGGAGCAGGCCGATGAGCATCGAGATGACCCTAGTGCAGAGGGCGGTGGCTTCGGACACGTCTGGCTCTTCGATCAACTTCAGGCGGCGCAGGATCTCAAGATGACTCCCGAGCTCGGCAGCCGACCCGAGGGATATCCGCAAGTACCGGACAAATTGTGTCGTGGTTCCGAGTGCGTAACCCTCCGAGATGTTGGCCGGGATGGAGATGGCCGCACGTCGGATTTGATCGACCAGAGCGAAATGACGAGCCAAGGCTGGTTGTACCGTAAGGAGATAGGCTCGTTCGGCGAGGTCCTGGGCGGCGCGCCAAGCATCCAGGGATTCAAGTTGTCTCACGATACGAGGCTATCGGGTCTGGGCTCCGGGTTCGGTACCCGAAACTCGCGCCGAGGAGCTTTTTTCTGTGACACGTTTCCCGTGTCCCGCCTCTCGTGTCCCGTATCGTATGTCTGAGCCTACCCTGTTCTCGCGCTCGGCCGAGCCGCTGGCCGCGCGCATGCGGCCCAAGAGCCTCGACGAGTTTCTCGGGCAGGAGCATCTCCTCGGCCCGGGGAAGGCGCTGGGCGAGCTCATCCGCCGTGGCGATGTGGGCTCGTGCATTTTTTGGGGGCCCCCAGGCTCCGGGAAGACGACCCTCGCGCGCCTCATCGCGAACTACACCGACCGTCACTTCGAGCCGTTCTCCGCCGTGACCGAGGGCGTCGCGCGCGTGCGCGAGATCATCAAGGAGGCCGAGGAGCGGCTCAAGTACGAGGGCCGGGGCACGATCCTCTTCTGCGACGAGATCCACCGCTTCAACCGCGCGCAACAGGACGCCTTCCTGCCTTGGGTGGAGAACGGGATCATCACCCTGATCGGCGCGACGACCGAGAACCCGAGCTTCGAGCTGACGGGGGCGCTCCTGTCGCGGTGCCGCGTCTTCGTGCTGGAGCCCCTGACGGATCAGCATATCCGGACGGTGATCGAGCGGGCTATCGCAAGAGCGGGGAGCGGGGAGCAGGGAGCGGTTCCTCTGGCGCCCGAGGCGGTCGAGGCTCTGGTCGAGCACGCGCAGGGCGATGCGCGTCGGGCCTTGAATGCCTTGGAAGCCGTCTTCCAGTACGCCGGTACCGCTCCCCGCTCCCCGCTCCCCCTCACGCGCGACGCGGTGATCCAGGTCCTCGAGCGCCCGCTCCCGGCCTACGATAAGTCCGGCGAGCAGCACTACAACATCATCTCGGCGCTCCACAAGGCCGTGCGGGGGTCGGACGTCGAGGGCTCGCTCTACTGGCTCGCCCGCATGCTCGCGGGCGGGGAGGATCCCCTGTACATCGCGCGACGGCTCGTGCGGATCGCATCGGAGGATGTGGGTCTCGCGGACCCGCGGGCGCTGGCCCTGACCCTTTCCGCCAAGGAGGCCTATCATTTTCTGGGGTCTCCCGAAGGCGAGCTCGCCCTGGCCGAGGCGGTGGTCTATCTGGCGACCGCGCCCAAGTCGAATCGTGTCCTCGCGGCGTTCGGCCAGGCCATGGAGGCGGCCGCCGCGCATCCCGCGGAGCCCGTGCCGCTCCACATTCGGAACGCCCCCACGAAGCTGATGGAAGAGCTTGGGTACGGCGCCGGCTATCGGTATGCGCATGCCTTCGAGGAGGCGTACGCGCCGCAGGAGTATCTCCCCGAAGCGCTCCGGGGGCAGAAGTGGTACGAGCCGACGGAGTTCGGGCTCGAGAAGGACATCAAGAAGCGGATGGAGTGGTGGGCGGAGCTGAAAGCAAAGGCGACGGAAGGACGGAAGGGAACGACGGAACGATGAAGCGCATCCCCGTTCCATCGTTCCGTCTTTCCGTCGCAGTTGTCGTCATCGCCTCCGCTTGCGCCACGCTGCGCGGCCTCTCGTTCCAGGAGCCCGAGGTCTCGCTTCAGGAGATCCAGATCACCGGCATCGGCCTCACGGGCGGGACGTTCAACCTGGTGTTCGACGTGTGGAATCCGAACGACTACCGGTTGCGATCCACCCGGCTCGAAGTGGGCATCGATCTCGAGGGCACACATTTCGGGGACGCGCTGCTGGACCGGCCGCTGGACCTGTCGCCCACCAACCACAACCAGGTGGTAGTGCCCGTGCGGTTCGAGTGGGCCGGAGTTGGCGCGGGCGCCAAGGCCCTGCTCTCGCGTCGCGCGGTGGCGTACGCGATCGCCGGACGGGTGCTGCTCGACACGCCGCTGGGCGACAAGGCCGTCAGCCTGACGGAGAAGGGCAACGTGCCCCTTCGGAAGCTCTTGCCGTGAGGAGGTGCGAAGTATTCGTCAGCTGATCGAAATCCAGCCGCCCGTGGAGCGGGCGTTCCTGGTCGGCGCTCCGCGAAAGGGCTCGGCGGACGCGGCACAGGTGGACGAGCATCTGGACGAGCTCGCACGGCTCGCGGATACCGCCGGGGCCGAGCTGGTCGGGCGAACCTACCAGCGGGTCGACGCCCCTACGCCCAACCTCTATCTCGGCCAGGGGAAGGTCGAAGAGCTGAAAAGCGTACTGCTCGATGCCCGGGCAACGCTCGTCCTGTTCGACGAGCCGCTCACACCGGTCCAGGGCGCGAATCTCGAGAAAGCGCTGACCCTGCGGGTGATGGATCGGACGGAGGTGATCCTGGACATTTTCGCGACCCGGGCGCGCTCCGCCGAAGCGAAGATGCAGGTCGAGCTCGCGCAGCTCGAGTATCTGCTCCCGCGCCTCACGCGCATGTGGACGCACCTCTCGCGCATCCGGGGCGGTATCGGCCTCCGAGGGCCGGGCGAAACGCAGCTCGAAACCGACCGGCGCGTGATCCGGCGCAAGCTGTCGGTGTTGAAGAGGCGACTCGAAGACGTCGCGGACCACCGCGCCAACCAGCGCCGGGGCCGACGCGATCTCCCGAGCGCCGCGCTCGTCGGATACACGAACGCCGGCAAATCGAGTCTGCTGCGCGCCCTGTCGGGTGGCGACGTGTTCGTGGAAGACCGCCTGTTCGCCACGCTCGACACTCTCACCCGCGAGGTCGAGGTCGGCGGAGGCTACCGGTTCCGCCTCACGGACACGGTGGGGTTCATTCGGAAGCTGCCCCATCATTTGGTGGCCTCGTTCCGGGCCACGCTCGAAGAGGCGCGCGCCGCCGATCTCGTGCTCCATGTCATCGACGCGGCGCATCCCACGTGGGAGCAGCAGGCGGAGGTGGTACATCAGGAATTGCGGATTGCGGATTTCGGATTGCCGATTGACCGCAGCAGGACCGAGGGCAAGCGGGTGATTTACGTCTTTAACAAAGCCGACCTCCTCCCCGATCCCGACGCGTTTCTCACGCAGGTTCGCGAGCGCTACCCCCACGCCGTGCTCACCTCGGCAACTCCGCAATCCGCAATCCGCAATCCGCAATTGGGCGGGGTGGAAGGGCTGAGGAATGTGCTGCGCACCTCCGCCCAGGCGCTGCGCCCCATCGCCCGTGTACACGTTCCTTTGGGAGACGGCAAGTTGTTGGCCGCGCTCCACCGTGACGCCGAAGTGCTGGCGGAAACGCAGGTCGATGGCGTCGTGCAGGTGACGGCGCGCGTGCAAGCCTGGCTGCTTGGCCGACTCCGCCGGGATGGTGTCGCCGTCGACATTGGGCCGTAAGTGTTGGGCGCTAATGACATGTCTAGGTGAAACCTGAAGGGGTGACCGACGTCACCGCCGTGCTCGCTGGGCCGCGGATACTTTGCCCCGCAAGAGCACGCTGCTCAGAGCAAAACCGTCGAAAGACGGTGACGCAGAGCCACGGGGCTACAGCGGGTCTTCCGCCAAGCTCGCCGGGCCGCCAGCGAATCGACGCGGGTCGATCCTGGCGGCCCGTTTGTTTTCCGCCCCGTGGAGGCGTGCCACATGCCATTCGGACACAAACTCGCTCACCGTCTCGCCCTGCTCAAAGGTCGTTTCTCGCGCGGCGCACTGCTCGCGCTGGCGCTTTCCTTCTTCGCGAGCTGTGAGAAGCCGTTAAGCGTCGCTCCGAATACGACCGTATCGCAGCTCATCGTTTCACCCAGCACCGCCACCGTACAACCCAATCAAGTCCAGGACTTCACGGCCGTCGGCTTCACCCCCGCCGGCGACTCGGCGCAGATCGCCGTCGCGTGGAGCACCACCGGCGGTGTGGTCGACACGAACTCCCAGGGCAAACGCCACTACGGACACTTTCACAACGGAAGCTGCGGCCAGTTCACCGTCACGGCGACGAGCACGCCCGGCAACCTGACGGCCTCGGCCGGCGTGAACGTCACGTGCGCGGCGCCCGTCGCCACGGTGACGGTCAGCCCGGCATCGGTCAACCTGCAGATCGGACAGACCTCGCAACTCACGGCGACCCTGACGGACGCGAACGGCAACGTCCTCACGGGCCGGACGGTGACGTGGTCCAGTGACAACGGCAACGTCGCGACCGTCAGCGGCACGGGGTTGGTGACCGCCGGAAACGCGGGCACCGCCACGATCAGCGCGACGAGCGGAGGGAAGACCGGCACCGCGAGCGTGACGGTCTCGAGCACGCCGGTGGCGTCGGTCACGGTCAGCCCCGCGACGGCGAGCCTGACCGTCGGGCAGACCGCCCAGCTCACGGCCACGACGAAAGACGCGAACGGCAACATCCTGAGCGGCCGACCGGTGACCTGGTCGACCAGCAACGGGTCGGTCGCGACTGTCTCGAGCAGCGGGTTGGTGACGGCCGCGGGCGCCGGATCGGCGACGATCACGGCCACGAGCGAGGGGAAGACGGGGACGGCGGCCGTGACGGTCACGGCGCCCACGGGCACCTTCGCCATTGGCGACAGCGTGCAGGCGACAATCGCCACGTGGGTTCGGAACATCTCCCAACCGCCCGCCGACCCCGCGACCGGGACGCCGCCGAGCGTCATCGGGACGCAGCCAGCCGGCGGGCGAGGCGTGGTGGATTCCGGACCGGTGCTGAACACGACCCCTGGAGGCGACGGGGCCATCCGCTACCACGTCCTGTTCCAGACGGCCCCGAGCGGATGGGTCGTGCAGGACTATCTCGCGAAGATCGTTCCCACGGTGCCGGTCGCGTCGGTGACGGTGACGCCCGCGACGGCCAGCCTGAACGTCGGGCAGACGGTGCAGCTCACGGCCACGCCCAAGGACGCGAACGGCAATCCGTTGACGGGCCGGGTCGTCACGTGGCAGTCGAGCGACAACACCATCGCGAGCGTGAACTCCAGCGGTCTCGTCACGGGGGTCGGCGCGGGTGGTCCCGTCACGATCACCGCGACGAGTGAAGGTCAGAGCGGCACCGCGACGGTCAACGTCACACTCGCACCGGTGGCTTCGGTCACCGTGACGCCGAACTCCGCGAATGTGGCGATCACGGGGACGGTGCAGCTCACCGCCACGCCCAAGGACGCGAACGGCAATCCGCTGACGGGACGTGCCATCAGCTGGTCGTCGAGCGACAACACGATCGCCACGGTGAGCTCGAGCGGCCTGGTCACGGGTGTCGCGGCCGGGACGGTGACGATCACCGCCACGAGCGAAGGCAAGAGCGGCACGGCGAGCGTCACAGTGGCAGGGGCGCCCGTCGCGACGGTGACCGTGACGCCCGCCACGGCGAGCGTGCAGGCGGGTCAGACGGTCCAGCTGACGGCGACCCTCAAGGACGCCAACGGCAACATTCTGACCGGTCGTGTCGTCACATGGTCCTCGAGCAACAGTACGGCGGCGAGCGTCAACTCGACCGGGCTCGTGACGGCCAAGGCCGCGGGCTCGGCGACGATCACGGCGACGAGCGAAGGCAAGACCGGGACGTCGGCCATTACGGTGACGCCGGTGCCGGTGGCGTCGGTGACGGTCACGCCCGCCACGACGAGTGTGGCGACGGGCGGCACGGTGCAGCTCACCGCCACGCCCAAGGACGCGAACGGCAATCCGTTGTCGGGTCGGGTGATCACCTGGCAGTCGAGCGACAACACGACCGCGAGCGTGAGCGCGAGCGGGCTGGTCACGGGCGTCAAGGCCGGCGGTCCGGTCACGATCACGGCGGCGAGCGAAGGCCAGAGCGGCACGGCGGCGGTGACGGTGACCGCGGCGAGCGCCGCGCAGTTCGATCACGTGTTCATCGTGATGGAGGAGAACACCGACTACGCCTCGGTCACCAGCTCGTCGATGCCGTACCTGACCGGGCTCGCGGCGCAGTACGGGCTGGCGACGCAGTACTACGCCAACACGCACCCGTCGATCGGCAATTACTTCGAGCTCACCGGCGGGCAGATCATCACCAATGACGACTCGTACGGGCAGACGGTCAGCTCGGATAACGTCGTGCGGCACCTCGTGGCAGCCGGCAAGACGTGGAGGTCGTACGCGGAGGATCTGCCGTCCGTCGGCTTCGTGGGCCTCGACTTCGACAACAGCGCGTATGCCAGCCGGCACAACACCATCGTCCATTACACGGACGTGCACGACAATCCGGCGCAGGCGCAGAACGTGGTGCCGTTCACCCAGTTCTCGACCGATTTGGCGAACGGCGCGCTCCCGAACTACTCGTTCATCGTGCCGAACCTGTGCAACGACGCGCACGATTGCTCGTTGAGCACGGCGGACAGCTGGCTGCAGACGAACATCGACCCGCTGGTCAAGAGCGCGTTCTTCCAACAGAACAACTGCCTCTTGATCATCACGTTCGACGAGTCGGGCGGCGACAACACGAACGGCGGCGGGCGCGTGTACTGGGTGGCGGTGAGCCCGACGAAGTCCAAGCGTGGCTACCAGTCCACGACGCTGTACCAGCACCAGAGCACGCTGCGGCTCATGCTCAAGGGGCTCGGGGTGAACTCGTTCCCCAACGACGCGGCCACGGCGCCCGACATGAGCGAGTTCTTCAATCCGTGAGGCGACACCGGATCGTGCCCTTCGTCCTTTGGCTGGTCCCGGCGTGCCAGCAGGCCGCCGGGCCGCGCGCCTCGGGAGGCGGGGGCGGGGGCACGATTCCGGTCTTGAACCACGTGTTCATCCTCGTGGAGGAGAACACCAACTACGCGGACGTGACCAGCTCGTCGATGCCGTACCTCGACAGCCTGGCGGGCGCGTACGGCCTCGCCACGCAGTACTACGCCGACACGCATCCGTCGATCGGCAACTACTTCATGATGACGGTCGGGGACACGATCACGAACAACGACAGCTACGCGCAAACGGTCTCGAGCGACAACATCATTCGCCATCTCGTCGCCACGGGAAAGACGTGGAAGGCCTACGCCGAGGATCTGCCGTCGGTCGGAGACACCACGGTCGATCTCGACAACGGCTCCTACGCGAGCCGGCACAACCCTGTCGTGTATCTCACCGACGTGCATGACAACGCGTCGCAGGCCCAGAACGTCGTGCCGTTTACACAGTTCGCCAGCGACCTGTCGGGCTACACGTTCCCGAACTACAGCTTCATCGTGCCGAACCTCTGCGACGACGCGCATGACTGCTCGCTCGGCACGGCGGACGCGTGGCTCCAGACACACATCGATCCGCTGGTGCGGAGCTCGGCGTTCCAGCAGGACGGCCTGCTGATCATCCTGTTCGACGAGTCTGGGAGCGATAACACGAACGGCGGGGGACGAATCGTCTGGGCGGTCGTGGGCTCGAAGGTGAAGAAGGGCTATCAGTCGACGACGCTGTACCAACATGCGAGCACGCTGCGGCTCACCGCCAAGGTTCTGGGGCTCACGAGCTTCCCGAACGAGGCGGCGACCGCGCCGGATATGAGTGAGTTCTTCACGCCGTAAGGCGAACCCTAAGCGACGGAGCCGAAGCCATGACGTTCAAGCACAAGCTGTCAAACCGGTTGGCCCTGCTCAAGGATCGGAAGGTCGCGTTGCCTCTGGCCCTCCTCGCCATGGCGTTCGTTTTCGCGTGCGAGAAGCCCCTCCCCCTTGGCACCAACAGCGGAACCGTAGCGAGCATCGTCATCTCTCCAAAAATCGTCTCCCTGCACGAGAACGGCACCGCGAATTTCACGGCAGCCGCGTTCCTGAGCACGGGTGACACGGCGAACGTCAGCGTGTCGTGGAGTTCCACGACCGGCACCGTCACCGACATGGGCACCAGCGGAAACGGCAAGCAGCACTACGGTCAATACAAGGCCGGGAAGACCACGGGTCCCTACAAGGTCGTCGCGACCGCCAATCCGGGCGGGCCGTCGGATAGCGCGACGGTGCTGATCACGCTCGCGCCGGTGGCGACGGTGAGCCTCGCGCCCTCGTCGGCCACGCTCGTGGTGGGCGCGACGGTCCAGCTCCAGGCGACCCTGACCGATTCGGGCGGCAATGTCTTGACCGGTCGGACCATCACGTGGTCTTCGGACAACGGGTCCGTCGCCGCGGTGAGCGGCACCGGTCTCGTGACGGCCGCGGGCACCGGCTCCGCCAACATTACGGCGACGAGCGAAGGCCAGAGCGCGTCGGCGAGCATCGCCGTCTCGACCGTGCCGGTCGCGTCGGTCACCGTCGCGCCCGCCACGGTCGCTCTCCAGAGCGGCCAGACGGCGCAGCTCACGGCGACCCCGAAGGACGCGAACGGCAATCCGCTGTCGGGACGCGTCGTGACGTGGTCCTCGAACAACACGTCGGTCGCGACCGTGAACGGCACCGGGCTGGTCACGGCGGGGGCCGCGAGCGGCTCGGCAACGATCACGGCGACGAGTGAAGGGCAGAGCGGCACGGCGAGTGTCTCGGTAACGTTCGTCCCCGTGGCGTCCGTGACGGTCGCCCCGGCCTCGGCGAGCGTGCAGGCGGGCCAGACCGTGCAGCTGACAGCGACGACGAAGGACGCGAACGGCAATCCGCTGTCGGGACGCACCGTGACGTGGTCCTCGAGCAATACCACCGTGGCCGCCGTGAACGGGACGGGTCTGGTGTCCACGAAGGCCGCGGGGTCCGCGACGATCACCGCCACCAGCGAGGGCCAGAGCGGCACCTCGAGCATCACCGTCACCCAGGTGCCAGTGGCGACGGTGGCGGTCACACCGTCGTCGGCCGCGGTCCAACCCGGCCAGACGGTCCAGCTGGCGGCGACCACGAAGGACGCCAACGGCAACATCCTGACGAGTCGGGTCGTCACGTGGTCGAGCGGCGACCAGACCATCGCGACCGTGAGCGCCAGCGGGCTCGTGACCGGCATCAAGGCCGGGACCGTTTCGATCACCGCGACGTCCGAAGGGAAGAGCGGGAACGCCATGGTGCTGGTCGGCGTGGCGCCGCCGCCGGCGGGATGCGCTCCGAGCGGCGGAGGCAAGTGCTGGTGGGTGGATGCGTCGGCCGGCAACGATGGGAACGCGGGCGACAGCCTGCATCCGTTCCAGACCGTGCAACACGCGGCCGACCAGGTGAACGCTGGTGACATGGTCATGGTGCGCAACGGCGTCTACACCGGTGACGGCAACGCCGTCCTGTCCATCAGCCGCGGCGGTACGTCCGGCAGCCTGGTCGTGTTCAAGTCGGTGAACAAGTGGGGCGCGGTGCTCGACGGGCAGAACAACCTCTCGGCCGATGTCGTGCAGATCGGCGTCGACCATGTCCGCGTCGAAGGGTTCGAGATGAAAGGCTCGAACCACTACGGCATCGACCCGAGCACCGGCACGAACGACATCCAGATCGCCGGTAACAACGTTCATGACGTGGGCCGCTACTGCGAGACGAGCGGCATCGGGCTCTCCGCCATCGATGCGTACTCGAACAACATGATCATCGAAGGGAACTGGGTGCACGATATCGGGCGGTTCGCGGCGGGCGAGAACGGCTGCCAGCCGGGGAACGACTACTGGATGAACCACGACCATGGCATATACAACGGCCAGGGTACGAACATCATCATTCGGAATAACGTGTTCTACAACATCACGCGGGGCTGGGGAATTCAGCGCTACGGGTCGACCGTGGATCAGCTGTACATCGTGAACAACACGTTCGCGTTCCCGAACCCGAACCGCGACGGCCAGATCATTCTGGCGGCCACGACCACGAACCTGTTCATCGAGAACAACATCTTCTATCTGCCGGGGCAGAACGTCGGCATCTCGGGGACACAGAGTGGCGCGATCATCGACCACAACCTCAGCACGGGTACGGTGGGCGGCGGCGGGACGGGGACGAATATCGAGAATACGGACCCCCTCTTCGTGAATCCGTCGACGCTCGACTTCCGCCTGCAGGCGGGCAGCCCGGCGATCGACGCGGGACTGGCGCTGAACATCGTGCTGAATGACTTCCTCGGGACGCTGCGCCCGCAGGGAGCCGGCTGGGACATCGGCGCGTACGAGTTCAAGTGATCCGCTGATCGACTGACCTCGAGAGGGACGCAGTAGACGGGCGCCGGCATACCAGCCGGCGCCCGTTGCGCTTTGTACGGCTTGTATCTCGGTTGCCACAGTTGTGAGAGCGGCGGGCCATGTGTTTCAGCGCTCAACGGTCAGCTTGAGGCAGTGAGAGTCCGTATGTGGCTGTGAGGGAGAGAGTTATCGGGAGACTCCGCGTCGGAATCCGGCATGCTTCTTGAGTGATGCTCCTCACGCATGCCACGCCTGTCCCCTGCAGGCGGGCCGTCCCCCCGGAGGGAAACCCGCGAATGCGGACGCAGGCACTCGAGCATATGCGATGTGCGGGATCGTAGGCGCGGTCGGCCTGGGCCGTCCGATCGACCTCGCCGCCCTGCAGCGGATGAACGACCTGCAGGCCCACCGTGGACCCGACGGCGAGGGCTTTCTCGTCGGCTGGGTCAACGCCGGTCAATTCCAGCACGCCTTTCTCCCCCACACGAAGCACCGGGACGTCGACACCCCCGTGACGGTCGGTCTCGGCCATCGCCGGCTTGCGATCCTCGACCTGTCGGATCGGGGGCTGCAGCCGATGACGGTCGACGACTCGCGGCAGTGGATCGTCTTCAACGGCGAGATCTATAACCATCGCGAGCTCCGGGCGGAGCTCGAGACGCTGGGGTACCGGTTCACCACGCGTACCGATACCGAGGTCCTGCTCCAGGCGTACCGTCAGTGGGGCGAAGCCTGCCTCGCCCGACTCGACGGTATGTTCGGCTTCGCCATCTGGGATGGCGCGGAAGGGCGACTGTTCTGCGCGCGCGATCGGCTGGGAATCAAGCCGTTCTATTACGCTACGCCGGCCGGCGCTTTCGTCTTCGCATCGGAGATCAAGGCGCTGCTCGCATTCCCCGGGCTCGAGGCGAGACCCGATGACGATGCGGTGCTCGCCTTTCTCGTCCACGCCAACTGCGACTACGGTGAGCGCACGCTGCTCATCGGCATCAAGGCGTTGCCGCCGGGACACGCGCTCACGCTGGACGCCGCGACCGGCTCCGTCCGGACCTACGGGTATTGGCAACTCAGTCCCCGGCCGTCGAACGGGATCGGCGATCGCGAGCGCCTCGACGCGTTGCGCACACTGCTGCTCGAGACGATTTGCCGGCACCTGATCAGCGATGTCCGGGTGGGGAGCTGCTTGAGCGGCGGACTCGATTCGTCGACCGTGGTCTCACTGATCGGAAAGATCTGGCGCGAGCGCCCGGAGGCAGCACGGGCGCTGGGCGACACGTTCCACACGTTCACGGCGTGCTACGAGGATCGCGCGTTCGACGAACGGGATTACGCGCTGGCGGTGGCGGGAGCGGTCGGCGCGACCCCGCACCTCGCGTTTCCGGCGCCCGAAGACTTCCTCGAGACGTTCGCGCGGATGGCGTGGCACCAGGACATGCCGTTCGGCGAGCTCACCTACTACGCCCAGTGGCGGGTGATGCGGGCCGCCAAGGAGGCGGGGGTCAAGGTCCTGCTGGACGGGCAGGGCGGCGACGAAGTGTTCGGGGGGTACGCCAAGTTCCGGTACGCGTACCTCGCGTCGTTGCTCCGCACGGGCCGGCTCGGGACGCTCGTGAAGGAGTTCGGGAAGACGGTGATGCAGGGGGACCGGTATGTCCTGGACATCCGGAACGGCTACCGCTATCTGCCCCGGCGGCTCCGGCGGCTGCTCGGCGTCGATGGACTGCTCCAGCAGGCCGTCCACACTGACTGGAATCGAGCCGTTTCGGGCGAAAGCACGCCCGCCACGCGGTGGTGGCGCTATGCAGCCCAGGCCAGCTCGGCGGACTCCCAGGCCAGCATCATGCAGCGGATGCAGCTCGACGACCTCTTCGTCGACACGCTGCCGATGCTGTTGCGTATGGAGGACCGGTCCTCGATGGCGTTTTCACTGGAGGCTCGGGTCCCCCTACTGGATCATCACGTGGTGGACTACGGGCTGTCGCTCCCCGACGACCTCAAGATCCGGAACGGCTGGAGCAAGTTCGCCGTGCGCCGGGCGATGCAGGGCATCGTGCCCGACCTGGTGCGGATGCGGAAAACCAAGCTCGGCTTTGCGGTGCCTGGGCAACGGTGGCTCGCTACCGACTTGCGCCCGCAAGTCACCGAGCTCGTCCAGGACACTCTCCGCTGCCAGAAGTACGTCGACCCGAAAGTGCTCCGCCGCTGGTACGCCGCGCCGCAAGCCGCCTCGGCGAGCGCGGAGAGCTATCTCGGTCTGTTCCGGGTGCTGTCGCTCGAGATGTGGATGCGGGCCTTCCGCATCAGCTAGCGGGAGCGCAGTGCCTTAGTGAAGACCTCGCGGGCCCCCTCCGCCCATTCGCCCACGGCCGGCCACGGATCCTGCGGATCCCATATCTCGAGTTTGGTGCCGGCCGGCTGGCGCCCGAACAACTCGCGCAGGCCCTGGGCCACGGTGGGATACGTGCCAGGGTAGCCGGCGGGGCGACCGGCGATGATGTAGAGGAGGCGTTTCACGTCGCCCCACAGCCAGCGCAGGATGACCCCTTCGCGATAGCTCCCGGGGGGATCGGGCGTCCTGCCGGTGAGGATCTCGGTCCAGATCCGGGGGAAATCCCGCCCCGCGGCAATCGATAGCTGGAGCGAGCCCCAGAACCGGCCGTTCACCTCCATGAGCCACGGCGCCCCGCCGTTGCCTTCGTCCCGAAACTCCACCATAGCGGGGCCGTGCCATTCCATTTGAGCGAGGAGCCGCTCGGCTCGCGTCTGCAGGCGCGGGTCGAGTGCCACCGACCGTCGCAAGGTCGAGCCCGAGCCCGAGGGCCGCACATCGCGGAGCCGCTCGTGCGCGAACCACGCGATGGGCCGGCCGTGGTCACACACGGTGAACACGCCCTTGCCCTTACCCGGAACGAACCCCTGGATGATGGGCCAAAATTCCCCCTGGCGGCGCGAGCGCACCGCCGCCTCGAGCTCCGCGACGTCTTTCGCGTAGGTCGGCCCCAGGTCGGGGAGGAAGCCGTGACCGTTCCACGCGCTCGTAAACCGCGGTTTC
>Ga0207663_10000039_pt1 | contig 84180 bp, 72 predicted proteins | sample LARL53metaG_FD_184346 | JGI IMG/M metagenome (GOLD analysis project Ga0207663, IMG submission 184346) | Corn, switchgrass and miscanthus rhizosphere microbial communities from Kellogg Biological Station, Michigan, USA - LAR L5-3 metaG... | ecosystem: Host-associated > Plants > Roots >...
TGCAGTCCTCTCATTGATTAATATTCTCGCGGTATTTCATAGCCGTGTGGAAGGAGCTATTCCTGGTGCGTTGGCACAAGCTACACCGCTTGTCTTATATGGCGTTCAGCGGCAGCGGCCAGAGGATAACCCCTATGCGAGCCAGTGGCTTAAGGAACTGCAGCGAAGGGCAAAAGATACTATTGTCTATTCGAGCATTGACGAGTTAGTGGCGAAGACATTGGAACGCTTGGGTAAAGCACAATGTATTGGTGAACTGACGCTAATTGGCTACGGAGGTCCGGGCTTGTTCACAGTCGGGAAGGGCCAGAGCCCGAATGACGAGTGGCCGGTTGGCACCTACATTCATTCCAGTAACAAAGATGTCTGGACCTCAGCGTTGGCGCCTCTCAAGGGCCGCTTTTGTGCTTACGGCACACTCAATCTACTAGGTTGTAGCGTCGGCGCTGGGACAGACGGGGCCACTCTAGTGTTTGAGCTTGCAAATTTCCTAGGGGTTAAGGTTCGCGCACCAGTTGAAGTAGTCTACGGCGGACAAGGCTATTTAGGGCCATGGCAGATGTCAATTCCAACAGCCCGCAGAGCCCCTGAGCCTATGGAAGGTCTGTACAAAAAACAGCTCATAGGATCGGTCGCGTCTATTAGGAGAGAAATACGCGCTCGCGAGCTACGCCTAACGAAAATCACCGTTTCTTCGATCATCGGCACAGCCCCAGTCTCAAGTGGGGCGGCGCGCGGTCTCGTTGGTGTAGCCGCTATTGCCGCTTTCGACGCCGATGAGGTAGCGCAGCAGGTGGAGGACGGTAGATCGCGACTTATCAAGAGCCTTGACTGGAAACTCTCGTCTGGGTTGCGCGAAGACTTTTCCCCGTTGCGAGATTACATACAGGAATACTACCCTCGTGCTACATCTATTCCCAAATTCCGCTCCCGAGAGTATCCACGGGCTCTGATATCCTCGTCAACGAAGGACGCGGTTTTCGCGGATGTCTACAAGTTTTTCAGCAGAATAGAGTCGGTTAGTAACAGGAGGTACTACTGCATCGACTTGCGAGTGATTAGCATCCCCTCTGAGGCCAGCGTTCGACTGTGGGCAACAGGCGGTCGTCTAGCAGAAACGACGACTGAGAATGTGATCAGCAATGTATATTTCGGTAGATACCGCTATCGCATCGAGAAGTCTGGGTTTAAGCCAATTGAAGGAAGCATCAACACTGTTGAGGAGGAAGGGACTGTACTCGAGTGCCATCTCTACGGGATGGATCAGAAAGACGGCCCATACCCGTGCACCCTGAGATTGAAATGACGGAAGACCATAGTAACAAACTCTCGGACACGATTCATAAGGTTGTGCCCACTCCGCCAACTGCCCTTGCGAGAAGATGGATCCGCTATTTGGTCGGGTTTAGCGTAAGCGTGGGGGTCGGGGTTGCACCTTATCTTGGCATGCTTGACGTTCCGCTGTTTAAACCATTGCTCAATCTGATGCCCAATTCCCTCCACTCTTCACTCTTCCCGCCTTCCGCAGCATTAATGGGTATCGTCGCAGTTGTGACCGAATGGTATGCCGGCGAAAGAATCAACCAAAAACAGCTTAGACGAGTGTTTGTGAGATCATTGGTTGCCTCAGTCCTCTTCCTTGTGATTTTAATAGTTGCCCATACGTTGGTAGTGGTGCAAGTTCCATACTACGGAGGGAAGGATAGCGCCGCATTCGTTGTAGGATTCACGAGGCCCGATCGCCCGCCCTGTACGGCTGAAATGTCTGATGCAGAGTGCATAAAGAACGTGACCTTCGATGAGTCCGCGATAAGTTCATATTGGGGCGATCGCCAAGTTCAAATAGCAAAATTGAGTCTGATACTGCCCTATCTTGCGATGACAAGTTCTTTTGCAGTTCTGATCGCTTTGTTGTTGATAAGAGATAAGAACAGGAAGTAACGCCTGCTTTGTGGAGAGAAAGGACACAGAGATTCCATCAGCCAGGGTCAATCGAACTTAAGCTTGAATAGCTTCTTCAGAATAGCCTCGACAACCGTCCTGAAGTCCTTGATATCATCATCATGAACCCCAACGGTCGCCTTCTCATGCACGAGTTTACATCTGAGGTTGTAATAGTAAACTATCTTGCCCCAGGTGGCGGCGCTTATGCTCTTCTTATGTTTCTTGATTTCGTTGTGGACTTGAGTCCGATCGCCAAACATTGATAGCAGCCGCGAGTTACTATAGGTCGTACCGGATTCATTCACCAAATACTCCTTGAACGCAATCTCCAAAGTGCTATCGAGAACGATCAATGCAATCCGATTCTTTTGTTCGAGCCTCTTATGGTTGACTATGATATCTGCAGCTATTACTCCTTCGTAGAGACCTTTTGTCCAAGGCCGTTGCTTCGCAACCGTACGGTTCTTTTGAGTTATTTTTTCGTCGTATCTCGGTCGAGACCTCGGTGGTCCAGGGAGGAATGACTTTGTAGCCGTTGGAAAGTTTGCAATTGTCACGTCCTGTATGGCCCCAGTCTTATACCTAAAGACTCTTTCGGGCCAATCTCCCATCCAGACACGAGAGAGAGTTGCATAATCCTTCACGACCTGGACCAACCAGTCGTGGAGCGCGAGAAAAACAGGATGTTTTGTGCTGATGTCCGACTTACTACTGTTCCAGGGCATTGCCCTAGCATCCCCATTCAAAAAAACTAAGACTCTCGTTAGAGAAACCTTGGGATGTGGGAGTCCGGCAAGCCCCTTCGTGAAGCCGACCTCATAAGTTTTCAGGGCACGCACCACCAATCTTTCATTGCAATAAAAGTAAACGCCATACTCGCCAGCCGCTGGGCTCGATTCCCTAGTAAGCCCCGCAAGAACCTCAACTCTTACCGAGCCATGGTCCGGTGTGGCGATGGTGCCCTGATACCGATGCGGTGGGTACTTTGGCGGATGCGCCCAGTTTTCGAAAAACTCTGGCTTCATCTTCTCGCCGTTAACCTTTAGCCTCACGGATGCGTTGCTGAGGAATCTCGCGTACGTTGCGCGGAGGTGATCCTTAAGATGAGCAATTGCCTCATCCACTATGTGAACCCGAAGTTTCTGAAGTTCTACAATCGTCTTGCCCTCAGGTATCTCGTTGACTTCGTAAAACGGCAGTTCCCAAGCGTATTCTTCCGCCAGCCAGTCTTCGTCAATGTCTACTTGATGTGTCTTCTCCCCCGGATAGCGGGTCTTGATTTTGATATCTTGCGCAAGCGCTACCACCGCTCGCTTGGTCCCTACCCCGAAGATTCCAATAGTCTCGTCGCTCGGGGTTGTGCCAGTTTGGCCGGGGCCAACAATGTACCGCAACTCCGACCTTGGCAGACCGCCGGCATCGTCTTCCACTGTGATTGTTTGCTGTTTGTCGTCAAGAACGATCTCGATGTTGATTTGTCGTTTCCTCCCACCTCGCACCCATTCATCAAGGCCGTTGTCGACGAGCTCGCAGATCGAGCGGTTCAGGTCATAGTCGGCGATAATCGAAAGAAATAGCCTTTTTGACGGGATCGCGTTCAGTGAGTCGATCTCTTGCTTCATCGTGAATGAACCAAAAAAGTCGGGCCATCTGCGTGCCGCAATCTTAGGGCTTTAACGAACCAACCTGCAAGCTGAAACAGTGATGCTTACCGCACATTTCAGCCGTGTCGGGTCGCTTGAGTTCAAAGTGAATCTTGGTCGCTAGATGCGCTTACAGTAGGTTCCGTCGCCGCCCCCATTGGCACAATGACTATCGAAACACCTCGTACATCAGAAGGCTCCCTGCTACTGCCACGTTCAACGAGTCCATTCCTTCCGCCATTGGGATCCGAACTATGCGATCGCACAACGCGCGTTGCTCGTCTGTCAGGCCCTTTCGTTCGCCTCCAAGCATCAACACTGCCGGACGTGTGTAGCTCCCTTCGCGATAGTCTTCCGAGCTGTCGGGTGATGCGCCGATGGCGTCGACTTTGTTGATGCGAAGCCAAGGACGAAGCTGCTCGACGGTTGTTCGAACAATCATCTGCTTGAAGAGAGCTCCCATCGTTGCGCGCACGACTGCCGGGTCGAAGGGGTCTATGCTCTCGCCAAGGAAGATAAATCCCGCTGCACCGGTCGCGGCGGATGTTCGCATAAGCGTGCCCAGGTTTCCCGGTGAACGAACGTGACTCAACGCGGTCCAGAAAGGACTATCAAGGAGATTGATTTGATCGAGCCGCAGGATTCGTTGTCGGAGAATCGCTGCGACCCCCGATGCGCGTTCCATCCTGGAGACTCTTCTAAACTGTTCGGGAGTTACGCGCGCGAACGGAACTCCGGCGCGTTTCAATCTTCGCACAAACTTTCTGGCAAGGGGTTGAATGAGGAGCTTCTCGCTGTAGAGCAACGTGTCTACGGAGAAGCGATGATCGACAGCTTCTACGAAGTTGCGAACGCCTTCGACGAAGAAGAGTCCACGTGAATCTCGATAACAGCGATCGTGTTGAAGACGTTCGATCACGGATAGCGTTGGCGCGATTTCCAGTTGGCAAAACTCGGAACTGTTTTCATTTTGCATTCTCCTTTGTAAGTCCGACGAGCTTCAGTTTGTCGGATGGTTCGGATGTTAGCTGATGACGAGAATCATTCGTCGCTCACGCGACGCGATGCTCATCTCTTAGGTACTTCCGTGCTCTGAAGAGCACGGCTGAACTCAGCAGCCGCTAACGCGGTGACAATCAACCTTACCCCGCGACAGAACGTGAGTCTAGGCAAACCACAACGGTGAGAGCAGAATATCATAGGCCAATTAGGGCTGAGCTTCTGTGTTCTACCGACATTCTTTCTACGTTATTCTTGACCACTTCGGAAACCGTCGTGTAAGATCGCCTGCAGGCTGAGGGTTTCTGCGAGGTTGGTGATTGATTTGCTAATTTTTTACCAACGCTAATGCAACGGGGGCCGGACAGCGCCGGCAAGCGCGATGCCCCACATTGATCGGGGATGTCAAATGCCAGCGCCTGGGTCACCCACCTGTTTTTAACAGGTTCAAAATTAGTGAGTCACACCGCCGAGTGGTTGCCCTCCAGCGTCTTCTCCAGCCTTTCGCTTCGTGCACGTAACTTCACTCTCTTTGAATTCGTGACCATCCCATGTTTGATCATTCCCGCGTTATCGTCATAATCATAGTTCGGAGTTTTCTCATATGGCATTTTGGAAAAGAAAAAAAGAACCCGAATTCATATCGCTGGGACTTAATCGCGCGGCCACCGCCGAAGAAGAAGCGATCGCTTCCAGACGCGACGAAGGACCTGAGCCAGAGTTCTACGAAAAGTTTGCTACGGCTGTCGCATCGACTCGCGAGACACTTGCCGATCGAATCGATTCAGTCATCGGAGCTCGCCGCGAAATCGATGCCGAAGTGCTCGACGAGTTGGAAGAAGCCTTGATCGGCGCCGATATCGGCGTGCAGACCGCGATGTCCATCATCGAGAAGGCTCGCCAGCAGGTCAACCGCAAACAGTTGGGCGACGTCGACGAATTGAAGCGACTGATCAAATCAGAGCTTTTGACCATCCTCGATTCAGCCGAGCGTAATCGCAAACAGGGCACAGTGGCTTCTGAAACTGAAGTCGCGCCCGACATCAGGCCTTACATATTGATGATTGTCGGCGTAAACGGAGTCGGAAAAACCACGACGATCGGTAAGCTCGCGCATCGCATCAAGAGTGAGGGCAACGAAGTTTTGATTTGTGCCGCCGACACCTTCCGAGCGGCTGCAAACGATCAATTGTCGATATGGGCCGACCGCTCCGGTGTTCCGCTGATTCAACAGAAGCCCGGCACTGATCCTTCAGCCGTGTTGTTTGATTCTATTCGCGCGGCGAAGGCGCGCAACGCTGACGTATTGATTATCGACACAGCAGGCCGCTTGCACACAAAAACAAATCTAATGCAGGAGCTCGAGAAGATGCGCCGCGTAGCCAGTCGCGAGGTCGAAGGTGCTCCTCACGAAGTGTTGCTGATAATGGATGCGGTGACTGGACAGAACGGATTGGAGCAGGCTCGACAGTTCACAAAAGCCGTGCCGGTTACGGGATTGGTGTTGACCAAGCTCGACGGAACAGCAAAAGGCGGAATCGTGATCGCGATCGCGAATGAGCTAGGTATTCCGATTCGTTACGTTGGAGTCGGCGAGCAGATGAATGATCTGATCGAGTTTTCGCCTGAGGCCTATATCAACGGTTTGTTTCAATAGCAGAACGATTCACGCGCATTCGCACGACGCGGCTACTCGCGCTCAACTTCCATGCGTCGCTCTTCGATCAACTCATCGACCAGCGAACGTTCCGCAGGCACGTGATTGCGCACAATTGCTCTGGCTTGTTCGAGCGCCACATCGCTGACTCCACGCGAGCTGAATCCTCTTGTGTTTGGACTCAGCGCGTCCGCCCTTCGCGTCAACTCCATTCGCATTCCACCAGCAGGACGCAGTGTAATCATCGGCTTGGGTTTGATCTGTTGACCCGGCTCGAGCCGCATCTTCCATCGCTGCGCGATCGTCGCGATCAACAACACGCCTTCCATCCACGCGAACTGCTCGCCAATACACACGCGAGGCCCTCCGCCGAACGGAAAGTAAGAGAATCTCGGTCTCGATTCTCTTCTGGCTGCTGTCCAACGCTCAGGATCGAATTTGAAAGGCTCTGGGTAGAAGCGCGCGTCGTGATGCGTCACCCACGGACTCATCAGGACAATCGACTCGGCGGGCACCATAAACTTGCCCATCCGGTAGTCGCTTAATGCTCGGCGACCCAAAGTCCACGCAGGAGGATACAGTCTCATCGACTCGGCCAGGATCATCTCGGTGTACTTGAGCCGTGCGAAGTCGGCAGGTTTCGGGAGCTCGCCCGCAAGCACAGATTCGATTTCATCGTGCAGCTTCGCCTCGACCTCGGGATGTTGCGAAAGCAGATACCACGACCACGATAATGCGTTAGCCGTGGTCTCGTGCCCGGCGACGAACAAGGTCATCGCTTCGTCGCGAAGCTGCTGGTCGGTCATGCTGCTCCCGTCGCCTTCTTCGTCCTGAGTCATCAACAGCATCGAAAGCAAGTCTCCGCGATCGACACCAGTCGCGCGATGTTTATTGATGATGCGGTACATTGTCGAGTCGAGCCGCTCTTTTGCTTTCAACCAGCGACGATTGCTTGGAAGCGGAAGCAATTCGAGCAGAGCCGCGAACGGACTGGTGATTCTTTCAAACAACTGCATCACGTCTGTGAGCGCGGCGCCAATCTCCGTAGCTTCATCCTCGACGTCGGCATCGAAAAGAGTCTTGCCAACAATTGCCAGAGTCAATCGCATCATCTCTTGATGGATGTTCACGGTCTCATGATCGTGCCAACGCACGCATGATTTGTCCGCATATTCGACCATTACTTCGGCGTAGGCATTGATGCGCTCACGATGAAAAGCCGGCTGTGTCAGTCTTCTCTGGCGCCGATGGAACTCACCTTCGCTCGTCAATAGACCCTCGCCGAGAAACTTTTTCGCCATCTCCAGACCGCGGCTCTTGACGAAGTTACGATTATTGGTGACCAGTACGTCTTTGATATATTCCGGATTGTTTATCAAATAGAGCGTTCGCGGACCCATCTTAAATCGAACTACATCGCCGTGCTGTTCCGCCAGATCGGAGAGAAGCTTGAGCGGCTCACGTCGAAAGTCGAGCAGATGTCCCACGAAGGGTTTGCCCGTTGAGTTTGGAGCAGCAAGGCTTTGCATTTAGATCTCTTGACGCTTTGCTACGCGAATTGCGATTCAACCAGCGTAGCGTTCTTCTACCGTGACCGCAAACACGAAGGTCCCTGCAATGCCTACAATCCCTGCCAGATAAAACGGCGTTTCCGGAGCAAGCCTCCATAAGAGTCCGCCTATTGCTGCCGCCGGGGAAATCGAAAGACTTCGAATCAAATAGTAAAGCCCAACCGTTCGCGCTCGCAGATGAGGCTCGGCGAAATCCACGATCATAGCCTTTCGCGACGGTTCGCCAATCTCACGAAGCCCGCCGATGACGAACGCCAATACTAGCGAGCCGAATCCCGACGAAAGCACGATCGCTACAGGAAACAGGGCGAAGCACACAAACGTCGCGATTACGAATGGCTTGCGACCGATGCGATCCGCAATTTTCGCAGCGGGAATGTAAACGAGGATCGATATAGACAACTGAATAGCTACCAGAACGCCGAAACGTGCGACGCTGACGTGCAGAATATTCGTGACGTAAAGCACGATGAGCACGTCGGGCAGACCTTCGCACATCCTGATGATGATGTCCGATACAAGCAGGCGTTTGAGCGCGCCGTGGAAGCTGCGCCACACGCCTCTAATGTTAGTCGACTCGCCGGACGCGATTGGAATGTTGATCGTTGAAACGATAACCACGGTAACGCCGGCAAGTATGAGAGTGACGATCAGCCCGGCCCTTACTCCGCGAGTAATGCCCAGTGCCGCGATCATCGCTCCGCCGATCAAAGGAGCCATTGCCATCGGGACACGCTTGATCAGCGATTGCAGCGTGAAGCCCATCGCGCGCCTATCTTTCGGCAGCGCGTCTCCAATCACAGAGAAGACCGCGGGCGAAGCCATGCTCGACCAGCCCATAACGAACGCAAGGCCAACGAACATCAGCATCCACGATGCGCTAGAGAGATAGATGAGGTAACCTGTCGAAGCCATCGTGATGAAGAAAAAGAATGCGCGTCGTCGTCCTACTTTGTCTGCGAGCCAGCCTCCTGGATATTGATAGACCGCGTCAAAGAAATCCTTCGCAGTTCCGAACAAGCCGATGGCCGCTGTTCCCGCTCCAAGCGCTTCGAGGTACTTTGGCAGGAACTTTTGCCAAAGCTCTTCACCCATGCTGAAAAGGAAGACGGCGGCCGAGGCTGCCAGCACATTGCGTTCAAGCGCGAGTGAATCTCGAAGCCGACGTATAGCGCCGCCGCTGGCTTCAATTCGTTTGGTTTCTTTCATAGCCTTCGAATGAGAAGAGCCACATAGTAATCGCGAATGCTCGCACACTGGTTTCGTCAATTCAAACAGTTCTGCTCGGATTCGCGCTAGCGGTATTGATGAACTAGTTGTAGCGAACACAAATCTATCGGTGACTTCATGTAAGCGGGCCAGAATCGTTGTCCGGATCCGGTGGCAGTCGCGTATACTTCGCGGGTGAGCGAATCCGATATTCACGTCATCAGCACGCCGATCACTACAGAGAGGCTGCGTGAGCTTGCCCAGGAATATTTTGGAGACATGATCAAGGCAGTGGTCGATGTCAGACTTAATCTGCTTGCTTTGGGTGGCGAGTTACACTCCGACGAAGAATTAGCATTGATTAAACAAGGCTCGCAACAGGCTGACCTATGGGGAATAAACATTTACTTCGAGCAGTCACGATCGGATCGGATAGAGTATGATTCGATGATCAACATTCGCCCTCGTCAGAACAATCGCTCCCGCCACGTCGAGAATGAACAAACAAGACAAAGAATTGCTGATGTCGTTGACGCGTTGATCTTATGAACGAACCTATTCATCGCACCCTAGCTGAAGGCCGCTGGTTCACATTCTCGATTTCGGAGCAGCTCGCCAACGTGGGCAGCGAAGCGTCTCGCGCGATACGTTGGTATCAGCGTGGCGATCGGGATCGATTCGAAAAGGCATTTGATCGAATGTTGGAGCTTCTTGATCTGACTATCGAGGATCCACGATGGAGGGACAGCGGCCGTTTGAAAGAACTTCTACGGCTGCGCGAGGTTCTTTGTGACCTATTCTACGGTGACAATGTTTACAACACGACTTTTGAATACGTCGAGAAATACTTTCTTTACTTTGGTATCGCAGCCCGAGCAAACCGCTGAAGCTCACGTTTCATGACGGTTTTATTTCAACGCTCCAGCGCACTTACTTGATTTGCTTTATTCCTTTTAGCTCTTTGTACATGTCTTCGACGTTAGGTTGAGCGAAGTTCTGAAACGCAAAGTCCTTGTATTTGTCGGGCAGCTTCAGCTGCGCCTTTGCTTGCTCGATTGTTAGTCCATCGGCGATACGCTTCTTGACTCGGCTCTGAAGATCGTCCAGGTAGTCTTTGAAATCGCGCAGCTCCACGGCGGTCGCAACGTCTCCGTGGCCGGGTATGAACTTCGCGTTGGCGTGATGAGCGAGAATTTCATCGAGTGATTTGATCCAATCGCCTACCGTAGCGTCGACCAGGTTAGGAAGTGTCTTTGACCAGCCCATGTCTCCGGTGAAGATCACGTTCACATCGGGAACGTAAACCAGCACGTCGCCTCCAGTATGCCCCGGAAGCGTGAACAGTATAAGTTCTCGGGTGCCGAGATAAAGATGAACGGCGCCATCGCCAAATGTGAGCGATGGATTAGTCAGCTTGATCTGCTGCATCGCGTCAAACCTGCGCAGTTGCCGCTCCAACTGTGACCGCTTTTCTGTCTGATCCGCCGGAAGTTCCTTGAGCTGCTTCTCTGCGTCGGCTCTCCGCTTTTGCAGTTCCGCCGGCTCCGGCATGAAGCGTTTGTTCTTCGTCTGCTGCCACAGCATCACATTATCGTGAGCGATGATGGGCACGCCTCGCTCGGCGAAGACCTGATTGCCGCCGGTGTGATCGAGATGATAGTGAGTGTTGACCGCGTATCTGATTGGTTGTTTTGTTTGCGCTGCGATCGAAGTGATGAGTTCTTCGGCTGCAACCGGTGTCAAAAACGTATCGACGACAAGAACTCCACCGTCGCCGACTATGAATCCGGCATTGCCCGAAGCCAGGCCGCCGGGTCTGGCAATCGCAGCGTAGATGCCTTCGGCTACTTTGACCAGTTGAAAGTCATCGTCTTGTTTCGCGGCATTCGGCTGAGCAGTTCCGACTACGCTTAGAGACCAAACAATCAACAAGCCGAACGCGATTGCCGCTCTTACGATTCTTATCATCGATTGCCTCTCGTGCGTCCTTTATTTTTCGAAGAATTAGTTGCCCCAGTTGAAGCTTTTACAATCTCATCGAGAGTATCTCAACTGTCCCGATCGGATCTGTTATCGGACCGCTGGTTCATAAACTTCAATCTCGCTTCCTCCGTGCGTGAGGTAAATGCGATGTGTCGATGGATCAACCGCAAGAGCGTGCCCTCCACGATGAGTCGGAAAATTCTCAACAACAGTGTAGTTGTCAGGCGAGTCCTGATGAATGACAGTTATCGTCCCGGAGCGTCCATTTGCCGTGTAGATAGTTTGTAGCAACGCATCGTAAGCAGCAAAATCAACGCCCGCGCCGATCGGAAGCGTCGCGATTACTTTGCCATTGTCCGCGTCCAGTACGATCAGTTTCTCGTTGCCGCAGGCGGCGAATAACCGACGATGTTCCGCATCGAGCGCGAGCCCGGTCGGTTCCTCTCCCGGAGACAGATTGTAGCGCGCGATGACTTCGTTCTTCTTCGGATCGATCACCGCGACTTCGCTCTTGTCTTCGAGGTTCTGATAGATGATCCCGGTTTTCGGATCCGCCTGAACGTACTCGGCAAACCCGCCGAGAGCGATCGCTGTGCCCTTCTCCGATACGGAATCGATCAACGTAATGCCGCGGCCTTCATGATTTGAAACGCAAACGAGCTTCGCGGCGGGATTGTAGATGATGGCGTCCGGGCCGTGACCTCCGGGGATTTTGCGAAGCAGTTTATTAGTCGTTAAATCGATTATGCCGACTGTGTCCTCACCTCGATTGCTCGTGAAGCCGAGATTTCGCTCGGGCACAAGCGCTACGCTGCAAACTTTCGACAGCCCGCCAATCGAAGCAAGAACGGAGTTCGTTTGAGTGTCGACCACGACGAGTTTGTTTTCAGTTCGATAGCCTGCATACAGCCTGTGCGTCTCCGGTGAGACGACCATGTAATCAGTGAAGCCGCCATTACCCGGCAGATGAATCGCGCCGACCGACTTGAGCGAACCTGCCCGGTGCGCTGAGTCGTGACTCTCAACCTTCTCCGGTTGAGACGTTGCGACGTTTTCACTGGTGTGAGCGTGGCAGCCGAATAGAATCGCGATTCCAACAATCAAACTGGCGATCGAAGGTTTATCAAGACGCATGATCTCGCCTCCACAGGGCTACAACCCGCGAGCCGCGGCGTAAACAACACCGGTTACCATTGCACCCACTGCGACGTAGGCAATGTCAGCCTTCAGAAGTACAATGACCAGAAATGCGATCGCTGCGATGAGAATGCTCGGCAGGCTGACCAGGGCTTCCGGCGCGAGGTCGAGCGAGACAACTACAATCACTCCAACTACTGCCGCGCTGACGCCTGCAAGAAACGCCTGGACCGAGCGGTTGTGACGAAGCTGTTCGACGTAACGCGCGCCGAAAAGAACAAACACGAACGAAGGAAAGAAGACGAAAATAGTCGCGAGCGTTGCTCCAACGACACCTCCAGCAACGTAACCTACAAAAGTACCGAAAAGCATGAACGGTCCGGGAGTAGCCACGCTCATTGCAACTCCGTCAAGTAACTGACCCGCGGTAAGCCAGTGATAGTGATCAACGGCGCCGCGCTGCAAAAACACCAGCGAAGCGTATGCTCCGCCGAAACTGAACAATCCCGTCTTGAGCAGAAGCCACGCAATCTGCACCGCTCGCGAGTCGGTGAGTCTAAGACCTGCAAGCAGCCCAGCGAGCATCGGCATTGTTGCGCCCGCTCGACGCAGACGCGGCAGACCTCCTTCAATCAGCAGGTTCAACACGCCGGCTACTAACAGGATCAACAGAAAGTTTATTCCGGCAAATCGCATTGCGATAAAGGCGCCGACCAGCAGCGCTGCCAAAACATAGTTCTTTATCGCCGCGCGTCCAAGTTTGATGATTCCGGCGGCGATGATTCCAAGCACGGCAGGCTTCAGGATAAAGAGCGCATCGCCGACTTGTGGCAGCGAGCCATACGTTACGTACAACCAGCTCAGCACGATCATCACGACCGCGCCCGGTATGATGAACGTCAGTCCGGCCAGAATTCCTGCGAGCAGCCCGCGTTTCAAATAGCCGACGTAGATTGCGAGCTGAAGCGCTTCGGGTCCAGGCAACATATGGCAGAAAGCCATGATCTTTACGAAACGATCATTCGAAAGCCAGTGGCGACGCTCGACCATGTGGTTGTACATCATCGAGATTTGGGCCACAGGGCCTCCGATGTTTATGAACCCGAGCATTAGGAAGTACAGGAAGACTTGAGTCCGCGTTGGCGAAGCCCCAGACACGGAGTCTTCCAGCGCGGAGGCGTCTTCCGGTTTCGCCTTCTCAGCGGCTGTTTCCTTCATCGGGTGAATTATTCCGGTGCTCGGCCCTTAAAGCGCGCTGTTGGTCTTGCTAAGCGCGGACCTCAAACCTTTCGCGAGCTTCACCGCATCGTCGTTAGCCCAGAAATGCATGAAAAACAGTCGAGGTGTTTCGTCGAGCATGTGTGAATGAAGCGCGGTGACTTGAATGCCCGCCTTGCGAAGCTCGCGAATCACCGGATTGACCTCGTTCGCCGTCATAACGAAATCTCCAGTGATGGCAACGCCCTTCTCAGTAGGCTGAAAGTTGATGGCGGTTGCAGTTCCCATAAACGCGGGAACTTCCATGCCGTCCGCAGTCACTATCTTTTCTTTTCTAGGCACGCCGACCTGCAGGACTCCGCCGCGTTCGCGACCTTGAACGCCCAGCGCATCCTGAACCATCTTCCAGTCAGTGGTTGACGCCGGTGGTGCGCCGGAGGGAGCCGGACCCATCGGAGTTCCGCTCTGCGAAAGCGCATCCTTCATCGCGCGAGCGAGTTTCTCTTCGTCGCCGTGACCCATGTAGTGCATGTACATGATGCGCGGCTGCTCGTTAAGAATGTGATTGTGAATACCGGAGATCTCGATGCCGTTCTCTTCCAGCTTTGAAAGTACCGGAGTGATCTCGCTTTCGAGTAGCACGAGATCTCCCATCACCATCGCGTGATTGCCGGTTCTCTCGAAAGCCATCCACGAGCCAAGCGCGAGTCCCGGTTTGATGTCGACACCATCAGCCCTGACCTTCAAATCCGTGCGGGGTAGTCCGATCTTGTAAACGTTGTCCTTCATTTCTCCCGATCGGCCGATGATCGCATCAATCTTCTTTGTATCGAGCATATCTCCGCTCAATGCGCCGGCTGCGCCTCGATGATTGGCGCTGCCGACAACAATCAAACTAAGGCACAAAAGAATGGAGCTGGCGAATCGCCTTCGTGCGCTGAAATCCCTTGTCATAGTGGAACCTCTTTTCTTTGACTCAATCCCTTGAATCGGTGGTCTCATCAAGCGCCGGGAGAGGTTTATGTAAGCGACTGAAGAGGTCGCTGTTGCTGTGACACTATAACAACCCATCTTGTAACCCTCAACTTCATCTCCGGCTCACACGCTTGCGGACATTTTATCGTTTGGTATAGATTCATGCCCGCTACAGTGGAAGCCGCGCAATCGAGCGCGGTCAAGCAGCAGACTCTGATTCAATCTTTCATCATAATGCCAAACGTCCTGCAGGAGATCACCGCAATGGCTGAGATACTTCTCGCCGCTCACAAACGCGCGAACTCTAACCGACGAACGAGGAGACTGTCCGCCATCGCGCTAGCAGTCTTGGCTTTCGCGATGTTCGCGGTCTCTCACTCGCGAGTTGCGCGGCTTGATGCGCCCGGCGCGTTCGCCATCAAGGACGCACAGATAGTCACAAGCCCGGGCAAAGCAATCGCAAAAGGAACCGTCGTGTTTCGCAACGGCTTAATCACAGAGGTCGGTGCGAATGTCAAGATACCTGCGGATGCTCGAGTAATCGACGGAACGGGAATGAGCGTCTATCCCGGGCTCATCGATGGTTATACGAACCTGGGGCTCCCGGCGCCGGTTCAACAAACACCGACTGGCGGAGGCAGACAGGCCGCGGCAGCGGCAGCCGCTGCACAGCCCACGCCGCCTGAAGCACGCTTGGGAGATCCTTCGATCGCAGCAGCCGATCAAGTCAAACCCGGCGCCTCTTTCGAAGATCCCCGCTCGGTCGGTGTGACCGCCGCGCTCAGCAGCCCGCGTCAGGGAATCTTCGCCGGGCAGAGCGCATTGATCAATCTCGCAGGCGACGAAGCATCAAAGATCGTGCTTCGCTCGCCGGTTGCGCTCACGGTTCAGTTCAGCGCCGGCGCCGGGTTTGGCGGCTCATATCCAAGCTCGCTAATGGGAACCGTAGCTTACGTTCGCCAAACGTTTTATGATGCGCTTCATTACCGCGACGAAGTGGCGCGCTACAATCGAGTGAAGCGCGGAGTGAGCCGTCCTGAATACGACAAGCGACTTGCCGCGCTTCAACCGGCGATCACCGGCGATCTTCCCGTGCTGTTCATCGCAAATACTGACGGCGATATTCGCCGGGCACTGATGATCTCCGATGAGTTCAAGCTCAGGCCGATCATCGCGGGCGCTCTTTACGGCTACCGAGTTGCCGACCTGCTCAAGGCCAAAGGGGTTCCGGTGATTCTGTCGGTCGATTTTCCAAAGCGGCCCAACGATCTTCCGGACGACGAAGATGAATCGCTTCGCGTGCTTCGTCAACGAGCCGAAGCTCCGAAGGGCGCGGCGAAGCTTGCACAAGCCGGCGTAAAGTTCGCCTTCACCTCCGGATCGCTTCGACCACAGGACTTCATCGCGAATGTACAGAAGGCCGTCGAGAACGGGCTTCCAAAAGAAGAGGCTCTGCGAGCGCTGACCAGCAACGCTGCCGAGATTCTGGGAGCCTCAGACCAGGTCGGCACAATCGAAGTAGGAAAGATAGCCAATCTGGTCGTCATGAGCGGCGACCTTCTCGCGAAGGACACCAAGGTGCGGCACGTTTTCATCGACGGAGCAGAGATCCAGCTGAAGAAAGCCGAACCTGCGCGCGGTCCCGGAACGGGAGGCCGTCAGGTTGCGCCAACTGGACCCGCGGTTGATCCTTCGGGAAACTGGTCGCTCGCAGTGCAATCTCCTCAGGGCGAGATCAGTGTTCGTTTGGCGCTGTCCCGGGATGGGGAGCAAATTGTCGGGACGCTTGACTCGCACATGGGAACCTTTCCTGTGAAGAGCGGGCGCGTCACTGGAAACCAGATCAGATTGAGCACAACCGTCGAGATGAACGGCGAGTCAGTCGATGTGATCATCATTGGTACGATCGAAGGTGATTCCATCCGTGGGACTATATCAATGGGAACGATGGGCTCTTTTGATTTCACCGGCACAAGACCGCACTAATTGCCGATTGTCGGATTGCGATTGCCAATTGCGAAGGCTTAATCGGCAATCGAGTTGGGAGAGATTATGAAGAAAGTTAATGCGATTCTTTCCGCGGCGCTCTCGCTCGCGATGGTCGTCTCCGCGTTCGCTCAAACACGCGGTAACGCGAAACTGGCTGCTGGAGCCGGTTCTGCGGCTGCGGCCTCCGCCGCGAGTGAGGTGCTGATCAGCAACGCCACAATTCTGACGGCCTCTCACGGAACGATAAACAACGGATCGATTCTCATTCGGAACGGCAAGATCGTTGAGGTCGGGCCAAACGTGAAAGCGAAGGACGCGAACGCCCGAATCATCGATGCCACCGGCAAGTATGTGACGCCGGGCATAATCGATTGCCACTCGCACACTGGAGTTGACGGCAACGTGAACGAAGGCTCGCTGTCGGTCACCTCGATGGTGCGCATCCGCGACGTGATCGATCCTTACAGCCCTGCGATTTATCGCGAGCTTGCTGGCGGAACTACCACCGCGAACGTCTTGCACGGATCTGCGAACGCCATCGGCGGACAGAACGCCGTGGTGAAATGGAAGGTCGGCAAACCGGTAGATGAATGGATCGTTCCCGACGCGCCGCAGGGAATCAAGTTCGCTCTCGGCGAGAACCCCAAGCGCTCGAACTTCAACGTTGCCGGGGCTCGACGGTACCCCGCGACGCGAATGGGAGTTGAAGAGACCATTCGCGAAGCGTTCATCAAAGCCAAAGACTACAAACGCGAGTGGCGCGAGTACGAAGCGAAAAAAGCCACCGACAAGAATGCCATCCCGCCGAAGCGCGATCTCGCGCTCGACGCGCTAGTCGAAATTCTCGATGGCAAGCGAATGGTTCACTCGCATTGCTATCGAGACGACGAAATATTGATGCTTCTGAATCTGAGCGACGAGCTTGGCTTCCACGTGCAAACGCTTCAGCACGTTCTCGAAGGCTACAAAGTTGCGAACGAGATTGCCGCGCACAAGACGGGCGGCTCGACCTTCTCCGATTGGTGGGGCTACAAGCTCGAAGCCTACGACGCAATTCCTTACAACGCCGCGCTAATGACTTCGCGCGGAGTGATCGTGTCAATGAACTCTGATTCGGATGAGCTCGCGCGACGGCTCTATTTGGAAGCGGCCAAAGCCATGAAGTACGGAAACGTCAGCGAAGAGCAAGCTCTTCGAATGGTCACTCTCAATCCCGCAATTCAACTTGGAATCGAAAAACGCGTGGGCTCGATCGATGTCGGTAAAGACGCAGATCTGGTGATATTCAGCGCGCATCCCTTTTCAGTCTACACTGTGCCGGAGCTGACAATGATCGAAGGCGAGGTGTACTTCGATCGCAATGAAGATCTCAAACAACGAGACGCACTCAAGCGCGAGAAAGCTGAGCTGATCAAGCGCGAACGTGATCAACGTCCGGGCGGCCCTCGCCAGCCGCGTGGCGAAAAGCCCGAGGAACCACAGCCGCGCCCGAATGATAATGAGCGTTAGCGGAGGAGTCGGTCATACTTCCAGGAGACCAACGATGAAAAGAATTTTGTTCTTGCTCTCAGTTTTCGGTTGCGCAGCGTTGCTGGCGTGTCTCGGACGAGTAACTTCGATCGTGCGATCCGTTTACGCGCAGGCTCCTCAAGCTACGTACGCGATTCGGAACGCTCGAATTGTCACCGTCACCGGTCCGATTGTGGAGAACGGCACTGTTGTGATCTCCAACGGAAAGATTGCTGCGGTGGGATCAAACGTAAGCGTGCCGCCCGGCGCTACGATCATCGACGCAACCGGATTGTCGGTTTATCCGGGAATGACCGACGCCGACACCGAGATAGGCTTGACGGAGATCGGCTCGGTAGCGGCGTCGGTTGACACAAGCGAGATTGGCGATAACAACGCCAACATTCACGTCGATGTTGCAATTCATCCGGACAGCTCTCACGTTGCCGTAGCTCGAGTAAATGGGATCACAACCGTGCTCACCGCTCCGCGCGGAGGATTGATCGCGGGTCAAAGCACGATTCTTCAACTGGACGGCTGGACGCCGCGCGAGATGGTTTTGAAAACGCCGGCAGCAATGCACATCAACTGGCCCGGTGGAGGCGGTCGCGGTTTCGGCGGCGAGTTTGGGGGCCAACAACGGTCCGCCACTGAACTCCGGCGCGAGCAGGAAACACAGATTGAGAATCTGAAGAAGATCCTCCGCGATGCGGCTGCTTACGGCGACGCAATGGACGCGCGGGCGAAAGATCCAAGTCTTCCGAAGCAGGATCTCGACCTGAAACTCGAAGCACTGGTTCCAGTCGTGCGAGCCCAGGTCCCGGTAATAATCAACGTCAACCTCGAGCGCGACATCAAGAATGCAATCGCGTTTGCGACCGAGATGAAACTGAAAGCGATTATCTCCGGCGGCGCCGAAGCGTATAAAGTTGCCGACCAGCTCAAAGCTAAAAACATTCCGGTGATCGTTGGCCCGGTTCTGAGAATTCCGGTCAAGGAAGACGATCCCTACGATGCTGCGTTCGCAAATGCCGGATTGCTCTGGAAAGCCGGCGTGAAGATCGCCTTTCAAACCGGCGACTCTTCAAACGTCCGCAACCTGCCTTATAACGCTGGAATGGCCGCCGCGTTCGGTTTGCCTAAAGACGAAGCGCTGAAGGCCGTGACTATTTATCCGGCGGAGATTTTGGGAGTCGCAGACCGAATCGGATCAATCGAGCAAGGCAAACTCGCGAACCTGATCATCACCGATGGCGATCCGCTCGAAATACGAACGCAGATCAAGCACGTCTTCATCAACGGACGCGACATTCCGCTGACAAGCAGGCACACGGAGTTGTACGAGAAGTACAAAGCTCGCCCGTGATGAAAAGAAGTTTTGAAAAGGCCTCGCATAAAGGCGCGATGTGGATTACCGTGCTTGTCATCATTCTGACGGCGTCCACTTCGGCGAATGCGATTCAAACCGCGAGCCGCTTCGAAGGAACCGTAACCGACCAGACCGGCGCTCCAATCGCGAGCGCCGAGGTTACACTTACCACCAAGACGTCAACTACAAAGCAGACTACAAACACGGTAGGGCGATTTACATTCGATTCTCAGCCGGCTGAGTCTGGAACGATTCTAGTAGAGGCGAAAGGGTTCAACGTCTTCCACCGAAAATGGACGGCCGCCGACAACGATCTCTCGACTCTTGAAGTAGTGCTCACTCCTTCGCTTTCAGCTCAGATCACCGTTACCGCCGAACGAACCGAAACTCGCGTGAGCGACACTGCCGCTAGCGTGACAATGCTTTCGTCGGATGACATCGCAACCACCGCCGCGTTGACCGTTGACGATGCGTTGCGACAGGTTCCGGGCTTCTCGCTGTTTCGACGTTCGGGAAGCCGCATCGCGAATCCCACTTCGCAAGGAGTGTCGCTTCGAGGCGTTGGCGCGAGCGGCGCGAGCCGCGCCGTTGTGCTTGCCGACGGCGTTCCGATCAACGATCCATTCGGAGGATGGGTGTTCTGGGGCCGCATCCCTCGCGAATCGATCGATCGCATCGAAGTTGTCCAGGGCGGCGCGTCGAGTCTTTATGGAACCGACGCGCTCGGCGGGGTGATCAATCTCATTACTCGCGCCGCGCGTCAATCAGCCTTGTCGCTTGAAGCCTCGTACGGAAATGAGAAGACTCCCGACGTTTCGTTGTGCGCGGGCGGAAGCTTGCTTCAATGGTCGGGCCAAATCTCGGCTGAGGTGTTTCACACCGACGGCTACGTGCTGGTCGATGAATCACAGCGAGGCCGCGTTGATACTCGAGCCGGCGCCGAGCACACAACGCTCGATCTCTCGCTTGAACGTTTGATCGCGAACCGCGGTCGCATTTTCGTTCGAGGCTCGCTGTTTGGGGAGACTCGTGAGAACGGCACGCCTCTTCAAACGAACAACACTTACATCCGCCAAGCGACGATCGGAACTGATCTTCAATCGGCGAGGGCCGGCTCATTCTCCGCGCGAGCATTTACGCTCACAGAAGTTTTCGATCAGGACTTTTCGTCCATCGCCGCGGATCGAAACAGCGAATCCCTTACACGAAGCCAGCGCGTACCCGCGCAACAAGCCGGCGTCGTGAGCCAGTGGTCGCGCGCAGCGGGTTCATTTCAAACGATTGTCGCGGGCATTGACGCTCGTGAGGTTCGCGGCTCAAGCGATGAGCTTGGATTCACCGCAGGAAAATTGACGCTTGGCGTTGGCGCCGGTGGCCGAGAGCGAACGGTCGGCGTCTTCGCGCAGGACATGATCCGCATCACGCCACGATGGTTGCTGACGCTCGGTGCGCGCGGCGATCACTGGAGCAACTTCGATGCGCAGTCAGTCTCGCGTTCGCTGGTGTTGCCGACTCCCGCGAGCGTCACCAGGTTCCCTGATCGAACCGAGAACGCGTTCAGTCCGCGAGCCACGCTCCTTCACAAACTGAACGACAACGTTTCGCTGATGATCTCGGGCTATCGCGCGTTTCGAGCTCCGACGCTGAACGAGTTGTACCGCTCATTCAGAGTCGGAAACGTTTTGACGCTTGCCAACGATAAGCTACGAGCGGAACGGCTAACGGGCGGCGAGGCCGGCATAAGCGCGGCGGCGCTCAATCACCGGCTCAACATCCGAGGAACATTTTTTTGGAGCGAGATTACGAGGCCGATAGCGAATGTCACGTTGAGTGTTACGCCGGCGTTGATTAACCGACAACGGCAGAACCTCGGCCGTACTCGCTCGCGCGGAGTCGACGTTGAAGTCGAAGCGCGAGTATCGGACTCAGTGAGCTTCTCGGGCGGCTATCAATTCATCGACGCGACTGTGCTTCGATTCCCGGCCAACACGTCGCTGGAGGGTTTGTTGATACCGCAGGTGCCGCGACATCTTTTGACTTTTCAGGCGCGATACTCGAACCCGCGCCGTTTGACGGTTGCGATCCAAGGTCGAGCAGTAGGCTCGCAGTTTGACGATGATCAGAATCAGTTCCAGCTGGATCGCTACTTCACGATCGATGCGCTCGCATCACGATTGCTGGGGCGAGGACTCGAGCTGTTTGCAGCTTTCGAGAATCTAACCGGCCGGCGCTACGACATTGGGCGCACTCCGGTGCTCACTGTAGGCCCGCCGGTACTTGCCCGAATTGGCTTTCGATTCAATTTAGGTTCACGTTGATGGACGACAAATCGCACGCACGGATTTGACCTACCAGGGCATTTTCAATCGCGCGATGTCCTTCATCTGAACAAGGTGATTGAGATCGTTACCCTTGATCTGTCTGATCACGAGTTGCTCGACGGTCATCGGGCCGTCCGTCTCGTGAACACCGCCTCGTGACCACGCTTCGATGGGAGCGGTTTGCAGAGTTTGAATAGTCTCGGACCTGAGCCGCTTGAATTCCTCGAGTGCCGCCCTCCAGTTCTGATTGATGTAATCATAGTCCCTCGCGAGACGGTCTTGATCCACGTTGGGCAGCGTCGGATTTTCTTCGGCGAGCATTCGTCGATATCGCGCTAGATATGCGAGCCGCTCCATATCGCGCAAATGACAGACGATCTCCTTTATCGACCACTTGTTTGGCCTCGGCCGCCAACGCATCGTCTCTTCATCAAAGCCCTTTAACAGGTCTTCGACTTCGTTAGGAAGCGACTTGAGATTCCACAGCAATCGATCCTTGTCTCTTTGATCCATCTCGTCTCCTGTGTTCGTTGCGATGCGACCGGGTCTATCTCATCGGTAGAAGCAGAAGCAGACTATACAATCAATCCGATTGGAGGTTCAACGAAAGCAGGCGTGCCATGCGGTTCATTGCGTCATCGCTGAAGGTGCAGGTGATGTTTCGGGAGTCAGTCTTCGTGATGAGATTGCGGTTGTTGTCGTAGACGAAGCCGACGGACCACTGGATGTTACCAGTCACCAGGTCAGTGAAGGCCAATTCGCTTGGTCCCTTTAGGTTCCGACGGTGAGATGAACCTTGATTCCGATCCGAGCGCCTCTACGACCTCAAGGACTAACAACTGTAGACGTGGGAAGGATTCCATGCAGGAGATGACATGGCGCTATCGGGGCAGGCAATTCCTGCAGGAACGGTTCGCTCCAGTTGAGGCCAATCCCCGTCGCGTCGACTAACACCGCGAGTATCCAACAGAGTCCACCCACAACGAATTTTTCTGAATTGTTTGTCAAACGGTTCGCGTCTACATGTATTGGAAGGTAAAGCACGAGATACCCCCCGACAAAGGTGAAGGTCAAGTCCGGCTGAATGTAGGAAAGCTCGCGCAGGTGTACATCTACAAACCAGGCGCGGTGAAGAGTCGCTCCAGGCACGCGCAAGATTGCTTCTAGTGAAAGAGAGTCTCCTCCGAAGAGGTGAGTTCTCGGAAAATGAGATCGGAATCACAAGTTATTTGCTAATAGCCCTAAATGGGCAAAAAGGAGAGCAGCATGAAAAGTAAAAGTAAGATGATCAAAGTCTTCGTTTGGAGTTTGGTTACTATCGTCCTAGTTCTATTGCCTTCGCTGCGGCGGGTAGCGGCACAGACCGCCACCTTCGTCGTCAACAGCACAGCCGACACCGTAGACGCCAATCCTGGCGACGGCGTCTGCGCAGACGCCTTCGGCAACTGCACTCTGCGGGCGGCCATCATGGAGACCAACGCCCTCCCCGGCGCCGACACAATCATTCTTCCCGCCGGCACGTACATCTTAACCATCCCTGGCGTCAACGAAGACTTAAGCGCCACCGGTGACCTGGACATCACCTCCGACCTGACCATCACAGGCGCCGGCGCGAACATAACCACCATAGACGGGGGCGGCATCGACCGGATCTTCCACATACGTGGCGCCTCGACGGTGTACATCTCGGGACTGACGGTGACGGGCGGAAAGACCCTGACCAGCTCCCCTGGGGGCGGTGGCGTCCGTAATGAAGGCACACTGACGTTGACAAATGTGACGGTGCGCGGCAACACGGCAGATTTGGGCGGCGGAATCTTCAACGATGTAGGCGGTGCATTGACCATCAACGGCAGCACGATCAGCGACAATGCTGCCACCCTCAACGACAATGCTGCCCCCTTCACCAGCGATGGGGGCGGCGGCATCTTCAGCATAAGTCTAGGCGCCGCCCTCACCCTGAACCGCAGCACCATCAGTGGCAACACCGCCCTTGTTGGCGGCGGTATATGGATCTACCACGGCACCCTCATCCTCAACAACAGTACGGTCAGCGGCAATCTGGCCAAGTACGGCGGTGGCATAAATACCTCCAATAACAGCATCATAGTTAGACTGACTAACAGCACGATTAGCGGCAACAGGAGCAGCAATAGCGCCGCGTTTCGGACCGGTGAAAACGCGAACACCACCCTTAAGAACACTATAGTCGCCGGCAACCTCGGCGGCGACTGCGAGATCGCCCTGACCAACAACGTGGTCAACTCTCTGGGCCACAATCTTGACAGCGACGGAACCTGTAAACTGATCCACCCGACCGATCTTACTAGCCGGGAAAACCCGCTGCTCGGACCGTTGGCAAATAACGGCGGGCCTACGCTGACCCACGCCCTTCTGCCCGGCAGCCCGGCCATCGACGCCGGTGGCCTCGATTGCTTGCCGACAGACCAGCGCGGCGTCCCGCGGCCTCAAGGTGCGGCGAGCGACATCGGTGCCTACGAGGTGGGGACCGCGTGCACCCCACCGCCACCCAACATGGTCGCCTGGTGGCCGCTGGATGAGACATCGGGAACTATCGTGACGGATATTGTCGGCGGTCACAATGGAACGGCCCAGCCCGCTTCCATTGGAGCGTTTGCTGGCCCAGGTCCCGTGACTTCCGCATTTTGGCCGCAGCCCACTTTCCAACCGGGGATGGTGGATACATCGTTGTTTTTCTCGGGCGATCGGCGCATAGAGGTGCCCTCCTCCACTGATCTCGAGCCGGGAACCGGCGACTTCACAATAGATGCTTGGGTGATCTATGCGGCGTCCGGCAACGGTCAACTCCTGACCGTTGCGCGAAAAGCCTTGGGCAATGCCGGAACCGCAACCATAGCACCGCTCGGCTACCCAGGGGGAATCGGATACGAGATGATCATTCAGGATTTCAGTCCTGGTATGGGTATCTTGAGCTTCACTATGCAAGGTGCGGGACAAGGGAACCTTGGAACTGGCGGGCCCTTTATCACGCCAAACACCTGGCATCACGTTGCCTTCACACTCCAGAGAACTTCCACGGCCGCCACCGTAACCCAATATCTAGATGGCGCCAGTGGATCTACTTTGACGACGCCTTGGACTTATGGCAATGTCGCCAATCCTTGGAACTTGCTCATCGGTGGCGATGGCATCGACGCCGGTCAGATTGCAGTTGATGAGTTGGAGATCTTTAACCGCGCCCTTACGCAATCAGAAATCCAAGCGATCTTCAACGCCGGCAGCGCGGGCAAGTGCAAAACTGTAGTGAGCCCGAATCATCCGCCCATAGCCAATGCTGGGCCCGATCAGATGGTGGAAGCGACCAGCCCTTCTGGGGCCTCCGTGACCCTCAATGGTTCTGGTTCGTCCGATCCGGATGGCGATCCACTCACCTACAACTGGACCGGGCCCTTTGGAGCGGTAAGTGGGGTGAGCAACACGGTCACCATCCCACTCGGAACGTATACCGTGACCTTGACAGTAAACGATGGGCACGCGACGGCGACGGATACTGTTGATATCACCGTACGCGACACTACCCCGCCCGATACCATCATCAATTCAGCCGTAGACGGGAACGGGGCCGCTGTCGCCGGCGGGGGGTCAACGCTGTCCAACTCCATCACGTTCACTTTTGGAGGCACTGACGCGGTCGGGGTTACCGGATTCCAGTGCAGACTGGATGCAGCAGCTTACGGTTCTTGCTCGAGCCCGGCGAGCAAATCGGCCCTGGCGATAGGTAGCCACACCTTCCAGGTCCGGGCCTTCGACGCGGCAGGCAATGTTGATCCGTCTCCTGCCAGCTTCACTTGGACCGTCGTGACCCCTGCTCAGGCCGTCCAGAACCTCATAACCATCATCGGGAATATGGGACTGCCTGGCGGGGTGGCGACGAGCTTGAACGCTCCGCTGAGCAACATCAACACCAACAACCAAGCTGCCGCCTGCAACAAGCTGAATGCATTTATCAACCAGGTCAATGCCAAAGTACAGAACGGACAACTGACTTCGGTACAAGCCAGCCAACTCTTGCAGGCGGCCAACGCCATCAAGGCGAGCCTGGGCTGCTAGGAGAGCGACGGGTCATAACCGGGACCCGGCTGATGCACTACTCTGAGGCCGCCGGGTAAGCCTCATGTCCAGATGTCTGAGATCTGGAACGGCAAAATAACAAGCGGCTGAAGCGGACGCGCTGATCGCGCTCCGCTTCGCCGCAAGGTTAGAGCGAAGACTCTCGATCCGGCGGAACGAGCCTACTTGTTGGGAATGGTTGAGAGGGCTTGAATCAGTTACGCCAAGTCGCGTCGTAAGACAAAACGCACTCAGGTGCGATGATTGTTCCCCGGCTCCGGTCCTCCAGGATTATGAGCGCCCTGAGCAGTTGTTTGTTGCTCACCCGTTCGTCACCCATCTTCTCCATCACCCGCAGCAGCAGCTCTCTGTCACTCAACTTCTCCAATTCCTTGACCCTGGCTTCCTTCTCTAGGTCTGTCTTTGGTTTCGGCATGTCTTGAGGATCACCGTTTGATTGTTTAGTCATTTTTCTTTTTCCACTGCTGCATGCTGAGCACTGTGGCTGGCGAGCCCGCCGCAGCGGGTTCGATGTTGCGTTGATCAAGCGAATCCGCTGCGGCCAAACGAACAATGTTAGAACGCTAAAACGATACTTGTCTCGATGCCAAGAGCACAATATGCTCCGTAACCCAGCATCCTAACTTCGAGCCGTAATTAGTCGCACAACTGCACGCGATCGCCAGCAACACGCTCGTACTACTCTTCGCGATCACAATTCAGCTTCACTGTTGTGTTCGAATTCGAACTGCCATGCGAAAGCAATTGAAAGATGCTAGATTAAAATCCGAACTCAACTCATCGGAGACCTAGTAATGAAGTTCTCGACCAATGCGATACACGCGGGGCAAGAGCCCGACTCTGCGACCGGCGCGGTCACCGTGCCTATCTATCAGACCTCGACCTACGCGCAGGAAGGACTCGGCAAGCACAAAGGATTTGAGTACGCGCGAACGCAGAACCCAACCAGGCTGGCGCTCGAGCGCAATCTCGCGGCGCTCGAGGGTGGCCGCGCTTGCTTCGCTTTCGCTTCCGGAATGGCGGCGACCAACGCGGTAATGACACTGCTCAAGGCTGGCGATCACGTCATAGTCAGCGATAACACCTACGGAGGCACTTTCCGATTATTCGACAAAGTGCTGCGCAAGTTCGGGCTCGAGTTCAGCTACGTCGACGCGCGCGAGCCCCATAACGTCGAAGAAGCCGCGCGAGTTCAAACACGAATGGTATTCATCGAGACCCCGACGAATCCGGTGATGTCTCTCGTTGACATCCATGCTGTGTCTGAGATAACCCGCCGGCGTGGAATCAAGCTTGTAGTCGACAACACTTTCATGAGCCCCTTCTTTCAGCGTCCCCTCGAACTCGGCGCGGATATTGTCGTTCACTCGACTACAAAATACCTGAACGGTCATAGTGACAGCGTTGGAGGCGCGGTGATTCTTAACGATGAAGAGGACATTGCTGCGATGAGGTTCATTCAAAACGCCGCGGGCGCGATTATCTCGCCGATGGATGCATGGCTGGTGATGCGCGGAACCAAGACGCTTGCGGTGCGAATGAGGCAGCACGATGAGAACGGCCGTGTTATCGCGCAGTTCCTTGCAGAGCATCCCAAAATACAAAAAGTCTATTACCCCGGTCTGAAGTCGCACCCCCAACACGAGCTGGCCGCGCAACAAATGTCAGGCTTCGGTGGAATGATCTCGTTCGAGACGGGCTCCCTTGAAAACGCTCGGCGAGTGCTTGAGTCGGTACGGCTATGCACGCTTGGCGAGTCGCTCGGCGGAGTGGAAACGTTGATCTCCCATCCGGCTACAATGACTCATGCATCTGTTCCTGAGGTCGAACGCAATCGCCTCGGAATCACCGATGGACTGGTCCGAGTATCGGTTGGGATCGAGGACGTGGAAGACATAATCGCTGATTTGGACCAGGCCCTGAATCAGTTATGATCTGACGGATAATTTTTGACGTGGTGGATCAGGACTGAATTCTCCGGCCTTCACACGATATTGCGAATCGATTGAAAATCCATCATAATCGGCGAACTTGAAGCAGATACAGGAAAGAGGATCTGTAGGCTTCTTTTGTTTCCACCTCAAGCGAGTTTAAGACTTAAATAATGCCAGAAGAGACCGCATTCAAACTCTCTGTATACGCCAAGAGCGACGTGGGCTCGGTTCGGCAGGGCAATGAAGATAACTTTTTGGTTTTGAACTTGTCGACTGCCGGCACATGGAAGCCTGGAGTCGAAGAAGTCAAACCGCCTGATAGTCTCACCAGTTTTAATCAAAGCCACTACGGGTCACTTGTCGCGGTAACCGACGGTATGGGAGGCGCGCTCGCGGGCGAAGTAGCAAGCCGGCTTGCGGTCGAATGTGTACGCGACCGCATGCTCGAGCTCCAGGCGAGTCCTCAGTATTCAAAGCTCCCCTTTCACGAGCGGCTGCGATTGTCGATCGAGCTCGCCAATCTCTACATCTACCAGATGAGTCAGCAGCGCTCTGAATATTCGGGCATGGGAGCGACCTTCACCGCAGTCGGATTGTTTGGAGCGACCGCTTACTTCGGACAAGTGGGAGACAGCCGTGCTTATATGATTCGAGGTGATCGCATACAACAGATTACTCGAGATCAGTCGCTCGTCGGTCAGTTGGTCGAGGCCGGTCACATTACTCAGGAAGAAGCAGAACGTCATTCATACAAGAACGTCATTCTGCAGGCGCTCGGCGCTTCTCAGGCGGTCAACGTTGCAATCGATCGCCTCATGCTCAACGATTTGGACACGCTTGTGTTATGCAGTGACGGCCTTTCAAACAAGGTTCAGAATGATGAGATCAAAGATCTGGTGGATCGCGCTGAGTCTTTAAAAGAAGCGTGCGAAGCCTTGATCGATCTCGCCAACGAGCGCGGTGGTGAAGACAACATTACCGTGCTTATCGCGCAGGTAAGCGGCGGACGGCTCGCTCCTTATGAGCCGGCAGACAAAAGAGTCACTGCCCCACTGACAACAAGCGCAACCGAGGGAGAAAGATGGGGCGCTGAAACAATGGCGCGCGACCCCAATCTTCCGGATCATCTCGATCACGGTCTGGTGGACGACGAAGAAACCACTCTCCCGCCGGCAGATGAGACACTCCCGCCGTCGTAGCTTGTGTCTTCTATTGAATCTCTCTAGAGCGAATTGCGATTCCGTTATCAGGCTTGTAGACTTATTGCGAAATGGAGATTCCGCGGCATCGTCTGGTGTTAGCCATCTCGTCTCTTGTGATCGCTGGGCTATTCTGGTCGCAAGTCTGTGATTTCAACTGCACGGTTTACGGCTGCTCGACTTCATCGACCGCAACGGCGCATCAGAGCGGCGACGCTCACGCATGTTGTCACCGGCACAACAGCCACGACACCTCGCCGTCGCCTCACGATTCGCGAGCCTGCGCGGGCCACTTCGACTCAATCGCCGCTTCGACGACGATATCAGCCGGTTCTTCTGATACCCTTGAAGGCGCAGTCGCCAAGCTTTCCAGCGTCATAATTCTCGACGCTTCTCGCGTCAGACCTCACCTGGATTCGTTGAACGAACCCGACAGATCGCCGCCTCCACTCTCCGTGCTTCGGATCTAGTCGTCCCTCGTCAAAGCTCAGTTCAGGTTTTTTCGTCCGAGGAGTGGTGCGCGTGTCGCTTTGAGCAGACATCCTGCACGACCATAGATTTTCTGCACGACGTTAACTCGTCCAAGGGGTAGTTATGAGAGGCCGCAGAATTCGAATGGCCAAATTCGTGGTCGTTATTACTGTGCTGGGCGCCATCGCGCATTTCGCCTTGTCGAATCAAAGCCAACTAGCCAAAGCAGCCGCCGCTATGCAAACCGGCAATCCTGTTCCATCTACGGTTGAGAATCTCTCGCTGGGACTCAACCATTTCGAAGCACACTGTGCAACTTGTCACGGCTTGAACGGCAAGGCCGATACCGACAAAGGCAAGTCAGTGGGTGCCGCTGATCTCACCGCTGACGAAGTTCAATCACAGCCAGACGCGGATCTCTTCAGAGCTATCTCGACGGGAGTCGCGGGCACTGTTATGCCCGCATTTTCGAAGACGCACAGTGCTACCGAGATATGGCAGATCGTCGCGTTCTTGAGAGAGCTTCCGACGCTGACAAACGAAGAAAGATCCAAGCTCGAGGCGGCGATGCCGGCAAATTCAGGTCACAACCACGACGTCACTCATCAGCACCTCGACTCTCACGAACAGCCGCAAGCGGAAGCCGGAACACATCACGAACATCCGGCGCCTTCGGCTCAAGCCGATCAACATCACGAGGCCGCGCCAGCGGCGCAACCGGAGCACGGTCACGAGCACGGCAACACCGATGAGATGAATCATCAGATGCCGGGTCACGATATGAATGCGATGATGAGCACCATCACCGGCGGTCCTTTCAAGTCGATGTCCGCGATCGGCTCAGGCACAAGCCTCATCCCGTCAAGCGCACCTGGGTATATGTGGCATTGGATGAAAGACGGCTGGATGATTATGGCCCACGGAAATCTCATCGCGGGATTTAATCACGAGGGCGGGCCGCGCGGAGTGAACAAAGCCGAGTCGGAGAATTGGGTTATGTTGATGGCCGAGCGAGATGCCGGACCGGGCCGTCTCATGTTTCGGGGCATGTTCTCAGCCGAACCCTGGACTGCGCCGCGACGCGGATTTCCAGAGCTTTTTCAAACCGGTGAAACATTCGAGGGCCGTCCAATCATTGATGCCCAACATCCTCACGATCTGTTCATGGAGCTCGCAGCGGCTTACAACATCAAGCTTTCCGAGAACGTCGCGCTCAATTTTTACGGCGGTCCCGTTGGCGAACCGGCCCTTGGCCCAACCGCGTTCATGCATCGAATGTCCGCGTCCGAGAATCCAGCCGCGCCGCTTGGACATCATTGGCAGGACTCGACGCACATTACTCACGGAGTGATCACTGCCGGAGTAACCGCCTGGCGGTTTAGATTCGAAAGCTCACTGTTTCACGGCGCCGAACCCGATGAAAACCGGAAGGACATCGAGTTGGGCAAGCTCGATTCGTGGAGCGGTCGAGTCTGGTTCACACCAACTCCGAATTGGTCGATGCAGTTCTCATATGGCCATCTGGTTCATCCGGAGATTCTCGAACCCGGCAATCTCAAGCGATTGACAGCTTCCGTTTCTTATAACCGAAATTGGTCTGACGGCAACTGGGCAACGACCTTGATCTGGGGACGTAATCACGAGCTGCACGGAAACTCAAACTCCTATCTGCTCGAATCGACCGCGAACTTTATTGACAAGAACTATCTCTACACCAGACTGGAGCTGGTCGATAAACAGGGATTGCTCGAGGAAAACATTTTCGGGCGCGCCGGACTCGATGTGTTTCACCCGATCGGAAACGGCTTCGAGTTGGGAGATCGTTTCGATCAGTTCTTTCGAGTCGGCGGGTTCACCCTTGGCGGAGTGCGAGACATCATCGCTGATCCGAAGCTTCGAGTTGGTATCGGCGCGGATGTGACCTTTTATCATGTTCCCGGAGGTTTGAAATCGATCTACGGTTCAAATCCGACAAGCTTACACGTCTTCCTGCGCATACGCCCGGGAAAGATGCACTGAATCTATGTCTATCCTGACCTAAGTATGATTGAGGAAAGCGATGAAAAAACACTTGATCCTTATCGTTGCCGGCTTATTGATATCTGCAGGCACTGCTAACACCAGCCAAGCCCAGGTCAAATCGGTGCACATGAAAATTGCCGGTTACCTATGCGGCAACTGAGTGTACAACATCAAGAAGGCCGTGAGCCGTCTCGAGTTCGCACCGAAAATTGAAGAGATCAAAGTTACTGATATCAAGCATGGGCTCGGCGCCTTCACGCCAAAGCCCGACAAGGCCGTGTCGTTTTTGGCTCTGAGAGCGACGCTTAAGAAGGCCGGTTACACGTTAGCTTCAGCCGACATCACTGTTGACGGCAAGCTCTCGCGCGAAGCCGCGGGTATCTGGCTCGAAGCTGATACGTCGAAGCAACGTTTCGCGTTGGAGGGCGCCAACGAGCGGCTACTCAAAGAACTTGAGAACGGCGCTCGCGTGGAGGTCACCGGGGATTGGCAAACAATTGGTGAGGGAGCGACCACCCAAGAAGTGATTCATCCGAGTGCGGCAAACGTCCTCGGGAACTCCAAAACTGCAACCACGATCGAAACCCACGAACAAAAAGGAGACACCGAGCCGATTCAAGTTTCGCTGAACGGAATCGAGCTTGGCGGCGGATTGCTGCTCGCCCCCGTTCGCACGACGAGTCCCGGCCTGACCGTCTATAAAGGTGGAGCGATTACGCCGCGATATTATTACATTCGCCAGCATCTCGGCGGCCTCGAAGTAAATCGACAGGCAATTCGAGTGAGCGTGTCATACACTCCAACTCCGACACTTCAGCTCGAAGCCGAGATTCCTTATCAGCGAACTTCATTTCAAGATGGAATACATTCAGGTTCAGGAAATGGGCTTGGCAATATCGTTGTGTGGGGCAAGTACAGATTCTATCGTGAGCTTGAAACGTGGGGAGACAAACAGGCTGCGGTCCGATTCGGTTTCGAGCTGCCAACAGGTGAAAAGAGCGCGCCGGCAACAGACAATATCGTCGCGTCCGATTTCATTCGGCAGCAGCTAAGCCCGATCAACGGCGGCCCCGCGCTTCACACCGATGTTGCTTTCTCTCAAGCGCATCGTCGTTTCATCTACGGAGCAAACGTTGAAGGCACTATTCGCGGGGAACGGGATGGGTTTCGAATGGGCCACGAAGTGCGGCTCAACACTGATCTCGAATATGTATTGCTGCCGTTGAAATACCAAAGTCCGGGCCGTGAGCTGTTTGTGATTTTAGAAACAAGCTACTCATACAGAGATCGCGGACGGGTTGGCGGTCGCACAGTGCCCGGCAGCAGCGCCTCGGAGTTTTACCTTGCGCCTGCGCTTCAATTCACCGCGACTCCGAGGCTTGTGCTTGAAGCAAGCTACCAGTTTCCTGTGGTTCTCAATACCGGTCCGCTCCTGCTGCGAACGGATCGAAATCTTCTCGTGGGAATGAGATATCTGTTTTGAATGGTGAAACGATGCAAGCGATTTTGATGGCGGTGTTGTTGCTCGCTCAACCGGCCTCGCCTAAAACTCTGTTGCAAGATCATGTGCAAAAGAATGACGAGGCGCCGGGCTTCACTCTCAAAGACGCGCGAGGCCGACGCGTGAGACTGGCCGATTACAAGGGCAAAGTGGTGCTAATAAATTTCTGGGCAACGTGGTGCGCCCCGTGCCAGGCTGAAATGCCGTCTCTTGTTGAGCTGCAAAACGAGCATCGAAGCCGCGGCCTGCAGATTATCGGAGTCACCTATCCCCCGGAGCATCGAAGCTCTGTGCGTGGAGTGATTCGCAAGTTCAAGCTCAACTATCCGGTCTTGTTCGGCACTCGACCGATGACTGACGCTTATGGAATCGGCGAAGTGCTGCCGGTGACAATAGTGATTGATCGAAACGGAAAGATTCGAGAGCGCATTCTCGGCACCATTGAGGCCGAGGACTTCAGCGAGAAAGTTGCCCCATTGCTCGAGCCACTTGACCCGAATGATGTGCGCAAGCAATAAAACGGAAAAGACTGAAAGCCCCGAGAGAAGTTGATAAAAGCCGTCATCAACGAACATACCTGCCCGATGCATCCGGAGGTTCGCGCCTCAGCGCCGGGCTCGTGTCCGAAGTGCGGCATGGCAACCGAGCCGGTTGAGCCGGCGCCACTGACCAGCAAGGTCGAGTTCACTTGCCCGATGCATCCGGAGATCGTTCGCGATCAGCCCGGCTCTTGCCCTATCTGCGGAATGGCTCTCGAACCGAAGGTTGTCACCGCTCACGAAGAACACAATGAAGAGCTGGAGGACATGACTCGCCGATTCAAGATTGGCTTGTTGTTTACATTACCTCTACTCGTGCTCGCGATGTCGGACCTGATTCCTGGCCAGCCGGTGCAGCACGCCTTGCCGATACGACCGCTCAACTATCTTCAGTTTGCGTTAGCTACGCCGGTCGTTCTTTGGGGAGGCTTGCCCTTCTTTCAACGGGCTTGGTCGTCGATCGTCAATCGTCATCTGAATATGTTCACGCTGATTGGACTCGGAACCGGCGTGGCGTATTCGTACAGCGTAGTTGCTACGTTATTCCCGAGTATTTTCCCTGCTTCATTTCGAGGCCACAACGGCGAAGTAGGTCTGTACTTCGAAGTCTCCGCAGTGATCGTGGTGCTCGTCCTTTTTGGACAGGTGCTCGAGCTGCGAGCGCGCAGCCAGACTAGCAGCGCGATCAAAGCGTTGCTCGGGCTGGCTCCCAAGACCGCTCGCGTGATTCGGAACGATGAGACCGACGAAGAAATCTCGCTTGAGTTGATCGAGCCCGGTGATAAACTTCGCGTTCGGCCGGGTGAGAAGATACCGGTTGACGGCCTCGTCATCGAAGGCAACAGCTCGGTTGATGAATCGATGGTCACCGGCGAGCCTATTCCTGTAGAGAAAAGTAAAGACGATCGAGTTACCGGCGGCACAGTCAATGGAACTGGCGGCTTCATTATGAGAGCCGAACGCGTCGGCAGCGAAACTCTTCTCTCGCAAATCGTTCGCATGGTGAGCGAAGCTCAACGCAGCCGCGCGCCCATTCAGCGGCTTGCCGATACGGTTTCGTCATATTTTGTCCCGGCGGTTATCGTCGCTTCAGTAGTCGCGTTCATTGTGTGGAGCGCGATCGGTCCGGAACCGCGGCTCGCTCACGCGATCGTCAATGCCGTAGCCGTGCTGATCATTGCCTGCCCGTGCGCGCTTGGGCTTGCGACGCCGATGTCGATCATGGTTGGAACGGGTCGCGGCGCCACCGCAGGCGTGCTCATCAAGAACGCTGAAGCGCTGGAGGTACTCGAGAAGGTCGACACGTTGATCGTAGACAAAACCGGCACGCTCACCGAAGGTAAGCCTCGACTCAAGTCAGTAGTTGCTCTGAATCCGACAAGCGAGGCAGAACTGCTGCGACTTGCCGCCAGCATCGAACGTGGAAGCGAGCATCCTCTCGCTGAAGCGATTGTGACCGGAGCTCAAGAGAAGAATCTGCGGCTCTCTGAGGCTCAAGACTTTGAATCAATCACCGGAAAAGGCGTGATCGGAAAGATCGAAGGGCGAGCTGTTGCGCTCGGCAACAACAAGTTATTTGAGCAACTCGATATTGAAACGAACGCTTTGATTGAACGCGCCGAGGCTCTTCGAAAAGAAGGCGAAACAGTAATGCTGGTCGCCGTCGATACCCGGCTGATTGGCTTGCTCGGTGTCGCTGATCCGATCAAAGAATCTACCGCGGAGGCGATTCGGGATTTGCATCACGACAAGATTCGAATCGTGATGCTGACCGGCGACAATAGAACAACGGCGGAAGCCGTCGCAAAAAAGCTGGGCATCGATGAAGTAGAGGCCGATGTTCTGCCCGAACAAAAAGGCGAAGTGGTCAAGCGCCTGCAAGCTGAAGGTCGAGTCGTCGCGATGGCGGGCGACGGGGTCAACGATGCTCCGGCTCTTGCTCGAGCGCACGTTGGAATCGCAATGGGAACGGGGACCGACGTAGCGATCGAGAGCGCGGGCGTCACTCTGCTGAAGGGCGATCTCCGCGGAATAGTGCGTGCTCGAAGGTTGAGCCGCGCTACGATGCGAAACATCAGGCAGAACCTTTTCTTTGCATTTATCTATAACGCTCTTGGGATACCGATCGCTGCAGGAGTGCTCTATCCGGTGTTTGGCCTGTTGCTGAGTCCAATGATTGCAAGCGCGGCGATGAGTTTTAGCTCAGTCTCCGTGATCGGAAACGCGCTGCGTCTTCGCAAGGTCGAGCTGTAGGAAACTCTTCTTGTAATCCCAGACTGACTAAGCGGTCCTCCTCACCTCTTCCGGCGATTGCTTATTCGCTAGACTTTGATTAAGAGTGACCGAACAAGCTTATGACATCGGACTGCTCAATCGCTTACGGGGATGTTTTCATTAACAAACGACTTCAGTCGGGTGTCGCGAGTCTCAAGCCTCGCGAGGAATCGTCTTCAACGGTTTAACAGGCGAACTCCAAAACTGTTGAAACAGTTCCGATAGCGGCCACGCACTCCAAACACCTCGATGAATCAAGGTGTTAATGAGAGCCGCAGTTCCATCAAGCGTTCCAAGTCGGGCTTTTATTTTCAGCATCTCGACTTCCCGCACGTTTGACTGAAAAGCAGCTACAGAACTATCGTTCTTGAGCGGATCAGACAAAGCTTTCCGGGATCTCTACTCCCGAGGATTTTCTACAATGGACAAGCAGCAACTTCACACCACGCTTGAGCAGTTGCATGGCGAGCTTCAACAGATTGAGTCGGTCGATGAGAACGAGCGGCAAATTCTTCAGAAGTTGATGAGCGATATAGAGAAGCTCCTCGAAGCAGAAGACAGTGACCAACATCACGTTGCTCGACTTGATGAAGGGTTGAGGGAAGGAATCGAACTATTTGAAGCTTCACATCCGAGAGCGACGATGCTTATGGGGCAAGTAATTGATGCTTTGGGAAAGATTGGTATTTAGGTTATGAAAGAAGAAGTAAAAATTTGGTATGACAGAGAAGCGGATTATCTAGAAGTGCTGTTCGACATAAAAGAAGGCTACTTCAGGGAGAGTGATAATGACGCTGTAATGGAAAAGGTCGATAGCCAGGGAAACATCATTGGTTTTCGATCTTGAAAGTCAGCGCAATAAGCCAACGTCAGCCATTGTCAGTGAGCCTGAGTAACCGATTAGTCTGATGCCTGTCGAACTAATTACGAATGGACAAGCCTTTGACCAATTGCCATTTGCACGCCTGACCCTCGTCCGTTTTTTTCTTGAGTAAAAAGACAAAATGGAACCATTAGTCGTAATCATCATACTCGCTGCAGTATTGGGTATAGGTTAACTGGTGAACAAAGAATTCCTGAAAGGAGTCAAAGCATTAGATAAAGCCAGGCAAGATTATCAAGACAGCCTATCTATATTAAAAGCCGATTCAGCAAACACAGACCTGCGTCAGAGAACACTCCACCTAGGCAGAATGTATTCAAACCTGACGCGAAATAAAACGGGAGTTACTTTGTTTGATGAAGTTGCCCTCATGAACGACATCAATGCGGCCGGTGCCGGCATGGCATCTGTGCTTAATAGAAAACCGACGACCGAGAAGACGATCGAGGAGCGATTGGCAACACTATCCGAGCTTAGGGCCAAAGAACTCATTAGCGAGCAAGAATATTCTGCAAAGAAGCAGAAAATCCTTGAGGAAATATGAAATTCCCATTTGCTGCTTTACGCGTGAAGGTCGTTCTGAACCGGTGGTAATTTGATCAATCCTACCGTCCAACCGTAGACTGACTCGCGCCGTAGTACACCCGCTTATACGACAACACCAGAGGACTATTCGCTTGAGCTTTCACTGTTGGCGCGCCCGTTGGGCCTCCCGTGTCTACAACGTAGCCCGGATAGAACGGCGGTGACTGACCGTTGTCGTAGCGCGAGTCCCACTTGCCTTTGTACATGTAACCGTGGAACTGACCGTCGTAGACTCCCAGGTTATCGTAATTCGAGGATTGCTCTCCGCCTACGAGGTTGAAATTGCCTCGAAACGGCTTGCCCTGGAAATCAAGCACATCTGATCTCACTCGCCCACCAAACGGCCGGCCGTTCGGACCCATGATCGGATTGCCATTTGAATCTCTCAACTCGAATGCCGCAATCGAAGCATGCACCGTCAGGTTGTCGGGAGCGGTCCCGTCGCTCGGGATGTTGATGTTGCCGCCCGATGCAAAGATTCCGAGAACGTTGTTCGCGTCGGGATTGATCGGATTGCCTGCGGCATCAACAACCGGCGTTTCGTAAGTCAGATCACCAGTGAGCGTCACGCTTCCGCCCTGAACCGGTTGCCTCGGGTTGCCCGTGGCAACGCCTCCGGCGGTGATCGTGACTGCGAAGTCCGAATCAATCGCCGGTATCGGTTGCCCATTCGCGTCGCGACCCGGTCCGTGAAGCGAAGAAATATCACCGTGCACATACAGCGAAGCCGCCGAGCGATTGCCCTTCTGCACAATCGAACGATCCTTCGGGACCCCTCGAAGTGTGACCGTTCCGTTTCCAGCATCGACCGTCGTCGTGCCCGCGTCGAGATCAATTACAATCGTAGTAGTTTGGCTGCCTTGAGTGATTTTTATCACTTGACGATTTCCTGAAGGATCAGCGCTCAACAAGACTTCATCCGCGTCCCCCATCACATAAATGCCACTGCCTGAAAACACTTCGCCGTCGGCCGGCAGATAAACGCCGCGCGGAAGCGTCGGAGTAGTTGAATTAGGATCTTTCGGGTCAGCCAACGGAGTATTCAAATCGCTTGCTGCTCGAAGCGCAGTGTGAAGCTCGCCGTCAGTAGGCGGTCCGGCCGAAAGAGCGTAGCCACCGTCGAGCACCGCTCGAGCCTGGTCGAATGCATTGCCGGTCGGAGGAATTGGAGCGACTCCGCGATCGAATCCTGCAAGAAACTTCGGAGCTACCAGCACGCCGTCGACTATATCGTAGTCGGCATCAATCGGCGGCGGCGGCATTCCCGCGCCGTATCGGTAGTAGCTTGCTGTGCGATCGGCTTGCGTTACGTGACCGTGAAAAGTCGGAGCATCGGAACCATCGGCAACCGTCCAGAATCCGAATCGCTCATTGGTGTGAACGCGGCCGGCAAAACGATCGCCCGGTCCGAGACCTTGATAGATGAATGGTCCTTCGGGATTGTAAGGATCGAAGCGGTCCAGGAACAAAGCAAACTCTGCAAACGTTCCAACGCGCAATCCTCCACCGCTCGCTTTGACCAACAGCTTGAAGTTGACTACGCCTTCTTCGACCAGGGTCACTGAGCCGTTCAATCCTGATATGCCTTCGCCAATCGACTGCATTTCGTAGCTGACTGAGTAGGGCTCTACTTGTCCGAGCTGTGGATAAAGCGGGCTGATCAGCCTTACTCGGTTCGCCGCATGAGCCGGATCGTTGTCGCTCGCGGGATATGGCACCTGGATGCTCTTGATCTTGATGCTTGTTTTGTAAGCCGAATTATTCGGAAACGTTTCAGTCGTCTTAAAAGCCTGTTCGGCCGCGGTTGTGAAATCGTTTGCGTTGAGAGTTGGCTGGCCTGGCGACACGCGAGGCGGATCTGGAAGCGATGCGAGCACGAATTTTTCGTTTCGAAGCAAGCGATGCAGATTGTTCACGCCGGCCTCGGCCGCGTAGAAACCGCTTGTAAGATTTTTGAAGTTCGAGGTGATTGATTTATCCGAGAGCGCGGTGAACGTCACCGCAAGCGCGAGCATGAGCATCAGCGACATGATCAGCATCACTCCGAGCAAAGCCATGCCCCGCTCGTCGTCGGCTAGGCGAACAGAATTACTCGTGTCGCACACGCGTTGCCGGCGCTCTTCGTGATCTGTTTGTCGTTTCAGCATCAAATCGCCTCCAATTCCTAATGCTCGTTCATTCGCTGTTATGGATTCGTATTCAAGCGCTCGCCCAATCGCGGAAGCCTTCCGATCCTTCTGGTCTGGTGGTTGTAACCGCCGCTTGTGAAACCGCCTGACCCGTCTCCTCCTGAGTCGTTTCCATTTCCTCCACCGAAGCCTGAGCTGCCGGGATAACCTGCGCCCGGATAGCCACCGCCGTTTCCAGAGCCGCCATCGTCGCCCGGTCCTCCCCCGTCGCCGGGACCACCTCCGCTATTGCCACCGTCTCCCGGAACGCCCGGCGAGCCGGCGCCTCCTCCGGTGCCCGACGAACCGAACGATGAGCCCGAGACGAATCGAGGTCGAACAACGCTCGCCAGGGTCACGAGCCGTTCAGCCTGTTGGTCGCTCTTGACTTCGGTTCGAGCGGTCATCGTCACTTCAAGCGCCTGCGTTTTGTATTGACGAGAGATGTTCTGTTGCTTGACCCAATGGCCTTCGACTTCGCCGTCTTTCACTTCGAGATAGCGAAGCTGAAACGCGACGACATTGCGAGCGATGGTAATCGGAACACCATCATTCACAGTGAGCTCGAAGGTCGGGTGATCTCGATCACTCTTTCGATCGACAAAGTATCGTTTGATCACTGAAGGTCGCAACGTGTACGCGCCGTTCTGATAGGTGTCACCAAACGGAACTTCGGGTTGAACGCCGCGATGATCGACCGGCTCGAAGTTGATTCCGATTGCGCCTTCAGCAGTGAGCTTCGCAGCCTTGACTTTGATAAAGTCGAATTGGACTGAGCCGTCCTGACGAGTGCCGCTGACAATAAGCTCCTCATCGGTCTTGAGAGCGTTGATGACTGCCCACGGATCAACTCGAGCGGCGCTGTTGGGAAGAAGTTCGACGTATCGATCGCCGACCGAAAAATCTCTCGTAGAAGCGGCGATCAACGGTAGAGCCGCCGACGGCAGCTTCGATTCGGTGTCTGAAGAAACAATCGTGACTTCGTCAGTCTTTCCTTCAGGCCCGTCGTATGAGTAGATCGAGCGAAATCTCGGTCCGAGGCCTAGCGAATTCTCTTTCGACTGCTGAATGTCGCGGGTGATGAAGTCCATCAACAGCCGCGCGTTCTGATCCATCTCCGAAACGCCTTGTTCGGTTCGAAAGATCGTCTGGCTCTTTCCGAGAAGAGTTACAACTGAACCGATGATCAGAGTGAAGACGGCCATCGCGATCAACAACTCTGCGAGCGTGAATCCATGCTGAGTGTTTGTAACGATGCCGGGCACCGCGCGTGAATAGGTTCTTTCGCCGGGCGCGGGAATGGTGAAACTCTTCGACCGCTGCGTGACTCGTCTTCTCATAAGATTGCGTCCTTCCAAAAGGCTGCCAATTGCCGGGCGCTACTGATTTGTCATCACCGTATACAAATCCACCAGTTCAGGAGCCTTCCCAGCAGGAGGATTCTCGCTCTTCACTCGCACGGCCATCGTAAGCCTTCGATCAGCAGGATTGTTTTCGTTGCTCGACATGATCACCCAGCGCCTCGAATAGGTTACCCGGTCGTCGCTGAACGGATTTCCGGCGACGATCGTCCCGTCGGGTCTTCGCGTTTCGGCAGTACCGTCCGCCTTCACCACTGTGATCGTGCCTTCCGGCTCGACGTCGTCACGTCCGGCGATGATTATCTTGTCGTAATAGTATGAGCCGTCAGCGCCAGAAGCATCGTAGTCCAGACTACCAACGATGTAAGCGTCATCGGAGCCGCGCCCGCCGGGATTCGCGGCCATTTTCGAAGGGTCAACCAGTCTTTGAAATGAAACCGCGCCCAATTGCTCGAGCTTGTCCTGCGCGAATGTAGTGGCCGTCGTGAAGTTGCGCGAGCTTGCATTGGTCTTCATTGCAAGCGTGAACATTCCCGCGACGCTCACGAGTCCTACGACAGTCACGAGCATCGCAATTACCGCTTCGATCATTGTGAAACCGGCCTGGCTTCCACCTTCACTTCTTGTTGATTTGCATTCCGCTTTGAGTGACTTCATTCTTGTTCCGCCTCTTCCGGCCTGTTAGCTGCTCATCCTTTTTGCGCATCCGAAACGGTTACCTGACCGGTCGGCGACACGACTACAAAGAGGTAATACCCGTCCGTGCTGTTGATTCGAATACTCGGACTCTCGCGCGGCATCGGCGAAATCACGCCGCGGCCGTCGAAGTCGATTTGTTTGGGCGCTTCGGCGTCCATAGTGACGCCTTGGGGCAGCTGTACGCCTCCGCGGTTTTGCGGCGCTTCTTTTCCAGCGGGGTCGTATTGTTGAATGTCGACGCTTTGGGGATCGTTGACGATGATTCCCGCAAGAGTGTTGTTGGAAGTAGCCAAATATCTCGCGCGCTGAATCGCTGTTGCTACATTGCGGCCGCTCATCCCGAGCCGATACATTCGCATGTAAGACATGATCTGAGGCACGACGAACGCTGCAACAACGGCAATGATCATCAAGGCCACTGACATCTCGATTATCGAAAATCCTCGTTCGCTTCTTCTCGTCCCCGAACCGGTTATGAGCCTCGGTCGAAACATATAGTTACAAAATATGGCAGGTATTCGCTCACACTTCGCGGTACTTCTGATCAAACCGATCCCGCTGCATAAGCGCTTTTCCGCACCTACTGGTTATCGAGGGCGTGAGTTATAAGCGGGGACCTTTGGGGGTTAGAAATGAAGGCGGGGATTGATTACGCAATCAGTATTCCGCGAGAGAGATACTTCTGCTCGTGCGAGTGAAGTGGGCGGAGACCCCAGAAAAAAAAGGGGCCTTGTGAGCCCCTTACCTCAAAGACTGCAATCGGATTGGAACTTTTTGCTATCCGCGAATCAAACCGCGGAAGTTTGATGGGCTAGCACTGAACCCGGGGAAAATCGCGTTCAAGTTCCGGGCGCCCATATGACGACTCGCAATCTCGGAGAAGACATCCCGGAAGTCCGTCGTCAAGGCGAGATCGCGGCCCTCGTATAGTTGATCGGTGGCAAGTCCGGGCCACTTGCCGTAAACCTTGCCGCCTTTGACCGGACCGCCGAGCACAAACAAGCAGCTCGCGTGTCCGTGATCGGTTCCGCCCGAGCCGTTCTGCCGAATCGTGCGGCCGAACTCAGTCATCGTAATGACAACCACATTACGCATTCGATCGCCGAGGTCTTTGTACAACGCCGCAATTCCCTGGCTGAAGTCCTGGAAGCGATTTGCCAACTGGCCACGCGAGTTTCCCTGATTCGCGTGGGTGTCCCAACCGCCGACGTCAGTGAAGGCCACTTCGATGCCGACATCAGACTTGATCAACTGCGCGATCTGTAAAAGCGCGTTGCCGAAAGGCGAGCGAGGATAGTTCGCTCCATTAGCCGCCTGATACTGTTGCGGGTTCGCCTTCTTCAACATCTTGACCGCTTCGAATGCTTCTTTGCCGGTGCCGTGAAGCGCATCGCCGAGGCTCGAAGAGTAGAGTTCCTCGAAGCCTTTCGCGACCTGGCCGTTTCCCTGCCCTGCACGAACGCCAAAGTCCGAAATGTTAGTCATTGCAATAGCCGGCGCTGGACCCAACAACGTGCGCGGCAGATTCGCAGTGAAGGAGACCGCTCGAAACGGCGAAGCCTTCGGGTCCGCCTTCGCCTGCATGTAGCGATTCAGCCAACCGTCGCCGGTGCCCTTATTGCCCGGAGTCGCGGATTCCATGTAATCCTGTGCGTCGAAGTGCGATCGCGTGTTGTCCGGCGAGCCGACGGCCTGAACGATTGCAAGGTGGCCTTCGTCATAGATCGGTTTGAATGGTGCAAGCGCGGGATGAAGCGCGAAATAGCCGTCCAGATCAAGCGCAGCATCTGCGTTACCGCTCTTCGGTTCCGCTATCGCGATGTTTGGCCGGACGCTGTAGTAACTGCGATCACCGAACGGAATCACCGCCGATATGCCATCCATTGCTCCTCGTTGAAAGATCGCGATGACGATCGGGTGATCCTTGCCTGCCGCAGCAGAAGTTTGTGCGAACGCCGTTCGCTTGAGGAAGGACGGCACGGTCGCGAAGCTTGCGACCGCTATTCCTGACGACTTGAGAAAGAATCTTCGTGTTACTGCCATGATTTTATCTCCGCTTGTAAGGGCGGGCCTCCGTGCCCGCCCCTCAATCACATTGCAGCCCGCCACTGAGGGGCGGCCACGGAGGGCCACCCCTACAAGCCCCATTTATCCATCCCTATTATCTGCGCTGGAACTCGGGCGCTCCGAGCACCAGGCCGAACACTTTCGCCGTTTCGAGATCGTCAGCCGACATCGCGATTTGAGGACCGGCATTGTCCGCAACGCCAAACCGTCTGTCCAATCGCTCAAGATTTCCGGTTCCCTTCTGACCCTTGCCGGCCCCAGTGTTTGGCGGCAGAGCCTGCATAGAGTTCTCCGCCATAACTTCCTCACCTGTTGGAATCGGCGGAACGGCTCCGAGTTCGCCCTTCACCGGCACGCCTTCTTTCAATTGTTTGTCCAGCACGGCGCGGGTTTGAGAAGACACATCTCCGTTCAACAGAGAAACTATTGCCTGATCCATCACTCTCTGCCGGTCGGACATGTCAATGTTGCCCACCGCGCGCTTGACGTCAAAAGCCGCTCCCCGCAGTTTGTTCGTGCTGAGCGCGAGCCCAAAATTCAACCTCTCGAGCAACGAACCGGTGTTGACCCATTGATCGGCTCTATCGGGATAGCCGGTCGGCGCCTGGTACAAATAGAGCGGCTCGCCCATCTTCGCGATGAATTGAGCAGTTTGCTGAGGCGAATTCAAATCGGCGCCAAGAGCTCGAACAGCGGACACCGCGAGCTCGAACGGTGACTTGATCTTCGCTCGATAGGCTTCCTTCGAGTTGAACTCCGAAGAAGTGAAGATCGTCCGCAGCATCTCTCGAATGTCGCCGTCAGATTTCATGTAAACCGCTGTCACGCGATCGACCAATGACTGCGGGGGAGTGTCACTCACAAAGCGTCGCACAAGCTTTGTCGAAATGAATTTCGCGGTAGCCGGTTGATGCGCGAGTATATCGATCACCATCTCGCCGTCTTTAATTCCACCACCGGCCGGAATCTTCTGACCGAGCACCGTCTTCTCACCGTTGTCGTGCATCCACGATCGGAAAACAAACTCAGTGCCTTGCCGCGGCCGATCGAGCGTCCATCCGGTCAGACACCGCGCAACTTCCTGCACATCCTTCTGAGTGTAGCCGCCTTCAACGCCAAGCGTGTGAAGCTCCATGATTTCGCGAGCGTAGTTCTCATTGATTCCCGGCTTGCGCTTCTTGAGAGCATTCGCAGCTTGCGCTTGCCGCTGCTGAGGCGTCATCTGATCGCGTTGCATGTCTCGATAGGCCGGATCGTTAGGACGCCCCAATCCCGGGTTGCCGAATCCGCCGAGTGCGCCCGGCCGTCGCTGAAACTGCCCGCCGCGACGCTGGGGCATCTGCGCATCCGGCGATGTCGATTGAAAGTTGTCCAGATAGACCAGCATCGCCGGACTCTTCGCCGTAGCCATCAACAGATCTTTGAATTTCCCCATCGTGTGAGGACGAATCACGTTCATCTCGTAATCGGTCGTCAGATCGCGATCGGCGTTCTTAGCCCAAAAAATATTGAAATGGTTGAACCAGAAATCAGTCATCACTTCCTGGAGCTGCCGCTCGCTGTAGGCCGCGCGAACAATCTTCTGCCCTTGGAGCTCCTGCAGCAAGAACTGAGGCGGCTTCATCCCGTGCTCCTGGTAATAAGCCATCACTTGCTGACGGTATTCGCGCTTGGCGTTCTCGTCCGCGGCTTCGCCCGGAGGCGGCTGAATCTGCGCGTTTTTGCCTTGCTTCAACCCCAGCTCTCGGGCCAGTAGATTCGGAGGCGGATACTTCGCTTGAATTTCAGACAGGCTCATCCGCAGCGAAGGGAAATTCGCCAGGCGAGCTTCGATCGCGGAATCGTCGATGCGATCAGGATGAAGCTGAAGATCGATGTACTTGTCGATCCCCATGCGCTTTACCCGCTCGACGTCGCCGGCACGCGGACCGTAGCCTATGCGGTTCAGCAAATGAATGATCTTCTGATTCTCGTTCAAGCTCGAGCTTGCTTTTGATTTCGTATCGGCGCCGGCCGGAATGATCGCGCCTAACGTGAGCGCCGCCGCCAATGCGACCGCGAGCGCGCTTGAAGCGACTCGTAAGCTTGCGAACCTGCTGGTGAGGCTGGTCTTTCGTTTCATGGTCAACATCCTCGTTTTTGCCTTAGAAATAGAATTGATGATTTCGGAGCCCGCTGGGCTGCCGGGCTCTCCAGAATCCGCCTTCTCGACGTGACTGTTTCAGTCATAAAGCTTAGACGGCACAGGCTCAGAATTAGTTTGAAAAACGATTGCACGGTGAAAACAGATACCTGAACAGATTATTACGGTTGGTGTTGTTTTGGAAGGGCCTAATGAGTCGTCAGCGTGGCAGTCGAATGATCAGAGCCAGGGTAGACCTGAAATGAAAAATGTTAATGACAAATGCAAAACTTGCTGGCTCTTCTGCGCCCGCTGAGTAGCGAACACTGTGATGCAACTCGCGCTTGATCCTGACCTCCTCTCGGTTGTATAGTCACGCCGGTAACGGAGTCCCCGTGCAGAACATTGGCCCCTACATACCGGCGGCAGGACGTCAGAGTCCGAAAGACGCCTCATCTAAACCAAGGCTTCTCGATCAGGTGCGGCAGGCGATTCGCGCCCGACACTACAGCAAGCGTACTGAGAAAGCCTACATGGGGTGCGATAGCAGACTTGTTTTTCATGTCGCCCTATTTGATATGGGACTAGGCCGAGGACTAGCCGGGTAATAGCAAAGGTAAAATCGCTGACGTTATGCGCTAACTGTTGGTTCTGTTCTCAAACTCATGTAAAGGAGCCTCACAATGGAACAAGAAATTGAAGCTCTTAGTCAGAGGCTACAGCAAGAACCGAATTGGGACCGTGGCTTGGATAACCTCGATCGGGACCTCATTAGGTTAAGTCTTCGCGCCACGCAATTATCAACTTACGCGTTTGCCCATGAGGACGACCCTAGCGAAACATGGACTCGTGCTGCATGGCGAAACTTTGTTGTGCAATTCGTTCAGTTCCTAACTGAACTTGATAGAACCGGCTTGTCTGAAATTATGGGAAGGCTCACGCCCGAATACCTCGCAGATTTTTCTTTTTCTAATGCTAGAGAGTTTCGCGAATTCGAAGAGAATCTTGAAGACGTTCCGGTACTTGAAATGCCTCGCGAGGGCTGGAATAGATTTTGGGGTATCGCGGATGTCGCTGTGCCTCGCTTCCTTGAAGTCATGCGTGTGAATCAGCCTTTCATGTTTCGCCCCCTGTTTAGTGAAACTCATCAGAAATTTGAAGCGTCAGTTCTTAACTTCGAACATTTATCTCCTTTTAAGTGGAGGAAAGCTGTTGCCGCTGGCACGGGCTTCCTACTCGCGATCGCTGATACGGCTGTTATTGCCCGACCGCTGGAATTGGACTCGCTTCGTTGGTCGCGGGATTGGGTGTAACGTTTTACTCAGCCGGATAGATTTCAATCACTGTGAGAGTTGCTCATGACCGCGCATAACAAATCGTTGGACGCGAGCGGTGGGAGCGTGTTTCGCAACTAACCTGGTGCGGCGGATGGCGCTTTGATTCGCGCCGCCGCGTCAACTCAGACGTTGGGCCATCGAAGGAGTAATGATGAAAAACAAGAATGGTCAAATCGCTAAGAACGCCAAAATTGTGATTGTAGGAGCAGGCCCCGCCGGTCTCTCAACCGCATGGTTTCTTTCAAAGAATGGATTTCATAACGTCACCGTCCTTGAAAAACTCGGCCGGGTTGGCGGACTTTGTAAAAGTCTTACGGTAGATGGAATGAGTTTTGATTTAGGCGCTAACTATCTTACGTGGGCGTATCAAGAAACGCTTAAGATTGCAAAGGAACTAGGCGCGAGCACCTATCCTGAGAAACCTTATATTTCAATTGAACTCAACGATGATGAAACCAAGTTCAAATATAGACCTTTTTCTGAAGCTATTCTCTATGACCATTATACACACGAAAAAGTCTCGTTGTTTTCTTTTGTAATCGCGTCAATTCGATATTTTGCCATTCGCTGGAAGTTAAGCCGCATTATTGATGTCCCTGATTATTTGGCAGGAATCCACAACCACCAGGAACTCTGTGTTTCTTTCAAATCATGGTTGGAGCAAAATAAGTTGATGCCTTTATCGACCCTGTTTCAATTCCCAATAACGATTATGGGATATGGAAACCTTACAGACATCGCAACGCCTTACGCACTACGTTATATGTCACTCCGGACATTCTTCCCCATGGCTTTCGGGCCAATTCCAATTGTCGATTGGATCGTAGGACGTTGGCCAAAGCGTTTTACCCTGGGTTTTCAGCGGCTATGGGAACGCGTTGCCTGGAGAACAAATGTTCGGCTTAACGTGAACATCACCGGCATTGAAAGATCGGTGGAAAACATCAAAATTGATTTTGAATATCCTGAACAAGATCTAGACGAAATTAAGATCGTCAAGGACACGCAATACTATGATTATTTGGTTCTTGCCTGCCCTTTAACACAAGATGTTTTCAAAAGACTCGGATTAGATCCCAATAATGCCGAGCAGAAGATAAGTCGAGAAATTCATATTAACCCCTACTGTATGACGACTTTTTGGATCAACAACATGGATATGCCGCAACCCATTGCTCCTGTCCTGCCGATCCCGGAGATTGGAATACCCTGGGCTGTTGCGAGACAGTTCCAAGATAGCGGCAATATGTTCACACAATTCTATACACGCCCTACCAAGGATCAAACGGATGATGAAGTCATTGGAGAGGTCAGAAAATTGGTAAAACTACTCGGAGGTGAAATTGACGAAACGCAAGGTCGTTGGCATACCTTCGATAAATTTACTTATTTTCAGCATTTTACAGTTGAGCAAATTAAAGCAGGTATTTATGCCGACCTTGCAAACATGCAGGGCAATCAGAAAACCTTCTATGTTGGCGGAGCAACAGACTTTGAGTTGGTCGAACCCATTGTAGAGCATTCAAAATACATCGTTGAAAAATACTTTGTCGGCATACAGAGCTAACCTAAAAATGGCCATACTGCCAGAGGGCACAAATTGCCCTCTTAAGAAAATCTAACTACATCCTAATAGCAATGATAGAGGAATGCGTTCCTACGACGCCGCCCAACTCGCCGCAGCACCGTAGCCGCAAACTACGCGGCACGGTGATGCGGAGCGTTAGACCAATCTATGACGTGCGTCGGTAGGTTGAGAATGGAAAGGATAAGATTATGATAATCAGGAATCTCTCACTTAGCTTAATACTGGCTACTCTCGGCCTTAGCTGGCCTGCAATCCCTATAGCCGGGCAATCAAAGGTCATTGTGATTGCACCATCAGACTGCAAACCAACTGAGGTCGACCTCAGTGACAGTTTGAGTGCGATGTCAATCCATGTGAACGCTGAGAATATTCTGTTTGACTTTGGCGGCACTGCAATGTCTTGCCTGTTCACCGATGAAGGTCTCATCCTAATAGCTCACGAAGCCAAAGTATACAGCGTTCAAAGTTACGACGAGTTAAAAGCCACTCATAGCCGACAGGTCGACGAGGGCGATAGTTATCACAAGCGCACCGGCAAGTGGCTCGGCAATCGTGAGTTTATTATGACCGATGAAACCGCAACGATATCAGGGTTAACTACCCACAAGGTCATTCAAATGATTGGGGATAAGATCGAAGCTGAAATATGGGTGTCCATCGAATCTGTTCCAATAAGGCTACGCGAAAGAATGAAGTCCACTTATCAAGAAGACCATTGGAAGAAAGCGTCTTTGAAACCCTGGATAACAGACATAATCATGTTGTATGGCGTTCCTGTTAAGATGGTCGAGAAGAGGAAGAGTGGTATCCTTGTTTGCGAAGCACGCGTCTTTGAGGAATCGATTTCTGCCAACGCATTCCAGGTGCCATCAGGCTACAGAAGAGAAAGTGAATTAACTCGAATCGGTCTAACTCCCGCGTGGACCGAAGCGCGCGAGCCAGTGTTCACATGAACCTCGAGTTTTACACGCGCGCTCGGTCACGCGAACGTTAGAAAGATTGACGGAAGAGGACGAAGAGAGGAGCCGCTTGCGTGATGAGGCGTTCTTCTCGTCGACCACAAGCAACGTTGTGACATGACGTGCCTGTTGCCGCGCCGTGCGTCTGGTGCGTCCACGGTTCCCCCCAAGAGTGTGTGACCCGGAGGCGCGTCCACGCTCGGATCTCTGGTCCTGGCGGCTACTACGGTGGCGGGCTCCGGCGTGAGGGTGGGTCCTGGACAAAATCGTAGGAGAAACAGGCCCGTGCCCCTATAATGCCATGCTAAGCAGCACCGCCGGGCATGAAGACGCTGACGATTCCGGGGGCAAAATATCTCGTCTTTATCACTTACTAACGCGCTCGTTTCCCTCAAAACACGGCCTAACACCCGATCCAGCGGACGCGGCCAACGGAGACTTTGCTTGATCCCAAGGTGACAGGCCGCGCCGCTCAACCGCAGGCCGTTAGGCGGCTTCTTGTAGGAACGTATGAAACTATGAGCGAATATCGGCGGCGCTCCCTGAGAGTCTTTTTCTTGACGACGTACTGCCTGGCTCTCGCGCTTTCGGTGCACAGCCAGACGGCCGCGCCCTCGACGGCTTCGCTGCTTTACCCTCCGTACGACGATCTTCCCAGCGTTGAGGGCTACTTCCCCGGCGCGGATAATGTTCGCCTCTTCTACCGTGTGGTCGGCACCGGTAAAAAGACAATCGTCTTCCTGCACGGCGGCCCCGGAGTGGGCATTGAGGACGGGGCTTTGGAAATGGAAGGGGTCGCCGCCAAAGGTTTCCGCTTTATTGAACTGAATGAACGCGGCGGCGGCCCGAGTGTCCGCTCATCTCCCGCTAAGAACAGCTAATGGTTGTCGTTTCCGCGCCCGCTGAACGCGTGCGTTAGGACGCCTGAGGTTACCTGATAGTTTTGCGGATAATCTCGTATGGAGCGGCCTCTAGGATTTTCACTATATTGAGGAACTCTATTACATCCAGTCTTCGTTCTCCGCGCTCATACTTAGAGACATATGTGGGGTCCTTTTCAATTTCTCCGACAGCGCGCGCTGAGAGAGTCCCTTATCCCTCGCGGGATCTAAAGCAAAAAAAGATGCAGGAAGCTCATACCGCAAACTGCACCGATTTTGGGTGCAATCCGGTTTGTGCCTTATACTCTGCTTCCATAAAGGAGGCAATGAATGGGAGAAAGACCGGATGAAAACAATCTCCAGAAGAACAATAGGCAGAAGCCAACAAAGAGAAATCCCCGACAGTCATTCGGTCGAGCAGGCGAACGCACGCAAAACCACGAAGGAAAAGCTAACACGGACTGGTCGCTTGGTGATAGAGTCTGGGCTGATCTATTCGACCCGTTATGTACAAAAGACGGGGATTTAGCAGAGCGCGCGGCAAAGCTCTTTATGTATCTACTCATGGAGCTTGAGAACGAGGGAGCAAAAGGCGCTACAAACGCAGCAATCTGTATTGAGAACGCGCTTGATCGCATTTTCCCTTATACTCCGGTGGGCCAGACATGCAAGATTCTCTTTCTGGTTTCACTCGGCAAAGACTTCCCGACCAAGCCTGATTCATTGGCCGTATTATCGGAAGCGATGAAAAGAACAAGAGCCGCACTGAAGCGTGCCTCTGATGAGCAACCAAGACAGCGCAAGCGCTCGCGCCGCTAGCAGCCTTTCGGCGACTATCATCAATGAGTCTTCACATTTCCTTTATTGCCGCATAATCCGAGTAGCTTTGGAATAAGCGGCTTTCATATCATCATTTGGTGTCGGTATGATTTCATACGCGGCAAAATCGCGTATGATCCGGCCACTTTCAAGGAGCGTAATGAGGCGACGGAAGGATAGGTCGCGCAATCGCGCGCACGCGATTACGCCGCTCATTTCAAAGTTAGCGCTTTGAGTGGTTCGATGCTGGGGTTGACGTCAATCACAGATGATGCCATCATCAATTAGCCAACATTCGGTAAGATACGCCACTAATCTCAAATATCTATGACCTTCAGATTAGTAGAAAGGAGAACAACCATGAAGAAAATGGAATCGGCAGAAATGAAAGAAAAGCAAACCGCCGCGGAACAAGAACTGAGCGAACAGCTAAACGTCCCCTTCATAATCGAGCTGAGTATCCTGCCCGCCCAGCAAGCTCCCGGCCCGGTATGGCTGAGTGCCTACGACCCGCAATACCTAACGGTGCTGATGGCTGGCTACTTTAACAATTTTGAGGGGCAGCAATCGTTTTGGGTGGAATTCAATCCCATAAAGGTGGGGCAGACGCACGTTGAGTTTGTGCAACAACCCCGACTGATAAACCCACTTTTTATCGGGCATCCCTACACGATAAAGATAATCGAACAATGAAATGGTAAGCAGTCGCAGAGAGGACTGATGTGGCGTGCCGTACGCGCCAAAGCACTAACGCGCGCCTAAACGGTTTAAGGTTCAGTGCAACAACTAGAGAATCCGTGCAACAACCTAAGAATCTGTGCGGCGCGGTGTTAGATTTCATCACCTCCAGCAGCAGTAAGCCGCCGCACAATTCTGGGCCAGACCTCTGTTGCAGTGATCGGGAGTGTAGGTCACAGAAGTAATAGTGGTCGAGGAAGACAAATTCAATTCGCACATCTGGCACTACATCGAAAAAGCCAACCTAACCCCCTCATCCCGGACTCGCGAAGCATGCTCGACGTGAGCCGTAGCGTATGCCTTGATTGTTTCCACATGTCGAAAACGCGTTCCGTGAACGCGCCTGAATAATCTGATTCTGAGATTCGCCACTTCGCTGTTTACACAATAAAGCCGCTCGCCATCCGGGTCCTTGTATTCTGCCTGCAGCATGTCTCGAAGCCTGCATTGCGCTGCGCCTTCGATTCGTACTCGTGTGTTCATCGCCGAGAAAGACCAGTAGCCCATGCCGAGCCGGCATTTCCACTGCTCGGCGAATCGAAGGCGGACGAAGCGGTGCTCTTCGCCTTCGTGTCGAAGATAAAGAGACTGTATCGGCGGAAGCATTTGCCCCGCTCGTCTCGGCCGCGCTGCCAGCCCTTCGAACACTGTGCCCGGATACTTTTCAAAAGCATTAGCGTGTAGCCACACCCATTCATCTACGTGCTTGCGTCCCCACAAGTGCGATTGACAGCCCGGCTCGTCTTCTAAAACTAGTTTCTCTCCGTCGACACTTATCGTCCCGCTGAATCGCGTGTCTAAATTTGGCGAGCATACAAAAGAAGACGGTCTCGCGAGCCTTACGAGCGTTTGCGTAACGTGATGGTAGGTCGTCTGGCAAGGCCGATATGTTAAGTCCCACTCGATCGAGTGCCCTTCGCTTTCGATTCTTCCCGTCGCCCTCGAAGACGAGAATAAACTCTCGCCGATTGTCAGTCTGAAATCCTCTCGCCCATCAAACGAGAACTGGTCGATTGCGTGGTCGCGTTTGATTCCCAAGTTCAAATCGGGCGCTTCGCGAAAGTAGGCGGCCGCCCACACTGATGCACTGGGTTTTGAGCCATCGGTGGAGTCCATCGGCGATTCCAGTGTATAGCGAAACCAAAAACCTCGCTGCGACGCTCGATGATTCAATGTCAGGAACCACACCTCGTAGCGCGGCGCGCTCACGCCATCCCATCGGCACAGGTTGTCGGCGAAATTTGTTGCCAGATTTGAAGCAGGCTTGTGGCTAACCGCCATCGAGACTCTCTCAAATAAGTCGATAACAAAAACTTGTTTGCGTGAAACAGAAGCGCCCGATTACGCGACAAACTTACATCATCGGAAATCACGAATCAATCAACAGATGATTTCCGCCTTCCGCCTTCCGCCTTCCGCCTTCTGCATTCTGCCTTCTGATTCTGTGGCCGCGTTTGACGCTCTTAGTCTCCAACAGGAATAATCACTGCGCAGTCGGAAATGTTTCTTGCGCTGGATTTGTATGAGCAGAACTTTCGAGTCAGAGGTCAAACTCGCCTGCGATGATTTAGATCGCTTGAGCCGAGCAGGTTTCGAGCTAAGAGTCGTCGAACCGCGTCACTTCGAGGACAACTGGTTGCTCGATCTGCCTCGCAGGAAGCTTTTTCGTCAAGGCGAGGCCTTGCGGGTTCGTTCGGTCAACGGAAAAGGGTGGATCACTTACAAGGGCGCCGTACGCCAGGATCAATCACCGGTGAAAGTTCGCGAGGAGATCGAGTTCGAGACCGACGCGCCCGAACGCGCGGTCGAGTTGTTCGCGCGGCTGGGTTATCATCGTTCGTTTCGCTACCAAAAATATCGCACCGTCTACGAGACGGTCGTCGATGATCAGAAGCTACACGTTGTTCTCGACGAAACGCCGATGGGCAACTTCATTGAAATCGAGGGCAACGAAGCTGCGATCGTCCGAGTCCTCGAAGCTGCTGGATTCTCCGCAAAGGACGCGGTTCGTCAAAGTTATCCCGAGTTGCAGGCATCACGATGCCGAGAAAGAGGAGTTCCAGTCGAAGATTTGGTTTTCGAATAGTCAGCGGTCATTGGTCATTGGTGCTGGCAGTCGTTGAGCTCGCATTCAAGAACCCGGCTAAGGACTAATGACCAATGATAATTGACCAAGATGAAAGCTTTTATTCTAGCAGCCGGATTCGGGACCAGGCTTTGGCCGCTCACTGAAGATCGCACCAAGGCGGCCATTCCCTTTTTGAATCGCCCGTTGATCACGTATTCGGTCGAGTACCTCGTCTCGCATGGCATCAGCGACATCATAGTCAATTTGCATCACCAGCCCGAGTCGATCCGCCGCGCGCTCGGAGATGGCTCAAAGTTCGGCGCGAGGATCACCTATTCTTTTGAAGAAGAGATATTGGGAACTTCAGGCGCATTGGATGCCGTGCGCGAGTCGCTGTTCGATGATGATTTTCTTGTAATAAATGGAAAGATTATCACCAACATCGACCTCGGCCGGTCGATCGCCGACCATCGCGAACAAAAGGCCCTCGCTACTCTCGTTTTGAAAAAGAACTCGTTGCTCGAGCACTTCAGCATAGTTGAGATCGATGAACGTAGATGGATTACTCGTTTCGCCGGATTTCCCGATTCCGTTTCTTCCGAAGCGGCCGCGATGGCGGAGCGTGCAGGTGTGAGTGCGAAGCTGGACGGCGTTCCGCTCATGTTCACAGGCATTCAGGTGCTGTCGCCGCATGTTTTCGACTACATTCCACCAAATCGTTTTTCACATTCGACCATCGATGTCTATCCTCGAGCGATCGCCGAAGGCAAACCGGTCATCGCTGACATTTCAACCGCCGATTGGTACGAGATGAGCACGATCAGCCGCTATCTCGAGGCCAGCCTTCGGCTGAATCGAAATAAAGACCGGTCAATAGTCGCGGGAGAGGGCTGCATCATCCGAGACGGCGCCAGTGTGAAGGATGCCGTGTTGTGGAACAACGTCACTATCGAACGAGGCTCGCGCGTCAGAAATTCGGTGCTCGGTGAGGGCGTAACCATTCCGGCTCACAGTGAAATCGAAAACGCAGTAGTCGTCCGTCGCGATGTTGTTTCGCAAGTCGAGCGCGGTGAAATTATAGGCGATAACATCATCGCACCGATTTGATTTGACTTTCTCATTTATGGCTTCACAAATTGAACCTCAGCCGATGTTTGCGATGTCGCTTCTTGCAGCGCGCCACTTGAGCGCGCCTGCGGAGTCGCTGTCGATTACCAAGCTCGCAGGAGACGCGTCGACTCGTTCTTATTTTCGGGTTCAGGCCCGCGGATCGAGCGTTATAGTCGCCCACTATCCGGAATCGTTTGACGAAAGGGAACGGGCCATCGATTGTCTTGAGCGCGCGGAAGCGTCGGACGCTTCGGCCAAATTGACCTTCGCCAACAATCCGTGTGCCCACCTTGAAGCTACTGAATTGTTCTTAAGAGCCAAGCTTCCGGTTCCCCGAATATTCGAGACTTCGGGCGCCGATGGGCTGATGTTGATCGAGGATGTAGGCGATTTAAAGCTGCAGGAGTGGCTGGGCAATCATATCGACACTGAAGCCAGGCGGGCGTACGTTCGAGCGATCGAGCTAATCGTTCAAATTCAAGATGCCACAGAACTGGCTCTGGGAGCCGATTCCATCTGTGTGCATCTAGCGTTCGACGAGGCCAAACTAAAATGGGAGCTTGGATACTTCTTCGCGAATTATTTTAATCGGTATCTTCATATGCGACTGGACGCGGCTCAATCAAAAGCCGTACAAGCGGACTTCAAGGAGCTCTGTTCGGAACTCTCCGCCCGCCCGCGACTGCTTGCGCATCGCGATTATCACGCCCGCAATTTAATGATGCTGGATGGGGAGATGTTCATCATCGACCATCAGGACGCGCGAATGGGACCGGCTACCTACGACCTGGTTTCTCTGCTTAGCGACCCTTATACAAATCTCTCCGGTGACGCAGTCACCGAATTGGTCGAGCGTTTCATTGCGATGAAAGCTGAATCGAGATTTCCAGTCATCAATACCGACGAATTCAAGAACGAACTCGAGCTTATGACCGTGCAACGAATGTTGAAAGCCGTCGGCACTTACTCCTCACAGGCAGCAAAAGGTAATTCCTCTTATGTAGAGTACATAAAGCCGGCGATCCAACGCGCGGTGTCGGCTATGAAACGGTTAGCTCGATTCAACGCAACCCGAGCCCTGTTATCAAGAACCGAACGTGTTGAGTAGAGTCAATCCGAGGAAGCACGATCCATCAAACTACTTTTCTTTGTCCTATCCCGGCGGAAACCGATTACTCGATCCTTCCATTAAGCGAGCGAACCGAAGCGTAATCAGGCGAAATTCTTTCTTGACTTGTCGAATCGGGTGGCTATATAGTGCGCCCGCTGCTACACAAATCTCCCCGACGAAGAGTGTTGAACTACGGAGAAGAAACGCATGAAGATCTCACGCGATCAAGCGAAGCTGATAGCAGGTCGTTGCCTCGATTTGGCTTTGGGCGTTTTTCTGATAACTGTGCTGGCTGTCATCTGGACCTCTTCCAGAAGTTCGACTGCTTCTGCTAACAAGATCAGGACCGAGTCGAGCATTAGTGCGTTGACCCCGGTGAATGGCTCCGTCTGCATAGAGGATGACTCTAATCCGGGTAATTTCGTTCGGGTTACGCAGAATGGAGAGTACAACTTCTGCTGCGGAGGCGTTCCAATCGCCTCGGGAACAGGAACGATAACAACGAGGGGCAACATCAATACCATAGACGGCACTAAGGGTGACCGTCAGGTCCACATTGAATGGGACACATCAGGCAATAACGGCTTGGGCGCCGGTACCGCTTATGTGCAGAAGCTTTCGAACAAGTTCATATGCCAGATTACTGACAGGAATCTGTCCAACGATACTTGCGTGTGCGCAGCTCCAGTGCGGCCAACCGATCCCAAGAAGCCGCCGCCGAACCGTCGAGAATACGGAACCGCCCGTTCAACGCGCAAGGTGCGTTAATAAAAAGCACCAGCTGGCAAGTGTCACCGCGGCGCAATGCTGATCTGGCCGGATTGCGTACGTGCTCGTCGGGGCGGCCATCATCGTTACTACTTTACAAGCGAGTTTGCCCGTGAGACGGCAGCTCGAGCTTCGGACTCAGTCGGGGCTTGGTGAGAATACTCGGTCCATGCTTTAGTCGCTTCACTGTAGCGCTTCGTTTTTTCGTACATCAGCGCGAGCTCGCGGTAACAGTCCGGACAGAATCCTCTTGATTTTCGGATTGTACGTTGCAGCGTGTCCTCCGCTTTTGCAAAATTGCCTCGCTCAAGCAACAATCTCACGCGTTCGACCAGCGCTTGTCTCGCCGGGTCGACAACTGGAGTCTCACCGCGAGCGCGCCACAGAGCTGACCGAGCCTCGCTGGACGAAGGATTAAGTAACAGCGCAAACTCGGCCTCGCGCATCGCGGCTTCCTGGTCGCCCGACGCGATAAGAGCTTCTGCCATAAGCCAGTGCGCGCTGAAAAGATACCGATCCGATTCAATCGCCTTGGCCGCATACTCACTCAACTTCTGTTTGTCACCTCTTCTTAGTTCCAGGTACCCAAGTAGTGCGTAGTTCGCGTCAGGCATCAGCGTGTGAGCGAGCGAACTTTGCGCTTGCTCGATTGCCGCGTCGAGAGCCTCCTTTCGCAAATCGATTGACGTCGGCGTCCGTCCCTGCCTTGCAGACACAGAGTCAGCCCATGATACGAGCGCGCTAGCGTATTGAAAATTGTACGCTCCAGTTGGATCGAAGCTATGTATCGCCCGCTGGCCGTGAGCCGTCAGATTTTGATAGTCGCCATCCTGCGCCGCAGCCATGGCCAGTTCGATTGAAGCATCGGCTTGAACGAGGGAAACAGACGCCCACACAGCGGCAACCAGCAGGGCCGCGCAGGGTACGGCAACTACAATCCCAGTCAACTTGACGCCAGTTGAAACGACGATTGGCGGATGTTCTTCGCCGTCAGTGCGCCCGTCTTCTATGTTCGATCCCACCAAGGCGAGCGCATTGAAGATGAAGAAGTACAACCCAGTGGGAATTTGATCGTAGATGAAGAAGTTGTGAACAGCTACGGCGAAAAGCGATCCAATCAATCCTCCAAGAATGAGGTTTATTCTTCGATCCGCGGAACGTCTTCTCGCTCGCAGCAAAAGTGAGAAGGAAGAAACTATCAGCGCCGCGTACAGAATTGAGCCGGGAAGCCCAAATAAGATCGCCGAGTCCAGATAAGAATTGTGCGAGCTCTCATTGTTGATTTGTGGCGCGAGTTGCGCGAGGGCGAGTGATCTGTACGCGAGAAACTCCCTGCTGAATGCTTCCGGCCCGCACCCCACGATCGCGAAGCGAGGAACCATAGCGACCGCATCTCTCCAAAGCAGGACGCGACCGGCGCCGGTGAAGCGATCTTCAACAAATGATCGAGCGCGCCGTGTAACATCGCGTGAGGCCGGGCTCAGAATGATCGCTGCTACAAACACCAGAACCGCCGCACATGTGATCGCTACAGGAACGAGAGCGCGCTTGCCTTTTCTTGCGGGTGTTTTGTTGGATTTGCGAGCCTCCAGATAAACAAGCGTCGCTCCGCCGGCCAACAATCCAAGCCACGCTCCTCGAGTTCCGCTGAAAATTATTGCGGCGATTGAAAACGCAGCACCGGCGATCGCAAAGCGACGCGCCTGACCTTTCCAGGCCAACGCCAACGACGCGGTCAGCGGGGTTGTGTAAAGCAGGAAATTGCCTAGATAGTTCGCGTGACCTAAAGTACCGACAACCCGCAGGACTTGCCCGCTCACTGACTGTTCGGTGTAAACACTCGACTTCAAGAACGGATCCCACTCGAAGAACTGCAGGAATGCATATACTGCAATCAAGGAACCTATTCCCGCGATCAACCAGACTGTGATGATAAACCTTTTCCTGCTGCGGCCAATCGCAACAATCAAACCGAAGAAGAACACAATGAAGCAGAGACGTGAAAGCAGACCCATCTCGTTCTGAAAGCTTCCGAAGAAAGAAGCGAGCGGCGAACCGCCAACCGCAGTCGAGATAGAACACACGGCGATATAAGCCAAAGCTAACAGGACGTGTTTAGACTTCAAAACCTCGAGACATCGAGGTTCCCTGAATACCGAAAAGCACATTAGAAATAGAATCAATGCCGCGCCCACGAGAAGCGCAGCGAACTTTGGAACAACGAAGATTCGATAGACGATCGTGCTAAACACGAGTGGAACTGCTGCGACGACGAGAACACAAGCCCAGAACAAAACCGCCCGAGGTATACGCCAGTTCGGATTGATATTGGACGCTTTGCTCATCTGCGTTCAACTTTTTCGTCAAACGCAGATGATAGTACTTCTCGACTTTAATTGATAACAACTCGTACGACCAAACTCAGCCGGTCCTTCAAGTGGCAGCACAATGGGCGCTTCATCCGGAGTTGACGCAGAAGCTCGAACTGATGAAGCAAAAGGCAAGACAGTAGCCCGGTCGCCAGACGACGTTGCATCGATCGGAGTGGGTGAAAGAAAGCTTCCAGTGCAGCGGTGAGCCCTGACTACCGTTGCACTTTTATTTTACCAACTGCGTCGGCAGCTTAGTCATGAACGGCGGCCGCTCGATTTCCTTCACGCATGAATCATCCAAGCTCTTCGCCGAACCTTTTGAGAGGAAGTCCGAAGACAGATCATCCACACACGGGAAGCGAAAGTAGTGACCGGTATTCGCAATCGTGATCTGACGGCTGTTCGGCAAGAAGCGCATTGCCTCTGCCGCCGCCCACGGAGGAGCCACGGGATCCAGATCTCCGCTGATCATCAGGATCGGTATATCGGACTTCACCGGCTCGCTGAACGACGACGCCACTTTACCTTTTGGCCATTGCTCGCAGGCCTTGAGCGCAGTTCTCAACCTGTAGTCGCCATAAAAGGTACCCGAAGTTTCGCTCTTGATTTCCTGTTCGGTTACGAATGGAATGTCTTCAGCGCAGACGACCGAAAGCGCCATGCCGAGCGCAATTTGACCGGCGAGACCGCGCACGTTTGTGTAAGCGATCGATGCGAAAGGACCGGCGTTGTTTTTGTTTGCTTCGTGAACCAACAGCGGAAGCCATCGCCAATAAATCGGGACGTAGAGCATCAGGCGAACCTGCTCGCCAAACATATCTCGCGTAAGAGTCACCTGCTCGCGTTTGCCGGTGAATAGATTCATCGCATCGAATGTCAACGGCCGCTTCTCGAGCTTCGCGCTCAGTTCTTTCAGCTCCGCTCGCAAGTTCGGAAATGAGGCGTTGCACTCTTTGTCCGCCGCGCAATCGGAAAACATTCTTTCGAGCGAATGCTCGACGCCTTTCGCGAACGGCAAATATATTTTCGCGCCTGGAGGGCTGACTCCTTCAAACACTGTTGCGCGAACCCGGTCTCCGTGCTGGCGTATGAACACAAAGCCCGCGGCCGTTCCGTACGACCCTCCCATCAAATTGATCTTGTCAAAGCCCATCGCGGCGCGGACCTCGTCCAAATCGTCCATCGCAATCGAAGTCGTGTACAGAGCGAGGTTCGCGGTTTTCTCGAGTTGGGCGCGGCACTCGCGCAAGTTCTCCGGGTTCAAAGTTTCGGTGAAATAAGGAGACATCTCATCCTTGTTACCCGGCCTGCTGCAGTTCAATGGATTTGATTCTCCGGTGCCTCGCTGATCTACGAACACAAGGTCGCGCTCGCGGCGAAGTTTGATCAGATAATCGCCGCTCCCCTTCACGAGGGCGGCCGCCCCTTGCCCAGGACCTCCCGCAAGCACAAAAACCGGATCGCGCGAGGGCTTCGCAGCAAGCGCGGGAAGCACCGCGATGTTCAAAGCAATCTTGCGGCCCGTCTTCGAGGCGCGATCTTCGAAGACTTCGTATTTGCCGCAGCCTGCATCTTTGGTGAGCGTGGGAGTGTTGCACGGTTCGAACTTTATCCTGCCACGCGTGAAGCCCGAGCTCGGCTGCGCTGTGCTGCCTTCACGCTTCAACACAAGCGGAGAAAGCACGCCCTGCAAAAACTCTCCGGAGATTTCTGAGCCGTCCTTGCTGAGACCACCGTCGAAGCTCGCGTTGATATCATTCATTTCGAAATGCACGTACGAGTCTTTGAAGGTGATTGTGTCAACGCGCAGGTTCGGTGCTCTTTGATCGGGACTGTCCATCGTCGCGGTGTAGCTTCCGTGGGCCGCTTTGGAGACTTTCAAAATAAGACGCAGCCGTCCGACCGAAGAGACAAGCGTGCCCTGCCAGTTGCCCTCAATCCCGCGCGGACTTGAATCCGCGATGTTGGGCTTGCCCTCGCCTTTCTCGCGATAAGCCGAGTCGCCTCCCTCTGCAGTCGCAACGATCGGTACCAGGATGAGTATGGAAAAAGGGATAAACAGTTTCATAAAGGCGGCTTTCTTTTGCTTGCTGATTAGTTGCTTGCCGAACGGCAACAAAGGCGCTCCGCTCGATTTGCAACGAGCCTCCGCAGCTCTCCGCTGACATAGCTACTCATTGGCGATGTACTGATGGGCGCGTGCCTTAGCCAACCTCATCAGGTGCTCCAACTGCATGTAGTTGTCCAATTCGGATTTCTCTTCGGACGTAAGGCAGGTTGTCTTTTCTTGATGGATCAACTCTGAGGCGCGCGTCTTAGATGCTGGCGATGGGCGAAACGAAACAACAGTGTCCGGAGTAGTGCCAGCCGCGATAAACTCTATGATCTCTTCGTAGGCTTTCACAGTGCTCATAGTTTAATACCGAAGAGATGGAAACCGCTACTTCAAAGCGCTCTTTCAAGCGTGCCCTTGGCATAGCGATCCCTCGACTGCCGTGAATCCACAGGATGGCGGAACATAGCGCCGCCAGAATCCGCGAACCCGTGGTCGGCGTGATCCGCAGACGGTCGAACTCTCGAAGAGTGTGACGGCTCACGCAGAATTGCACATTTGCCGGCTTGACCAAGACTCCAAAGGGAGTCGACTCGTGGACCCCGCAAAGTAACCGACGCGAACACACGCGTTGAAAAACTACGTAGCTTTCGTCTCTTGGTTTGCTGAGGTATTGTTATTGGCAATGGACAACGTGACGTCGAAGCGCCTGATCGCGGAGTTGTCTGGAAGCTTAGTGGGAGGCTGGCAAATAGAGGCCACCCTAGGTCCGCCCGGCAAATCTGCTGTTGTGTTCAAAGCGAGTCGCGATGGTGTTGATGGGGCATTAAAGGTCTTCGATCCCGATCTCGTGGACCGTTTCGGTCGCGACATACAGCTAAAACGCATTGATCGAGAACTGTCTCTTAAGGGCCATACACATCCCAACCTAGTTCAAATCATTGATGGGGGAGTCTCTCCTGAAACAGGTCATCTCTTCCTTGTGATGCGGCGCGTAGACGCGCCGAATCTCGCAGAAGTACTCAAAGATGTTCCTAGGGAGGCGATTCGAGCAATTATCGCCCAAATCGCTGACGCGGCCAAGTTCCTTGAGAGCCTAACGCCGCCAATAGCGCATAGAGATATCAAGCCCGACAACATCGCTATAAGCCGCGATTTCTCCGCAGCAACGCTATTAGACTTAGGAGTACTTCTCCCCATTCACTTGGCGGGGTCCCCGGCCTCATCCGACCCCGACCGCCGCTTCTTTGTTGGCACGCTCATGTATGGTCCCCCAGAATTTCTGGTGCGGACTGAAGGCTATTCAGTGGACGCCTGGCGTGCTATCACTTTTTATCAACTCGGTGCTGTACTACATGATCTTATTATGCGTGAGCGGATATTCAACAAGTCCGCTGAACCCTATCCACGGCTAGTGATGGCCGTGCAGCACGACATTCCAGAAATAGCTGCCACGGATGTCCCCGAAGAATTAATACTCCTTGCAAAGAATTGCCTGAACAAAGACCCGTTGATCCGACTTCGATACGTTTCCTGGGATGACTTTGCAATTAAAGAGGGAACCTCGTCTGCCGCTATCGCCAAAGAGCGCGTGCGCCGCCGTCTTGCACAGCGACAGGAGGAGACAACTTCCGAAGACGAACTCGCTAAAGATGAACAAGCTCGATCAAAGCTGCGTTCGGCCCAAGAGGTGCAGGCCAGATTGCACACGCTGATCAAAATGGTTTGTACGGAGTCAGATATTCTGCCTGTTGAATGCAACGAGATTCCCGGAGGACAGCCGGGACAGGCCTTTGTCGGGCTCTTCATTCGCGAGTCACCCAAGTTGCTCCTTTCGATAGGGGTAGCTGTGTGGTTCGTTATTTCCGTTATCGACGAGAAAGCGCTTGTGACTGAGATTAGTTATTCAGCAGCACTTTCGCACGAACTCCCTTCAATTGAAGATGCTGAAAGCACCGCGACGAACAAGATTTTCGCAGGAGCTTTTCAAGAGGGTGTTATAAAGAGCGAGATCACTGACTTACTGTTTCGGTTGTTAGATAGAGCGCAGGGTGCCCCGATAGATAATCTCCTCCCGGATGGAACGAACTGGCTGGTGGGGACGAATGATGAATGAAACCTGGTGGATTTCTGATGAACAGCTCGATGAGGATCAGAAGGCTGTCGCGGGTCTTGGCCCGGAAGGGAGCCACCTGATCTTCGGTCCGCCCGGCTCGGGAAAGACAAATCTACTCTTGTTGCGCGCTAAGTACATGTTCTTAGCCGGTCACACCGACATCCTTGTAGTTGTATTTACTAAGACTCTGCAACAATTCATTGCGCATGGCAGTAGCGCCTACCAACTCCCCTCGAACGTGGTAACAACGCTGCGAAAATGGCAGATGGACTTTCTGCACGAGCACGGCGTTGACTTGCCTGCCACTGCCAAGTTTGACGATCAACGGAAAGTAATGGCCGAAGAGATTTTGAACCTAATTTCCAGGAAGAAGATCTCCAACGTCTACAACGCACTATTTCTTGATGAAGCCCAAGACTACCTGCCCCAGGAGATCGAGATCTTTGATAAGCTGGGCAAAGAAATCACGGCCGCAGTCGATATTCACCAAAAGATCTATTCAACTCAAGATTGCATGAATAAGATTCGCGGAATTGTCGATAAGGAGCACCCGCTGCGGTTTCACTATCGAGTTGGCCACAGCATCTGTAAATTAGCAGACAGAATAAAAAAGAATATCACCGATTATGTCCCTCTCCTTCCGACTTGCAATTACAACGAGGCGGCTCGTCCCTCCTCAGTGGAAGCAGTGCCTTTGTGCGCGTCGCTGGAAGAGCAAGTCGACAAGATTTTGAACAAACTTCGCGTACAGCTAAAGGCATATCCCGACGAACTCCTCGCGGTACTCTGCCCTCGAAACGACGATTTGGATCGCATATGGGAGATTATCGTGGATTCTGATCTAGGCTCCTTGGCAATGAAACAGGGTGGAGGAGATCACTCGGCTTATGATGAAGGCAAGATGATTCACGTGGGCAACGTTCACTCGGCAAAGGGCGTTGAGTTCCGAGCGGTTCACCTTGCGTGTTGCGAGTCACTTAAGGACTTTCGCCGTTACCATCGCAACATTACATACACTGCCATAACCCGAGCCAAGACCTCATTGTCGCTCTATCGTTCAGGGGAGATTTGGGGTATCTTCGACAAGCGCTTGTAGAACTGCAGCCATTGCCGAAGCTGCCGACGACGAAGGATCTTTTTGGCGGAAGGGGGACAAAATGATGCATAAGAAAACAGTGACCCGCCGAAGCTTGCTTGACTTGCTGCAGTCAGAGATAGGTTCGAGCGCAGCTTTGGCGGAACCTTCTGATCGCCCTTTGCCTTTCGAGGTAGACTCAGAATTTGTGACCGTTCTGTGGCGTGATAATCAGCTTGAAACGGAAGGCATTCCAGACGTCGTGCTAGTTGAGAGAGACAGGCAGCGAGATTTTTTTGCTTGGATTACTACGTTTGTACCGTTCCTCCGTCCGTTTACAGCATACTGCCGAGTTGTTGAGCCAGAAGTGGCCGAATACCCCAAATCCCTATCGGCATCGAGCGTCGACGAGCGAATCAAGCAAGCATGGGCAGCAGTTATTTTGACCGAGGCGGTTACACACAAGAACTTGCAGCGTTCTACTGCTGGGGTGAATGTTAGGAGCTGTCAGGCAACGGTAGCCTATTGCATCGCGAGAAACCTAACTCTGGGAATGCCCAAGAAATTCAATCGAGAGATTCCGGAACGATGGGCAGCAGCTAAAGACATAGTTGAGCACAAGCATTTTCCGTATTTAGAAGAACTTCGGTCGGTGTGGGAAATATGTACGGCGCTTACGGAGAATGCCTCCGAGGATTTCTCTGAAGAGAAACAATTGATTCACGAAGCATGTGCTCAGCTTATGCGCGAAGGAAGCATCGGCTTTCCCCTATGGCACGAATTCACTCGTGGACTGCCGGAGCTGGAGAATAGTACAGAAGACATGCGAGGAACGCGCGAGAATCGAGTGGTTTTGTTGGAACGCCTATTGAGTACTGTTTCCAAGAGAGGTGCGGTTAGCAAATTGCGGCGATCATTTGTGTGCGGATATCTGACGAGTCGGGTTGCTCCCGGTACTCTGGATCATATTCGACTGCTGGACTCTATTCTGCCGATGCTTCCATCGTCAGCCATGTGGTATGGGTTGTCTGCAGGTTTGAACGAACAGAGCGCGGTCAAGTCATATGGAAACAGTAGCGGGAGGCGTGTACTGAGGGAGCTATCTCGTCCTGCGACTCTACTAGATGCGCCAGTGTGTGACGTTGCTCTTGACGAATTAAGAGTTTTGATAAACGCGCGTGGCATCCCTGAAGTGTTGAAAGCTAATGGAAATCTCATTGAGGTTGAGATTACGCCTTGCGTTGCGTTTCCTCTGCGGTGGTCTCAAGACATCGCGTTCGCACCACCAACGTCCTCCGGTAAGAAAGATTATGAGTTCGCAAGTTTGCTGCGCCGTGTAGAAGATGTGTCCCGGAGTATAGAGTTACTAAAGCGCGACCTTATGAAGGAACATGGTAACCAGGCGACACTCGAGAAAGATCTGAGAAAGAAGCGTGGGTAGCTGGTGCCTAAGCTTAGCCACTAAGGTTCATTGTTTGGGTACCGGAAGCTAGCAAGTCATTGTACGCGCGCTGAAAACTAGCCGCGTTCTGCGATCGGGACGTACTTCAACCCGCGAGGGCCGACGTAGTCGGCGCGAGGGCGAATCAAACGGTTGTTTCGATATTGCTCCAGCACGTGAGCGGTCCAGCCTGAAATGCGGCTGCAAGCGAAAATCGGCGTGAACAAATCAGTCGGTATGCCTAGCGCGTAATATGTCGTGGCCGAATAAAAATCAACGTTCGGGTTCAAGTGCTTCTCGCGCAACATCACTTCTTCCATCTTGCGAGACATCTCGTACCATTTCTTTTCGCCGGTCCGCTCGCCTAATTGCCTCGACATCTCGCGGAGGTGAGTCGCCCGAGGATCTTCGGTGCGATAGACGCGATGACCGAATCCCATGATCTTTTTCTTTTGAGCGAGCGCTTGCTTGAGCCACGGCTCGACCTTGTCGGCGCTTCCGATCTCGAGCAAATTCTTGATCACACCTTCGTTAGCGCCGCCGTGAAGCGGACCCTTCAACGTGCCAATCGCCGATACAATCGCGGAATACATATCCGACAAAGTCGCCGCCGTTACACGAGCGGCAAACGTCGAAGCGTTCAGCTCGTGATCGGCGTGCAGGATCAGAGCTACGTCCATAGTCCGAGTCGCTACTTCGTCCGGCGCTTCGCCGCGCAAGGTGAAAAGAAAATTGCCCGCGATTGAAAGCTCTTTGCGAGGCTCGATCGGCTTCTGTCCGTTTCGAACGCGCTGGAAGGTTGTAACAATGGTTGGAAACTTAGCCGTCAAACGAATGGCTCGGCGCTGATTGGCTTCATCAGACATATCGCCGCCATCGGGATCGAAGAAGGACAGAGCCGACGCGACTGTGCGAAGCATATCCATCGGACCGGCGGATTTCGGAATCGCCCCGATGAGATCGACGATGCCGGCGGGAAGCCCGGCTTCGGCGCTGAGTTGTTGCTTCAATTCGTCGAGCGCCGCGCGCGTTGGAAGCTCACCATGCCAAAGCAGGTGTACAACCTCTTCAAAGGTCGAATGCTCGGCGAGATCGTGAATGTCGTATCCGGAATAAACCAGCTTGCCTTCTTCTCCGTTGACGTCGCTGATTCGGGATTGTGCCGCGACTATTCCTTCGAGACCAGCCTTTGCTACGTTTACTTCACCGGGCATGTTTGATCCTTTCGGCGACTAACGGGTTGGAGCCTCTTTCAGCTCGGGGTTCTAACATTCAAGAATAGGTGACACTCAAAAGTGTGTCAACAAACAGCCGCGTCCGACGCGCAAATGTAGTGCGCCTTGTCACTCTCTGTTTCGATCATTTAATATCACGATCTTAAATTCGGCGATTCAGGAGCCTCAATGAAATTAATTAACCGCGCGACTGCGATTGCACTAGTTTCATGCATCGCGGCCGTTGGATTGAGTTGCAGGACCGCGCCGAAGAACGCCAATCAAAAGAACGCGAACGCAAATGAATCCGCGACCAAGCCAGGGCGATGGGTAGCTCAGTACAGGTCACCGGCTTCGCTGAAGTACAGCGGAGCAAATCTCGCCGTGTTTTATTACAGCGGAATTTCGGTAGTCTCACCTGACGTTGTGTTCGTTTGTGGCGATTCGCCGGGCACCAAGAGCGACGATCGCGTCGGAGTCTTTCTCAAAACGACCGATGGAGGGCAGAACTGGACCGAGCAAGCACTCCAGTCTCCTGGAACTCAGATCAACGCGTTGAACTCAATTCATTTTGTGAACGCTGACCTGGGATGGGCTGTGGGAGCCGATTCCGGGGGAGCCGGCGTCGTTTTGAAGACCACCGACGGCGGCTCGAACTGGAACATGACCAGGCTTGCTCAAAAAGAAGTGCCCACGACGGTGTTCTTCACTGACCCCGATAACGGTTGGATTGGTGGAGCGACTCCGCCTCCCGGTGAAGAGGAAGGCATCGGCGGCCCGAGCTCGATTCTGGCGACAACCGACGGCGGCGCCACCTGGCAGTCTCAATACAACATTCCGCTGTCGATCTACCGCATCGTGTTCTTCGACCGGAGCACCGGATGGGCCGGCGGGTCAAAGGGCGCGATCTACCACACGACCGACGCGGGCCGAACCTGGGAAACTCAGCGAACTGAAATTGAAATGGGCGATGGGCCGGTCGACCTGCGTGGTGAAGGCGTGAAGCTTTACGCTGTTCGTGGATTACAGTTTCTTGACAAAGACAATGGATTCGCGGCCGCTTCCGCGACTGAGACTCAAGCAGGTCGAATGCTTGTCACCACAAACGGAGGAACCTCCTGGCGCAGACAATGGATGGTTGCCAACGGAGGAGTTCGCGATGTCTATTTCCTCACGCCGAACGAAGGATGGACCGTGACAGATGACATTCAGTACATCTATCACACGCTGGACGGTGGACGAACCTGGCTGAGCGAGCCGAAGGTCTTCGAACAGAGCGTGACCCTTTCGAGAATCGCCGGAGCTGATGCCGGTCACATATGGGCAGTCGGCGGCGGCGCAATATTTTATCGAGTGACCGAGTAGTCGAAAGTCAATAGACTTGCCCCGTTAAACTGAGCTTCGATGAATGCCATGTCTAGATTGGAAACTCTATGAAGCGGCTTGACCACCTATGTTTGCGAAAGATCGTCACCGCACTTCTCTTCTCCGCTGTCGTCTCGAACAGCGCCCATGCAATTGAGAGTTCGCCCCAGCTTCGCCGCGCGGCACATTCCAAAAAGTCAGTAGTCAAAGCGTCGGCGCCGGCGCCTCGTGACGTGCTCGGCTTTATGCCGGGCGATGATCGCAAGCTCGCTTCTTGGTTGCAGATCGTCGATTACTTCAAGCGCCTTGAACGCGCTAGCGATCGCGTCAAGTTTCAGGAGCTGGGAAAGACGACGCTTGGCCGTCCGTTTGTGCTTGCGACTATCTCATCTCCTTCGAATCTTGCGAAGCTCGAACACTTCAAAGAGATTCAACACAAACTCGCCGACCCGCGCACGTTCAACAGCAACGATGCTGTAGCCGAGAAGCTCATCGCCGAAGGCCGGACGATTGTGCTGATCACTTGCGGGATTCATTCGACCGAAGTCGGCGGCAATCTCGTCTCAATGAACATCGCTTACAACCTCGCGTCGGATGATTCACCTGAGACTCGCGAGATTCTCGATAAGTGCATCGTGCTGCTGGTGCCCTCGCTCAATCCTGATGGCAACGACATAGTAAAGAGCTGGTATGACAAAACGCTCGGCACTCCCGCTGAAGGAACGAATCCTCCGGAGCTCTATCATCACTACACCGGGCACGACAACAACCGCGATTGGTACGCTTTCACGCAAGTCGAAACCCAGCTTACCGTTGACAAGGTTCACAACGTCTGGCATCCGCAAATAGTCCACGACATTCATCAGCAAGGCGACACCGGCTCGCGATTCTTTCTTCCGCCTTACGTCGATCCGTGGGAGCCGAATGTTTCGCCGATCATTCAAGCGGGCGTGAACTTCATGGGCTCGATGATGGCGTGGGAGTTGACCGCTGAAGGAAAGGCCGGAGTTGTGATCAACGGAGTCTACGACGCGTGGTCGCCGTCGCGAGCGTATCAGCACTATCATGGCGGGATCAGGATTCTGAGCGAGACTGCTTCAGCAAGAATAGCCTCACCAACGAATGTTCCTTTCGAGAAGCTGACTCCGCAAATCGGCGTTGATCCGAAAGTTCGAAGCTGGAACTTCCCTCTCGTATGGCCGGGCGGCGAATGGAAGCTGGCTAACATAGTTGATTACATGCAAGCTGGCGCGTTCGCGTTGATGCGCAACGCGGCGCGTTATCGCGAGCGCTGGTTGAGAGACTTCTATCGAGTTGGGAAAGACGCAGTCCGTAAGCGAAGCGGCGGTGAGGCTTTCGCGTTTCTCGTGTTGCCGTCAAAGAATTACCGCAATGCATGGGACCGCACAGGTTTCGCGCGACTTCTATCAATCCTGGAGCGTGGTCAGGTGAATATCCTTGAGGCTGGCGAGGAGTTCAGCGAGGATGGTGTCAAATACCCTGCCGGTACCAGAATAGTTCTTATGCAGCAACCTTATGGAGGGTTTGCCAAGACTCTCCTGGAGCGACAGCACTACCCCGACATTCGTGAATATCCCGGTGGCCCGCCCAGGCGACCTTACGATGTTACGGCTCAGACCTTGCCGCTGCTGATGGGCGTCAATGCCGTTCAGATGAACAAGCCGTTTAGTCTGCCTGGAATCCATGTGCCTAGAGGAAGTCCCGCAGACCTGTCCCGATCATTTGAGTTCGTTGGCTTGGGCAATGCGATTTCAACGGGAACCGCGCGCATTGGTATCTACAAGAGCTTCGCTGCGTCGATGGATGAGGGATGGACGCGCTGGATATTTGATTCGTTCAAGGTGAAGTATTCCGCTCTTCGCGATGCCGAGATACACGAAGCCGGTCTCATAAGCAAATACGATTGCATAGTAATTCCTGCGCAGAGCTCACAACAGATATTCAACGGACTTTCCACAGATCGTTATCCTTCTGAGATCAGCGGTGGGCTCGGGCGAGCCGGAGTCGAGGCATTAAAGAAATTCGTCGAAGACGGCGGCACAATCATCACTCTCAACGAAGCTTCGCAGTTTGCAATCGATCATCTTGGCGTACCGGTGAAGAACACTCTTGAAGGCGTGCCCGCCAAAGATTTCTACTGTCCCGGATCGATTCTCAAGATCAAAGTCGATACGAACAGTCCAATCGCGAAAGACGCGCCGATGCTCGAATCGAGCAGTGACGAAAGCATCGCCTGGGTTGAAGGCTCGATCGCGCTTGAACCAACAAGCGACGATGCAAAAGTGATCGCGCGATTCGCCGGTGCAAACGAATTGTTATTGTCGGGTTGGCTTCTTGGCGGCGAGAGACTCGCGAACAAGGGCGCAATCGTCGAAGTGAAACGCGGAAAGGGCCGCGTAATAATGTTCGCATTCCGTCCTCAGTATCGCGGCCAGAGCATCGCGACATTGCCTTTCCTTTTCAATTCGATACTAACGAGTGCGAACCATTGAATTCTTTCGAGTGAAGCGAACTGCGCCGGTGCGATGGAGGAGAATGAACACTGATAAGACATCGCCAAAGACCATAGATGAATATATCGCGGGCTTTCCGAAAGACGTCCAGGCGATTCTGCAAAAAATCAGGATGACGATCAGAAAAGCGGCGCCAGACGCCGAGGAGGCGATCAAGTATCAAATACCGACCTTCATTCTGAAAGGAAATCTGGTTCACTTTGGTGCTTACAAAAATCACATCGGGTTCTATCCTGCGCCAAGGGCAATAGAGAAATTCAAGAAGGAATTGTCTGCTTACGAAGGATCAAAGGGCACGGTGAGATTTCCTTTCGACAAGCCGATTCCTTATGCGTTGATAACTCGGATTGTGAAATTCAGGGTGAAGAAGAATCTCGAAAAAACGGAAGCAAAAGGTAAGAAAAAGTAGGCGGTCGCATTTTAATCAAGCCGTCGGGCACACGGGATTCGTTCTCGCAATGACGCAGGCTGTGCCCAATCAATAAAGCGATAGCAGCTCTCTAAAGGACTCACTCATGAAGGCATCAGTCTTTGTCGGCACGAGCGTGGACGGCTTCATCGCCAGAGCGAATGGCGATCTCGATTGGCTGCCTCCCGGCGGCGGCGAACCTCATGGCTACGATGAATTCATGGCAACGGTCGATGCGCTCGTGATCGGGCGCAAGACCTTTGAGACTGTCCTGGGCTTTGACGAGTGGCCCTACGGTGAGAAGCCCGTGTTTGTGCTAAGCACTCGCAAGCTCGCGGCTGCGCCGCCCGGAGCGGTGGTCGAGCATATGTCGGGTGATCCCGTCGATATCGTTTCACAGCTAACTGCTCGAGGGGTCGAGCACATTTACGTTGACGGAGGGATTACAATTCAGCGGTTTCTTCGAGCCGGTCTCATTCAACGACTCGTCATCACGCGCGTTCCTGTCCTCATCGGCGAAGGAGTTCCGCTCTTCGGTTCACTAATGCGCGACATCCACCTCGCGCACGTGGCAACGAGGCAGTACGCAAGCGGACTTGTCTCGAGTGAGTATGTGGTTCTGGCCTAACATTCAGTCAGAGCTTGTCGGCGTAAAAGAGAATCACCGATGTACAGAAGAAAGAGCGGGCGCGGGTTCTATGACTACAGCAACCCAGGCAATCCCAAGCCGATTAACTTGCTGTAGCAATCCGGGTGCGGAGCGCTGGACTCCTCTGCTATTCTAACTTGCAGATTTGAACGCGAAGGATCACACATGGCTACTCCTTACGACGAAATTATCGCGGATGCGATGAGGCTCCCCCTAAGGGATCGGGTTCGCCTTGCACAGCAACTTGCTTCCAGTCTTGATGATGAGGTTGAAACCGGCGTTGAGGCTCTATGGTTCGCGGAGGCGGAACGACGATTGGAGGAGCTTCGGGCCGGCAGGGTTGAGGGCGTTGACTCGGATGAGGCATTCCAAAATGCTCGCAAGGCCCTAGCTCCGGGTGAATAATGGCAACGCTAGCTCTTAGCGAAGGAAGACAAAGCCATGCAAAAACATCCAAGAGAATCAGACGCCATAGAGATTGAGCAGCAGCCCGCGGCACTGCCAGCCTTTAGACAGGAGATGGCCTTTGTGAGCGATCCAGAACAAGCGAGAAAGTACGCCGGGCAGTGGGTTGCACTCGACGGAGATCAAGTAGTTGCCGCCGGCTCTCGCCCGAGGGAAGTCTTGGCTGAAGCAGAAGCACAGGGCCACAACGATCCCGTGCTTCACTACTTTCCGTTGCGCGATCCTGACACGATCTCTTGGGGAGGCTGGTCATAGATGGCGCTGCTCTCTTTCCAATTCCAGTACCATTATGAGCAGAGCAGCGAAAAAGTTTTTGTCCCGATCCGATTGCGGTCAGGGAATCTGGTCACGACACCGCTTCTACCTCACTTGGACACCGGCTCACCCATGAATGTCTTCCGCGCCGAGATTGCCGAGATTGTGAATATTGCATACGACCAGACTGAGCAGGTCATCAGGATGGGCACTGCTGGCGGCAGCAGCTTCCTGGCCTACGGGCACGCGCTAACGCTAGAGGTCATAGGCAGCACGTTGTCATTTGAAACCACTGTCTATTTTGCGCCATGGCTTCCCGGCATTGGGCCTGATGTTGGGGTTCTTGGCTTACGTGATTTTGCCACCAAGTTGAGAATCGGTCTTGTGCACTATGAACGAGCATTATACTTCGGCGACTACAACGCACTGTAGGTTGCGACAACGGCCAGCCTTCGTTCAAAGCACTCAGAAAGGAATGTCCTCTTCTGAGACTGGTAGCGGCTTTCTTTCGGATTCTCGAAGGACTAGCTTTTTTTGATTTTTCAACAGCCAATCCATTCCTACTTTGGTTACAGAATAAACTGTGTAGTGCTCGCCATTATAATCCGGCTCCTCTGACGTTCCGACGAAGTCATTTCTAAGAAGAGTCGTCAATGCAAGTGTAGCGGCAAGACCCGTAAAACCCGCTTTCTCCATATCACTCCGCACGAAGTTTGCGGCTACGGTTCCGTCAGGAGTCCGCAGATTCTGAGCGATTGCTACCAATGCCACCATCTCGTGCAGCGCTAGGCCCTGAACTTCGGCGATGGGTGACATTGTTACCGCACGAGCTAATCTCTCTTCCTTTGTTAAGATCGCCTTCAGACGAACAGTTATGCTCTTGGCAAGTTCCTCGAAGTCACGAGGCGAATCGGTTTCATAACTGATTATGCTTCGGTGTTGTACGTCAAACGGGAACTTAGACTCTCGTTCATTGGAGCAGATGAGAACAACGTCTTTCTGGCTGGCGATTGCAAATCCTAACTCGAACCAGACATTTGGATTGTCCGTTGTGATCTCAGCCAGGCAAATATCAGAAGACCTAATCCCCGCCTCAATCTCATCGATCGGTATGCTGACTCTTGGGTCTCGATCGACTCTATAGGGTTCGAGTCCAGCAGCAGAAACGGCAGGGGCAAGGATATCTTCGTATCGCTTGTCGAACCGTCCATCGTCAAAAGGCTGAATAATAAAACAAGTCGCCATAATCCTTATCTCCTCTGATGCGCACCCGTAGATACACCGAACCTCCGTCCTCGCAAGGATAAAGGCAATTCGCTTTGGCTATTCACACCGCTGATTGTAGCACCAAGAACAAAGCATCGATATTGACATCCCGATCTTCGTGTAATAATCTTCCGTCATCTTTTTTGAACACGCGTTACCTTACTAGAAGAACCCCCGAGAACGCGTAGCAACTCCTTATCTCAACTATCGCTGACACCACGTGACCGAGTGCCCTGCTCGGCGGCTGGAGAATCAATATGAGCGCACAATCGTGGGACTCCATCGCATCCAGTTTCGATGACGAAATCTTTAACACTCTGACTGGTGATCGAAACAACATCATCCGCGGTCACATAGATCGATTTAGCTGCGCGGATTCGGTCGCATGCGACTTCGGCTGTGGCGTTGGGAGGTACTTGCCGCTGTTGTCTCGGAAGTTCAAGGCCGTGTGCGCGGTCGACATTTCCAAAAAGTGTCTGGAGGTGGCCCAACGTAAATGTGCCTCGCTCGGAAACGTGACCTTCTGGAGACTCGATCTTTCCACCAATCATTCCAAACTCGACAAATTCGATTTTGCAATCAGCATCAACGCATTGCTCGAGCCCTCGCTGCGAAAGCGACGCTCAGCCTTGGAAACTATCTCTCAACACCTGAAGCCGCACGGACATCTCCTGATCGTAGTTCCATCGCTCGAGTCGGCTCTGTTCTCAACCAGCCGTTTGTTCGATTGGAGAGAGAGAACACGCAATGGACGTATGAATGGCTTTGGGATCAAGCTCGGGGCCAGGGACGCTCGCAGTCTTGATGTTGCGAGGGGTGTGTTGAATCTGGACGGCTGGCTCGAAAAGCACTTCTTGAAAGAAGAGTTGCTCGTCGCTCTCAAAGAAGTTGGCTTTGAAGTTGACCAGTTCGAGAAGGTTGAGTACTCGTGGAGCGCGATGTTTGACAACCCGCCGAGATGGATGAAAGAACCATATCCGTGGGACTGGTTGGCGACTTGTCGAAAGAAATAGAGGGGAGAACGAATGAGTGAACCCAAAGCGAGCCGGCCTCATATGCCGGGCTACGGAATCTTGGACGCCGACAAGGGCAAGGGTCTGCTGCCATGGAGCTGGGCAACTGACCGTTTGAGCAAAGCGCGCAACTACTGGGTGGCAACTACCAGACCGGGCGGCAACCCGCACGCGATGCCGGTGTGGGGCGTGTGGATAGACGATGCGTTTTATTTCAGCACCGGAGATCAATCTCGCAAGGCTCGGAATTTGGTTGCGAATCCAAAGTGCGTCATCGGGTGCGAAGTCGGTGATGATCAGATCGTGCTCGAAGGTGTGGCCGAATTGATGGAGGACTCGGTTTTGCGTCGCCGATTCGGCGATGCGTACCAGACGAAATACAACTGGGATATGGAAGGCTTCAGCGAGCCCTTCTATCGCGTTAGACCGATGACCGTGTTTGGATTCAGCACCGCTCCCGGCGAGTTCGTCGAGACCGCGACTCGGTGGACGTTTGATGAGCGATGAGGTGTCGTGTTCGAACGCGGCCAGCTTCGAAACGTTAGCCACCGGTCGCACCCGTTACGCGGTTAGTTCAAGGGCATATCGAAGAGCGCGGTTTAGCTCCTTGAGTTTCTCAGATGAGAGAGTCCCGACGAAGTGCGTCAGCTTCCTCTTGAACATCAACGTCAAAAAGTCACATCGAAGCGAACTGTCTCGCGGCAAACCTTCTTCGGCACCGAGTAGCACTTCGCTGCGAAGGCCCAGGGTTTCGCCGTAGACTGGCGCGCAAATGACAGTCGAGACATCCTCATTCGTAGCGATAAAATTACGAGACACCACGGCATAGAATCCGGGTTTATGTCCTCGCTCGGGAATCTTTTCCGAGGTTCGATATATCTCGCCTCGTCTCATGCCTTGGCTTGCTCCTTTACCAGAGCTATGGCTTGACGCTCCAAGCGACGGCGGTTGCGTTTGAAGATCTCCCGTTCGCGCTCCTCTTCAGCGATTCGCTCCAGATGGGTCAAATAATCCTGCACGGCCTTCCGAATCAATTGAGAACGATTGACACCGACGCTTAGCCGATCAATACGCCGAAGCATGTCTTCATCAATACTAATTGCAATAGTCTTCATATTGGCATTCTATTAGACAAGTTGGTTGTGTTCAACACAAGCGGTCAACTAAACAACCGGCCAAACATCCAATCGTGACTTTACATTCCACAACGGAGTCAAGGGCGGCAGCCGCGACGTTTTGGACCGAGGTCTCGAGGCAGAACGTCGTAAGCCATCTCAACCCAATCGCACAAAAGAGGACGTGTGTCCCGAGGGTCGATGATCTCTTCGATGCCAAATGCCTCGGCAGTCTTGAAAGGCGAGCGCAACTGGTTGAGCATCTCTTCGATCTCTCGACGACGCGAATCGGGATCAGGTGAAGCTTCGATGTCCCGCCGATACGCCGCCATCACTCCGCCTTCGATCGGCAGCGAACCCCAATCTCCGGACGGCCACGCATATCGGAAGTTCAATCCTTGAGCGTTGCCGTGGGCCGCGCCCGCGACACCGAACACGCGACGCAGGATTATCGAAACCCAGGGGACCGTAGCTTGATAGACGGCGGCCATCGCTCGCACTCCATAACGCGCGGTGCCCGCTCGTTCGGCGGCGGTGCCGATCAAGAACCCCGGCTGGTCGACAAAGTTTACGACCGGAAGATGAAACGTGTCGCAGAAGTCGACGAAGCGAGTCGTCTTTTCGCAGCCGGGTGCGTTCATCGCTCCGCCGCCCTGTTGAGGATCACAAGCAAGCACTCCAATCGGATAGCCATTCAAGCGCGCGAGTCCCACAACCGATGGCCGGCCATAGTATCGTCCGATCTCAAAGAACGAATCGCGATCGAGTACGAGATTCAAGAGCCGCCTGATGTCATAAGCGCGACGGCGATCGCGCGGAATGATCGAGAGCAACTCTTCTTCACGGCGCTGGGGATCGTCTCGATTCTCGGAGCTTCCGGTTCGCGGAGGAACTTGCCAGACGTTCGAAGGCAGATAAGAAAGCACACGCCGAATCTGAGCGAACGCTTCGTCTTCGCTCTCGACTTCGTTGTCGACCGCTCCGCTTCCGTGAGCGTGAATGTGAGCGCCGCCCAGTTCTTCCTTGGTTACGTTTTCGCCGACGCCTCGAACGACGACGGGAGGACCTGCGACGAACAGTTGGCTTGTTCCCTTCACCATCAAAGAGAAATGTGAGTTTACAACTCGCACCGCGCCGAGCCCTGCAACCGATCCCATACACGCGCCGATCACCGGAACCTCGGACATCAACGCAACGACGATGTCCCACGATGGATTCGCGGGAACGTAAGTGTAGCCCATCATCTCGAGAGACTTAACGCTTCCGCCGCCTCCGGTGCCGTCGACCAGCCGAATGATCGGCAGGCGCAATTCTCGCGCGAGCTTTTCGCCGTAGCCCGCTTTGTCACCGATGCGCGCATCGGCTGCTCCGCCGCGCACGGTGAAATCGTCTCCACCAACAACGACTCGGCGGCCCTCGATGCGAGCGGTTCCAACGACATAGTTTGAAGGAGTGAAGGAAACTAGTTTGCCGTCTTCGTAAGTCGCTTTGCCGGCGAGCGCTCCGATTTCATGAAACGAGTCTGGATCGACAAGGCGCTCGATGCGTTCACGGATGGTGAGCTTGCCGGTCGAGTGCTGACGCTCGACATTGGCGGCGCCTCCCATTTCTTTTGCGAGCTCAACACGCCGCTTGACTTCATCAACTTCATCTTGCCAGCTCAAGACCTTCTCCTGAGATTTGAGTAGCGGATTTCTTTCGCGACGGGGATTGGACATCAGCCGCGAAGCTCGGCCGCGATTAACTTCGCAACATCGCGAGCTCGTTCGATTTCGTCGGGCCGATACGATATCGCGCAAACAACGGCGTGGCCTCCGCCGTTGAACCTCTCGCAGATGGATGCGAGATTGTGGCGGCGAGGTTCGGGACTCCACGGATTGAAGCCGACCGAGACCTTCGAACGGCTGGCCGACAAGCTGACGCCGACCGAATAAACGCAATCGGGAAACAAATGATACGGAATAAATTTACTGTAGCCCTCCGCATCGTGAGCGCCTAGATCGAAATAGACGACGCCGTTTCGGAAGTCTGCGGCCTCGCGGATTATATCGACCATCCTCAAGTGACGCTCAAACAAAGGTCGAAATTGTCGATCGATCATCGGATCTGAAATGATTTGGCCTAACGGCTGAGTCTGCATGCCGTGAATGATCCTTTGCATAACAACCGCGTCGCGGCTCGCTTCAATGACCAGCATCAGTTGCAAGGCCGGAGACTTCAACTCGACGGCGGTTTTTGCATCTTCATATTGAGCGCCGTCAATGATGTCGGCCCATCGAATGAGTTCGTCCAGGTCGCTCGGTTTGAAGCCATACTTTGCCGCTACGGTGTCGGCGATGAACTGCGTGCAGGATTTATAATTTGGATCGTAGAATTTTGTCGGCCAATCTCCGGTCAAAAAATGTTTTTCGTCTTGCGGAGACAAGAACGCGCTTTGATGATGATCGAACCACCACGTAAGTCTCGACGAGGGGCTGTATTTGAAATCAACAATAGCGTTTTCGTCTCCATCGAACAGTTCTTCTTCGATTACTTTCTGATTCGGTTTGTGCGCGAGGCCGGTATAAGAAATCTCGGCATCAGGCTTGATTCTCTCTGTGAAGAACCGAGAAAACACGGCGGCCGACGCGAAGCCATCAAAGCAGTGGTCGTGGTGAAGTATTCTAAGTTTCATTTAAGAGGGAGCGATCTTTCCGGGCTTGTAGCCCTTTTTTCTAGTCAATCAATGTACCATTCGCGAAGATGAATCGTGAAGCCTGCTTTTCGCAAAAGTGGGCCGCGCGCGCCCGAGCGTGGTAAAATTTCTTTCAGGTTGTAAATGAAAGGTAGCATCACACCGTGGCAGTACAGACTCTGAAGGAAGTTTTAAAGACTAAAACGGTCGAGGGCGAGTTGTGCGAACAGCTTGAAGGTGATCGCGTTCGTTGTTTCGCTTGCGGACATCGATGCGTGATCCTGCCGGGACTGGATGGCATTTGCCGCGTCCGTTACAACGAAGCCGGCAAGCTGATGGTCCCGAGCGGCTACGTCGGAGCGATTCAGTGTGATCCGACTGAGAAGAAACCTTTCTTTCACGCGTATCCAGGATCGCTCGCGCTGACATTTGGGATGCTGGGTTGCGATTATCACTGCAGCTATTGTCAGAATTGGGTGACCTCGCAAGCGCTTCGCGATCCGAAAGCCGTCTCGCCTCCGATGGAAGTTACGCCGCATGAAATGGTTGACATCGCGCGGCGTTCAGGCGCGCGTCTCGTAGTCTCGAGCTACAACGAACCGTTGATCACAAGCGAATGGGCAGTCGATATTTTCAAACAAGCAAAGCCCGCGGGCTTTGTTTGCGGCTACGTTTCAAACGGGAATGCCACACCTGAAGTGCTCGATTACATTCGGCCGTGGGTGGATCTTTACAAGATCGATTTGAAGGGTTTCGATGACAGGAGCTACAGAAGACTCGGCGGGTTATTGTCGAACGTCCTTGACACAATCAAGATGGTTCACGAGCGGGGCTTCTGGCTCGAGATAGTCACTCTTTTGATTCCGGGCTTCAACGACAGTGCGGATGAAATAACTCGCGCGGCTGATTTCATTGCGGCCGTTTCGCCCGACATTCCCTGGCACGTCACCGCCTTTCATCAGGACTACAAAATGACGGGCCCCGATAACACATCAGTCGACACTCTGATTCGCGCGGCGGAGATCGGTTACAACGCTGGATTGAACTATGTTTACGCGGGCAATCTTCCAGGAAGAGTTGGAAAATACGAGAATACGTTTTGCCCGAGTTGCAAGGCCACTCTGATCGAGCGCTACGGTTTCAGAGTCTTGAAGAATCGGATCAAAGCAGGCGCGTGCCCGGATTGCGAGATGAAGATTCCTGGAAGATGGGGCGAGTCGATGTCGACACTGAAGTTTTCGCCGCGACTCAACTAGCTTCAGTCCGTTGCCGTTTCAACAGGCTGGTTGACTGTTCCATAAAGCACCTGAACAATCGGATGCCGCGTCAAATCGGCGAGCGCGTCCGCGTTTCGCGAAACTGGAAGCGCACCTCCCGACTCATCGATAATCTCCTCGACGAATTGATCCTGAAGCCGCCTGTAAGCGCGAACATTTCCGCCGGAGTTGAACATCGCGAATAGAACCGGCCCGTGCGCTTTAGTGTATGCGATCCCAACCAAAGTGCTCACGCCGTTGTCGAGCGAGTTCAGCGTGCCCGTCTTTGCGATGACCGAGCCGCGCACGTCGTCGCGCATGAGTCTGTTCCGAAGCGTGCCCGAATCGATACCGGCAACCGCCATCGCGTCTTCGGGTTTCAATGAATGATCTGCAAGCTCGGTGATCAGAGCCCGAAGAAGCTTCAGCGTGGCGCGCGGAGTTATGCGATTGAAGTCAAGCCCCGATGCGCGCCCTACAAAGAGCTCGCTTTCGGAGATGCCGAGATGCTTTACGAGATATTCCTGTATCGCTTGTGGGCCTCCAAGCGAAGCTCCAACGACCTCGGCGACTGCGTTGCTGCTGTGTGCGTTCTGAAAGAGCAGGATTGAGAGCAACGGATCTGAATAGTGCGAGAGCAATATCGAACCCGCCTTATCGCCGAAAGCGGTCCCGCCTTCGATTCTGATTCCGGCTCTTTGAAGCGCATCACGCAGCTTCGCGGCAGAAGTCTCCTGTGAAAGATTTGAATGATATCCGTTCGCGAAATAATAAAACGGGCCGGCGATCCGAAGCGCGCCGGTCACTCGCGACACGCCGAGTCGTGAGAGTTGAGATGCCACTTCCTGCGCATCGAAAAGACTGAAGACCGGGTCAGCCGCGCCTTCGACGACGAGGTCGCCTTCAAGCTTGCGCGAGGAAAAGTCAAGTGAGCCGTCAGCGAAAAAGTTAGTGCGATAGCGATAGTCAGGACCGAGCCTGGCTAGCGCGACGAATGAAGTTGCGAGCTTCATCACCGAAGCCGGATTAAACGTCACTTTCGAATTGTGCTCGGCCAGCACCTGCGAACGATCCAGAGTTTCGATCAAGACACCCTGATCATCGGGGTTCTCTCCGTGAGCGCGAATGATGTCGATGTAGTCGGACAGAGCTTGAAGCTGCTTCGGCGCTTCGAGGGTGTCGATTGAAGTCAAGCCGACATCGGCTCGCCCTCTTTCTTCGATATGAATGGGAAGCAGCAGGATCAGGAACGGAAGGAGTATTATTTTCTTCACTGCCCGAAAACCTTGTTCTGATAGTGGTTGTTCCTGCGCCCACACGATTCGATTTGGATTATACAAAAAATCGCGCCTGATAATCCACCGGCGACATCAACTTTACCCACCGCGACGCAGGGCGTTCAATAGCGGGACAGTTCAAGCGCCTTGTTGACGATTTTGTCGACCTGCGGAAGAACTTCACGCTCGAGTATCCTTGAGAAAGGAACCGGACTGTACTCGGAGCCGACTCGTAGCACAGGCGCGTCGAGACAATCAAAACATTTTTCGGTTATCTGCGAGACGATCTCGCCGCCGAAGCCTGAGAACATCTTGTCTTCGTGCACGACCAGCGCTCTCGACGTCTTGCGCACCGAAGCAACAAAGCTTTCCGTGTCCAATGGAACGAGCGATCTCAAGTCGATCACTTCTGCTTCGATGCCGTGCTCATCCATCAACTGCGTTGCCGCACGCAAGCACCAATGAACGGTCGTTCCATAAGTAACCAGCGTTAGGTCGCCGCCTTCCCTTCTCACGCGTGCTTTTCCGAAAGGAATCTCGTAGTTTTCACCCGGATTCGGAGCCTTCGCGAACATCTGGTTGTAAAGATACTTCGGCTCGAGAAAAAAAGTTATGCCCCGGCTGCGCATCGCGTGCCTCAACAATCCAACCGCGTCATCGGCAAACGACGGAATAACAACTCGCAAGCCGGGAAGCGCGGTGAAGATCGCTTCAAGGTTTTGTGAGTGATAGAGGCCTCCCGAAATGTAACCTCCCGACGCAAGCCTGGCGACGATGTTCGGTACGAACTGGCCGTTGGAGCGATAGTAGTCGTGCGAAGTGTCGACGACTTGTTCCATTGCGGGCCATAAGTAATCGGCAAACTGCGCGGCTTCAATGACAACCCAGATGTCATCGCGAAATCGCGCGAAGCCATTCGCCGTTCCGACTATGTGATCTTCGGCGATCGGCGCATTGAAGACTCGGCTAGGACCGAACTCCTGCTGCATACCCTTTGTAACGTTGAAGACACCGCCTTTTTCTTTTGACGCAACGTCCTGACCCCAAAGAAATGTGTTTGGATTCCGATGGAATTCCTGCTTCAGCGTTTGGTTGATCGCTTCACGCAAGGTCAACGGCGATCCGTCTTCGGGAGACAAAGCAGATGGATCGATCTTTGATTCTTCAGGCAGGACAAACAGGGTGGCGGTTTTTGGATCCGGATCGGGTGATGCTTCGGCCCTCTCGGCCGCTTCAGTCACCTGCGCCTTATTTCCTTCCTCGAGTGCGAGCAGCGTCACTTCTTCAACGTCTTCAACGTTGAGCAAATGCAGGCGAAGCCGCTCGTACGGATCATACGTGCGCACCTCGGCGAGCTCTTCTTCGCTTCTATAAGATTCTTGTCGGTCGGAGTTCGAATGCGCGTAGATGCGCTCACAAAAGGCATGCACCAGCACGGGTCCGCCTCCGCCGTGAACGATGTCGGTCGCACGGCGCATGGCTTTCACTGCGTCGAAGGGATTCGTGCCGTCACAATTGATGATGGTCAAGCCGCGCAGCCCGCGGAAGTTTTCCGACACGATTGGATTCGCTGTCTGCTCGGCAACCGGAACCGAAATTCCGTAGCCGTTATTCTGAATTACAAATATAACCGGCAACTGCTCGCGGCTCGCTCCGTTGAGCGCTTCAAAAACATATCCCTCCGAACACGAAGATTCTCCCTGGCTGCAGAAAACTATCGAGTCGGCATCGTAATACTTCACCGCTCGCCCAAGTCCCGCGGCGTGCTGCGCCTGATTGCCGGTTGCCGATGAGACATTCCAGATACCAATCGAGATCTTCGCGAAGTGATTGCTCATGTGGCGGCCGCCGGACGCGACATCGCCTGCCTTTGACAGTCCATTCAAGATAACTTCGTAAGGGCTGATTCCGGCAGCAAGACACGTAAGCATGTCGCGATAGTAAGGGAACAAGTAATCTTTGTTGGGCCGAAACGCGCTACCGAGAGCGATTTGAATCCCATCGTGTCCCGCATGCGAAGCGTGATAGGACCAGCCTTTAGCTTGCCTCAAGTAGTTTCTTGCTTTGTCGTCAAGCAGCCTTCCAAGATGCATCAACCTGTACCATTCAAGTTGCTGCTCTATCTCCACCGACCCCGGTGCATCCGCCAATGGTTTGTAAGCAATCCCACCCACCTCGTGTGCGCTCATTATTTATTTTTACCTTTCAACCCAATTTCCTGCTCGATAGATCCTGTTCCCGCTTGCAGCGAGGCGCCTGCAACTCTTCGCACTCGGCGAAAGTTAGCCAGCGCTCCCATTGTTGCGTTTCTGACTGTCACGCCAACTTTTCAACATAGCAAAAAAGGAATTCGAGAACAACAGGGGAATTCGCTGACGCTGTTTGAATCAAAATCTGTTCTTATGTGTGAGCGGGAGAAGCGCGTCGAGTTTGAATTGGAGTATCCAACAGTGCGTTACTCAGAAGTGGTTTCCCCCGTTGCCTCATCTAAAAAAGTGCCCGAACACCCATTCGTTGACTCACGTAAGAAAGTGCCCGAAATCATTCGTTGCAAAACCGCCAGAATGTTCATTAGAGTCTCGATCAGTTGGTGAAGCGGTGGTGGGCCCTGCTGGAGAGCAACCCACCAAGGAATAGCCAACCGCAGACTCATCACGACGATGAGAGAGGGAGCGCCAGTCAATGTCGCTCCCACAACGCTTGGATCGGGGAGATGAGTTTGCCGATGCCTCAAAAAACTCATGCTTGCTCTTCTCAACACTCATTTGGCGACAGGACCTTGGCGACGTG
>Ga0207663_10000040_pt1 | contig 78161 bp, 69 predicted proteins | sample LARL53metaG_FD_184346 | JGI IMG/M metagenome (GOLD analysis project Ga0207663, IMG submission 184346) | Corn, switchgrass and miscanthus rhizosphere microbial communities from Kellogg Biological Station, Michigan, USA - LAR L5-3 metaG... | ecosystem: Host-associated > Plants > Roots >...
GCCGGCGCGGCACATCGGGACTCAGACATTTAATCTGACGCTGGATGAAACTTACGATGGAGACGGCTGGCAGGTGAAAGAAGTCTCGACGATCGGCACTGGCGGCGGCGCTGCGACCTACAGGCTGAGGTCGAGCATGCTTGGAGGTCAGATAGTCGACGAGATTGATGGAAACGGTGCTAAGGCGACCGGCTTCATCTACGCAGGCCGGCAACCGATTGCGAGGTATCAGAGCGCGCAGTTGTTATGATGCACCGCGAGCCTTTGAACACGCGTGATCGGTTGAGCGGCCCCCTCGGGAGCTTTTGAGCGGCGACGCGGAGTACGACCCCTCGCACAGCAGCGTAGGAGAGAACGATCCCGGACCGAGCGGAGACGGAACAGATCCCGGCTTGATGTATCCGAGAAACGGAGACCCGACGGACTTTTCGGGCGGATGCATGATAGACGGAGGCGTCGGTCCGTGCAGTGTGGCGATGAGTCAGGTAAATGTGGGAGCAGGAGTTGCGACTGATCTGTCGGCTGACTATGATGCTTTAATCTATACGTTTGACAACGACGTTTGTGCGGTCGAGCGTTGTTGCTTGCTCTTAGTTGTGCCGCCAGGAGGAAAGAGGAATGAACACGATCAACTCCATTACATTTTTCTTTGTCGATGAAGAGACACCCAGACTCGAACGACGTCTTTGCAAGCTTCAATAAGCGATGACACGCTGACCCCTCGAGCCCGCCCGCTGGTTCGATCCGAAGTATCGACCGGATATTCTTTGATTCGATAGCCTGCGCGAGCTGCGCGTATCAAACGCTCGGCCTCCGAAAACGGAGACTTCGACACGAGCGCGAATCGAGTGATTATTTCGCGGCGCATCAGCTTCACGGCTCCCGCATCGTAAGTATCAACACCGAATAGAATCGTCGGTATCGAGTTGAATGCCCACGAGACGAATTTGCGAATCAAGCCGTAGTGTTTGTTATTTCTAGACGCGATAACAATATCGAACGAGCTTGTCAGCGGCAACATCTCGAAAAGGATTCCGGTATCCCATTGCCTGTCCGTCGAATTGAGAAAAACAAAGTCTTTGGAAGCTTCTGAGTAAAGCCGTTCGAAAGTCCGATGAATTCCGAGGTTCCGCGGATTGTTCAGCACCCGGAAGTTTGGCAATCGACTGGCTGTTACCTCAATGACTCGACCGGTGCGATCGACCGAGCCGTCGTTGCAGACGATGATCTCGTAATCGAGCCCGGAGTTCGACAACAGTTGGTGAGCCTCGTTCAATACGCGTTCGATTGTCGCTTCTTCGTTGTAGGCGGGAAAGCAAACCGAAACGCTCGGCGCGCTGGACCTGGTTGGTGGACTCATCGTGAAACAATCAGGCTTCGAAAGCGACAAGCTCAACCAGCTTGCCTCGATCGATCATCGACGCTTCCGCGGCCTCCAAAATTCTGACGACTCTGAGGCCGGAGCTGCCGTCGGTCTGCGGCTTCTTGCCGTTCACTATGCAGTCAATGAAGTGGCGAGCCTCGGTTTGAAGACCCTCGGTTTGGTCGAGCTTCGGCGCTCGCATATCACCGGAGCGGTAGCTGACCAGCAATTCGTAAACTTCTTCGCCTGCTGAAAGCGTCACGCCCTTGTCGTAGATCTTCACCTTCTCGCTCGGCTCGAGGTCGTCATAGACGATCATTCTCTCGCTTCCTCCGATCAAAGTCCGGCGCACCTTGACCGGCGCCAGCCAATTCACGTGAAGATGAGCGATCTTGTTGTCCGGAAAAAAGAGTGTGATGTAAGCAACATTTTCAGGCTGTCCGGGGATATTGCTGATTCCTGTCGCCGAAACGGCAACCGGCTTGCCCGGAAGAATGAAATCCATTATCGACAAGTCGTGCACTGCCAGGTCCCAGATCACGTTCACATCGTGTTGAAAGAGACCGAGGTTTACGCGAACCGAATCGTAGTAATAGATGTCTCCAAGCTCGCCGCGGGCGACCAATTCTTCGATCTTGCGAACCGCCCCGGTGTAGACAAAGGTGTGATCGACCATCAGCACACGATTGCGCCGAGCGGCTTCGGCGATGAGCTCGCTTGCTTGCTCTGAGTTTGATGCAAGCGGCTTCTCCACAAGCACGTGCTTATCAGCTCTGAGCGCGGCGATGGCGAGATCAAAATGAGTTGAGACAGGCGTAGCGATGGCTACTGCATCGACCGAGGGATCGCCGAGCATCTCGTTATAGTGCTCGGCCGTACGCACGGAAGGATAGCGGCGCCGCGCCTCTGCGAGACGGTCCGGACTCGCATCGCAGACGCCGACGAGTTTGGCGCCGGGCGCTTCGGCAAAGTTACGCACCAGATTTGGTCCCCAGTAGCCGTATCCAACTACACCTATTCCGATCATGCTCAGTCTGACCTCTGATCTGTGAACTTTCGCTTCTGATTTCTCGCGTCGCCCACTACTCGCGCTGGTACTCCAGCCACAATTGCATAATCGGGAACGTCACTGGTCACAACCGCCCCTGCCCCGACTAGCGCATTCTCACCGATGATAAGTCCTGCGAGAATAGTCGCGTTGCTGCCGATCGAAGCGCGCCGCTTGACTCTTGTTGGCACGACTTGCCAATCGGCATCAGTTTGAATGCTTGCGTCCTCATTTGTCGCGCGCGGATAGAGATCGTTAATGAACATCACACCGTGACCGATGAAGACTTCGTCTTCGATGGTTACGCCTTCGCAGATGAAAGAGTGCGAAGATACTTTGCAACGAGCGCCGACGACCGCATTCTTCTGAATCTCGACAAATGAACCGATCTTGGTTTCACTCCCAACGACACACCCATACAAGTTCACTAACTCTGGATGAAAGATCTTGACGCTCTCAGCAAGTTGGACGTCGTCTGCAATCGGCATCTTTGGTACCCTTATCGCCTGGCGCTCACTTGATCCATCTCTCCGGCGCCCAAACTTCGGTCATCAAGTGCTCGCCTTGCAATATTCTGACTTTTGCTTTGCCGCCGCCAAACTGAAGTATGCGCACGGTTGTATCGTTAGGTAAGCGAAAGGCCCGCCCCGATTCGACCAATGAATCGACCCCCGAGTTGTTCCGGCTTGCAAGGGCGTTCATAAGTTCGTCGAGCGCTCGCTCGTCAGCTGCAGCGACAACGGATGTTGCACCGTCGATGTGCAACACCTTTTCAGCGTTGGAAGCCACTGACGTTTGCGCCTTGACCGAGCGATAGTTACCGGCAGCGGGCGACGAACGGCCGCCACTGCTCAGCCAAAGAAGGAGGACCGCGCCGATCAAAAGAGCAAAAGCCATTGGAGCGACAGGCTTCAACAATTTAACATACAAAGTTGCCCGTGAAGTCGTGTCGTCCTTTGCCAGCCGCCTGGCCTCGCGCACTCGATCGAAAACTCCAAGCACGATAATTGCGACCAGCCCAAAGGCACTGAGCACTGCGCCGAAAGTTCTAGGCGCCGTGTTGGTGAAGGAGCTTTCAATACTGTGCCGGCCCGCGGACACGGAAACAATTTGGATTCCGTCCTTGTCGCTCGTGATCTGGGTCTTTTGACCGTCAACGGTAGCCGACCAGCCGGGGAAATTGTAAGTCTTAAGCCGAAGCTGACTCGGTTGATCTACGCTGACGGCGACGTCACGATGATAAGGGTCCCACCGGATTGTTTCGCTCGCCCCACCTTCCGGTTGAATTACAACCTGCGGTGTTTCCGGAAGACTCTGCGGAAGAGTCGAATTCACCGGAGTAAATCCTCCCTCGACGTACATCTCGGGAGCGGTGAAGGGCGGGTTCTTAAGCGCTCCCCGTACAACCCCCTGAATCGTGTAACCGACATTCCACACCATCAGTGCCGCGAGTCCGCCGGCGTAGGCCCAATGTTTCATAGCCGTCAGATTTGCGCGCGCTCGCAAGCGATCGATCGCGACGGCAACAACCAGCGCTGTGAACAGGTTCGATATGGCGAGCCAACGCCAGGCGAACGTCGCGACTTGGATTTTAGGAACCAGCTTCGAGACATAAATTGAAAACGACGTGCTCATGAAGGTCGTCACTGCGGCCATCAGGATCCACATTCGAGGTTGCAAGTTGGACTCAGAGCTTGCATCGTTGGCTCGCGCGAAGTTTCTGATGATGAAAGCTGCCAGGAGCATCGTCAGCGTTTGAAGCGCAAATGAATCATTGAGAAGATTTCCGAATCCTTCAAGCGGCATCAGCGTGATATAGCTATTGTGGTAAGGGAAGATCGCGCTGAAATGTTCTTGTATCTCTTTCGTCTCGAGAGCCGCCGGCAGCCAGTATATTGCGCCCAGCGCCAGGCCGGCTATCATCCCCATCGCGATTCTCAGTGCAATCTTCCAGTCGCGTTGCCAAAATGCCCAGAGTATTCCGTAGAACGCGAGCGTGTATGACATCAGAAAACTAACCGGAGCGTGCGTCATCAGATATGCGCCGTAGAAAAGACCTAGTCCCGCGTAGTCGCGCAACCGGCCTCTCGAGCCAACTCTGAAGGCAAACAGCAGTGTCAATGGCAAAAAGACGAAACCCAGAAACTGCGGCATCGCTCCCTGCCAGTATAAGTTTATTACGTGATAGGGAAGCAGCATGTAAAAGAGAGCCGCGATAGCGCTGGCCGTTCTGGTGCAAAACTCACGGGCCAGCCAATAGAATGCAAGTCCCGATGCTGCAAAGCCTAAAATCGAAATCGCGAAAAGGGTCTTGGTCCAGTCGTTGAATACCGCGTTGACAAACGAAGCGGCGTAGTAAAATCCGGGCGGATAGAAATTCATCCACGGTATTCCGTAACCGTTATTGATATCGGACAACCAGCGAGGGTAAATGACGCCGGACTTGAGCACCTTGTCGAAGTCCTTCATCACGGCAAGATGCTGGATCATGTCGTGAGTGTTGACCATCCACAAGCCCTTGCTCGCAAAATCCTTGTGAACAAAGAAGGGCGTAGCGATCAGAGCGCCGGCTAACAACGCGCCGAGCGCAGTTACGAGGCGCCTTGTCCATTGTCTCACCGATGGCTTCACTTGGAATGAACTCTGATTAGACTGGCGCGAATGGCAAGTCTGGCGAAGAAAATTCGTTCGTGATTTGTCATCCCTTTGGTCTGCACACAAGGATGAACTGATATCCGAGCAGCGTCTTTCTGAGTTTGGTCAAGCTCCAGTTCAATACGTGAAGGAAACTCAGAGGCCTTCCTTTGCTTGTTGACGGGAGAATCAGCGGCAAAGGAATGGGTGTGACACCAGTACTGACAACATCGAGCCCGGAATCGACGGCAAGTTGTTTGGCGGTCTTCAAGGTAAAAAAGCGAAGGTGGGTTTCATCGAGAATGCCGACCCGCGAATAGTTAAAGCGGCCGAGCAGCAAGTTTATTCTCACCCAAATGTTAGCGACGTTGGGAAGCGAGATGAGAATTTTCCCGCCGGGCTTAAGCAACGCACTCAGCTTTTGAAGCACGGCTTGTGGATTCCGCATGTGCTCGAGAACGTCTCCAAAAATCACCGCATCGTAGCGGCCTAAACCGCTGAGATCCATCGTTTCAACATTGCCGACAAACATTTCGCGACAGTACTGTCGAGCCAGCTCGGCCATCCCGGGATCTTCCTCAATGCCGGTCACTGCGGAGCCCCGCTTCGACACTTCTGAGGTCAGGCATCCGCTTGCCGTTCCGATTTCCAGAACCTCCTCTGGTCTTTCTTGCTCTATCCAGTTGAGAATCTGCGCGTGGCTGCTGTATGGGTCGGCGCGCTTGTAGACATATCGGTCGCCGCTCAGGTCGTATTTCGGCTCATACCTCATTCGTGTCTTATGTAACCTGTATGCGAGCGCCGCCCTTACGCAATTAAACGCGTAAGCGATTCCGTTAACGTAACATATCTCGTCGCCATAGTAGGTGGGTATTGGGCGTTCGGCAATGCGCAGCTGGGCCTCATGGAATTGGATCAATATCTCTGTGTCGAAGTGCCATTCGTTTGAGTTAAGTAAAAAAGGGATTCTCTTGAGCGCCTCACAACTATAGAGACGGTAACCTGAGTGAAACTCCGAAAGCGTCATGCCTATCATGCGGTTCTCAAGCCAGGTCAGAATCTTGTTGCCAACAAACTTGTAAAGAGGCATCCCCCCGGCTCGAGGATTGCCGCCGGCCGCCATTCGGGATCCAAAGACCATGTCGGCTTGGTTCTTTTCCACCGGCTCAAGCAGGTTGTTGAGTACTTCGGGCGCGTACTGACCATCGGCGTGAAGCATGACAACTATGTCGAAGCCACGGGCTATGGCGTATTGGTAACCGGCTTTCTGATTTCCGCCGTATCGAAGGTTCTGTTGATTGCGATGGACCGTCAGTTTGTCCAGTTGCTTTACGTTTTTGTAGCCAATCGCGGCGTAGAAGGTATTGTCAGTTGAGCAATCGTCGAAAAGAAAAACCTCTTCGACTTTGTCCCACACCTCAGCGGGAATTCGATCCAGTGTTGAATCGAGCTTGTTGACCGCGTTGTAAGCGATCACAAATATCCCGATTCGTTTTTGCTGCTGTTCCACCAGTTCCTCCCGGAATCCGAATCGTGGCCGAAAGAATATCAGTTTTTCGCGCCCTGGAAAAGTAGCCGGTTCAACAATTCCGTCCGTCGTTTTGTTCTTGTATAAAGGAATGAAAATTAGTATGATGCCGCAAGCAATGTTGCTCGCAAAGCACATTGTTGAAGTTTGCCCCGCGCTGATGCGTTTTTGGTGGAGACTTGAACGTTTAAGATGAACGCAGCTCTATCCAGCCACGAGATACAGGAGGAGACAAAATGAAACGCCTTTCCGTTCTATTGGTGATTTTAGGTTTAGCGTTATTGATTGGGCCGCACCTGGGTTCGACCTTGAAGATGCAGACAGTGGTGGTCCCGGGCGCACCACAACAGCAGGATGATGCATTACCTGCCGTGGCTCCGATTACATTGTCGACGCTGGCGGCGAGTTCGGGTGGAAATCTCGACAATCTCATAGGAATCGATTATCAGGAAAACAGCGACAGCGTTATCGTGTCTGTGCATTCGACTACCGGAGTGCCCAACAACTTCGTGAAGGTTACGAGGGCAGGAGTCGTGACCCAGTTCTCGACTGCCAGCGGCTTTCCCGAAGAAGTGTACTTCGCAATTGCACCAAGCCAGAACTGCAGCGGAATAGGATTGAGCCTTGGCGGCTTCAACGTAGGCGATGTGTTCGCAGGGTCGGGGTTCGGAACAGGCGCCGGTTCTACGATCGCTCGCATCTCTGCAGATGGAAATACCGTTCAAAATCCCTTTGCCACACTGCCTGGAGAAACCGGGCTGTTGTGGGGAGGCCTTTACTTTGATCGCACCGGCAACTTTGGTGGGGACTTGCTCGTGGTAACTACTACGGGCGGCGTTTATCGAGTGAAGTCCACTGGCGGCACTGCCACTCTTGTCGCAAGAGACGCTCTGAATCGAGCCTTTGAGCACATAGTTGTTTTGCCTAATGACTCGCGGTTCGGTCCTCTAGCGGGAAAGATTCTTATAGGAGGGACCGATATCGGAATTCCCGCAAGCGGAAAAACCAATGTCTTTACGGTCGATCCCATTGACGGTATGCACCCGGCGGGTACGTTCACGGCGTTTCCTGTGCCGGCGATAACTGAGCCTGAGGGCTTCAGAATCGTTCCTGCCAACGGAGACTTCTTCGGTACTGACTTTGGAGGCTCGGCTTCTGGTCCCTTTAAGGTCGTGACGGCGCCGTCTTCTGGGTTCTCGGGAATCGTAGGCGATCTCATCATCGCTTCGGAAGGGGACATCAATCCCAACACTAAGACTAGTCACCTGTATGATGTAGTGTGGGATCCAGGCACGAACAGTCTGAGGACAACGTTGATTCCAGGCGGCGACGTGTTCCAATACGAAGGAATCACGATGTCGTGTTCGTGCTCGCCCGCCACGCTTACTTGTCCGCCGAGTGTTTGTGTTGCGTCGGCAACGGGCGGTCCCTCTACAGTGAATTTTCCCGTACCCGCGACAAGCAAAGGGGTCTTAGCCACTTGTACTCCGCCTTCGGGTTCGGTATTCGCCATTGGGACGACGCCAGTTTCTTGTACGGCGGATAACGGCTGCAGCGGCGCACTCAATTGTGGCTTTAACGTGACGGTGTCGGTATTCAGTTTGACTATTATTGATGCTGCCGGTAGTGGAAGTTTCATAACGATTAATGCTACGACCGGGCAGTATTCCTTTACTTGCGGGGACGGTTTCGTCATGGCGGGGTTTGGAACCCTCAAGATAAAGGGAGGCATCCTTGTCTTGGAAGACAACGGCGGCGGCAAGTGTGTGTTGGTCAAGATCGATGTCTTCTCGGGAAGAACCATTGCAACCTTGCAGGCTCCGATGGGGTTTGTGAGATGTCAAATCAACGGACGGAACTTGGGCTCTTGCGGAACAACGTGATAGTCAGCGTCAGTATCGACGTCGATCAATGACCGCCGTCGAAATCCGGAAAGAAAAAAGGCTGAAGGTTCGATTACCTTCGGCCTTTCTCTTTCTTGAAATTCTTTCGCTCGAACCTTTCAGCACCGAACGGTTCCAGCTGATCAGGAACGCGCCCCGTCGATGATCAATTGTACGATTAAGGCGGGCAGTGATCGGGGCAAGAAGTATTTCATTCGAAAGCGTCCGGTTGCGGGGAATTGATTGAAAACGTATCCCAGCGGGACCTGCCAGGCTGGGTACAATAACATAATAAATCCAGGGATACTCAATCCAACAAGAATTGCAGAGATGAGTTGAGTAGACTTCCTTTCGGATGCAAGAAGATGATAAGCAGAGAGGCAGCCTAACGCGGCAAAGAATGCAACCTGGGCAGGCCAAAGCGACCAGCACACTATGTATGCTGAAGCACAGAACCAGAAAGCGCCAAAGGCGGCCAGCCCTGGGGTGACTTCTCAGGATAACTTCCAGCAGCAGGTAGAGAACCGTGAAGCAAGAGAACACCCGGAACCACCAGTACCACGCAAGACCTCGCTGAGCTCCGAGAATGAAATAGCCCCAAGTCGCGGGCCTGGCTAACGTGACGATATGCCATACTGGCATATGAGGCAGTGTTAGCATGTTCTGCCCGTTGCCAATATTTGTATTGACGACTGGAAACCGAGGATTATGTGACAGCTGACTCAAGGAGAATTGAGTCGAGATCAACAATTCATCCCATCTGATCTCTCTGGCATTGGCCATTAAGATTTCTCGCCGACCTTCCGGATCCACCTTAGACGTGTTGTGCGGAGGATTGAACAGGTAGCCGGTGTAAGGTTTTTCCGGCGCCCACCAAGCGGCGGTCACACCGGTTGAAGAGCCGTGAATCCCGAAAGCGACGAGCAGAAGAAAAAGCGCCCCGAGACTTAGAAGAAATCTTGCCCTTATACTCAATCCGCTGAAATGAACTTTGAATCTCTCCACTCGCGAGGGTTTTTTCACAAACTCACAAGTCGATTGATGGTTTTCCGGCAGAACTTTACTTCACTCAGGCTGGAAGTAGTTACTTCCCTATTTCTTCAAAGCTGTTGAGACATATCCCATGGTAAATCTCTTTTCTCTGTCTAAAGGCTCTAAGATTAAGAGAGCCGGTCCCAATATGTAAGCCAGAATTATATGAACCGGCGAAAGAGCGAACATCATCAGCGACATATGCTTCTTGTAACCCAAAACGATACGGGGGATCGCATTCGCGAGCCGGTCGTATAAGTAATAAAAGTATCCGCCACGCTCCTGTATTTGGATTACCTCAAATCCTGCTTCTTTCAAAACCAGATCCAGGCCAAATCTAGTGAAGTAGAAGAAGTTGTAGGGTTCGCCGTGAATCCCATATCCTTGAGGCACGGTCACAAACAGTGTGCCGGACTTCTTCAATACGCGAAACATCTCTCTCAGGACGGCTGACGGAGACGGTAGGTGTTTAAGGACTCAGACCGAACGCGAAAGTTACCACTTGAACGCGCTTGAGTAGAGAAGGTGCTTTTAAGTCAGAAACTCCCTCAGGAAAAGACAGATGAGCCTTGCGGGCTCCCGATTCACGAACCGGTCGAAGGTCATCAGATCACTTGCCAACGCTCTGAACTCTAGTCAACGGCGAAGTTTAGATGGCGCAATCGGTCATTGTCAAATACCAAACCAGGCAGCGTTTTGGGCTTGGGGCGTCTAAGGAGGTCTCGCTAGCTCAGACGTCAATTGGTTTATTCGTGCGTCCGGTGACTTGGCAATGTTAGCAGTAGTTCGCTACCCCGAAGGCTCAAACAGCGAACCGGCTGGTAGCCCACAAGACCATCTCTGGTTGTCGTTCGAAACGACTTCATTGGGACGCTTCTGGCTGACCCCTATGGAATCTTTCGACCCCAAAAGGCTTTAGTTGTTCCGGTACACGCCCCAGAACTATCAGCTCTGACATTAGGTCGGCAGTGATTGGCGCTAGCAGTATTCCATTTCGGAAGTGACCCGTTGCCAGCATGAGGTTATCTATGCCACTCGGACCCATGATCGGCAGGTGGTCGACCGTGTCAGGTCTGAGTCCGGACCACGTTTCTACTACTTCGAATCCGCCCAGGGACGGAACTAATTTTATGGCGGCGCTCAATAAGTGATTTATCCCGGCCACGGTCACTGCCTTTTGAAATCCCGCATACTCGACCGTGGCCCCGATTAGTAAACGGCCGTCTCGTCGTGGAACAATATAGACCTCACTCGAATGAAGCACTCGTTTGATCGGAGAAGTCTCTCCCTTGAGTGCGATCATTTGCCCGCGGGCGGGAATCAACTCTACATTACGATTCAGGTGCTCAAGCAAGCTGCCTGACCAGGCTCCGGCAGCCACGACAACAGCTCCTGAGTGGAGCTGTTCGCGGCGTAACCCAACACCGGCGACCTTTCCATGTGCGGTAATCAACGAACTCACTTCCGCGCCTTCCAATACTTGAACGCCGGCTCGCTTCATTGCGGCTTCGAGAGCGTCCATCAAGCGCCGGCTCTCGACCTGATGTTCGTCCGGCAGAAAAACCGCCGACGCAGCTTCTCGAGTTATAGCCGGTTCTAATCGATTAGCATCTTCAGGCGTTAATCGCTCAAGGCTGAGCCCAGCATCGACCTGCCAGGCTGTCCAGGCTGTCTTCTCGTGTTGGTCCTCATCCTGCGATACGACAAAGAGAGTGCCGTCATCGTTGTATTCGACGTCTATGCCGGATGCTTCGCCAAGTTCGTCTGCAAACCGTCGATAGATTGACCGGCTATTCAGGCACAAATCAAAAAATGGACCCGGCGTTTGACTTTCGCTCTGGGGCGACAGCATGCCGGCTGCGGCCCGCGAGGCCTCGCAACCGATGCGGCCGCGTTCCAGCAAGGTCACCTTCAAGCCTTGCTGCGCCAGCCTCCACGCGATCGTGCATCCGATTACTCCGCCGCCGATAATAGTCACATCGGTCGTCATAAAAGAACTATCCTAACATCGCGCGATTGAATGCGCTCTCTGCCGAGGACACGAGTGTTCGTAGTGAGTTAGGCAAAGGAATTAATCGAACGGCAAATTGAATCCGGTTCGGGGCCGAGTTGACTGCGCAACAAAGGGCACGTATTATCGAACGCTTGTTCGAAGAATCGAATTCCGCCGATGCAACCGCAATCAAAATACGATCAAAAACTCGTCCACGTGCTCAAGACTTCGGCACGGGTCTTTGCCAATAAGGGGTATCACTCGACGAGCATGCGCGACATCTCGCGCGCTACAAAGATGAGCCTCTCCGGACTATACTACTATTTCAAAAGCAAAGAAGAATTGCTCTTTCTCATTCAGGACTATTGCTTCAGCACGGTGATTGACGATTGTCATCGCCTGCTGGGAGGCGTTGATGACCCGGTCCGTCGACTGAAGTTGCTTATTGAAAATCATCTCAACTACTTCGTTCACAATATGAGTGAGATGAAGGTTCTTTCGCACGAAGCCAACGCCATAACCGGCGATTTGTTCAGCAAGGTCAACACCAGGAAGCGCCAATATGTGGATCTGGTCGTCGGCCTGCTCGATGAACTCGCGCGAAAGTATCGGGTTAAGCGCGTCGATACTCGCGTTGCCACCTTCCTCCTGTTTGGAATGATGAACTGGATCTACAACTGGTATGACTCGCGCAAGGACGTGGATGTGGCCGGGCTTTCAAGCCATGTGACGCGGTTGTTTTTGAGTGGGTTTCTTGGAGACAAGGCGATGAAAGCAGTGATGCTCGACACGAGACGAGGATCGCATCTCGCTCGCGACGTATCGATCTGGGAGCAATGACAATCGACGGTAGGCTTTCGAGAGAGCGTTGGAGCTTTGTTATCGGAGAACTTTCATGACTAGAGAAGCGATGGAGAATGGGCTGGTCAACTACAGCGTTCGGGATGGCATTGCGACGATTGAGCTGCACGATCCGCCGGCGAATACTTACACATATGAGATGATGCGCGATCTCGATGACGCCATCCTCGAAGCGCGACTCGACGAAGATGTGCACGTTATCGTGATTCGCGGCGCGGGCGATAAGTTTTTTTGTGCAGGGGCGAACATCAAGATGCTCCTGTCGGCGACGCCCCAGTTTCGATACTTCTTCAGCTTGCACGGCAACGAGACGTTGATGCGAATGGAGAACACTCAGAAGCTGATCATCGCGGCGATCAACGGTCACGCGGTAGGGGGCGGGCTGGAAGTGGCGCTCGCGTGCGATCTGCGTATCGCAAAGAAGGGCCCCGGAATGCTGGGCCTTCCCGAAATCAATCTTGGACTGCTGCCGGGTATGGGCGGAACACAACGGCTCCCGCGACTGATCGGGAAGAGCCGCGGGTTGGAGATGTTGACTACAGGGCGAACGATTTCCGTCGAAGAGGCTCACGAGATTGGGCTGGTGAATCACGTGTTTGAAGAGGAAAACTTTTTCGAGAAGGTTCTCGATTACGCGAAGCAGTTTGTGCCGCCGGCGAAAGCGAGCAAGGCAGTGGGGCTGATCAAGCGATCGGTGCAGACGGGACTGGAGGTGCCGCAAACAGAGGCGCTCGCGCTCGAACGCGAACTGCTGCAACAACTATTTGAGAGTGACGACGCGAAAGAAGGGCTCGAGGCTTACGCGAAGAAACGGCAAGGACAATTCAAAGGAAAATAGTTTTCAGTTGTGAGTTTTCAGTTCTCAGTGTTTTGGACGCCGGGATTGCTTTCAACCAAAACTGAAAACTGAAAACTGACAACTGAAAACTGAGAACTGATTTCGGAGGAATTCTTAATGGCCAAGATGTTCATTGGGGGAGAGTCGGTCGATGCGATCAGCGGTGCGGCTTATGAAGTTCGCAATCCCGCTAACGGTGAGGTTGTGGATACGGCCCCAAAGGGGAACAAGGAAGATGCGAGTCGCGCGATAGACGCTGCGGAAGCGGCGTTTGATGAGTGGTCGCATACATCCGCTGAAGAGCGCGGACAACTTCTATCGAAAGCCGCGGAGCTCGTCGTGGCCGAGCGCAAGTCGCTGGCGGAGTTGTTATGTCGAGAGCAGGGTAAGCCCTTTCAGGAAGCGAGCGGTGAGCTCGAACACTTCGATCACGGCTTGCATTTCTATGCCGGCCTCTCATCGAAAGTGCGCGGCGCGCAGGTGCCTCTGCCCGCAAAGAACGCTTACGGCATGGTAGTTCGCAAGCCCCTCGGCGTGTGCGGCGCGATCGTTCCGTGGAATTTTCCTCTCACGCTGATGGGCACTAAGGTAGGGCCCGCGCTTGCTGCTGGGAACACGGTAGTGGTCAAGCCTGCTTCGACGACGCCGCTCGCGACGATCCGAATCATCGAATTAATGAATCAAGCCGGCATTCCAAAAGGCGTGTTGAACGTCATAACCGGTCCGGGCAGCGTTGTCGGCGAGGAGCTCCTTCGAAACCCGAAGGTGCGCCGCATCGCGTTCACCGGAGAATCATCAACCGGAAAGCACGTCGCTGAAGTTGCGTGCGGCGACTTCAAACGGGTGACGCTTGAGCTCGGCGGCTCGGATCCGATGATCGTCTGCGAGGACGCCGATATAGCAAAAGCAATAACCGGCGCGATGGTCGGCCGCTTTTGGAACGCAGGCCAGGCGTGTCTCGCTGTCAAGCGGCTGTACGTGTTCGATAAGGTTTTCGATGAATTTGTCGAAGGCTTGAAGGGCAAGGTTTCAAGGTATGAAGTCGGCGACGGAATGACTCGCGCGGAGAAGCCAAAGATTCGAATGGGTCCGCTGCATACCGCCGCCCAACGCGATGAGATTGAATCTCAGGTCAATGATGCCGTCGATCGAGGCGCGAAAGTGTTGCTCGGAGGAGCGCGGCCGGAAGGCTCGCAATACCAAAACGGTAACTACTATTTGCCTACGATCCTTGTCGACGTCCCTGACGATGCGCGAGCGGTTCAAGAGGAAACGTTCGGTCCGGCACTGCCGATATTCCGCGTGAACGGCGTCGATGAAGCTATCGAACGCGCGAACAATTCGATCTACGGACTTGGGTCTTCTATTTGGACGAAGAATCTCGACAACATCGAAACGGCGATCGATCGTATTCAAGCTGGGAACGTATGGGTGAACTCGCTGCACTACGGCTACGATGAATTGCCGTTTGGCGGCGTGAAGGCGAGCGGATTCGGTCGCGAGCATGGGCCCGAGGCTCTCGATTATTATCTCGAGCCGAAGGGCGTTGTGATCACGCGATAGACAACATGAAACTCACGCCATCGCAAGTCAAGAACAATATGCGCCGAGGCCTTCGTCTCCTTGTTGATCCGGAGCCTGACCGGGCGGAGAGGGAGCGGTGTATTGCCTTCTTTGGTGGTTGCTGTGCGTACTGCGACACGAAGATCGTTGACGGCCAGGGGACGCTCGATCACCTGCTGGCCGCGTCACGAGGGGGACGCAACCACATTTCAAATCGAGTCTTCTCTTGTAGGCAGTGTAATGATAAGGAAAAGAGGGAGAGGCCCTGGAAGGAGTTTCTAACGGAAAAGACTGGCATTGAGAAAATGATGCAAAGTCGACTCGACAAGATTAGCGAGTGGATCAACTTCACAGGCACAGTTCCGCCTTTGTCTGAAGCAACTCTTCGGACCATTGAACAAGAAGGTCAAAGAGCGACAGCGGTTTATGAGCAAGCATGCAAGAGAGTTCGTGAAGCCTAAGGGGAGTTTACATATGAGCACAATGACTAGATGGACCACTGCGGATCTCAGCTCATTGCCAGACGATGGCAATCGTTACGAGATCATTGACGGAGAGTTGTACATGTCAAAACAACCCATCTACTACCACCAGTCGGTTTGCTCTAAACTCGATGGCAAACTGGAGAACTGGAATGAGCGGGAAAAGCTTGGAGATGTTTCAATCGCGCCCGGTCTCATTTTTGCCGATGACGACGACGTGGCGCCAGACTTGGCGTGGATCAGTAATGAGCGCCTGGCAGGAGCTTTAGAAGCAGACGGAAAGCTTCACGATGCACCCGAGCTCGTAGTCGAGGTGCTATCTCCAGGAAGCGCGAACGAGCGGCGAGACCGCGAAGCAAAACTCCAGCTCTACGCGCGCCGTGGCGTAACCGAATATTGGATCGTCGACTGGACGCTCAGGTGCATCGACGTGTATCGGCGCGATCAAACTCAATTGCATCACATGGCCACTTTTGGAGAGGACGATAGTCTGGAGACGCCGTTGTTGCCCGGCTTCTCCTGCCCGGTTGCCTCGTTGTTTGAGCGTGTCCCCGCTAAGCAATGACTTCTGTATCGTGAATTACGGAGTATATAGATGGCGCAAATGTTAATCGGCGGCGAGTGGGTCGGCTCGCGTAGCGGGAACTCAATCGAGGTTCTCAATCCAGCCACCGGTGAACCGGTCGACACCGCTCCGCGCGCGACAGCCGAAGACGCCCGCGAAGCGATCGACGCAGCTCATACGGCGTTTGCGGAGTGGAGCGAGTGGACGCAGGCTAAGCGGGGTGACGTGCTTCGCCGCGTGGTCGGCTTGATTCATCTACACGAGAAAGAGCTTGCGACGCTTCTTACAAGAGAGCAGGGCAAGCCGCTTCGGGAAGCAACGCTTGAGATTCGGCGCTACGCGCACACTCTCGAGTATTATGCCGGGCTAGCCAAGAACATTCGCGGAGGCTACATCCCGCAGATCGATGAGAATAAGTACGGCTTGATTATCAAACGACCGCTTGGGGTAGTCGGGGCGATTGTCCCGTGGAACTTCCCGGTGTCGCTGATGGGGAACAAGATCGGGCCGGCGTTGCTCGCGGGAAACACAATGGTCATCAAACCCGCCGAAACGACCCCGCTCACTGACCTGAAAGTTGTCGGGCTCTTTTTGGAAGCGGGATTACCGAAAGGCGCCCTGAATGTAGTCACCGGGCAAGGCTCGGTGGTCGGAGAAGAGATTGTCACGAATCCAAAGGTTCGCAAGATTGGCTTCACCGGTTCGACCGAAGTAGGCCGCCGCGTAATGGCATCGGCGGCACAGGGGATCAAGCGGGTGACGCTCGAGCTCGGCGGTTCCGATCCGATGATAGTTTGCGACGATGCAAATCTCGATGAAGCAGTGAAGGCCGCGGCAACCGGACGTTTCTTCAACTGCGGGCAGGCCTGCCTCGCCATAAAACGTCTGTACCTGTTCGACTCGATTTCTGATGAGTTCACCGAGAAACTCGCCGGTCGTGCAAAAAAGCTTCGAGTTGGAAACGGAATGACTGAAGGCACGATGATCGGCCCGCTTCATTCCGCGACTCAGCGCGATGAAGTCGAGGCCCAGGTGCAGGACGCAATAGATCGTGGCGCACGAGTCCTCGCGGGAGGCGAGCGCTTGAAGGGGAGCGACTATGATCGCGGCCATTTCTTCGCACCAACCTTGCTGGCTGACGTGCCGGAAGACGCGCGCGTCGCAACCGAAGAAGTATTCGGCCCGGCTCTACCGATCTTTAGAGTGGAGAGTCTCGACGAGGCGATTGAAAAGGCGAACAACTCGATTTTCGGATTGGGGTCGTCAATCTGGACTAACGACTTGAATCGCGCGACTCGCGCGGCCGAGCGAATCGAAGCCGGGTACACCTGGATCAACTCGGCACAGGTCATCTATGACGAGCTTCCGTTTGGCGGCTTCAAGCAGAGCGGTCTCGGCAAGGAGCACGGCATCGAAGCGCTGGACTACTACACAGAAACAAAGTCGGTAGTCGTTGCTACTAAGTAAAGCCCACGTCTTCGCGGTTCTTTGCGTGAAACAGCACAATGAACTATAAGGCAATAACCTTCGACCTTACCGACCGCATCGCAACGATCACGTTCAATCGCCCCGATCGTCTCAACGCCATCAACGAAGACATGCGCGATGACTTCACGCAGCTCTTCACTGAACTCCAAACAAATGAAGACATCGGCGTGGTGATTTTCACCGGCGCAGGGCGAGCCTTCTCAGCAGGTGGTGACATCGAGTACTTCGAGCGGGATTGGCCTACCAGGAAGTTTCGCGCTGAAAATCACCGCCTCACTCAGTTCTTCGACGAGCTCGAGCTGATGGAGAAGCCGGTGCTGGCGGCCATCAACGGTCCCTGCACCGGCGCCGGCTTGCAGATCACGCTGTCGTGCGACATTCGCATTGCGTCCGAACAGGCGCAATTTGGCTTTCGTGAAAACAACATCGGGTTAATCCCCGGCGCCGGGGGTTGCTCGCGACTGGTGAAGCTGATCGGCTACGGCAAGGCAAAGGAATTGATCTTTACCGGCGAAATGATTTCAGCGGTCGAAGCTGAACGCGTCGGGTTGGTCAATCGAGTTGTTCCTCACGATGAGCTGATCAGCCACACTCGCGCGCTTGCTGAGCATCTGTTGACGCGGGCGCCGGAGGCGCTCGGACTTGCCAAGCGAATCCTGTGGCATTCAGTAAACAGCGATTTCTCAACCGGCCGCATGCTCGAAGCTCTGGCGCAGAGCGTTCTTGTTAAGAGCAAAGATCATCGCGAAGGGATTCGCGCGTTTCGTGAGAAGCGCAGACCGGAGTTCAAAGGTGAATAAGGAGAGATCAACCACAAAGACACAAAGACACCGAGGACCAGGGGACAATTTCTTTGCTGCTTTGTGACTTTGTGGCTAATACCTGCATCGGAGAAGAACACATGCCTCTGGAAAATGTCCTGATAGAAAAGCGCGGTCGCATCGCGATCGTAACCATCAACCGGCCCGACAAGCTAAACGCGTTGAACATTGCAACTCGCAATGACATCCTTGGAGCATTCGAGCAGCTCGCAAGCGATGACGAAATTCGCGTAGTCGTCATCACCGGCGCCGGCGAGAAAGCCTTTATCGCGGGCGCCGACATAAACGAATTCGCCGGCAAGACCGCCATCGGGCAGCGAGGAATCATGAAAGGCCGCCGGGCTTTCGATTCAGTCGAAGATTTCCCGAAGCCGGTGATCGCGATGATCAACGGCTTCGCGCTGGGCGGCGGCTGCGAGCTGGCGATGGCTTGCGATATTCGCATCGCTTCATCGAAGGCGAAGCTTGGTCAGCCTGAAATAAAACTCGGTATTATTCCCGGCGGCGGAGGCACACAACGCATGACCCGTTTGATCGGAGAAGGGAAGGCGATGGAGCTGATGCTCACCGGCGACATGATTTCCGCGGATGATGCGCTGTCACTGGGTCTTGTGAATCACGTTTACCCACCTGACGAGCTCGAAGCAAAAACGATGGAGCTTGCGAACCGGATCGCCGATATGAGCCCGGTCGCGCTGGCGATGGTGAAGGCTTCAGTGAAGAACGCGGCTCGAATGAATCTCCGAGAAGGACTCGATTCAGAAGTCGATCTGTTTGCGTTGTGCTTCTCGAGCGAAGACAAAGAAGAAGGCGTGCGTGCGTTTATCGAAAAGCGCAAGCCGGAGTTCAAAGGGATTTAAACGGTCCCATCGTCAGGTGCAACAGGGTCGAGCTGATTCGAAACGTGTCTGACCAGGTCGGCAATGGAGCCGCCATTCCAGCCTCGGCTCAGTTGTTCGAACACATATCGACCGAGAGCGCGATAGCTTTCGAATTGCGATTCGTTGAAAAACTGATCGGCGGTTGTTTGATGAGGAAAATCAGGATTGTTTCTTGCGTACTCGTAGACATCGCGCGGTTCGCAACCATAGAAAGCTGGTTTGATATATAGCAAGTAGCCATCGGTGCCCGGTCCATCGACGTTTGAGTATTTGATATCTCCAACCGCGCAGTATTGTCCTGCACTGTTTCTCTTGTCATTCTCAGACCGCGGAAAAATCCTCATCTCATGCCTGAAGTCGATGGGGATTCCCATATCAATTCGAATCTTGCGAATCGCATTGCCCAGATCCTCGAAGTTGTATTTTTTGTCGCAACCGCCGTCGCTGACGACAATCAAATGACTGCGGCGTCGAACCATTTCATAAAGCGCCAGGTTTTCGAAGTGGCCGCCGTCGGAAAGATAGACGTAGCTGTGATGATCGTCGGTCAAGCCGAAGACCTCAGCGATCAGCGGCTTGAGCGCCCAGAAGGGCCCAGGTTTGTCATAAGTGTTCTTGCCGGCCGCGCCGGGATTGCCGAGCCACCAACCCAATCGCGCGTTGAACACAGTCATGATGAAAGACAGAACTGCCGATGAGTGATAACCCATATTTGGGCTGGCGGCAGCTCCTGAAATCGCCATCGCCGTGCCGAGCGAGATACCGTCTCCGTATTTCTCCGAGTCGCGATATCCAAGGCACCAGCTTCCCGAGTGCAACGCGGTTGTGGTGAAGGACTCTGCTTTCCGTTCTTGCCAGGCGAGATTACTGCCGCTCACAAGGTTCAAGGTCATGTTTACGACATGCAGAAGGCTGTTGCGCACAGGCAATTTGCTATCGCCCGGCCACAACTTATGCATCGCGATATTGTCGTTCTGGTCAAAGCCAGTGAATTTGTTTGGATGGGGATCGAGGTTTGATGCTCCCAGGTACGCGCGGATCAGCCGGTTGCGATACATCGCGTGTAATGAGAAGCGGTTGATGTTTACGCAGAAAGCCATCAGGGAACTCAACCCAAGTAAGCCCGCAGCTACAGCTACGTCGGGCCAGAAGCGCGCTCTGAAAACGGTTTCAAGATGCCGGTAATAATCAACACCGATCTGCTGAGGGTCTACCTCTACGAAATGGTTTTCAAAAAACAGCCGCATCAGAGCCGTATCGGCCAACGCGAGCAGAGTGAGTGAAAATATGATGAAGAGCGGCGCAGCGATGACCAGCGCCTTGCTCATGATCAAGGAAACAACGCTGGGCTTCTCGGCTGTCTTATCGCTGCCTTTGGTCGACGGGTTACGACCCGCGAGGATCGAGATCAGACCCGAAATGCCGCCTACTGAAATGACCCACTGCTCGGCTATGCCGAGTCCAATCGGACCGTAAAGCACCAGTCCGCTGATCGCGCACCAACCAAAGATGACGATCAGCATCCAGGCGTCCGAGCGTGATAACCACTCGCGATCTTCGTCATCCGTAATGAAACTGATCAGCCCGACATAGAGCATCGCAGACACGGTGAAGATCGCGAGCACCAATGGCAGCGCGAAGCATGCGTAGGCCGCTAGCTTGATCTCGCCGCCTTCAAGAAACAGGAAGCGAGCAGAGGAGGCCAGCCACAAGAGCGAGCCGGCCACCGCTCCGGCTACCAGAACCGCAACCAGTTCAAGCGTGCGTTTCTTGCCGGTAGTGCGGCCCGCGGCTGCGATATTCCATATAATGAATCCGACCAAATTGATGCCGACTCCGAAGATGAGGAAGTACCAGATTGAGAAGCTACGTCCTTCTTCTTCACCTGTTACCCCTGCCCAGAAGATCGTTACAAGTGAGGCGGACAACGAAAGCGGAAGCAAGCATAGCCATAGGAACCATGTTTGGCTCTGATTTCGCTTGCTTGTACTGGGGCGATTGAGACCGATGTAGCCTATGGCGATTGCACCAAGCACGGCCGCTATGATCAACAGCATCAACATCCAGAAATTGTCTGGAGACATTTTTCTGGTGTTCACATTGCGGACTACTGCGGCGTACAACCTCGGCGCCATCAGCGCGCCTGCCAGCAGTGGAATCAGGACTAGCCAGTTGAGAAGAAGGTTGCGAATATAAACGGCGACCAGGGTCCACGTGTCTGCCGATAACAGGCCCAACCTCGGGCTGAGATAGCTAGTGTAGTCGCGGAGGTGACGCAGCGGTTTCGGTTCGGGCAACGTCGTAGAATCTGGCCGTTTGCTCAATTCGTTGGCCACAGCATTTGGATCATTGCTCGAGTTGTGAATCCAGGAAGTCAACCAACTACCGATGTAGCCACCTCCCGACACGGTCGAGAGAAAATGAAACTTGTCGAGCAGCTTGGCGCCTGCGAGGCCTTGAAGAATACCGAGCGCAAAGGTAGCACTGCGAATGCCTCCCCCGGAGATGCATAGAGCAGTACGCTTCTCCCTCAGCGCGTGAATGCGTCGATAGATGGCTCGGAGCCGATCTTCATCGGTTGTGTGGTCTGTGTAGTGCTCGTCCGGCAACGGACCATGCAGACCGATGTATTCTGCTTCGAGGACCTCGTGCAGGTGGAGGGCGGGTATATCACCGTTCGTGTTGTTGGACTCGTCGGACGACGCAACGTCTGGTGAGGCTTCGTTTTGACTAGGCATATGATCCTTGGTCGCAAGAGAGACTTAACAACGGAGTCCGTGAGCCAAGCTTCGTTGTATTGTAATGAACTAAGTACCGAGTGGCAGCGATAATAGCACGAAAAGGCGAACAGCATTACAAAAAAAAGGAAACGTAACGGTCGAGGCTGCCCGAAGAACTGAGCATTTCCATAATTCCTCACTTAGGTTGTCGCCTTCTATGTCTTCGCCCATTTTGAGAAGACGCGTTCTGATCGGGATTTGAATCATCGACCGTAACTACGGCTGAAACTTTTGTGCCGTCCTTTAACACCAGGACAACGGGAATTTGTAGACCTGCCTCCTGTTTAATAAAGACCCCTTTTTTCATTTTGACCACAAGCGTCTGAGCGTCAGATCCGGAAACGATTGAGGCTTCCTGATCCGCGATGAGTACCTTGTCCACTTGTTGCAGGTTGAGCCCTTGAATCGTAATCAGTGACCCGTCTGCGTCAGGATTCAGGGGCGGACCGATTTTGATCTGGGTGATTTGCGAGCGAACCTTGAGCGCAAGATCATAGGTCTTGCGTTGCGCATCCTGAGGCCTATGGCTGCTGTTGCGAATGACGGTTATCGAGACCTTTGTTTTTTCAACCTGAATATTTCCTTGTGGTTCAAAGTTCAATTCAAAGACAGCACGGTACTTCTTGTCGCCCTCAAAAGTAGGTTTAGATATGAGTCTCCCATCTCTTGCAGGCGACAGTGAAGCCGTCACATATTGTTCATTGCTTGTGATTCTAATGTCCAGGATCGCCTTTTTTCTGTTTGTATCCGGCGTGTAGTTGACTACGTCCACCTCCGTGGTTTTGGGAAAGGCGTGAGTAGTTTCCTTACTCTCGAAGCTGCGCATCGTTTGCTGTCTGTACCGGACAACCCATTTATCGGCGGTCTTCTCGGCTGCAGTTGGGGTGACGTACAGGAAGTATTCCCCGGTATCAATCTGAGTGACAAATTCATGATCGGGATTAGCGGTTATGTAGCCCTCTACTGATGGGCGTCCTGGTGGCAAAAGGGGATAGTAGAGGGATCGATAGGCAATCTTTCTATTATTAAACCAGACATCTGACCTTGGCCGCAGCCCGGTTCCCTTTATTCGAACCCTTACGTGATTGTCAGATTGGTTGTCAATAAGAGTCAACTTGTCATCGAGCGCAAAGTCATCAAAGAACATGGGCTCCACCAGACTCGCGTTCATCAGACTGGCTCTTTTGAATCCGTTAAGAACTGACAAAGGATAATAGTTTATCGACGCCGATCTTTCCGGCGTAACCAGCGTTATGTTTGGCGTGCCTATGTACTTGTCGCTCATTGAGAATTTCAAGATCAGTTCGCGAGAGCTGGCCAATTCAAATTGGCCTTTGATTCCTGATGTTGAAGAAGCATCTGCGAGGGCATCAGACGTTGCGTTAAACCCCAACGAAAGGGCCTTTGGCAGCGGAACGCCGTCTATCAATACACTAACCTGTGGAGAAAAGTAATCGCCCTTGATTACTACCGTCACAAACTCACCTTTCTTGACGGGGGTGTATCGTACTTCCCTCACCGTGAATTCCTCTGTCCGTCTATTCGGGATTATGATTGTAAAGTTCTCTCTTGCAACCACCTGATTGCTCGGCAAATTCTGATTAGTCGCCTTGTCGAGCGTCTCGTATCTTGGAGCATCTTCTCTGTGGTATCCGATACCTTCAGCCTCAAGCTTTATTAGCGAGGTATTTTTCGGCACCGATAAGACGGCATAGGTCGTTCGCACTCCCGGAGCGATGCGATTAGTTCCCGGCAACGGGCCAAAAGTCCAACCGAAACTGTTCAGCCCTTTTCCAAAGCCTGATGCAAATACTTCTTGCTGGAGATACTGTTCGTAGAGCTCGCGTTGCCTTTGATAGTTGACCCTGATGCCAAAGCCTACCAAGAGCTTCATGATTCCAAGGAAATTCGTCTGACTGACGGTTGATTGGACTTCGTTAACGTTTAGAGCGCTCTGGCGGGGAATAATATCGAGCGCTCGCACCGTATTCGCATCCGCCGTCTTCCACTCTCCTTTAATGCCGGCCTCGCCAGCTGTCTTGCCTTGTCTTAACTTATCGTAAGCCTGAGTGTTTGATTCACCGTTTTCCTTAGCTCCGGGAGCCCTTGGACGGTCGATTGGAGGCCCCAGTGATTCGATAATTGACAGAGCTTTGTTCTCCTTCTTCCGTTCTTCTTCTTCTTCCTCTTCTGGATCATTCTCCTGAAAGTAATCTGTTACCCGCCACTTTACTTGTGCTAGATAGTTGTCACCCTTGCAAGGCACCGTATAAACCGATGAGGGCAGCTCAAGAAATATAACTCTGTTGTTGGGTCCGACTTCATCGCGGAGCAGGGTCAACTGCTTTGCGATAATCTCATACTGCATGCCAATGAAATTATCGAGCGCGATGGATGCGGCGAAACGCGGCTGCTTGATACTTTCCGCTGCGTTCTTGACTAGGTCTTTCACAAAATCAGACTGTTGTGGCAAAGTTGCGGGAGTACCCAGCGACACGTCGCTGAGGTTTGGCTTTGCGACTGTGGCATTAGCGTCCGTCTTCAGGGCAGTTACCTGAGTTGTCAGATCATCGTGCTCGCCTTGTTGGTTCGCCACTTTTTGCTTTTGAACATTAACCTCTTGCTCCAAGTCCTTTTCGCTCTGGTCAGGCTGAGGGACAGGAACTGGAGGGGTTGCATTCGGCTGTGCCTGCGCTTGCCGCGCAGCCTGTCTTTGAGTAAGGTCTGTCTGAAGCCGCGCCAGCTTCTTTTTCATCCTTGCCAAATCATCGTCAACTGCATCCAACTCATCCTGTTTCTCTTTGAGCTTGGCTTGCGCTTCGTCTCTTTGCCTTATCTTGAATTGTTGTTCGCGAAGCTCGGCTTGATTCTCTACGCCAATCTTTTGGTCAAACTGTGCTTCAACATCGAGAAGCGTTTTCAGGAGTTGAATCTTGGTCGCATTGATTCCATTGGGATCAAGTGCAGTCGAATCCGGCATATTGGTTTTGAGCGCAAGATTGTCTTTGTGCATCTTTGCAAGTAGGTAATGGGCTTGGCCGATTGACCACACTGATGGTGCGCCGACGAAGATCTGCACCCTGTTGCTGTTGTTCTTGCCCTTCGCCTGAGTTTGCACTGGCAATAGGGATTGCAAAAGAATTACGAACGCCAAGACCACAAAAGCACGACCTCGGAAAATCTTCTTCCTTACTTTCATAACCAGCCTCCGGGGTTCACCCCCCAATGTTCTAAATATCGTTAGACTAACAAATATGCGGAAACCTAGTCGTCAGCTGTTTCCGAAAACGCAGCCAACCCAACCATACGAACCTTAGTGACCAAGCTTTACCACCAACCCGACCTGTGCGCGGAGATTCTGACTCCATCGCCGTCCAATGCCTGGCGAGTTGTCTCCGCCCCGTGAGGGGATGTAATCAAACTGAAACAATCGAAAGGCGATGTACTTGGACGCCTGCAAATCCATCCCGCCGCCAAGCCCCAGCGCGAAGTCCGTACCGGAAACGTGAAAGATTGTGGATTCTGCTCGCCTCTTTGCTCCACCGACAAAAGCTTGCGCGAAATATGTGACGCCTTCACTGCGGGATGAAAAGCGGGGCCCAAACAAAAACAAGGTTGTACTCGTGTCGGTATTGGCTAAAGCGATTTCCTTATCCGCCATATTGCGACTGACATCCGCCACAAAGCCAAACCGGCCCGATAGATTGAACGCCGCATTTATACCGTAGCCGTGCTGACCAATGCGGCTGTTGAAATCCGTTAGACTGAAAGGGAGCCGGTCAGTCTTAGGCGAGGCACTAAGGTACGAATACCCGCCAAAGACTTCCACTTTTGAACAATTACATTCCTGCGCGTAGCCCGGAATTGGAGCCAAGAAAAAGACGACGTAGAAGATCATTCTAGGCATAGTTGCTCCAGGATCTGACTGACTCAGATCGTGCTATTGTCTTTCGAACCTCGGCACCGACTCCGGCCACATTGTCCCGTAACCAGATAAGATTCTGGTTTCAGTCGTTCCGAGTTTGGCGTTGGCAAACAACCCCCGGGCCAAACCAATTTGGGAACTTCGCACCGGGTTTTTATTTCTTGGGTCTTGCTACCGGTGCGTGGAGCTTCTACTAATTGCTGCGCGAACATAATATGATTCACAATTGAAACCATAAGGGTACTTTTGATACGGACGCGCTCGCGACAGAGCTTGCGAGCTGGTGCGAAGAGTTGCCTGGGAAACGGCGCGTCGCGGGTTCGCCCTTTCAAGATCGAGGCTTGAAAGGCTCACCGTCTCCACCTATCTATGGTGAGGCGGCGAAAAACATTACAGCCTCTAACAGAATATTCTTGGACGACACCCAACAAAGCCTGGGGACCGCTGAGATGATCTCTTCAACGAAGGCTTCAGGCGAACTGGTGTTCAGTGCCGACAGACTCAACCGTCTACTGCTGAAGTAGCGCAGTTCTCACATGAGCACGATCTCTCCCTAACGGCGGATTTCGCTATGCGCTTCGCCGGCGAAGTCGCAGTGCAACTGACTAAACAAGCTCGCGGACTCGCCGGCAACGATTGCTGCTAAGCAGCAATTTCCTGAGGAGCCGACTTTACCAGCACCCCATCCACGAAAGTCATCTTCATCTCGAACTGAAAATCTATGCTCACCTGACCTTCGCTGACGTTCAACACCAGCGAAAGAGTCTTGATCAGGTTCGCCTGGTTGCCCTGGAAGGCCAGCGTAATCTGAACCGAAGGACTCGCGTCCGCGCTGCTCACCTTGATCTGGAATGAAAGCGTTCCGGCTTTGAAAACGAATTTGCCTTCGAGCGACAGATCGTAATTCAGAGCGCCATTCGTGTCAGACACCTTAGCCGAGAAGATAAGCTTGCCGTCTTCCGTCCAGTCGTATTCACCGTTCAACTCCAACGCGAACGATGGCTTCGAGCCGTCCGCAAGCTCGAATGTAGTCTTGCCGCTCAACGTGAACTCGCGGCCTTCGGCGCTCTTCTGATGAAGCGTCCCTTCGAAGCTAGCTTTGAAGGTCTTCTGCGTGTAGCCGACCGATACGTTCCAACTCACGTCAGTCGAATTCCACGTGTGTTGACCTTTGATGTTGAACGCGAGGTTTGTACCGTCTTTGTCAGAGAAGTACGCGAAGCCGAAGGTCACTCCCTTGAACGTGCCTCCAAAGCCGATCTCGACGTCGGGATTGGCTATGTTGCCCTTCACTCGGCTCATGAAGACGAGTTGACCGCCGCTCACGTCCCAGTTGCCGATGAAATCGACCTTCGCAGGCGTCAACGCCACGTTCCCGTTAGCGAAGGTGTTTGTTGTCGACGCATTGAACCTGAGCAGATCATCCGCGTTGAATCCCGCGAGGTCATTCTCGAGCGCTTCGAGTTTTTGCACGCCGTCTTCGCCGGTGATCTTGGCCTGACCTCCGCCGACGAGTTTGATCAGCAGATCGTTGGTGTTCGCTTCGATGCTCAAGTCTCCGTAGACGATGATGCTGATCGGAAGGGCATTGCCGTTCGAATCAAGCAATGAATAGGTGAGATCGTGATTGTCATCGATCGCGATCGATCCCAGGAATGTGAATGGAGCGGAATCGGCGCCCCCGTTTGCCGCTGCGGGAATGACGGCTACCAATTGATTGTTCTGGTTGAACTGGTAGCTGACCGCGACCGGTGCTTGAGCCGCACCGTTTATCGTATAGCTGATTTTGTTTTGCGCATCTTGAGTTGCCGCTTGCGTTTGCCAGGCTCCCTGCACCTGGGATGCGCCGCCGACACTTGCCGATACCTTGCCGTCCGGCGTGAACACGAGTTGTTGTCCGCCTGCGTTTAGTTGTAAGCCGTCCATGATGATTCTCCTTTTCGATCTGCTGAGCAGAATGTTGTCGGTTATCTGTCAAGCGACAAGCCGGTGACCAGGACGCCTGACTTGTGCAGCAATGAATCGTGTGAATAAGCGTAGCCGATTGTAAGGCTCGCCCTCTTGCTTCCAACGTTCAACCCTCGAAGCTCGATTCCAATGCCGATGCCTTGCACTCCGGGAGCGATCTTGAAAAGATCCGCGAGCGACGTCTTGTCGGTGACTCTTCCCCAATCATAAAAAACCTTCAGATAGGTGTTCGAAAGATCGATGCCTCCTACGGTTGGTTGTGGCTTCGACGTATCTGTGCTCGCGGACTTGCGCTTGAAGAGATTCAAAAGGTAAGTGCTCTTGAAGCCAAGCTCCGCTCGCTGGAAGTTCAGGTCTCGGCCTACGAACTCACCTTCTTCGAGGCCTCTGACATTGTTCGGCCCGCCTAATCGAAACCGTTCGAACACCGGAGTGCGACTGCTGCCTACGCCAAGCTCACTGTTGAATCTGAGAAAGAAGTCGGTCGGAGAGGTTGTTCCGAAGAAGAGTTGACCGCCGATGTTGATCGTGAACTGCTCGAATGGAAAGTCGGCGCTCAGAAAATCGAACGCCTTCTTCGCCGAAGCGGTGACAAACATATCGAACTCGCCGAGATGGCTGACCGGAGTTTTTCTTAGATCGAAGCTAAGGCCTTGATCGAGAACGAGAGATGCCGCGGCGACCTGACCGCCGGCAATCGGCATTGCCAACGTCGAGCGCGACTGAATCGAAACGTCTTTGTACACCAACCCGGCGTCAAGTTTAGCGTTGTAGTGCGTCCGCTTTCGCTTCTTGTCCAGCCCTTCGGCTTGGAGAATGTAGTCCCTCGGCGTGAACGAGTCGTAACCGGTTGAGAATGTAGCCTGGCCGCCCGACTCGGTATCTTCAAGCTTCGGACCCTGGGGGTTGCCGAGGCGCTGATTGCGATCGCGGAAATATTTGCCGGTGAGGTTGAAGCTCCTGAAGTACTGTTTCCTCTCCGGCTCTTCGTAATAGTAGCTGAACGAAACATTGCCTCGAATCACTTCGTTGCCGCCGGTGAAACTGAGCGCGAAAGTCTCGTTCAAGTGCAGGAGATTGCTCGCGCTGATTTGTGCGAGCCCGGTGAAGCTGTCTTCGGGCGAGTAGCCGAAGCCGACCTTCAACGACAGGCTCGCAATAACCGGCCGCCGCACGATATCAAAAACCAGGGTCGAGCCATCAGCAGTCGGTGTTACGCTTGCAACATCGCTGACCTGAGCTAGCAGACTGATGTCCTTGTCAATCTGGCTTTTGGTTGGCAGTTCGTGCGGCTGAGAAAGCAGTCTAGCGAGATACTTCGTGTTGAATACAGCTTCGATTTCCTTTCTACGCGTCTCGAGTTTGTCGGCGTCAGTGATTTCGCCTTTGTCCCGAAGCTGTTGTTCCAACTTGATCGGTTCAACTTTGATTCTTGTATTACCGACGAGCTGCATATTTCCGATAGTGAGTATCCAGGCTCGCGCTTCTTGAGCGAGTCGCCGAATTGTAGCTTTGGGGCTTGGCCAGTTCTGAATTTTGGCCGCGCTGTAGTTGTTTTGGATTTGCTCTTCGATAATGCTTCGGCTTTGCGGAAGCTTTTGACCGAGAACGAGCCCTCCGTTTCTCGCCTTGAGGAAGGAATATCCGGCCACCTTGAGCAGCTCATGCTCGACCTCTTGTTTCACATCTTCGGACGATTCGCCGGGCGCCGCAGTCAAGTCACTGGCCGCATATTCGACGGTCACCGGAATCTTTTTTTCTTGATCGGTAAGATTGCCGATCGCAAAAGCCGCGGCAGCATCAGACATAGTTTTTGACGACTTCATTGCGCTCGACTCTGACTTCTGAGCTTCTGCGGTGGCGACGATCACCTGAAGCGTGCTAACAACTTCGGCAGTGTAAGTAATTTTCCAGAGATCATCCACCTCGCTGTTTTCAGGAGCTGCCGGCTTGAGCACAGAAGATGGCGGCGAAAGGGTAAAGGTGCCGGTGACCTTGCCGGATACTCGCTGAGTGATCTGCCCGAAAAAATTCCAGGCGGTGCCTCGCGCGACCCACGGATGATTCTCGGCGGCCATGTCCTGAAGAGATTGTTTGATCGCGATGGCCAGATCGGGGTCTTGCACGTGTATTTCCGCGTTCGCCGGATCGATTACCACCCATCGCAGCATCGGCTGGGCATCTCCAGGAACCTGAATCGACTGGGCCCGAGCTCTGACCCGCAGGAAATCCTGATTCGTATTCTGAGCGTTGGTTAATGGAACAGCGATGAATAACAGGCTGGCCATTATCCAAAGGCCGCCGAGTCCATTCCTGCGTATCACGCTCATGATTGACTATTCTGCCGAACTTGAGAGGTTGTTTTTCGTTTGAGGCTAACCCACAACACCTGAGCCCGTACGTTACGATCTCGCCGCGCGTGCAATATTACACATTGCCACGCAAACGGCAAAGCCGGGTCGAAAGTCGGACCGGTACTAGTTTGAAGTGGGAACAACTTGCAAGCCTTGGTGGATTGGAAGAGATCGGACTAAGAATCCACTTCGTAGGTCGCGCACGTTGAGGGCGTTTCCCAAACTCGCACCTTGTAGACTCGCACGCGCTCGTCACTGATCTCGTCTGAGACCTTATGCAGGATGAAACCCGCGAGGAGTTCGCTTGACGGATTTATTTCAACGTCAAAAGGCTTAAGCTCGTTTAGGTTTTGATGATCGAGATACTTCATCACTCGTCGCGTTGCTGCTTTGATGTCCTTGAAGTCGACGAGCATTCCGACCTGGTCGAGCTGCTCTCCGCGAACGTACACTTCCACCTTCCAATTGTGTCCGTGAAGATTCTCGCACTTGCCGCGATAGCCACGCAGCGCGTGCGCTGCTGAGAACTCTTCTTCGATCATAACCTCGTACATAGTTCCTCGAAGCGTATTTTGATTCTTGCTAAAGGCTAGAAGAGCAGTGTGGCCTTGTCAAATTATAAGAAAGCCGGTGGTCAGAAGCGGAAAGACGCAATTTCCATTTTTCAATTGGCATTTTTCATTTGCCATTGTTGAATCGTCGTTCAATCAATGACAAATGAAAATTGGAAAATGACAAATGGAAAATTTGCTGCATTCGGCTCCGCTAACTGCTGCTTCTGCCTTGTAACCGATTGCGGCGTTTGTGTCTCGCTTGGCCGCTCGTATATCATTACTCGCTTGCGACGGGCTCGCGTAGCCTGACCGTGAGGAGGCACTTAAAAGTTGAGGCACAAGATCACGCTTATCCCTGGCGACGGAATCGGCCCTGAAGTAACCGGCGCTACCATTTCGGTCTTGAGAGCCACGGGCTTCGAGGCTGAATGGGAAACTTTCGTAGTCGGAGCAGAAGCGCTGTCTCGCTACGGCGATCCGTTGCCCAACGATTTGATCGAAGCGATCAAGCGAAACAAGGTCGCGCTTAAAGGGCCGGTCGCGACTCCGATCGGAACGGGGTTCGTTAGTTCAAACGTACGCTTGCGAAAAGCGCTCGATCTTTATGCCAACCTGCGCCCGGTGAAGTCGCTTAAGGGCGTGCACAGCCGCTACGAAAATGTCGATCTTGTGGTCGTGCGCGAGAATACCGAGGATCTTTATTCCGGCCTCGAACACGAAGTTGTTCCCGGCGTGGTCGAAAGCTTGAAGATCATTACTGATCGTGCCTCACGCCGAATCGCTCACTTTGCGTTTGAACACTCCCGGCGCGAGGGCCGCAAACGCGTTACCGCAATTCATAAAGCCAACATCATGAAGTTGTCCGATGGCTTGTTTCTTCGCTGCTTCCGCGAAGTCGCCCAGGAATACCCTGAAATCAAAGCCGACGACTTGATAGTTGATAACGCGTGCATGCAACTGGTCATCGACCCGACGCAATTCGACGTTTTGCTGCTCGAGAATCTCTACGGCGATATCATCTCTGATTTGGGAGCCGGCCTGATTGGGGGGCTGGGCGTTGCACCGGGCGCGAACATCGGCGAAGAAATTGCGGTCTTCGAAGCCGTCCACGGAGCTGCCCCGACTATCGCGGGTCGCGGCATCGCCAATCCGACCGCGTTGCTGTTGAGCGCAGTCCTCATGCTCAAGCACCTCAACGAACGTGAAAGAGCGCATCGCGTTCAAACGGCTCTCGAAAGAGTGCTCGCTGAAGGCAAGGTGCTGACGCGAGATCTCGGCGGGCAAGCCACAACGCTTCAGTTTACGGATGCAATCATTCGAGCATTGTAATCGGCCGACCTCACGCTTCGGATTAAGATGAAAGTTATTGCCAGTCGAACGAGTCTCAACGAAGTCAGTGAAGACGTATTGATCGTGCCGGTGTTTGAGGGCGAAACACCAGGCGACGCCGAGAACGCGCCCGCGTTGGCGTCGCTCGATCATCTTACAAGCGGCGCCGTCGCTTCGCTGTTTGTCGAAGGTGAGATGAGCGGCAAGCGAGATCACTGGGTGCTTCTTCAAACCGCCGGTTCATTCTCTACCAAACGTGTGCTGCTTTACGGCGCGGGCAAGGCCGATGAAATCGACTCGACCGAGGTCCAACGGCTCGCCGGGGCGTCTATTCGAATCCTGCGAAAGAATCCGGCGCTGCACTCCGCCGCTTTCCTCGTGACTCGCAAGCTCGAAAGCGATGAGCTCGTTCAATCAATTGTTGAAGGCGCATTGCTTGGTGAGATGACCGGCGAGCTTTATCGATCGAAGAGCGAACCGAGCGCCGAGATCGCGAGCTTCGATCTCATCAGCGAGCTGCCCGATCCTCCATCATTCGATCGAGCCATCAAAGCCGGCACAGCGATGGCTGAAGCTACGAACTTCGCTCGCGAGCTTGGCTATGAACCTTCAAACGTGATGACTCCAATCGAGCTTGCGCGCAGAGCCGAAGAGATGGCCGCGAGAGAAGGGCTCACGTTCAAATCACTCGATGAAGAAGAAATGAAGCGGCTTGGAATGGGCGCGTTGCTTGCGGTCTCGCGAGGCAGTCAGGAACCCGCCCGGCTGATCGTGTTGAAGTACGAACCCGATCGTGCGCCTGATCATCAGAGCGATGCGCGAGTTGCGGGCGAGTTGATCGCGCTGGTCGGGAAGGGAATCACTTTCGATTCCGGTGGTATTTCAATCAAACCCGCCGCACGAATGGACGAGATGAAATACGACATGTGCGGTGGCGCCGCAGTCATCGGAGCTATGCAGGCGATCGCGCGGCTTCGTCCTAACATTCGCGTCGTTGGGCTGGTTGCCGCTTCGGAGAATCTGCCCTCAGGACGCGCGGTTAAGCCCGGCGACGTGGTGCGCAGCTTGAGCGGAAAGACTATTGAAGTTGTGAACACCGACGCCGAAGGCCGCCTCGTCCTCGCGGACGCGATCACCTATGCCGTGAATCGCGGAGCCACGTGCGTTGTTGACGCGGCGACGCTCACTGGAGCTTGCGTTGTTGCGCTTGGAGAGACTCGCGCCGCCGTGATGGGAACCGATCAACAGGTGATTGACGATTTGGTTCGAGCAGGAAATCAAACCGGAGAACGTGTATGGCCGCTGCCGCTCGATGAAGACTACGGCGAGCTTATCAAGAGCGACATAGCCGATGTGAAAAACGTCGGCAATCGAACGGCTGGTTCGATCACCGCGGGTTACTTCTTAAAACATTTCACCGGCTCCGTGCCGTGGGCCCATCTTGACATCGCGGGCACTGCCTGGACTGAATCGGAAAAGCCTTACATCGCGAAAGGTGCGACTGGATTTGGCGTAAGGCTCCTCGCTACGTTTGTCTTGAATCGAGCGAAGGGGGGAGAATAGAGGATCGAGGATAGAAGATGGAGGATCGAGGATAGAAGATGGAGGATCGAGGATAGAAGATGGAGGATCGAGGATAGAAGATGGAGGATCGAGGATAGAAGATGGAGGATCGAGGATAGAAGATGGGAGATGGAGGATAGGGGATAGGTGATAGAAGGGTTGGGAATAGAGATTCGAGGATTGAAGATTTAGAAGAGGGTGTGATTAAGAGTGGGACTTGTCTGAACGGGTACTCTTGTTAGCGGCCTGCAGGTCGACTGTAGGTTCCGTTCTGATTAACACCCAACTTTCAGTTGGGTGTTGTGGTGCGAGATGTACACGAAACCGTTTCAACGGTTTGAAAGGCTGACGCCAAAATTGTTGAAACAGTAGAGTCACGGGCGCGCTAACCCCCCAACACCTCGATGAATCGAGGTGTTAATGAGAGGTGCTATTCTCTATCCTCGATCCTCAGGCCACTTGGGTCATCGGAGGGAAGATGGCAGATACTTATGACATGTTGATTATCGGAGCCGGGCCCGCAGGTCTGACCGCGGGGCTCTACGGGTCAAGATCGAATCTTAAAACCGTCATCATAGAAAAAGGACTGGTCGGAGGTCAGCTTCTCAACACCGAAGCAATCGAAGACTACACCGGCTTCGAGCACATCACGGGTCCCGAGCTTTCGCAGCTCATGGAAAAGCACGCGCGAAAGTTTGGAGTCGAGGTGAACACTTTCGAAAGCGTCGAGTCCGTTAAGAGATTGGGTGAGTTCTTCGAAGTCAAGACTGACGTTCGAACTTATCACGCGACTACGGTGATAGCTACCGCGGGCGGCACCGCGATCAAGCTCGGAGTGCCCGGTGAAGACGAATTAGCGGGCCGCGGAGTGAGCTACTGCGCGGTGTGCGACGGAGCGTTCTTCAACGGACAAGTGATCACGGTAGTCGGCGGCGGAGATGCCGCGGTCGAAGAAGCGAACTACCTCACGCGATTCGGCAGCCGGGTCTACGTCGTTCATCGCAGAAACGAGTTTCGCGCGCAGAAGATTCTTCAGGACCAGTTGTTTCACAATCCGAAGGCTGAAGTTATTTGGGACAGCACCGTCGAACAAATCAAAGGCGACAAGGAAGTTGATCGAGTGCTGATACGGAACGTCAGGACTGATGAAGTTCGCGAGCATCCGACTCAGGGAGTGTTCATCTTTGTTGGCTTCAAACCAAATACTTATTTTCTTGAAGACCACCCGGCTCACGACGTAGGCGGTCACCTGGTGACCAATGACCGCATGGAAACAAGCATCCCCGGATTGTTTGCGGCTGGAGACTTACGCTCGCAGTTGGTACGCCAGATAACGAATGCGGTGGGGGATGCGACAGTAGCGGCGCTCGCGGCTGAAAAATACATCACACACTTAAAGCACGCTCAAGCAGGCGCCGCGGTTTAACTCGTCGCATCGGCGACGCCTCGCACAGCGCTGACATTAATTTGAGCCATAGTTCGCGGCCTCTGCTGCATTGCGTCTGTTAGCTGACGGCTGTGGGCGCACTAACCCATTCGCGGGTTGGCCAGATATGTGGCAACTTTTGTTTGAGCCTCCAATGACTCACACAACTCTACAAGATGACAGGCCACTGAATGGCAATAGCTTAGTGCTTCTGGGCCAGAATCAAAATCGAACCCCGTCCGTTTTTCTTCATCTGGATTGGCTGGAAGCCTGATCGTCATTCCCCACCGATTCCCATGCCAGTTCATCCAACAAGTATTACTGCCCTCGTTTAAAGGATCATTATGCGCCACGCAGTCCCGGTAGTCCTTTAGGTTCTTGCCAAACTTGTTCCAGCTTTCCTGCAATTCGGTCGCGAAGAGTGGTAGGACTTTGCGCAACATATTGATGACATTTTGCATTGAACTCCCTCTGTGCTTCTTTCCAGGAAAATAGTGCTTCAATATAAGTTTTTCAGTGAACTCATAAACGCGACGGGCTGCCCCAAGGAATGCATCGATTTCATAGAACACCCTCGGATCATCGGTGTTGCCACGTACGGCCTTTCCGGGCGGATAGTCACGCTCAAATAGCCGGGTGAGTCTGACATAGAGGTCAACGAGTCGGTTCAGATGATATAGCGCGGCTAGAACGGAGTATCTTAGGTCACGCTCTTCATAGTAGTCTGCCGGGTAATGAGGCCCCTTGACGTTAGCCAGGTGAACGGCCCGTTTTGTTAGAGAGTTTTCCTTGAAGTCAACGATGGAGAGACTGAAAAACGCATAAATCGGTAGCCTCGCTGTCGCAATGAGGCGCAATGATTCTGGGTGATCGTCGCCTTCGACCGTTATGCCATATTCGTAGATGTCCGTCTCGGAGGAATATACTTCGACCATAAAAACCTCAAAGATATTTTCATGTGCACAAGCCAGCTACCATGTATTGGCCGAAAAAATCTCTAATCACCCAACCTCTCGATTCGCTTATGCACACAAAATGGAGAAGAGGCAGACCGCTCAGTCTGCCTCTTCTCTCCATTGCTAAAAGTAACCTTTGCTTATTGAGTCACAAAAAATACATCGTAGGCCCACCGCCCTCTTTGTGCGTTTTGTAGATCGTAGACTTTCGCGCGATAACGGAATACATTGCCGTATTGGTCTCGCTTCTCCGACAGCTTGTAATCGAGTGAAATTGCAGCAATGCCAAGCTCCGACAAAGTATGTAGCTCGTTTGGCTCTGAGATTCCATTGTGATTTGTATCCTGCCACCCGCGAAGCTGTGAGAAGATTGCATCCCGGCTGTCAATTACTCCGTCACCGTTTCCACCGTTCTCTGGCTTATCAAACTCGGCGAGGGCTAAGAAGCCATTGGGATGAGCCGACGGAGATTGTGATGTACGGTTGCCAAACAACTCTGCACCATTGTCTATTAATCCGTTGCCGTTGCGGTCGAGCGCAAGGAATGCGTCATCTGAACCTGCAGCAATCCACCCAATACGTTCGGCAATACCATCGGCATTCAGGTCAAAATCAACACCTGCTGCTGCGTTGGTGAGATTAAACCCATTACCTTGTACGTCAATTATGATGGGCGTATCAAAGTGGCAATAACAGTATTGGTCAAGCCATCCCATTTCCTCTGCGCAGGATTGCTCATTCGGACAGCAAGTGTCGCAACCGCCCCCGCCCCCACCCCCGGCAATAATGCAGAATCCACCGGCATCTCTCACCTTGTTATTGTCAGCAGAGGTGGGATTCTCAAGGCTATTGCAGTATGTCATCAGACTGCATCGACAAGGACAAGAACCGTCCGTGCAATCGCCTAAACCGAAAGTGTGTCCGACCTCATGTGCCATAGCACTTGTCAGTTGGCTCAATCCAGCATCACTCGGAATAACAACTGGATTGACTCTAATTAAAGCGTCGGTACGAAATGCTCCATTATTACCACCGCCGGTATCTAATCCGCGTGGACCATTCGGGTAGCCAACTTTAATAACTTGACAGATGTAATCGCCAGAAGTTTGAGAAAAGGTGACGAAAGAACAATTACCGCTGACCCCATTATATGAATTCCAGTTGGCAAACGCCTGCCATATTGCATTTATCTGAGCGGCTGTGAATCCATCGGTGCTAGGATCAGAGTTAATAACAACCTGCACCTGCCCCGACTCCGTCCAACATGCTAAGGCGTGATTATTGTAGCCCGGAAAGAATGGTACAGGGCAAGAAGTTTGTAGCATAACCACTTGCGGAACCGTTAATAGAGATAGGCCGAGGATCAAGACTAAGACGACGTGACGGTAAAGACGCTGTACGGTCATCGGTTGTCCCTCTTCGTATCCTGTGGTGCTTGTGGTGGATGTAATACGGCCTCGCGTACGGCTTCCAGCAAAATGCTTTCATCAAAATCTTTGTAATACGCGAATCGGCCTATCGAACCATCTAAAGGAGAGACGTGGCCCTTGTGCAGCTTATATCCTGTAAGGATATGGTAATCTTTCGCTTGATCGTCATACTTTAGGAAAAGTATGTAATTCCGACCCGTACTTGGCGCTCCTTGATCCGCTACTCGATAGCGTAGTATTCTTCCACCCGGAAGCTGCACGTCAGCACCTTCGCGTTCTGCAATCACTAACCCATTGGACAAACGACCATCGTCCTTAAATATCTTTTCGATGCGAACCGTATACTCGGAATAGGCACCCGTCTTGTCGTTAGAAACATATGCACTGGCATTAATCACTTCACCTAACACGACAGCATCGCTTTCTGTTGTTGGAAGCGCCGGCATATTCAGCCAAAAATGACTAATTCGAGATTCCTCGACAGTATCAGGGCGTAACTGATCTAGAGGGGTTGGATAACTATGATCATAGCGACTGCTCCGGGCATACCTTAAGGCTTGCTCTCGGGGGTCCGTAGGCTTTGACGCGGTAAAAACTGCCACTGGCCTCTTGGGATCTTCAATTTGGCTGTTCTTGGTTTGTTCCTGATTCAGCGGAGTAGCCGCCCTATTACTCCCGCTCGAGAGAATCAGCATTGCTGTCGTCAGCGGGATGGCAAGCAGGACAAACAAGAGGAATCTTTGAGTTTTGGGAGTCTGCATAAATACCTCCTTCTACGTCTTCGATCGCTCAATTGGCAATGATATTGGTTATTGCGTGTCGGCCCAACATTAACCCCGGGATAGGGGCAAGCCGATTTTAATACTCAATGTTTCTCACTGTCCAGAAAATTACTGATTAGAAAATTACTGATTAGGGTCGCGCCTTGAAAGCCGCAGAACTTAACGCTTCTATGAGAATTGTAAAGATGATTCCTGATGAAATCGTCTTCTTACCAGTCCGGACAAAGCGAGTTCCTCGCGTAACGCTTTCCGCTTTTGCTAATTCCTCATCAGGAGACTCGTACAAGTTAGAGGACTGCGATCCCTTCTTGGATATTGGCGTGGACCGTCTAACTCGAGGTCAGCGCGGCCGCGACCGACGCTTCGGGAACGATAAGACACTCACTTCGCGGTCTCCCGCTGGAAGGAAGTGTCAGGTGCGGCGACGAGATACTTGCCCTGCGACTCTTGTAAGAGTGCGGGCTTAGGCTTAGATGATTCAGATGAAGTTGGCAAACCTTGTTCCGATTTCTCCTCAAGCCTCCTTAATCCCCGACTTCGCCAGAATAGTCGTCATGAAGCCGAGCATGATCTGCGCTTCCTGGAGAGCAGCTAAATAATTGCCTGCCCAGTGTGACTCGAACTTCTGAAAATGTTCGGTCAGTTGAGCGCCGTATTTTTCGAGCATCGCTTCTATCTTGCTGGCTGGAGTGCTGTGGAGGCTAAGTACTATATCCTTCAGCCTCTCTCTGGTGCTGTCGATCTCACCTTTGGTTATTTTCCCATCTTTAGCCAGGGCGTCGAACATCGGCGCGCGCAAGGTAGCTGAGACGGCGCCTAACTGAAACATCAATTGTTGAGTATTCATTTTTCTTCCTTAATTGAAATGTTCCACTGACTTCGAACAGAAAAATCAAAGCTCTTAACAAACGAGCGTGAGCACGATAGTTGACCGGTTAAAAGCCGTCAAGCGTTCAGACCTTAATATTCACACCTAACGTCGAAGACATCACTCCAGTCTTTTAATTAGCCCAGGCGTTCACGCCTGGGTGATTGGCGCAATGTTGAATGCCCCCGTTCACGGGGCTTGATCGCTATCGCGGAGCCTTCTGCTTTAGCGAAAAGGCCGCGCCCGAAACGTCAATCGTCCCTTTGCGCTGAGCGCCCGTATTATTCGGAGCAACATTGAATGTCAACGTGCCGGAGCCGGGTCCTCCGCTGTTTGAGGCAACGGTTATCCAGCTCGCGTTGCTGATTGCCGTCCAAATGCAATCCGATGTCGTGGTCACGGTCAAGCTGCCGCGGCCTCCGCCTCCAGCGAATTTTCGAGAAGCGGGATCGATGCTGTAAGAACAAGCGGCGGCGCCTGAACCCTGCTGGCGGACTCTGAAGTCTCGGTGTGCGATTGTAATCGCTCCCACGCGAGCGCTTTCGTTCGCGTTGGCGTCGACCGAAAAACTCACGGTTCCATTTCCCGTGCCCGTGCCGGAAGTGATGGTGATCCAGCTAACATCACTTGCGGCGACCCAGCTTATACCGAGCGGAGCAGATACGTTCAGAGAGCCTTGACCCCCGGCCGGTGTAAGCACCGAACTCGACGGCGTGAACGATATCAGCGCGATGTCAACCGCAGCCTTCACATCGAGCCGCCCGTAGCCGTAAGAGTTGTTAGGCGAGCCGCTGCTGTTGCAATCAGTGGAAGCAACGTGAACCGCCGAGTCTTCAAGGATGCCCTCGATCGCAGCTACATTGCCGCGCAAGTTGGGTTGAGCAGATAGCATCAACGCGATCGCTCCCGCTACGTGAGGAGTCGCCATCGAAGTTCCGCTGAAGACTGCATAAGAGGTCTTGCTGGTCGCATAGCTCGAGCGTATCAAGACACCGGGCGCGGCCAGGTCGGGCTTCATTCGATTGCTGCCGTCGATGGTGATCGGACCTTGCCCGCTGAAACTCGCTATGTCGCCGGACGTGTGATCGAGCGCGCCGATTGAAAGAGAAGCCTCGTAGAGCGAGGGTGGGTCAACGATGTCGGAACAACTCGGCTTTATGAAGTTACCTGCTGCGACTACTGTGACGATTCCCGCCGCGCGTTGCGCTTCGACCGCGGCTTGAAGCGTGAGCGCCGAGCAGCCTTCGGATTTCGGACAGTCCCACGAGTTTGTCGTCAGGTCGGGCGCTTTCGACGGATCGCCTTGAGATGGATTGCCGCTCACCGGATAAGGCGCAAGGAAGAATTGAAAACATTCCATGTACGTTGCCGGACTGCCAGTGCCTTGATCCATATTTCGACACCCAATCCATTTTGCGCCCGGGGCCATTCCGATCTGATTTCCGTTTCCGTCATCTCCAACGGCGATGCCCATCGTGTGAGTTCCGTGACCGAGGTCGTCGCAGGGCGCGTTCGTATCGGGACCGCAAGAGCCGCCGCGCGAATGAACGCTGTCGTGCCAGTTGAAATCGTGATCGGCACTCGTGCCGTTGAATCCTCGATAGTGATTTCTCAGCGCGGAATGATTCCACAGAAAACCAGTGTCGCCGCCGCCTATCACTGCTCCCTGACCAGTGAAGCCCTCGGCCCAGACTTCGGGGGCTCGCGTGTAGGTTATGTTTGTTTCAATCGTTTCCGCGTGAAGGCCTGACGAAGCTTCAATGACAGGATCAGGAAGCCGGTTTTTGATTATCGGGTTGCCCTCGATGCGCGCGACATCGGAGCGAACCGCGAGTTCCAGCGCGACGTCAAGGTTAGCTTCAACCAAAATAGCATTGACGATGTAGAAGGAGCGATGCTTGACGTGATGCTCATCGAGCCATTGCAGAATCGGACCCTGAGTCTCCTGTGCTTTTGCTAACAGAGCGTGGTAGACGTATTCACCCTTTTCAACTTTCGTTGTTAATTGCGCGGCGCCGGAGAGATCTGCCTGCTCGGCCATCACCACGAAGTATTCGGCTTGGATATTGTTTGGAGCGTGTGACAAAACCCAATCGGCTATCTTTGCACGCGAAGCATTCGCGGTCTGACGAACTTCTTGTTGCGGGCGAGCGGATACGACAGAAGCGGCGACGAAGAAAGCAAGCGCCAACAATCGGGTCTTCATAAACGATACTTCCGGCGATGATTGTGCTTCGATATGGGTGGAGAAGGCAACACTTGACGATCCGCTCATCTGCGATTGCCTTTTCGATGGCACGACCTTCTTGCCTTGCGCGCAACAACCTCTCCTTGTAACCTGTCTGTTCGAATTGAAACTTCTCCATCATTCATATGAATCTTGGCACTGAGTGGCTGGTCGACGCCGAAGGTTGTTCGGCTGAACTGCTTCGCGATATCGAAACAGTTCGTGGTGTCTGCGAAGAGGTGGTCTCGGCTCTTACACTGCGCGTCGTAGGCGAGCCGGTGTGGCACCAGTTCCCGCAGCCAGGCGGCGTGACCGGACTTTACCTTCTCACCGAATCTCATCTCGCTTGTCACACTTTTCCTGAGACTGGAACCGCGACCTTTAATCTGTATTGTTGCCGGCCCCGCCCTCGCTTCGATTGGGAAGCAGCCTTGCAAAACTCGCTGGACGCAAAGCGAGTAACGGTACGAACCGCCCCTCGCGGCTCAGAAGCAACAAGCGATCAACCTTCAACCGAGTCGAAGCCATCGACATTTCCTGCTGCGCGCGAGGTAAGCGGCCGATGAGTGTAGAAGCCTCCTGTCCAGCTTGCGGCGCGCCGATCGCTTTCAAGATGGGCTCGTCCATCGTAGTAGTGTGCGAGTTCTGTCATTCAGTGGTCGCGCGCGGCGATCGCAAGCTCGAGGACCTTGGTAAAGTAGCGGCGCTGGTCGAAACCGGTTCGCCTCTCGATGTTGGTTTGCGCGGAGTCTATCAAGGAGTTCCGTTCGAGCTGACCGGCCGCGCGCAACTCGGCCACGACGCCGGCGGAATGTGGGACGAATGGTACGCGGCGTTTCAAGACGGGCGCTGGGGTTGGCTTGCCGAAGCGCAAGGCCGCTTCTACATCACCTTTCAGCAATCACTGCCCGAACAGAGTTTGATCCCGCCCTTCGAAGCGATTCAACTTGGTGAGCCGATCACAGCCTTGCCGACTTCGGTGCCGTTGACCGTCGCCGAAAAAAGCGTTGCCACTCAACTTGGAGCTCAAGGCGAGATACCTTACAAACTCACTCCGGGAGCGGAGTACGAATACGCGGACTTGTCGGGTCCTCACGGGATCTTTGCGACGTTTGATTACAGCGAGAGCCCGCCGCTCGTGTTCGTCGGACGTCAGGCAACTCTCGCCGAGCTTGGGCTCGCGCGCGTGGCCGCTCCTGAACGCGAAGCTCGTCACATCGGCGCGATTCAATTGAACTGCCCGCAATGCGGAGGCCCCCTCGATTTGCGCGCACCCGATCAAACCCTTCGCGTGACGTGCCCGAACTGCGGCTCGCTGCTTGACGTCAGTGAAGGCCGGCTTGAGTTCATGCAAGCGCTGCAACCGGGCAAGGTCGTGCCCATCATTGCGATCGGCTCGATTGGCCAGTTCGAAGGCGCGAAGCAGATGGTGATTGGGTTCATGGTGCGAAGCGTCGAGTACGAAGGAGTTCGTTACTACTGGGAAGAGTACCTGCTCTACAATCCGCAACTCGGATTTCGATGGCTTGTGCGAAGCGATGACAACTGGAGCTACGTGCAAGCCGTACCGCCCGGCGATGTGATTCATCGCACCGGCGCGTTTGGAGGCAAAGGCGATTCTGTTCAGTTTCAGGGCGAACGATACAAGCTGTATCAGGACGCGATCGCGCGAGTCGAATGGGTAATCGGAGAGTTCTACTGGAAGATCGAGGTCGGTGAACAGACTCGCTCGGCGGATTATGTTCATCCCCCTCGAATGCTTTCGATGGAAGTTACGTTCAACGAGCCCGCGCCCGATGAGGACGTTCAATCCCCGCCGGCGAGAAAAGGAAAAAAGGCGCGCTCGGTTCCGACTGGTGAGATCAACTGGTCGCTTGGCGCCTACATGAAACGCGAAGAAGTCGAAAAAGCATTCGGCATCAAAGGGCTGCCTCGAACTTCGAAGATCGCGCCCAATCAACCGTTCCTTCACAAGAAAGTTTACAAGTACTGGGGACTTCTTCTGCTGGCTACATTCATTGTTGGAGTGATCGTGCTGGCAACCGGTCCACGCGCGAAAGTTTTCGAGCAAACATTTGCGCTTCAGCCGGTAGCGAATTCCGAAGGCACCCAAGTGCTTTTCAGCGATCCATTTCAATTGAAGGGGCACAAAAACATTAGAGTCACGGGAAGCTCGAATATCGATAACACATGGCTGTATGTCGAAGGCGATCTGATCAACAACGATACCGGTGAGGTTCAAACGTTCTCGCTGCCCGTCGAGTACTATCACGGCGTTGAAGACGGCGAATCGTGGAGTGAGGGAAGTCAAACGCCGAGCACTCACCTGTCGGCATTGCCCGCGGGACAATACGTGTTGCGAATCGAAGCTCAGTGGGAGAAGTGGCAGCAACCGGCAACCTTGAGTGTGCGAATCGATCAGGGAGTCCCGCGCGTGTTGCATTTGTTTCTTGCGATGGTTTTCGTTTCGATCATCCCGGTGCTCGTCGCGTTTCATCAATTCAGTTTCGAGCGTCGCCGCTGGGCGGATAGCGACTACAGCCCGTTTGGGAGCTAAAGCGGTTTCGGGTTCCGTGTTTCGGGTTCAGAGTTCCGGGTTCGTGGTTCCCGGCTAGGGGCTGTCGTACCATCCAGAATGAGATAGAGCTAAGTGAAGAGCAAGCTGCTATGCCAACGATCAAGAAGGTTGAAGACATCGAGGCGTGGAAGAAGGCGCGAGAGTTAACGCGCGCTGTTTACAACTGCTCAAAGATCGAGCCATTTTCAAAAGATTTTGCGCTTCGAGATCAAATGAGACGCGCGGCGGTCTCGGTAATGTCAAACATCGCCGAAGGATTCGAACGCGGAGGCACGAAGGAGTTTGTACAGTTCCTGGCGATCGCTAAAGGATCTGCGGGGGAGGTCGAAGCTCAACTTTTTGTAGCTCTAGATCAAAAGTACATCAGCGATGGAGAGTTCGCCCGTCTAAGGGACCGGGCCATCTCAACGAAACGCCTTATCGGCGGATTAATGAGTTACTTGCGTCAATCAGGAATGAAAGGGGAAAAGTACAAAGATCCGACTGCAACTCGGAACCCGGAACTTTGAACCCGGAACTGGAGATTTCATGCTTACAAAACTCTATCTCATTATCGGAATCATCGTCATAGGCGCCTACAGTTTCGTCGCTTTTACCGGAAAAGAATTCGGCGATCCTGAACGAGAACGAGTTCCTGCCGATGTTCGCCAGTCGCCCGGCGGCTACCGCTCATTTCATTTCTGGCACTCAGGTTATCGAGGAGGAAAATAAATGCACGCTCACCTTTTGAAGCTGCTTGGCACCAAACTGGTTCCCACAGCCACTTTCGTGGTGCCAATGAATCAACTGATCGACTTGATACTCACCACGCTCGCGTTCACGCTGTTCGGGCTGATCATGTTCGCGATCGCGTTTCTGATCATCGTAAAGGTCTCGCCCTTTTCGATCCGCAAGGAAATTGAAGACGATCAGAACACCTCGCTAGCGATAATCATCGGCTCGGTGATCATCGGCATCGCATTGATCGTCGCGGCAGCCGTGCATGGATGAGGATCGGTTTTCAGTTGCCAGTTTTCGGTTTTCAGACCGCGAACTGAAAACTGAAAACTGAAAACTGTTTTATGAACCGCACTCCCGTATTGTTCCTGAACGTGCTGATCATAGCCACGTGCGGGCTTGTGTACGAGCTGCTTGCAGGAACGCTAGCCAGCTACGTGCTCGGCGACTCCGTCACTCAATTCTCACTGATCATCGGAATATATCTTTTCGCGCTTGGCGTTGGAGCGTGGCTCTCGCGTTTTATCGAGACCGGTCTCGCTCGCAAGTTCATCGAAGTCGAATTGGGCGTGGCATTGCTCGGCGGCGCGTCAGCCCCGCTCCTGTTCTTGAGCTTTGGCCGCTTGAGCTACTTTCACGTGGTGTTGTACGGAGTGGTCTTTGCCGTAGGCATGCTGGTAGGGCTCGAGCTGCCTCTGCTGATGCGAATACTCAAAGACGTGCTCGATTTCAAAGAACTGGTCTCGCGAGTTCTTACCTTTGACTATGTTGGCGCGCTTGTTGCGTCGCTTTTGTTTCCGCTCTTTCTCGTTCCAAAACTCGGTCTCGTTCGGACGTCGTTGGTATTTGGATTGCTGAACGCTGGGGTCGGATTATGGGCGACGTGGTTCATGCGACCGTTGATCAAAGGCGACGTAGCCGGATTGCGTGCTCGCGCGGCAATAGTCATAACCTTGCTCGCGGTCGGCATAATCAAAGCGAACGCGCTCACCACGCTTGCCGAAGACGAGTTGTTTGCCGATGAGATCATTTACTCGCGCACAACTCCTTACCAGAGAATAGTGATCACGAAAGGCCGAGCGGGCTTTCAGCTTTTCCTGAACGGTCATCTGCAATTCAGCTCGGCCGACGAATATCGCTACCACGAAGCACTGGTGCATCCGCCGATGATGCTCGCGAACTCGCCTCGGCGAGTGCTCGTTCTAGGCGGCGGGGATGGACTGGCGCTGCGTGAGATTCTTCGCTATCCATGGGTCGAGTCAGTGACGCTTGTAGATCTCGATCCGGCTATGACTAATCTATCGCAGGCTTTTGCGCCGCTTGCGGAGTTGAATAAACATTCGTTCTCCGATCCGCGGGTTCAAGTCATCAACGAAGATGCGATGATTTGGCTCGAAGAACCGCGCGGACCGTTTGACGTCGCGATCGTAGACTTTCCCGATCCGAATACATTTGCGCTGGGCAAGCTCTACACGACTCGCTTCTATCGGCTGCTCAAAGCGAGCTTGTCGCCTGATGCCGCAGTGTCGGTTCAAAGCACGTCTCCGTTGTTCGCGCGCAATTCGTACTGGTGCATATTGAAGACGCTTGAAGCGGCGGGCTTCACGGTGAAGCCTTATCACACCGCGGTGCCTTCGTTTGGCGTGTGGGGATTTGCGCTGGCGAAACTATCGGCGTTCGATCCGCCGGTTCACGCGCCTGAGGGCTTGCGCTTTCTCGACGATCCAGCGATGGCTGGATTGTTCCTGTTGCCATCCGATCTTTCACCGGTAGCAGTCGAGATCAACCGTTTAGACAATCAAGCCTTGGTTCGCTACTACGAATCAGAGTGGAAGAGATATGAGTGATGCGTGATGCATGAAACGTGAACAGTGAGACGTGAAGAGCTATGGGTCTCGGATCAAAACTGACGCGGCGTGAGGTGCTTGCGGCTTTCCTTGGAGTTCCGGCGGCGCTGGCGGCGTGTCGCTCGAACGAGGCTCCGCGGTTGCCCGAAGGCGAACTAGTGGGAGCGTCCGACCTGATCGGTCATCGCATCCGCGACGGCTTACGGGTTACGCCTTCCCAGGATCAATGGCAACGAGTCGGTGTAGTCATCGTTGGTGGTGGCGTTGCCGGCCTTTCAGCCGCGTGGCGATTACTCAAGTCAGGCTTTGACGACTTTGTTTTGATTGAGCTTGAAAAAGCCCCGGGCGGAACGGCTCGAAGCGGATCATCTTCGCTCGTTTCTTATCCGTGGGGTGCGCACTATCTTCCGGCTCCGATGAAAGAGAATGCTTCGCTCATAACCTTGCTCGATGAGATGGGAATCCTCGAAGGGCGCGACGCGGACGGTCAGCCAATCGTAGCGGAACAGTTTATCTGCCGGGATCCTGAAGAACGAGTTTTCTATCGAGGCCGTTGGTATGAAGGGCTCTACCTTCGAGCGGGAGCGAGTGCTGATGATCTTTCGCAACTTGACGCTTTCAACGGCGAAGTCAATCGATGGGTCGAATGGCGCGATTCAAAAGGCCGTCGTGCGTTCGCGATTCCCGTTGCGACTGGCTCGGACGACACAGAGGTCACTGCGCTCGACAGGATGTCGATGTCTGAGTGGCTCAACAAGCGCGGATGGACTTCGCCCAGACTTCGTTGGCTGGTCGATTACGCTTGCCGTGATGATTATGGATCAACGCTCGATCACACTAGTGCCTGGGCGGGGCTTTTTTATTTTGCCTCGCGAGTGACGAAACCCGGCGCTGAATCTCGCCCGTTGATGACGTGGCCCGACGGCAACGGCCATCTTGTTTCTCACTTGTACGAAAAAGCGAAGTCAAAGGTGAGGCTCGGCCTGGCGGCTTGCGAGATCAATCCAACGAATGACAGCAGCAGCAATCAAGTAGACGTTATTGCGGTAGACCACGAAGGCAAGAACGCTTTTGGCTTTCACGCGAAGCAAGTAATCTTCGCCGCGCCGCATTTTCTGACTCGATATGTAATTCGAGACTATCGCGAAAACCCGCCGTCACATGTCGCCGAGTTCCAATACGGCGCGTGGATGGTTGCGAATCTGTTCTTGAGAGATCGTCCGCAGGATCGAGGTTTCCCTCTGGCGTGGGACAACGTGCTTTACGAGAGCGATTCACTTGGGTATGTTGTTGCGACTCACCAACGCGGATTGGATCGAGGCCCGACCGTATTCACCTATTACTATCCGCTCTGCGATACTGATCCGAAGCAAGCGCGATCCAGGCTGCTGGCGACCAATCGCGACGAATGGGCTGATGTTGCGCTGACGGACCTGTCTCGCGCGCATTTCGAGATTCGATACTTGACCGAGCGACTGGATGTAATGCGATGGGGCCACGCGATGATCAAGCCTCGACCAGGTTTCATATGGAGCGAAGCTCGGCGAGCTGCATCGAAGCCGTATCGCGGAATTCATTTCGCTAATACTGACTTGAGCGGAGTGCCTCTGTTCGAGGAAGCGTTTTATCATGGAACTCGCGCGGCCGATCAAATTTTGGCTACGCACCCAAGATGAGCGGCAGAGGTGCTGAGGGGAAAAGGAGATGGCATCCGTAAGCCTACCAACTGCGACTCGAAGCGATTGTGCCTCCGCGCCTCAGCTCCTCGGCTCCTCTTCACGTTCGCAGTGGCTCTTCTCCGCTCGCACCGATCTTTCAGTCTTTTTGGGCAGCGCGATTGTTTCTTTACTCGCGTTGTGGATAGGCGCACGAGCTGGAGTGCTCTACGGCGAGACTCCCGATTGGGCGTGGGTGCCGGCGGTATTGTTGATTGATGTCGCTCACGTTTGGTCGACGAGCTTTCGAGTCTATCTCGACAAAGATGAATTGAGGCGAAGGCCGTTGCTGTACACGCTCGTGCCGTTGCTCGGGTTTGCGATCGGCGTCGCACTGTATTCAGAAGGCGAGCTGGTCTTCTGGCGAGTGCTTGCTTATCTGGCGGTGTTTCATTTCATCCGCCAACAATACGGGTGGGTGGCGCTCTATCGAGCGCGCGCAGGCGAGCGAGACGCTCTCGGCAAATGCATCGATACGATAACGATCTACGCTGCGACGCTCTATCCGCTCATTTATTGGCACACGCATCTGCCGCGGAAGTTCTGGTGGTTTCTGGCGAACGACTTCAACGGAATCCCCGCGATCCTCGAGCGCGTAGCCGCGCCGATCTACTGGCTCGTGCTTGCGGCTTATGCCTGCAAGTCTCTACACGGCTGGCTGGTAAAGAGAGAAGGAAATCCCGGAAAAGATATTGTCATCGTGACAACCGCGGTGTGCTGGTATGTTGGGATCATCGGATTCAATTCGGACTACGCATTCACCGTGACCAACGTTGTAATCCATGGAGTGCCGTATTTTGCATTGATCTATTGGTACAGTCGCACGCGAATGAAGCAAACAGGCGGACGAGGCGTGTATCGAATTTTCTCGCACGGACCGGCGATGTTTCTCGTCACGTTGTGGGCGATAGCTTACGTTGAAGAAATGTTTTGGGACCGAGGAGTCTGGCAGGACCGAAGCTGGTTGTTTGGGTCGCCGTGGGATGTGGCCGGTTTGAAGTTAATTCTTGTTCCATTGCTCGCTCTTCCTCAGCTTGCGCACTACGTGCTCGATGGATTTATTTGGCGGCGAAAAAACAATCCGGATTTCAAACTAATATGAAAACGCTATTCTTAGGCGTCCGACCTGAGAAAAATGGCTAAACCCAAGTGGACACCCCCAACCAGTCGTCGAGAAAAGGTCGAAGTATTGATCGCCGGTGTTCTGATGCTTGGGCTGTTGATCGCAGTCGCGATAGTGATCTACCAACGGTCGACATCGACTGGCCCATTCCGTAGCGAGTACAAGGGCAAGATCATCGACAAGCGAGTCTCCGTTGTCGAAACAAATGAGGGGTCTCGATTCGCAAAGGAACTTATTGTCGAGGAAGCCGGCGGATATCGATTCACCGTCGGTGTTACCCAGGAAATATACGATCGAGCTAAGCCCGGAATGTTAATTCAGCGGACCGCCGCTAAGGGTATTGAGCTCTTGCTTAATCATGATCAAGATCAGTCAGGCGGATAGCGCGGTCTCCTGGTGCGGGCGATCGTATTGAGCCGCGTTCTCGTTTCAAGCCTTTTTACTCTCAGCAAGTGTGCCTGATCCCTTGAACTACCATGCCCGGACCTGTACAGTGATTCTGTACAACAATGACTCAAGGACATAGACGATGGAAACTCAAACGACCTACTCACGAGCACGCGCGAACCTGGCGAAGCTTTGCGACCAGGTGACCGATAATCGCGAGATCGTCATAATCTCTCGGCGCAAGGGAGGAGATGTCGCCCTCATTTCAGCCGAAGAGCTGTCAAGCATTCTCGAGACATTGCATCTGCTGCGGTCGCCCAAGAACGCGGACCGATTGCTGTCCGCCCTGAAGCAGGCGAAGGCGCGCAAGGGAAGGCGTCAGTCAGTATCTTCGCTTCGCCGCGAGGTCGGTCTTGGCGAAAAAGAACAAGCGTAAGGAAACTCGCGAGCGCGCTGCGGTTTTTCATGCGCATTTTCGTGAAGACCTTCGCTATTGGATCAAGGTCGAGCGCGCGGTAGCATTGCGAGCATTTGACTTGATCGAAGCGATCATCCGCGACCCGTTTTCAGGCATTGGCAAGCCCGAGCCTCTAAGATACGACTTGTCGGGCGCGTGGTCGCGTCGCTTGACACAGGAACACCGCATTGTCTATCTGGTTGATGACGATCGGATGACTTTTTTACAAGCTCGCTATCACTACTAACCTCCACTTGGCGCTTCGTCAACTCATCTGAAATAATCTCTTTAAAGCAATGAAAGAAGGTTTGAGATGAAAATCTTTGTCACCGTACTTTTGATCATAGGACTCGCTATGCCGCTAATCGCTTCGCAGTCAAACAAGATTTTTCCGTACAAATACTTCACCGACGATTTGCCCAACGGTCTCCGAGTGATAACCATTCCGACCGACTACCCCAACATCGTCGCGCTGTACATAGTCGTCGCCACCGGGTCGCGCAATGAAGTCGAGCCTGGCAAGTCCGGCTTCGCTCACTTGTTCGAACACCTTATGTTTCGCGGCACCGACAAATTTCCGACCGCCAGGTACGAAGAGATTATGAAAAAAGCAGGCGCCGATTCGAACGCTTACACCAGCGACGACCGCACCGTCTATCATACGGTCTTCTCAAAGGAAGACCTCGATCAAATAATGCTTGTCGAGGCCGATCGCTTCCAGAATTTGAAAGTGCCAATCGACCTGTTCAAGACCGAAACCAAAGCCGTTCTTGGCGAGTACAACAAGAATGTCGCAAGCCCAGTGCGCAAGCTCTATGAAGTCGTTCGTGACACTGCTTACCAGACTCACACTTACAAGCACACAACAATGGGCTTTCTGAGCGACATCGAGAACTTTCCGAATATGTACGATTACAGCCTCGAGTTTTTCAAGCGCTACTATCGACCCGAATACACCACAATCGTTGTTGTTGGTGATGTCAGTCATGACAACGTAATGAAGCTGGTCAACCAATATTGGTCGAGCTGGCAGCGCGGAAGCTACGTGCCTAATATCCCGTCCGAACCGGAGCAGTCGAAAGAGCTGTTCGCGAAAGTCGATTGGCCAACGCCGACGCTGCCGTGGGTGATGGTTTCTTACAAGGGTCCCGCTTATTCTGATGAGCAAGAAGATCAGGCTGCGATGGATCTGATCTCCGCGCTTGGCTTCTCGCCAAACTCCGAGCTCTATCAGCGGCTGGTTATCAAAGAGCAAAAGGTCGACACGCTGTTCACCGATTTCGAAGACCATCGTGATCCTTATCTTCTCTCGGTCACCGCTCGAGTTAAAGATCCGAAAGACGTCGACTACGTGAAGAACGAGATAATCAAAACGTTCGACTCATTCAAATCCGTCGCAGTTCAGAAGGCGAAGCTCGACGCAGTCAAATCGAATTTGAAATACGGATTCGCGTTAAGTATGGACAACTCCGAAGCTATCGCTGCGGCACTCGCGCCTTACATTGCGCTGCGTCGAACGCCCGAGACGTTAAACAAGGTCTACGATCTTTACGCTGCGGTCTCGGCCGATGACATCCAGGCGATGGCTCGCAAGTATTTCATCGATCGCCACCGCACGATCGTGACTTTGTCGAACAAGGAGGACGGGAAGAATGCCGGCCAGTAACAATCGGATTATAGCAGTCGCAATTATCTTAATGTTAGCGGTAGCCGCGCCGGTGACGCGCGCGGGAAAGGGTTCCCTCACGATGCCAACCGTGCTTCTGCCAAACTCATCGCCACTGGTCAGCTTTCGTTTGCTGTTCAACGTCGGCCCCGCGTCAGATCCGAAAGGCAAGGAGGGACTGGCCGCGCTCACCGCGTCGATGATTTCCGACGGCGGCAGCCGAGCGATGAGCTACGAGCAAATAGTCGAAGCAATGTACCCGATGGCTACCGAGTTTCATTCGCAAGTCGACAAAGAGATGACCGTCTTCTACGGCGCGACTCACGTCGACAATCTTCAGAAGTTTTATCAAATCATTTCAGGAATGCTGCTCGATCCGGGCTGGCGCGAGGATGACTTCAAACGAGTGCGTGAAGACGCGATCAATTTTCTGAAGGTCAATTTGCGCGGCAACAACGACGAAGAGCTCGGCAAGGAAGCTCTCTACAACTTCATCTACGAAGGGCATCCGTATGGTCATCAGAACACCGGCACGGTTGAATCGCTCGAGAAGCTCGCGCTCGACGACGTGAAGAAGTTCTATCGCGACAACTATACGCGAGCGAACTTCGTGCTTGGGCTCGCCGGAGGTTATCCAAAAGAATTCGCCGCACGCATCGAATCCGATTTCGCGTCGAAGCTTCCTGCAGGTAGAGCGTCGAAGCTGAGCCTTCCGCAGCCTGAAAAAATCAATGGGCTTGAAATGAAGGTGATAGATAAAGACACCGCGGGAACGGCGATTTCGCTCGGCTTTCCGATCCCTGTTATCCGCTCGGACCCGGACTGGCCGGCGCTGCTGCTGGCGCAGTCATATTTTGGACAGCACCGCTCGAGTAACAGTTATTTGTATCAGCGGCTGCGCTCGATTCGGGGTTTGAATTACGGTGACTACGCTTACATCGAATATTTTCCTCGGGGAATGTTTCAGTTTCATCCCGACCCGAACCTCGACCGCCGGCAGCAAATATTTCAGATCTGGATTCGCCCGGTCGAATTGAAGAATGGGTTGTTCACGCTGAGAGCTGCGCTGTATGAGCTGAACAAACTGGTCAAGAACGGAATGTCAGCGGAGGATTTCGAAGCTACGCGACAGTTTCTGACCAAGTACGTGAATGTATTGACCAAAGCTCAGGATGAACAGCTTGGCTACGCGCTAGACAGCAAGTACTACGAGATACCGAACTTCAACGACTACGTTCGAACCGCCTTGGCGAAGCTGACGTTTGAAGACGTGAACCAAGTGATCAAAAAGTATCTTCAAGCTGATAATGTGAAGATCGTAGTGGTAACGAAAAACGCCGATGCTTTCAAACAAGCCGCGATGTCGAACAAGCCTTCACCCATCAGCTACACGTCTCCCCCGCCGAGAGCGGTTCTTGATGAGGACAAGCTCATCGAGAGCTACAAGCTTGCGTTCAATCCGAAGGGAGTGCAAGTCCTGCGTGTCGAGCAAGTGTTTCAACATTGATGGATACAGTTTCGATCCACTTCGGGCGTCGCAACCGCGGCTGCGACGTCATCACTTGCAATCAGCCCGCGTAGATTCCTGCAGAGTGATGGCTCGCTGATAGACATCGAAGAGCAGCGTCGAGCCAGCGCGTATACCGAAAACGTAACGGTCAAGCTGCCAACGGGCTTCGAAGTAGACGAATTACCGGACCCGGTAAAGATGGAAGGTTCGTTTGGGAGCTACGCTACGAGCTACGCTGTCAAAGACGGCGAGCTCCATTTCAAGCGAACGCTAGTAGTGAGGCAAGCTCTAGTGCCAGTCGCTGACTATCCTGGTGTGCGAAGCTTCTACGAGCGAATCCGCGCAGCAGAACAAGCTCCGGTGGTTCTTGTGAAGAAGTGAACGCGTGTTCGCAACGGCGTTATGGTTCATCGGGCCACGAGCGGGCGCCGTGTACGACTGCGATGACATCAATCTCATCTTCGAGGATGTGGTAAATGATTCGATAAGGCCCTTCGATCACTTCTCTAATGTTGACATTATTTGCTTCTGGCACGACGCGGCCTGAGTGAGGGAATGTGGCGATCAGTTGAGAACGTTTGGTGAGTCGATCGGCTACCTTAGTTGCGTATTGCGGCGAGGTGAGTGTGCAACGAACGCTCGGATGTCGCGTAGTTGAGCGCGCTCCGCGGATGTCCAGTTCACCTTCATTCTGACAAACCAAACTCTGCGCGAACTTCTTCGACGTTTGTCTTCCGGCCTTCGAGACTATCAGCCAACCCGTTCTCGATCGCTTCACGGACATGGATTTCATACATAAGCTGTTCCCAAGACGACAGCGACGGAAGGCTATCGATGAGTCGCTTTGCTTCTTCCTTCAGATCTCGTTCCATATGCGCATTCTACTCTATCAAGCATCTCGCGGCTACGTTGAATAGGATGTCTGCGAGAATCACGTCACTACGATGATAGCTTGTCAAAGAGAAGGTTTTCTTGTTTGATCCCATACATCATTCAACGAGCGTCCAAAGCTCAATCCTCGACACCAATTGAAATGTAAACGAAGTCAAGCCTGACACCTCCATCGTCTTCTTTCGCCCGGTTGAGTTGAAAATGGGTTGTTCGCATTGAGGGCTGCTCCTCGAGTTGAACAAGGTTGTGAAGAAGGGAATGTCGGCCGAAGCCTTCGAAGCGACTCGCCAGTTTCTGACTAAGTGCGTGAATGTGCTTACGAAGGCGCAGGATGAACAGCTTGGCTACGCGCTGGACAGCAAGTACTACGACATATCGAACTTCAACGACTACGTTCGAACCGCCTTGGCGAAGCTGACGCTTGAAAGACGCGAACCAGAGTGATCAAGAAGTATCTTCAAGCCGACAACGTAAAGATCGTAGTGGTAACGAAGAACGCCGAAGCTTTCAAACAAGCTGCGATGTCAGGCAAACCTTCGCCGATCAGCTACACGCAGCCTCCGCCGAAAGATGTTCTGGATGAGGACAAGACAATCGAGAGCTACAAGCTGAATTTCAATCCGAAGAGAGTTGAAGTCGTGCCGGTCGATAAGGTGTTTCAGAAATAATCAGGTGGCTGTTCTACGCCGCTTCTCAATCTACGATAACAAAGATCGAACTCCCCTGCGTGAATCCCCCGCGTCGGATGGTCAAGACTCGCACTCCAGCAGCGTCGCCTGGGCCGCTTGAATTTCTGAGGGAACGCCGAGCCGGGTATAGATCTCGACCGCGCGCTGGGCGTAGGGCAGGGCCTCGTCGGCCTTCTCCAGCCGCACCAGGGCCATAGCAAGGCGACGGCAGTCCTCCGCGATCATTTCCAAGCGGCCCAGCTCTTCGGACAAGGCTAAGGCGTCGCGCGCCAGCGTCTCCGCCTCCGCCCAGTTCTTCCGGTCCAGCGCCAACCCAGCAAGATTGCCCGTTATATAAGCCACGCCCTCGGGATAGTCAACCGCAGCGGCCACCCGCAGCGCCTCACGATAATCCCTCTCCGCTGCCTCAAAATCGCTGGAGTCCTTCTCGGTATTGGCGAGTTGGTTCAGGGCCATGGCCACGTCTTCGCTCTCGGTGGACAGGGTGCGGTACAGCTCGAGCGCCTCACGATCGGCGGCGATGGAGGCGGGGTAGTCTGCCTTCAAATGGTGAGCGATGCCACGCAAGCGGATGGCAAAGGCGTGTTGGCGGGCACCGACGTGCGCGGTTTCCCAGTGCGCCGCCGCACGATCGGCAGATGCCAGAACCGCGTCCGCCTGCCCGCGCAGATAGTGAAGCCAGCCCACCCAATAGGCACGGTTGCCGGCCTCTTTGTGATTGCCGACCGCCACAGCCCTGAGTTCCGCCTGTTGTTCGAGCGAGAGCAATTCATCCCAGCGGCCAGTGAAGTTGAGGAAGAATTCGAGCGCATCGCACACGGTCTGAAGACGGGGATTCGGCCCGGCGATGAAGAGCTGCAACGCGGGAGCCACCGTTGGCCAGGCTGCATCGAGCACGGGAAAGCGGTCATGCTGACTGTAGCCGTTCTCAACGATCAGCCCATAAGCCCGCTCTTCCAGCCGGCTGCCGGTTTCAGCGACGACTTCGGGCCGCGAGCGCCGCAGAAAGTCGGCTACCATCGGCACGAGGGCGAAGCTCGTTTCCTCTTGGTCGGGGACAACCAGGGACCTGTTGGCGAGAGTGCGCAAGGCGGTCTCGACTGGCACTTCGTCTATGCAGGCCAGCTCGGCGATATGCTCCACTTTCGCCGGGTGGGTGAAGTAGGTCAGCGCGACCAGGACGCGCGTCTCGTCGTCCGCGAATTCCTGAACGAGATCGCCGAAAGTGAACTCAAGAGGGTCATTCTCCGGTGGACAACTGCGCAGGAAGTGCAGCGCGTCGGTGAAAGTGCGACAACTTCCACGCCCAAGTTGCCCCGCGACCCACCGAAGGAGCAACGGCTTGCCGCCAGTCTGCGTGTAGAGAGTCAGGCGCTCTGCTTCGTTGGTATTAGCCAACAGCGGATTGTGCCGGGCCAGATCCGCGAGAGTTTCGAGCGCGGGCTCTTCGTCGAGTTTTTCGAGAATGAGGAGTTCCGAACCTGAACCGATGCGTCGACGGCTGGTGAGGATGGCCTTGCACCCCTGCGGCAGACGCTTGACAAAGGTGAAAAGCTGGTCGCGGTCATCTTTAGTAAGCGATTCCAGGTTGTCGAGGATGAGCAGCGCATTCGAATTGCGCAGTGCGTCGAGTAGAAGCCGGATTCGCTGATCTTCCGGGGCCTTTGTGATGTCCGGCTGACCCAACTCGCGGGCGAGTTCGTTGAGCATCTCGAGGAACCCCGGCAGTATGAATGTCCCGAGTTGGCGCACGCCGTCATCGTCCAGCTCGCGGTCCTTAACCGAGACGAAGACGATGCGCTGAAACTGATCGGGCTGACAGTCATAGGCTGCGCGAACCGCAAGCGAGGTCTTGCCCATTCCGCCCGGTCCATCAATGAGCGCGCCCCAGGTGCGCGACTCCGGATCGAGGGCTTCACGAATAGCGGCGAGTTCCTTTTCGCGCCCAAAAAATGGCTGAAGCCGCGGGAGGTTGTTGGGGATCGTGGTGCGAACGCTCAAATCACGATCCCACTCCACTAGACAGAAAGTTCCTCTGGGGAGGCCCTGACTAAGGGCAAGGCGCTCGAGCACGAGCTCAGCGGTGGCCAACGGTGTTCTCTGGTCGAGTTCGATAAAGCCAGCGGTGGAGTAGAGGCCGGTGATCACTGTGTGCCCGAACCGGCAGAGCATCACCTCGTCATCCTTGCGCTTGCTAAGAAGATCGTGGATCGCGGTCCACTCCAGGCCGGTCCATTGCTTTGGATCATAGTCGGGAGAAACTACCACGACTATGAGATCTGCCTCATTGTGATAAAGGTCCGGCAAATAGATGCCGAGATCGCGCCGCGCGAACTCGGCTTCATGAAACTTGTCGTAGAGGATTTCATCCTTCGAGAAGCGGTCGGCGAGGATCTCAGCAACCTTGGCGACGAAGTCTCGTTTCTCTCCGGCGAATGAGAACGCTATGCGGAAACGTTTGTTACTCATAACGGTGCGATCATTCTCCCGTAGTCGAAATGTGATTCAGCACATCGATAACTCTCGCCACATCGCTGCTCTCGCGCGAGCGAATCAGCAACAATCCCAGCTTGAAGATCAAACCCGCCGGGTGCCAGATCAAATCCGCGAGCGCTGCTATCTCCAAATCCCGATTATCGAGAAGAGGCTTCCATTTGGCTCGGGCTCAGCGGAGCCAGCTTTAGTTGCGAGGTCCCAAGCGCAAGCTCGAGCCTTATCCATGCTGAAGTTCACGATAGCCATGTCGGCCTTTGGATCTATGTGGTCGAGAAAGTTTATCCATGGCGAAACTTCGTTAATCTCTGATTCGACTTGACCCACAAGTGCGGCAAGAATGTTGTTGATCTCGTCGTAGTCATGTTGAAGCGACGACAACTCATCGCCCGGACAGACTTCGGCGGCGGCAATACCGAGGTCAAAGTTGATGTGCGCGTTCATTCCCAGAAGCTGATCCTGAAGTATGATTGGCCTCCACGCGGCTGCCGTTTTGAACGACACGAGCCGGCAGCGAGTTGGTTTCTGACCTCGCCGAAACTGATCCATCGCTTCGAGGTAACGATTGGCGAACGTCACATCCAATCGTTCCATTCGGGCCGTCTTCAAAACGGCCTTGAGCAATTCCTTCTTTCACCTTGACCGTGACCTTTCGATAGAGCGCGGCGAAGTAACCAAGTCGGCTTTGTTCGCGGATCGAGCGAGCTATGATGTCGTCAAGGTGCACGATTACTTCGTCGATCGTTCGGGCAAGTCCGGGTTGAGGAGCCGGTGCACTCATGTTTTTCCTATTTCAGTGCTGTGGTTGCAATCAGGAAGACCTGATGAGCAGCCGCAGTCTAGCAAGGAAGCACTGTGCGTTCAACCGTGAGATTGGCTACGAGTCACACGAAGCTGATTTGATGTGCGTGAATTAACAAGCCTCGGCCCGACTGCCACGCTCGTTCTTACCACTTGTTTTACTGCGATTGACCGTGGCGACGCAAAGAGCGGGCGATTCGTTGAGAAATGATTGCCAGGTGCTGAGGCACTCGAATCGGAAATAGCTTTGACACTAAGACTTCTTTTTTCTTTTGCAAGTGAGCCGCGGCTTGAAGCATCCGTCCGCTCTCGGCGAGATGCTCCTTCATGAATTCACGGCTCGACACGATGGTTATGATTTCTTCTTCGAGCGCTTCAAAATCGTGCCAGTCTCCGATGCGATCCTGCAGGGTCTTCAACCAGCGAAGCGTTCGCGACGCGTCTCCGTGTCCCATCTGCGAAACCGTTTCGAGTAAGTAGCGCGCTCTCTTCGCGGCGATCCGAAGCTGATGAAGCTCCGCCGGATCTGTAGCCGGATGCGATTGAGCGACCAGCGCGTGAAACTCGTTGATCCGCTGATCGAGACGATCTGCAGCATATGCGACGACCCTTCGTTCATCGATGACCATGGCTGGTTTGCAGGTCTGCTTCGCCTGTGTGTGATCGAGCGACGAACCTTCATCCGCGGCGCGATCAGCTGCTTCTGTTTGCGAAGGCTGCAATCCAAGCGTGAGCGCGATCTTGTCGATGTCGATTCTCTCGATCAGCGGTCGCACCTTCGCAGCGGTTTTGACGCGTTGCTGCTGCAACATGTTTTTCACCAACTGAAACTGCTCTCGTCGAACCTGTCCGCGAGACGGCGACTCCTGCTCCATCAACTCGAGGAAGACATCGTAGTTTCTGACTAACGACAACGCGCGCCGCCATCTTCGCAGCCGGCGCTTGAGCTTGGGTGCGTTCAACTGATCCTCGAGCAAGTCGAGCGACGCTTGAAGCCTGCGAGTGGTTACTCTCATTTTATGAACGGCCTCGGTGGCTTCTGTTTCGAGGACCGCAACGTGGTACTTGCGCAACAGGTCGATTTGACTGGAAATGATTTCGATCAAGCGCGCGGATCGAGCGCGACGTTGCGCGGGAGGAGAAGCCTTCGCGCGGGAGGCAAATATTCGTTCGGCTTCAGCCATAGTTGGAGCGGTCGAATCCAAAAGAGACTACTATGTTCGCATGCACGTCGGCAACGCTCGTCGCTGCTTTCAGTTCAGCGACTCGGTTATCGCGCGAGTCCGGTTTATAATTGTCCGACACAGCGAGGCTCACATCACGATATGGAAATCCTGAAGCTCAATCTGAATAAAGCGCCGGACCCTCCGACCGAAAAAGAAATCAGATTTCAGATTGCGTTGCTTGCCGCTGTTTCGTTAGTCGCCGCGAGTTTCATCGGCCGATTCGTGTTCGGAGCGCCGCTTGTTCCGGAGCTGCTTGCGGAGATGATCTTCGCTCACGCGCCGATTTGGATGGTGGAGATTGCCGTTGGTTTCCTGGGGGAATTTGCCAAGCACCTCGCGTTTCTTGGTTGCACCGTTTTATATCTGATCGCGTTGATGGCGGTGACCGTTGGATTCCTTCGCTACCGCGCCGAAAGCAAATCTTCACTGAGTGATCGGGCAGCGCTTGCGGCCTTCACGCTGCTGGTCTGGGCAGTCACAGTAGCGGTTTTGCTTCCGTTGTTGGCCGCCGGTTTTTTTGGAAGCCATCTGCGTCAGGGTTCGTTGTTCACTTCAATCGCGCTTCTTCTCGTGCACGCGGTCTACGGGATCGCTCTGGTCATCGCGACGAAGCAATACCTTGAGCGGCCTCCGTCCGAAACTGCATCGGGCAATATAGTCAGCCGTCGCCGATTCGTTAGAGGCATCGGATACTCGGTGCTCGCGGTGGGTGTTTATGACATTGCGGTTTCTCTCTTCGGCTCGTGGCTGCAAATGGGTGCCGGCCGAGTAAAGAAAGGCGACGGCGTTTTTCCGAACATCGAAAATCTGGCGCTGGAGATAACACCCAATCGAGACTTCTACAAAGTGTCCAAGAATGCCTTCGATCCTCAAGTCGATCCGCGTCGCTGGAAGCTCGAGATTGCAGGTCTTGTCGATAAGCCGCTATCGCTGAATTACGAAGACATAAAGGCAATGCCTTCGGTCGAGCAGTACGCGACGCTCGCTTGCATCAGCAACGAAGTCGGCGGAGACCTGATAGGCAACGCCTTATGGCGAGGCGTCCGACTGAAAGATCTACTGACTCAAGCAGGGTTGAAGCCCGGCGTGGTCGATTTGCTCTTGCGCGCAGATGACGATTACACAGACTCGATTGCGATTGAGCGCGGTCTTGCTGAAGGAACCTTGCTCGTTTACGAAATGAACGGCGAGCCGCTCACGGCTGAGCATGGCTTTCCGTTGCGATTGTTGGTCCCGGGAATCTACGGAATGAAAAATGTAAAGTGGATCACTCGAATCGAGGCAGTCGATTTTGACTTCAAAGGCTACTGGCAACGTCGAGGATGGGACGATCGCGCCGAGTACAAGACTATGTCGCGCATTGATGCTCCTGCAAGTTCGGTGAAAGGCGAGGCGACAATCGCCGGAGTTGCGTTCGCCGGAGATCGCGGCGTCAGCAAAGTCGAAGTTTCAACCGACGGCGGAAAAAACTGGGAGCCTGCCGAAATCAAATCACCGCTTTCGAGATTCACCTGGGCGCTTTGGCATAAGGCGTGGTTGCCCGAACAATCGGGCAAGCACCGAATCATCGTGCGAGCGGTCGATGGGCAAGGTGTAATGCAAACCTCTCAATTAGCGCCGCCCGCGCCAAGCGGATCAACTGGGCTTCATGCGCTCAACGCGAAATCGGAATAGCTGCCAAAAATAATACTTGACCCTGGCACACGTTCCACGGTTTAGAATCTCGGAGTGAAGCTATGACGACCTTGGAAAAGAAGTATTGGCGCTCCGGAGAACTGTCGAAACTCGCAGGCGTGAGCAGCGATACTCTCAGGCATTATGAGCGCAAAGGTTTGCTCGCAAGGCCTCAACGCTCATCGAACGGTTATCGAGAATATCCGCCGAGTGCGATTGATAGAGTCAGGTTGATTCAACGAGCGTTATGCGTCGGCTTCACGATTGAAGAGCTGGCGCAAATACTTGCTGAGCGAGATCGAGGCGGCGCGCCGTGTCGCCAGGTTCGAGCGCTCGCTGCAAAGAAGCTCGATGAAGTGGAAAGGGATCTCGACGATCTTATTGCGCTTCGCGGCGAGCTTCGCGAGTTGTTGAAGCACTGGGACAAACTTCTGGATGGTGATTCGACGGGTGGGCACGCTCGATTGCTGGAGAATTTCGCGGAAGCTATTTCGACTAAACACCGGAGATCGCTTTCGACATTGAGACCAAACAGAAGGACAAAGATTTTGGAGAACGAAGAATGAAAATAAAACATCTCTTCGCGATGACGATTGTGATGAGTCTGTTGACGTTGAATTCGATCGCGCAGCAATCCAGTCATAGCGATCATCAAGCAGAAGCACAGCGTCACGAAGGAGTAAACGAACGCGGCGATCACGCGATGGGTTTCAGTCATGAAAAGACGACCCATCACTTTAGACTTGCCAACGATGGCGGCGCCATTGAAGTCTTCGTCAACGATCCGACTGACACCGCGAGCCTCGATCAGATCAGGATGCACCTGAACCACATTACGAAGCTGTTCAAAGAAGGGACTTTCAATCTGCCGAAGCTCATTCACGGCGAGACGCCTCCGGGCGTGCAGGCGATGATCCGATTGAAGTCTGATATCAGCTATGAGTTCGAAAATCTCGAGCGTGGCGCCCGAGTGCGAATCGCGACTTCAAACGCCGAAGCGGTTGAAGCAATACACGAATTCCTGCGCTATCAGATTCGCGATCATAAAACAGGCGATCCGCTCGAGGTTCAAAAGAGCTGACTTTCAAAATCGACTCTCAATCAATACAAGGCTTCATCCAATCCTTTCGGCCTCAAACACACCATCGGTTGACTGATTCAAAATCACGCCTCTATATTGAAGTTCGATTGTTGAGCGCGACCGAAGTCGCCGCCGGCGTCGCGCCTGCCGTCGATCGAACATGCCCAGAAACAGCAAGCCTGTGATCTCAACCGGTGTTGTGCCCCAAAAGAATTTGCCAAGTGCGCGCGCGACTTATCCGTTCACGGCAATCGTTGGCCAGGATGAAATGAAGCTTGCGTTGATGTTGAGCGTAATCGATCCGAATCTTGGCGGCGTCATTATTATGGGGCATCGCGGAACGGGCAAGTCGACCGCCGTCCGCGGACTCGCGGATCTGCTTCCGCCGATCAAAAAAGTTAAGGGCTGTGTTTACGGCTGCGATCCCGAGCGAGCGAACGAACTCTGCGAAGACTGCGTGGCGAGCGTGCGGCGCGGCGATCAGTTGAAAGCGGAGCGCGGCGCGGTTCCCGTTGTCGATCTCCCGCTGGGCGCAACAGAAGATCGAGTGTGCGGAACGCTGGACATCGAGCGCGCGCTGGTTGAAGGAGTGAAGGCGTTCGAGCCCGGCTTGCTGGCGCGCGCCAATCGAGGATTCCTGTACATCGACGAAGTGAACTTGCTCGACGATCACATCGTCGATGTCTTGCTTGACTCGGCGGCTTCCGGCCGCAACGTGGTCGAACGAGAAGGCATTTCGGTGAGCCATCCATCTCGCTTCGTGCTCGTTGGTTCGGGCAATCCCGAAGAGGGCGAGTTGAGACCGCAGTTGCTCGATCGATTCGGACTCTATACTCAAATCAAGACGATAACCGATCTCGATCAGCGCGTTGAAATAGTCGAACGCCGAGAGAGATTCGACGATAGTCCCGAAACGTTCCAGGGCGAAATGGCGGATGAACAGTCGGCCTTGCGAAGGCGAATAACACGCGCGAAAAAGTTACTGCCTCGCTGCAAACTCGATCGAGGTCTGTTGATGCGGATCGCCGAATTGTGTCTCACGGTCGAAGTGGATGGTCATCGCGGCGAGTTGACGATCGCCCGCGCAGCGCGAGCTCTTGCCGCGTTTGAAGGACGGGTTCGACCAACGCTTGGCGACGTCGAACGAGTGGCTGTGATGTCGCTACGTCATCGGCTTCGAAGAAATCCGCTCGAGACCGTGGACAGCGGCTCGCGTATCGAGCAAGCGATGGCGGATCTGATTAAGAAATCAGCAAAGACTAGTTGGTTGACCGCTGCCGGCTGACAAACATTTTAAGTATTCTTTTTATGCCTGACCTCGAAACACAACGATCGGATACGCAGCAAACACGCTGTCCATTTTCGGCAATCGTCGGTCACCGCGCTGCAAAGCACGCGTTGATGTTGCTCGCTGTGGAGCCGGCGTTGAGAGGCGTCCTCCTCGAAACGTCCAGCGGCTCAACAGAAGCAGCATTGGCACGGAGCTTCATGGCGCTTCTTCCGAAAAGCGAGAAACGAGCAACCGATGAAGACGGCCAAGTCCGTCGCTTCGATGAGTTCATCGAATTGCCACTCAACATCACCGAAGACCGGCTGCTCGGCGCGCTCGATTTGGAGCGGACTCTTGCTTCGGGCACGCGCGTGACTTCACCAGGCTTACTTGCTCAGGCCGATGGTCGAGTACTTTGCGTGAACGACATTGGTCTGCTCGACTCCGATACGGCTGCTCACGTAGCTCACGCAATGGATGCGCGTTGCGTGCGAGTTGAACGCGAAACAATCAGCACGAATCAATCTGCCGATTTCCTGCTGATAGGTCTATTCAACGCGGCGGATGGTGAGCTGCCCCCGATGCTGCGAGAACGAGTCGGGCTAATCGTCGAATCAACTCGAGATTCATCAATCGAAGAGAACGTTGTGATGATCGATCGCGAATTCCTCTTCGAGAACGATCCATTTGGCTTCATCGGCGACTTTATTTTGGAGGAGGCGGCGATTAAGGACACGATCGAAGCGGCACGTTCACGTTTGCCACGAGTTCGAGTTTCTAAGAATCACATACGTCAGATCGCGCTCGTGGCGATGCGGCTTGGCGTCGAAGGAAATCGGGCCGACAGCTTTGCGCTTAGGGCAGCTCGCGCGAATGCGGCGCTTGCCGGCCGCGACGAAGTCAACGAAGACGACATCGTTACGGCGATTCGATTTGTGCTTGCGCCGCGAGCTACGACGCTGCCGTCGCCTGAACAGAAGCAACAACCTGCCGACAATCAACCTACTGACAATGCAGATGCAATGGAGGATGCAAGACGAATTCTTGATGCGGCGCAGAGCGCGTTGACTGAGGCGACCGACGAATTGATTCCGGCAATCGACTCGAGGGCTCCCAATGAACTGTTTCGAATTCCGCAACGAACCCCGCGTCGCAACGATCGCTCAGGCAAGCGACTCAAGAGTTCGGCATCGACCCGTGGCCGTTATGCGCGCAGTCAAATTAATGCTCCACATGAGGCGAAAGTTGCTATCGATGCAACGTTGCGCGCGGCGGCGCCCTTTCAAATCCGGCGGAGGAGCGCTGCAGAAAACCGCGAGTCTGATTTGGCAAGTCGCCGAATCAAGATCGCCCCTGGTGATCTTCGATACAAACAATTTAAGCAGCGTTCCGGAGTACTGTTCATCTTCGCGGTAGACGCGAGCGGAAGCATGGCTATCAATCGAATGGCACAAGCCAAGGGTGCGTTGTTGCGAGTGCTTCAGCAGGCTTATCTTCATCGCGACAAGGTTGCGCTGATAAGCTTTCGAAGGAAGGGTGCGGAGGTCCTGCTCGCTCCGACCGGAAGCGTCGAGCTGGCAAAACGACTTGTGGACTCTTTGCCGACGGGTGGAGGAACGCCGATTTCGGCCGGTGTCGCTAAGGCGATAGAGCTTGCGCGGCTTGCGCGACTCAAAGGAATGTCCAGAGCTGTGTTGGTGCTGTTCACCGATGGAAGAGCGAACGTCATTGCTCGCGAAGGGCAAACGATCGATGACGAGTTGCGGACTCTCGCGGTCGCATTGGGATCAGAATCGATCGATTCGATAGTGGTCGACACTCGAGCTCGGTACATTTCAAGCGGCGAGGCGAATGCGGTCGCGCAGAAACTCGGCTCGCGTTATTTGTACTTGCCACGCGCCGATGACGCGACGGTCTACCGGGAAGTCACGGCGCTTGCGGTGAGAGCGGTCAAGTAACCGTCGCTTACAAGACTGCGAACGAAAGCGAGAATCGGGCGAGCGATGGTTGAAAAACTTGAAAGCGAACAACGTGACAAGCGAGTGCTTGAACTCTACGAAAAGGTGCTCGAGATCGAGCAGCGGTTAATTCCAACCGGCTTACACGTCTTTGGTCGGCCTTCGAATGATGGCGAGCTGGTCGATCTCCTGACGATGGTTGCTTCCTTTGATCGTCCGGAACTTGGCATTCGCTCGCTGCCCAATCTCGTAGCGCAAGGGCTTGGCTTCAAAGACTACTCGACTCTTCTAAAGGACAGCGCGAATTCTGAAGAGCGATTGCGCGAACGTGAGCAAGTCGAAGCGATCGTGCGCAACGCAATCTCGAGGTTCGTTAGTGCGCAAGGCAAGCACGCGAGTCAGGCCGCGATCACTCTACTATCACGCGAAGCGCTGGTCGGAGAAGATCAGGCGCTTAAAGTCTTTGCGCTGCTCGAGCGCATTCGCGAGCAGCTTGAAACCAACCACGAACTTGACGGAATGGCGCGCGCCCTGAGAGGCGAGTACATCGAGCCAGGTCCCGGCGCTGACATCATTCAAAACCCCGGCATCCTTCCAACCGGCCGCAATACTCACGCCGTCAATCCTTATTCGGTTCCATCCGCCGTAGCTGTTGGGCGAGCCGAGTCCGTAGCAGCAGCGTTGCTCGAAAGGCATCGCCAGGAAACCGGTCAATATCCGGAAACAATCGCGATGGTCTTGTGGGGAATCGATAACATCAAGACCGAAGGCGAAGCGGTGGCTCAGGTCTTATGGCTACTCGGCGTTACTCCACGACGCGATGCGATGAATCGGGTGACGGCTGTTGATCTGATTCCGCTGGACAAACTCGATCGTCCGCGCATCGACATTGTGATGACCGTCTCGGGAATCTTCCGCGATTTGTTCGGAGCGACGATGACGCTTTTGGACGACGCAGTTCGCAGAGTGGCCGCGCTCGATGAACCCGCGGAACTGAACTTCGTGAAGCGGCACGTCGATCAGCAAATTAGCGAGGGAGCTTCATTCGATGAAGCTGTGGTTCGAGTATTTTCGAACGCTGCCGGCAATTATGGGACGAACGTCAACTTCATGGTGCTCGACAGTCAATGGGAAGCGAGCAGCGAGCTCGGCGATCTGTTCGTCACTCGCAAGTGTTTCGCGTACGGCCGCGATTCAGAAGGAAAACGCTTCGACGGACGCGAATCACGAAGGCTGCTGGAGCGCGCGTTGTCGCGGGTTGATGTGACTTATCAGAACATCGACACCACCGAGGTTGGAATAACTGACGTCGATCACTATTTCGAATATCTTGGCGGCGTTTCAAATGCGGTTGAAAAACAAACAGGCTCGCGCCCGCGGATTTACATGTCTGACTCGTTGTCTCCGAGCGCAAAGATACGAACACTGGAGGAGACTGTTCGACTCGAAACTAGAACGAAGACTTTGAATCCGAAGTGGTTCGAAGGCATGCTGAGTCATGGTTTCAGCGGCGTTGCCGAGATCGAGCATCACGTCACAAACACATTCGGCTGGTCTGCGACTGCCGATGCGGTCGACGATTGGGTCTACGATGAAGTAGCGGCAACGTTCGTGCTCGATGAAGCGATGCTTGAACGCTTGCGCTCGCTGAATCCTCATTCTGCCCGGACGCTCGTAGGCCGTTTGCTTGAGGCGTCAGGTCGAGGATTCTGGTCGGCGGATCGATCGGTGATCGAGCGACTTCGCGAGGCGATTGGAAGTCTCGAAGATCAACTCGAAGGCGTTGTTGGTTAAGACCTTCCGCGATTCATTCATATTGAAGTTTCTCGGTCAATCGCGTCAGTCAATCTTACCTTACCAGCCGGACTTAGCCGGCTCATTCATAAGACTTTAACGGCGGTCCACAGTGGCATTGCCCTTGCCACCAGGCAGGCGAGGGAGGCTGGCCCTCAATACGCGTGCATCGACTTATCCGACGCAGAGCGGATGGCCCTCGGGAGAATTCATTGAGCGCTGAGCTTCAAGTTTCCCAACCACAAATCATCGCGCCACAACTCGAAAAAGACGAGTCGGCGAGACTCAATGAGCTCGTCCGCTATCAAATTCATTCGCTCGAGCCCGACACTTATTTGGATGACTTCACCCAGTTGGCGGCGCAACTCTGCTCCGCGCCTGCAGCGATACTGACCGTGTTCAAAAGTGAAAGCATGCGCCATCTATCCCGCGTCGGCGAAGCTTTGTCGCCTGCAATTGAAGATTACCTGATCTCATCGGCGAGCCTGGAGCGCAAACTGTTCGTGGTCGCCGATACTCTGTCCGACGTCAGGTTCAAGAGCAAGGTAACGTCGGAGAGGGAACAGCCTATTCGCTTCTACGCTGGAATGCCGTTGGCGACACCTGAAGGACAAGCGATTGGTGTGCTATCGGTGTTCGATCACAAGCCGAGGAGACTTAGCCGAGCTCACGCGCGAGCCCTGGGTTCGCTGAGCGACGCAATCATGAGCAGGCTCGAGCTCAGGCGGAAGCGGCTCGAGCTTGATCAAGCGGTCGCCGAAAGGGACAAAGCTTTTGAATCGCTCACGGCCAGCGAGGAGCGTTGTTCGATGCTTCTTCGCGGCGCGAGCGACGGCATGTGGGAGTGGGACCTCGAAACGAATGAGATGCAGTTCTGCGCAGGCTGGAAGGCGATGCTGGGCTATGACGAGCAGGAGCTGCAGCTTCGGCCTGACGAATGGTTCAACCGCGTTCATCCTGAAGACATCGAGCGAGTTCAGTCTGAAATGATGTCTCATTTGCTCGGTATGACGCCGCAGTTCCAGTGCGAACATCGCGTTCGCCGCAACGATGGATCCTACAGGTGGATGCTGGGTCGAGGGCTTGCAGTGATGGACTCGAACCGGCACGTCTATCGAATGACCGGCTCGCTGACGGACGTGACTGAACAGAAGCAAGCCGAAAAAAACCTGCTGCACAACGCGTTTCACGATCCGCTGACGGCTTTGCCGAATCGCGTGCTCTTCATGGAAAGGCTCACGAGCTCGCTGACGAAGGTTAAGGACGGCAACGGCTATTCGTTCGGCGTGCTCTTTCTCGACCTCGATCGTTTCAAGGTGGTAAACGACAGCCTTGGTCATCAGATTGGCGATCAACTCTTGATTGCGACGGCGCGGAGGCTGGAATCGTGCTTGAGGCCGGGCGACATCGTAGCGAGGTTAGGCGGCGACGAGTTCGCAATCGTGGTCGAACACGTCAAGCATGTGAACGATGCGATTCAGGCGGCCGAGCGAATACGCGAACACCTTGCGATGCCTTTCAATCTCAGCGGACACGAGGTGTTCATATCCGCGAGCATCGGAATCGCGTTGAATCAGACCGCATCGGAGGAGCCCGATGAGATACTTCGAAACGCGGACACGGCGATGTATCGCGCAAAGGATCACGGGCGCGGATGCTACGAGCTATTCGACAAGGGAATGCACGCGCGAAACGCCGCGCTTTCGCAGTTGGAAACCGGACTGCGGCGTGCGTTGGCTCGCGACGAATTTCGAGTTCACTATCAACCGATCATATCGCTCGAGAACTGGCGAATCAGCGGCTTCGAAGCGCTCGTGCGATGGGAACATCCGGAGCTCGGGTACATTTCGCCTCTGAAGTTCATCACCGTTGCCGAGGAGACGGGGCTCATCGTTCCGATTGGACAATGGGTGTTGCGCGAAGCGTGCGAGCAACTGCGCACCTGGCAAGATCAATTTCCATCCGATCCGCCGTTGAGCATGAGCGTCAATTTGTCGGGCCGCCAGCTCTCACAGCCTGATTTGATCGATCGGATCTCACAAACCCTGAGCGAGACGGGTCTGGATCCCAGGAGCTTGAAGATCGAAATCACCGAAAGCGCGATCATTGAAAACATCGATGCCGCGGCGATGACCTTGAGACGGATCAAGGCGCTTGGGATTCGATTGTCGCTGGACGATTTTGGCACCGGTTATTCTTCACTGAGTTATCTTCACCGTTTCCCGATCGACACATTGAAGATCGATCGCTCATTCGTATCAAGAATCAACCTTCCAAAAAATACCGAGATTGTTAGAACCATCCTGACTCTTGCCGGAAACCTTGGAATGGATGTGGTCGCCGAAGGCGTTGAGACACGCGATCAGATACTTCAGCTCACCGGAATGAACTGCGAGTACGTGCAGGGTTATCTGCTATCAAAGCCAATCGACGGCCGCGCTATGAGAGAGCTTATTAGCGAGATCTACAACAAAGGTCTCGGCCAACAGCCTGCTATATAACTTTGCAAATGTTCTTGTGATGCAAAGATGCTTATTCGTTGACATCTTGATGCCTAATACACTAGGATCGCGTTATGAGAACAACGCTCACGATAGACGATGATGTTGCGGACAAGCTCAAGGCAGAAGTGCGGAAGCGCGGAGGCACTTTCAAAGAAACTGTAAACGAGTTGTTGCGCGAAGGAATTCAGGCTAGACGAATAAGCAAGAAGCTTAAGAGATTTGAAGTTCGTCCGCGAGCAATGGGTCAGCGACCCGGTATTCACTACGACAACATCGGCGAGTTACTTGAGCAACTCGAGGGGCCTGCTCATCGATGATCCTTGCCGACGCCAATCTGCTCTTGTACGCCTACAACACCGCGGCCACAGAACATACGCAGGCGCGCGCCTGGTTGGAGGATTCTCTCTCGGGTACGGAGCTCTTTGGGTTATCCTGGCAAACAATAACAGCCTTTATTCGAATCGCCACCAATGCACGAGCCTTCATTCGTCCGCTGACAATTGGAGAAGCGACCGCAGTGGTTGCATCGTGGTTGGAGCGGCCGATGGTGCGGATTCTATCGGCGGGCCAACAGCATTGGGAGATATTCGAGCGTTTATTGGTGCAGGGAAAAATTCGCGGCCCACTCGTTATGGACGCACATCTTGCGGCTTTGGCAATCGAACACGGAGCTGTCCTACATACTTCTGATCTCGATTTTGCCAGGTTTCCGCGCTTGAAGATGGTCAATCCACTCGCCGACCAATAGACGCTCGTTCCTTTATTATTTACTGTGGATCGCGGTCCCACCAGTATTGCTTCTCCAGCTTCTTCTGAGCAGGCCAAACCTCATCAAGCGTGTTGCCTTCGAAGAGCTCTCCGTTCTTCATCACATAACGAATCGAGTTCGTGTTGTGAATATCAACCAGAGGATTCTTGTCGAGCACCATGAGATCGGCAAGCTTGCCTGCTTCGATCGAGCCGATGTCTTGCTGAAGACCGATCGCTTCCGCTCCGAACAATGTTGCGCAACGGAGCGCTTCGTGTGGAGTCATCCCTCCAGATTGCAGGTTCCAAACTTCCCAGTGACTACCGAGGCCTTGAAACTGACCGTGACCGCCGAGGCAAACGCGGCCTCCGGCATGAACAACATCAGCGCAACCTTTGGCGAGTCCCGAGTGGCCATACTCTCCCTGAAGAAACCACTGCCCACGGCGCTTGACCATTGTGTCCAGCAATTCGTGCGGAATAAAGCGCCGTATCTTGGGATCGCCATGAATGTCGCTGCTCTCGAAGTAGTAGTTCTCCGACCACGGAGCGCCGTAAGCTACAAGCGTCGTCGGCGTGTAGAACGTTCCGGTCTTGGCAACATATTGGACGATGTCTTTGTAAAGCGGCTGAATCGGCAGCGCGTGCTCGTTGCCCGAGAAGCCGTCCGCCATTTGACTCAAGTCAAGTTTCATATCCAGTGCGCCTTCGGTGGTTGAAGTGATGCCGTACTCCTTGCAAGCCATAGCCACCCATTGACGCACGATTCGATCGCCAACAACATATTCTTTCAGCGTCGTCGTGTGATAAGCATCCTTGTATCGCTTGATGTAGTTGCGAGCGGCTTCTTTGTCGTCGAGTCCGGACGAACTGAACACACCCGGTCCCGTTGAATAAACTCGCGGGCCCAGTATGTCACCCGTCTCAACCAAATCAGTGTAAGCGAACACATCATTTGTCGAGCTTTGCGGATCGCGAGTCGTCGTTATCCCGTAAGCCAGATTCGCGAGATACTGCCACACCTGAGTCTGATGTACTCCACGCGGAGGCCACATATGAGAGTGAACATCGACAAAGCCGGGAACGATTGTTTTGCCGCTGACATCGATGATTTTTGCTCCAGCGGGAATTTGAACCTTTCCTTTCGGGCCCACGGCGACGATCCGGTTGTCGGTGATAACGAGATCCCCGCGCTCGATGACTTCATCGCCTTTCATCGTTACTAGTCGAGCGCCGCTCAACACTACAGTCCCTTTGGGCCGCGCGCGCGGAGCTTCGACTACGACGTCTATCGCTTCAGGTTTGTCATTCGCCAGATTCTGTCGATATAATTTTGCACCCCAGGCCCAGGTCACCGCTTTGCCGTCGCTCGACCAAGCCAAGTAGTCTCCGCCTTCGGGAGACATTTTCTTAACCGGCACGGTCGAAGGACCGCTGGGCGTGATGCTTATCGTCACGGTTTCTTTTCCGGCTTTTGGAACACTGACAAGGTAGTGCTTGCCCTGAAGATTCACGAAGGCCTGCAGGCCGTCGGGCGAGATTCTGATTTCTTCCGCATTCGGCGGGAATGGACCTGCGGCCGTTCCCGTGACTTTGAAATGCGTTCTGCGATCGAGTCCGTCGATCCTCACAGAGACAAGACCGGCCTGAGTTGTTAGGTAGACACGACTCGGATCGTTACTGAAGTGCGGGTAGCGCCCGCCTTGCGCTGAGCCGATCAGCGTCGAGTCGCCGCCCGAGGCGGGAATCCATCGAAGATCAAGACCTCCATTCCCACCGATCCCTGTAATCTCACTCGGATCCACGGTCGAATCCGGGAACACGTCCGCATCGTGAATGGTCAAGTCGGCGAAGAGTTGATCGGTAGTTGCGCCCGATTCGAAGACGATCTTCGACGAATCCGGCGAGTACGCGGGATTCGAGTAATACGCCGCGCGTCGGGTGAGCTGTTCGGGTTTCGACGATCCATCCGCTGCGACTCGATAGATGTGGCCGCCTTCACGCGACCACGTAACGTACGCAACGTAGCGCCCGTCGGGAGACCAGGCCGGCATGAATTCACCAGCCGAAGAATCGGTCAGCCTGCGCGGCGTTCCCGATGGCACGTCCATAATCCAGAGCTTGTTGAGCGAACTGAAAACCACTCGTTTACCGTCCGGCGACAGGGCAGGCCAGCGAATGAGTCGCGCGCGAACCATCGGTCCGTCGTCAACTCGATTTTGAAAATAAACTCTCGGTGCTATTTCGGCTTCGACTTTTGCCGTGAAAGGAATGACCGCCGCCTTTCCCGTTTCCAGATCGACTCGTTGAATTTTTCCGTTGATCGACACGATGAGTGCTTTGCCGTCTGGAGTGAAAGAATAGCCGGGCATCGTGTCGCGCGTCGCTCGCGATTCCTGGTCGTCGCGAGTGACTGCGTTTATAAGCCATCGCTCTTCACTGGTTTCGAGATCGCGAACGCGAAGCGCGGTGCCTGTCTCATAACGAGTCGCGTAAACAAGCTTCTTGCCGTCGGGGGACAGCGCGGGTCTCATCGCACTCCCCTGAGCATTGGTTATGGTTGAGGTCTCGCTTGTATCGCGGTCGAATCGAATGATCTGCCAGATGGGAAACTGCGCGTTGTAGTTGAAGGCGCCGTTGCGCTGCGCGTAGTAAATGAACCGGCCATCGGATGATGCCACAGCGCCGAACTTGTTATGACGGACCGGCTGCGGCTGACCGGATCCGGGAGGCTGGAACGGAGGATCGGGCTGGCCGATTTGAACTCCGGAGCCGCCGTCTTTGTGATACATAAACAACGAAAAGGTTCCAATCGACTCACCCGATTTTGAAACGATCACGTACTGGCCGTCAGGCGTCCACGAGGGCGAAAGAAACAACTGATTTCTGCCCTTAGTCAGCGGCTTCGGGTTCGAGCCGTCCGCGTCGGCGATCCAAACATTTTCGGCCCCGCTTCGATCACTCAGAAAGGCGATCTTCTTTCCGTCAGGCGAGAACTTCGGCTGACTCTCGAATGAAAGGCCTCCGATTATGCGCTTAGCATCGCCGCCACTTGCGGGAACGGTGTAAATGTCGCCGAGCATGTCGAACACGATCGTCTTTGAGTCGGACGAAATATCGAGCGACATCCATGTTCCTTCGTCGGTGCTGAATTCGATCTTCTTATCGGTCTTGAGCGGCAGCTCTTCGTCCTTCTTGTCCTTCTTGTCTTCCTTTTTCTCTTCTTCTTTCTTCGGCTCCTGCGCGAGCGACGCGAGCGGGACCGCGATTAGTAAGATGACCAATAGCGATATGAATGAGCGTAGTTCTTTCCATCTGAACATGGCATTCCTCTCGATTTTGATTTGAAATTCCACTGGCCTGAGACGGGGAATATTAAAACATTTCTCCGGCGAATACTACGCGCCGATTGAGCTATAATCGACACACTGCCGCGTACGAGTGATCGAGGAAAGTGTGACCGAAATGAAGAAGTTTCATGTCTGTAATCTCGATCCCGATCCGATGCCTGAGCCTGAAGATCCAAAACCGCTGCCGCCTCACCCGACCCCCGGTCCTAACAACCCGACTCCGGGGCCGGGAATCTGCAGAAATCGCGAGATGCTCGCTTACAGTTCTCAACAAGCCTTGTAAGGCTGTGCTACGATCTTCGCGATGTTGATGCTTTGTCCAATCTGCGCGGGCGAGTTTGAAACCGTCTCCGGCGTTTGTGCTGGGTGTGGCTGCGCGCTTGTTCCGAGCACGTTGAATCGGGAGCATTCAGAGATTCGCGAACCCGAACAGGCAAGAGAAATCAGGTTCGTAGAATTGTGCCGGCCCCGCACGTTTCCCGAAGCGATGCTCGTCAAAGCAACGCTCGAAGAGAATCACGTGACCGTAATGATTCGGGGAGCCAATTCGCTTTCAATGATGCCGCACCTGGCATTCGGCGGACAATTAAGGGTGCTGGTTGACAGCGCTCAACTCGAATACGCGAAGGCGCTTTACAAAGCTTACTTTGAGAGCGAGGAAGAGATCGATTACATCGCTGAAGAATGATGCTCCGCAAACCTCCTAAGTTTATCTTTGAAAGTCGAAGCTGGTGCTAGGGAAGAGTAACTATTCGTTGTTTGCGGTAGTGGCCCACCCGAATGCGACTCCGGTAGCGATCGCGAGAAGAAGCTCGATGAGTCCGACGATTGTCGCGGCACGGCCCTCGATCCGCATCCGCTTCACACCTTCCGCGAGTAGCAGGAACCCCGCGCTCCAGGCCAGGAGCGCCTTTTGCGCCTTCGACAAAGCCGTAGTGGACATCATTCACCTCTGATTGAAAGATACGGTTCGTGATTGAGCGCTCGCCGACTGACGCTCTGAAGTGTGCTGGCCGGTCGCGGACCCGAAACGCACGGGAGCAGGCCCGCCGTAGAGCGTGATGACTTTCTTTATAGTTTCGTCCTGAGCCGCGCGGAACGAATGAGCCGAACCGCCGCGATTATAAATTACGAACAGCAGCGGACCTCGTTGTCTGGTGTATGCAACGCCGGCCAGCGCGCTCACGCCGTTCAATGTTCCGGTCTTTGCGACGACGGACCCGCGAAACGCATCAGTGAAGCGCTTCTCCAGCGTGCCCGCATCAACACCAGCAACCGGCAGAATGTCTCCAAGGCTCAATCCACGGGTGTCCAGATACGTAATCAACTTTCGCAGCATGTTGATAGTTCCACGCGGCGAAATTGAATTGGATCCAAGCCCCGAGGGCGTCGCGAATTTAACCTCGTCCTCTTTGAATCCGACATCGGTCTTCAGGAACCGCTCGACCGCATCCGGACCGCCAACCAGGTTCCCGACTACCGTTGCCATCCAGTTGTTTGAGAAATCATTCAGCCCCTTAAGCACTCGAAGCAACGGAAGCGAGGTGTGGACAGCGAGCAGCGACAGCTTCGAAGTGTTGACCGAAGGATCGGTGAGCGTCTGACCGCTGATCTTCAATGAAGGTGGGCCCGGAAGCGGCGGCAGCAGCGTCGCCGGCTGCTGCTCGCCATGCGTTCGGTTGCCTGCTTCAACTCGGTTTTCAGCAGCGCGTATCGCGAGGAATCTCGGATATGAAGCTCTTGCTGCCGCATTCCATGAATCCGGCGTCAGCGTCGCACGAAATGCTTTCGCCGAAGCTTCACGCGAGGCCGAGAAGTTGAAATAGAACTGGCCGAGAACTACCAGATTGCCATCGATCTCGTGAATTCCGCTTCGATTCAGCTTATCGGCGATCATCATCGCGTTCTCAAAGAAGAATGCGGGGTCGCCGCTTCCGACCACGTAAAGCGATCCGTGAAGAATTCCGGTTGAGGCGTCGAGCTTACCATCGGTGTAGAGCGAGGTTCGAAAAGTAAAGTCCGGACCGAGTCGCGAGATGGCCGTCAATGATGTTGCAATTTTGGTTACCGATGCTGGATTGAATAAGCGATCGGCATTGTGCTCCGCGAGAACCTCGCCTTTCAGTGTTGCCACGATGAAGCCCTGGTTACCTGCGTCGTAGCCGTGAGCCGCGAGGCTATCAGCGTAAGCGGCAACAAGTGGATTGATCGGAACCGTGTCGTTCGCTGCGGGGCCAATCGCTACGCCGGGCCGCGTAGCTTCATTGGTCGAAGGCGCGCTAACCGGAGCGCTATTGGCAACAGCGACCGGCGCGCCGGCCTGCTGAACCGCGGGTGAGTTCGCCGGCGAATCCACCTTCTGCGGTTCAACCGAGCCTGCGACTCTCTCGGCTGATTCAGCGGGCTGAGTCCACGACTGGCTCAGAAAATTGTGCACGCCCACTCCGTGGACGCTTGCGGTCACCACACGTCTGCGCCATCGCATACGACCGCCTCGGCCCCGCGCGTACAATCGCCCGCCTCTTTTTGAACGGCGCGAGCCCAATCTTGACGAGCCGCCTCGCCGAACGCTCGCTCTCGATAACCGAGATTTAGTCTTCGAGCCTCTGGCCGTGGACCGCGCTGAAGCGTGGCGCGCTTTCGGAGCGCCACTTGCGGGCTCGACGAAAGCGGGCGATAGAATCAATGCGAGAGCAACGAGGGTTGAAATTGATTTGAGTCGCGGGAGAGTTACGAACTTCATTTGTGGACTACCATCCTACTTGATCTCTGCGGTCCGATGCGCGTCCTGATCTTCACGTTGCTGACTCGCTGCGCGAGCGGGAGTCGCCTTACATGTCGACGAGAATTAGATGCCGAGCCCATCCGGGCCACTCACTAGGGTTCACTCACTTTGTTGATCGGGGGCTGTGAGCGTCGCACAACTCGCATCGAGCTAAACGATAGCACAGCTCTCAATCGAGGTCTACTATGTTAACAAATATGCAATAAATTTTTTGATTAAGGGCGTGATCCGAGCTTGATCATCGAGAATCTGTGATCAATTAACGAACGAACGGAGCATGCCGCGTAGAGAGAAGACCTCACGAGGGTCGACGGTTTCGTTGACGATTCCAACAACCAATTCCTGGAGCATCCGGCTGCTGCGAATTCGGCGCGCAACAAAGTCGTTGAGCCACGGACGCGAAAACCAGTTCTCGGCGATGCGATAGCCCAAAAACTTCGGCTTCAATTCGTTTTCCAATCGTCGCGGGAACTCACTGAGAAGGCTCAGATCACGGCGAGTGAAGGCTTCGTGAGCGACTTCCGCTGCGATCTCGCCTGTCTCCATCGCCTTTCCGATTCCTTCACCGGTGAACGGAAAGGTGGCGCCGATGCTTTCGCCAAGAACCAAAATATTCCCTGGCCCGTGAGGACGAGTCCCGCTGAGCCCGCAGCGAAGAATTGCGCCGCGAATCGGAGAAATCGCTTCAGCGTGGCGCATGATTTCAGCGGCGAGCGGGAAGCTTGTGAGAAACGATTTAAATGCGTCGCGCAAGTTCACAGATGTCGCTGACTTCTTTCGGTAGCTGATGCCGCACCCAATGTTGAACTCGCCATTGCCGAGCGGAAAGATCCATGCATACCCCGGCGTTATCGATCGGTCGTAGGAAATCACCAATCTGTCTAGAGCGACCGGCGAACGCACGTAGCATCGTAGTGCGACGCCGCTCGGTTGGTGCTGGGTCACAAGTCCGAGCTTCGAAGGCATTTCGACGTTAGCGCCGGTCGCCAGAAAAACGGTCCGCGAGCGGAGCTGTGCTGAAGTTTCATCGAGCGAAACCAACAGCGACGAATCGGGCTGCACCTGAACCCCTGAAGCCCCCGCCTGACAAAAGGACGCGCCAGACTCGATTGCTTTCTGCACGATCAACGCATCCAGATGAATACGTTTCAACGTCAGGAACACACCCGGCACGTCAAAGCAAATTCGCGATGGACTGTAGACCGTGCCGAGCTCCGATTTAAGACTGCGCTTCAGAACTTCGGGGTAGAGACCGGCTCGAGCGAGACAGCGAACCGAGTCTGCAATTAATCCGTCCCCGCACACCTTGTCTCTCGGGAACGTGTCTTTATCGAGTAGCAATGTTCGATGTCCACGCCTTGCAAGATGCAGCGCGGCCATCGATCCGGCGGGTCCGGCGCCTACAACGACTACGTCCCAGTCGCGCTCCGCAGCAGCAAGTACTTCTAACTGAGGCCAGTTTGAGGCGCCTTTATTTTGGATTGAATTATTTCCGTCGATCATTGGCTGACCAGAGTGCACACGAGCCGCTCAAAACAATAATACACTGTACGAATGGTGGCGTCTGCGCGTTACGGCTGCTTTGACACGCGCAGAAGATAACAAACAAACGAGCAGAGTGGTCGTTCGTGTCACTAGCAAATTAAAATGTCCGCTTTGCTAGCACACGATCTGTCCGGTTTGGTTTTTTGTCAGTAGTAGCAGTGGCTGTGGGAAAGTGGGAATCCCGACGAGAAGATATTCCCGTTCCTTTTGG